>OHTY01000532.1_pt1 | contig 8964 bp, 8 predicted proteins | sample 1579061 | NCBI WGS metagenome assembly OHTY01 (sample SAMEA3879520, study PRJEB24766) | human gut metagenome | biome: human-associated habitat; feature: feces | place: USA | collected 1985/1987 | reverse complement strand
TCGCACCGCGACCAAATGTTGGAGCAAGACTTGCTACCGTTGGTCCGTGTCAGACGCGCGCCTGGTTGTCTACCGCCAGCATACCCAGCGATCGCACAAATTTTTGCGTTAGCATGCCGGTCTCATTGCTTGCCGCCGAGGCGCACAGCATGCCGGTGGAAAGCCAGCGGTTAACCGTCACGCCCTGTTCGTTCTTTTCAATAAAGTTGGCGTCGCGGTCGGCTTTCATCAGTCGGGCGATGCGGTTAAAGGCTTCATCCCACGAGATGCGCTGCCATTTATCCGAGCCCGGGGCGCGGTATTGCGGATAACGCAGACGGTTTTCGCTGTGGACATAGTCCAGCAGGCCTGCCCCTTTCGGGCACAGCGCGCCGCGGCTCACCGGATGGTCCGGGTCCCCTTCGATATGGTAGATCGCTTCTTTGGCGTTTTTCGCACCGTCGCCGAGGCTATACATTAATAGCCCGCAGCCCACGGAGCAGTAAGTGCAGGTGTTGCGGATCTCTTTCGCACGCAGCAATTTGAAATTGCGTGCCTGAGCCAGCGCCATTTTAGGGGCAAAGCCCAGGGCGGCGGCGGTAGTTCCGGCCATACCGCCTGCGCAGATCTTAAAGAACTTTCTGCGGCTGACGTCCATTGCATTCCTCCATGCAGGATGTTGATTCATCGCGCGGAGGAAACTAACAGCAAAATCCCGGGAAAATTTGCGTCAAATCAAGGAGGAAAACCTTCGCCCCCTTAATCGCCAGCCCTGGCCATTTTCGCTAATCCCTAAGGGTTAGCAACGGCGGAAATTTTCGCCCCTCACCGATAAAAAGATGATATATATGCCGGCTGCATTTGCGTAACCATCAGGAAAAGCATGGAGAAAAAGAGAGCCACGACCATCGGCTTCGCCGCCATTATCTTATGGAGCACGATGGTCGGATTGATTCGCGGCGTCAGCGAAGGACTGGGAGCGGTCGGCGGCGCGGCGATGATTTACAGCCTTAGCGGCCTGCTGCTGATCTTTACCGTCGGCTTTCCCAACCTGCGCCAGATCCCGCGTCGCTATCTGCTGGCCGGCAGCGTGCTGTTTGTCAGCTATGAAATCTGCCTCGCGCTGTCGCTGGGCTATGCCGCCAGCCGCCAGCAGGCCATTGAGGTGGGGATGGTCAATTACCTGTGGCCCAGCCTGACGATTTTATTCGCCATTCTCTTTAATGGCCAGAAAAGCAGCTGGCTGGTGATCCCCGGCCTGATTCTCGCCCTGCTGGGCGTTGGCTGGGTGTTGGGTGGTGAGCATGGGCTACAGCCCGATGAGATTATCAGTAACGTCATTTCCAGCCCGCTTAGCTATCTGCTGGCCTTTGTCGGGGCGTTTATCTGGGCCGCCTACTGCACGGTGACGGCCAAATATGCCCGCGGTAAAAACGCCATTACGCTGTTCGTCCTGTTAACCGCCCTGACGCTATGGCTGAAATTTCTCGCCAGCGACCAGCCGCCGATGCTGTTTAGCTGGCCGGTGGTCATTAAGCTGATGACGGTCTCCGTGGCGCTGGGGCTGGCCTACGCGGCGTGGAACGTTGGCATCCTGCACGGCAACGTCAGCCTGCTGGCGGCGGCCTCCTACTTCACGCCGGTGCTCTCCTCTGCGCTGGCGGCGATCCTCCTGAGTGCGACCCTGTCGTGGTCCTTCTGGCAGGGGGCCGGGATGGTATGTCTCGGCTCCCTGCTCTGCTGGTACGCCACCCGCCGTTAGCCGAGATCGCCTCCGGCTACCGGCAGCGTCACGCCGGTGATATAGCTGGCCTCATCGCTGGCGAGAAACAGGATCGCATTCGCCTGTTCCGCCAGCGTGCCGTACCGGTGCAGCAGACTGCTCGCCACCATCTGATCGACGACCTGCTGATACCACGCCTTTTCCTGCTCGCTCGGCTGCTCTTCGTTACGCGGCGTCAGGCGCGGCGGCGCCTCGGTCCCGCCCGGGGCCACGGCGTTAATCCGAATACCGCTGCCGCTGTACTCCATGGCAATCGAGCGGGTCAGCGCGTTAACGCCGCCTTTCGCCGCCGAGTACGGCACCCGATTCACTCCCGCCGTCGCCACCGACGAAATGTTGACGATGCTGCCTTTGCCCTGCTTCAGCATCCATGGCAGCGCCGCGCGGCAGCCCCACAGCGTGGGGAACAGCGAGCGGCGGATCTCTTTCTCAATCTGCTCCGGCTGATATTCGGCAAAGGGGCGCGCCCAGATGGTGCCCCCAACGTTGTTGATCAGCACGTCGATACGGCCAAAATGAGCGACCCCGGCGGCAAACGCCTGCTCGGTACTTTCCCACGCTTCCAGATCCGCCTCCAGCGCCAGCACCAGACAGCCGGATTGCGCCAGCGTCGCCGCCAGCTCATGGACGTATGACGAGCGATCGATGAGCAGCAGAGCCGCGCCTTCTGCAGCCGCCTGCTCCGCCGTCTGGCGGCCAATGCCCTGCGCCGCGCCGGTGATGACGACGACTTTATCGGTAAAACGCATTTTGCCTCCTTATGCCGCCGCGCTCTGGCTGGCGATAAATTTCTCATACCAGAACCCCGCCGGGGTGATCCCGCGGTCGCGCAACGCCGTGGCAACCGCGTTAACCATCGGCGGCGGGCCGCAGAGATAGATGTCCACGTCGCCGTTGTTCAGCATCGCGTCGTCAAGATGGTCGGTGACAAAGCCGCGCTGCGGGCAAGTGCTGTTTTCATCGGCCACCACCGGTAACCAACGATACCCCGTCAGCTGTTGAGTAAAGGTATCCAGCGCGTCGGTTTTCACCAGATCGCAGTCACGAGTAACACCGTACAGCAGCATCACCGGACGCTGGCTGCCCTGTGTCTGCAGGGTATGGAGCATGGAGAGCAGCGGCGCCAGGCCGGTACCGCCCGCCAGCATCAGCAGCGGACGTTCGCCGTGGCGCAGATAGAAGCTGCCCATCGGGCCGCTGAGGGTAAGACGATCGCCGGGCCGCGCCCGCTGGGTTAACCACTGGCTCATCATCCCGCCAGGCACGTTACGGATCAGAAAACGCCCTTCGAGGGAACCCGGTTGCGAGCTAAATGAGTAGGCGCGGACATGAGGCGTACCCGGCACCTGAATGTTGACGTACTGCCCCGGCAGGAAGGCCAGCGGCTCATCGAGGGCGACCACCAGTTCGATGGCGGTATCGGACAGTAAATTCACCTGTCGTACCTGCGCCCCAATGTTCGCCAACGTGGTTTTACACTGCGCGGCGGCCACCGGCACATCGATCACGCAGTCGCTGGTCGGGACCATCTGACAGGTCAGCACCTGGCGGGCCTGCGCTTCGTCGTCGCTTAACGCCTCGTCGAGATAATCTTCACCCATGTCGTACTCACCGCTGGCGCAGTGGCATTTGCAGGTACCGCAAACGCCGTCCGAGCAGTCCATCGGCAGATTCACCTTCTGGCGATAGGCGGCATCCAGGACTTTCTCTCCGGCATTGCACTGAATAAAACGGGTTACGCCGTCCTCAAAATTAAGAGCAATATTGAAGGTCATAAGCGCCTCTTAAATGTGGTAAACGTCAATCACCTGACGGATATAATCGTTATTCAGGCGCACGGTTTTGCGCACGATCTGCGGTCTGCCGTCCTGTTCGATTAGCGTGCAGCAGGTAGAGCCGAAATAGGCATCCGTGTGCTGATAGCGATGGCTCCAGGTGACCCAGCTGTAACGCACCTCCAGACCCTCGTCGCTTTCGCCCATCAGCTCAACGTTGCTGATGATATGGGTGGTCCGCGGCTCTGGCGTGCTGGCCCCGGAGCGCTCGGTTTTAATGCGGTAGACGCGATCCTCCAGTCCTTCGCGGTTGGGGTAGTAGATAAGCGAAATCTCTTTTTGCGGGTCGCGGGTCAGCTGGTCATCGTCGCCCCACGCCGGCATCCAGTAGACCACCTGCGGGCTGTAGCAGCTGAGCCATTCGTCCCACTGACGATCGTCCAGCAGACGGGCTTCGTAGTAGAGAAACTGGCGAACCTGTTCGAGGTTAAGCATCAGGCCACCTCCACGCGCTGGGTAATGGACTGGTCGTAACGCTGTTGTTCCTGTTCAATGGCCGCCAGCATCAGCGTCTGCCAGTGGTGGTGATGGGCGATGTACAGCGCTTCGTCCTCCGATTTCACCCCGCTTAACCGCGGCGAAAAGCCGGCATGTTGCGCATGCTCATCCGCGCCATCGACCCAGCGCAGCGCGCCGCGGCTGAGGTCGCTCCATGGCAGATTTTCGCCGAGATAGCCGCGCTGACAGGCGCTGAACTCTTCGAGGTCGTCCGGCGTCCCCATCCCACTGACGTTAAAAAAATCCTCGTACTGGCGGATACGCAGCGCTCTGGCCTGGTCGGATTCCCCTTTCGGCGCAAAGCACCAGATGGTGACTTCGGTTTTATCCACCGCAATGGGGCGGATCACGCGGATTTGCGTCGAGAACTGATCCATCAGGTAGACATTGGGGTACAGGCACAGGTTGCGGGTTTCGTTGACCATCTGGTCGGCACGGCGTTCGCCAAATTCCGCCTGCAGCCGTTCGCGGTGGGCATAGACCGGGCGCACTTCCGGGTTGAGCGCCCGGGTCCACAACAGCATATGGCCGTTATCAAATCCATAGCCGCCGCCGAGGCTTTTTGACCAACCGTTGGCATCCACCGTGTGCGTCCCTTCCGCTTCATAGTTGCGGCGTGACATGGTTGAGGCGTAGTTCCAGTGGACCACGCTGACGTGATAGCCATCGGCGCCGTTTTCCGCGCCCAGTTTCCAGTTGCCCTCATATACATAGCTCGACGAACCCTTAAGTACCTCGAGCCCCTCCGGCGCCTGGTCGACGATCAGGTCGATAATCTTGCAGGTTTCCCCGAGATAGGCCTCCAGCGGCTGCACGTCGGCATTGAGGCTACCGAATAAGAAACCGCGATAGGACTGAAAACGCGGCAACTTTTGCAGGTCGTGGGAGCCGTCTTGTTTAAAGCTCGGCGGATAGCCGCCAGTGCTCTCATCTTTGGCCTTTAATAATTTGCCATTATTGCTGAAGGTCCAGCCGTGAAACGGACAGGTAAACGAATTTTTATTTCCGGTTTTGCGTCGACATAACATGGCGCCGCGGTGGGCGCAGCTGTTAATTAGCGCGTGCAGCTCATTCTTTTTATCGCGGGTAATAATAACCGGCTGCCGTCCCAGCGTCAGGGTATAATAATCTCCCGGCTCGGCAATCTGGCTTTCATGGGCAAGAAAAAACCAATTTCCTTCGAAGATATGTTTCATTTCAAAATCAAATAACTGCTGGTCGGTAAATATAGAGCGGTGGCAACGGTAAATATGATTTTCACGGTCGACAACTAAGGCATTATTGATTTTGTCTTTGAGCGTCGAGAGCGTTTTTTGCATGAGTCGGTCCCTCCTGCAGGATTCAGGATGAAAGAAACAGGGTGAATTCTTCGTTTTCGAGTGCAATATCTGGCCCGGGCAGTAGCGTGCCCGGGGCCGATAATGCCGCTTACTCTTTGGCGCGCACGCGGATCCCGCGCTGCTCTTCGTCGGCGCTCAGCGCTTTACACAGGGTGAAATCAAAACAAACCTCGGTGTGCTCTCCCTCAAGATTGCGCTGCGCGATGATCTCGCGGTCGGTCACTTTTACCGGATCGGCAATCAGGCCGTCGCGGGTGGCAAAGGCAAAATCGTCCCACAGGTATTTATCGCCATTGAGGTTAATCTGGCTGGTCAGATGTTTATGACCCGGCGCGGAGACGAAAAAGTGAATGTGCGCCGGACGGTTGCCGTGGCGACCCAGTCTGTCCAGCAGTTTCTGGGTTGGGCCATCCGGCGGGCAGCCGTAGCCGGAGGGCATGATGCTGCGCACGCTGTAGCGGCCATCAGCGCCGGTGCGGATCCGCCGGCGCAGGTTGTACTCACTCTGGCCTGGGTCGAAGAAGGAATAATTTCCGAGGGTGTTGGCGTGCCAGATATCAACAATAGCGTTGGCCACTGGCCGGCCTTCGGTGTCTTTGACTTCACCGTGCAGCCACATCACTTCTCCGGCGTCGGCGCCGTCATCCATGCGGGCGTGACCCTCGGCCAGCGGCGCATTAGCCACGTACAGCGGCCCTTCGATGGTGCGCGGGGTGCCGGTTTCCCGATGCGCTGCCGCGTCGATGGCGTCCTGGCGCAGATCGAGGAAATGCTCCAGTCCCAGACCCGCCGCCAGCAGCGCCGCCTCCTGGCGCCCGCCCAGCTCGTGCAAATAGTTTACCGCGTGCCAGAACTCTTCTTCCGTAACGTTATAGTCGTCGATGAGCGTGCAGATATTTTCCAGCAGACGATGAATAATCGCCTTAAAACGTTCATCGCCGCCGGCAACATCTAATCCGGCACTGTCGCGTAATAATTTCTGAATAGCTGGTTGTTGTACGAATACATTACTCATACTGGTTCTCTCTTATATTTTGCAGGGTATACGCCGGTAATACCGGCGTGAGGTCAGATATTATTATTAGCGATCGTCATCGCGAATTGATGACGGATGACGACAGAGGGCTTCCACTTTTATCGCCATAAAGGGATATAGCGGCAATCCCATTAATATTTGATGCAATTCTTCGGCATCTTGAACATCGAAAATACTGACGTTGGCATAAAGGCCGGCAACGCGCCAGATATGTCGCCATTTGCCTTCCCGCTGTAATTGTTGCGAATAGGCTTTTTCGCGTTGTTTTATTTCCTCCGCCTCGTTGGCGGGAAAGCCAGGCGGAATATTGACGGTCATCTCCACTTTAAATAACATTTTTTTCTCCTGTTCCCCGCTACGGCTGGCGGGTATAAAAATGCAGTTTGTCTTCATCCAGCTCGACGCCAAGGCCCGGCGTTTGCGGCAGCGCCACCTGACCGTCGGCAAAGGTGAGCGGCACGCTGACAATATCGTCTTTCAGCAACAGCGGGCCGAACATCTCGGTACCCCACTGCAGCGGCAGCGTCGACCAGGCGTGCAGAGAAGCCACGGTCCCTACGGTGCCTTCCAGCATGGTGCCGCCGTACAGGCCAATCCCTGCCGCCTGCGCGACGCGGGCCAGCGCCAGCACGCTGTTCGGCCCCCCGGCTTTGGCGATTTTCAGCGCGTAAGCGCCGGTAAAGCCCTGCTGCGCCAGCTGATAACCATCGTAAGCGGTCGCGACCGCTTCATCCGCGAGGATCGCGGTTTCAATTTGCTGGCTTAGCCGCACCAGGGCGGCATTATCGTGGGCGCTGACCGGCTGTTCAATAAGATCGACGCCCATCGCCGCCAGTTCGCGGCAGCCTTTCGCGCCGGTGGCGGCGTCCCAGGCCTGATTGACGTCGACACGGATGCTGGCGCGGTCGCCTAACGCTTCAACGATGGCGCGGGTATGACGCAGGTCGGTGGCGAGTTCACGCGCGCCGATCTTCAGTTTGAACGCCCGGTGGCGGCCTTCGGCCAACAGTTTTTCTCCTTCAGCGATATCTTTCGCGGTATCGCCGCTGGCTAAGGTCCACAGCACCGGCAACGCCGTTTGCAGCGCGCCGCCGAGCAGGGCTGATACCGGCAGACCTAAGGCTTTGCCCTGGGCGTCGAGCAGCGCGGTTTCGATGGCGGACTTCGCAAAGGTGTTGCCTTTAATGGCGCCGTTCATACGGGCGGTCAGCGCATTCAGGTTATCGGCCGACTGCCCTTTCAACAGCGGCGTCAGATAATGGGTGATCGCCGACGAGATGGCCTCGGGGCTCTCAACGCCATAGCTCAAGCCGCCGATGGTGGTGGCTTCGCCGATGCCGCAGATGCCGTCGGAACGGGTAAGGCGCACGATCACCAGCGACTGGCAGCCCATGGTGGTCATCGACAATTTATGCGGCCGGATGGTCGGGACATCCACAATCCAGCTCTCGATTTGCTCTACGGTGGCAGTCATTTTCTGTTCCTGATGAGATATATAACTTTTTGTACCCACATCCATAACGGGGGTCTGTGCCATTGACAATAGGGTTCAGCCTGGCGGATGGTCAACGGCGATAATCGAAATGTTGTGCGATTATCGACGCGTTTGTTAAAAGACGGTTATTAATGTGATCATGGTGGTAAAACCGGCACAATTCAGCGCGCCCCATTTTGCGCAAGGTATAGTGATCTGCCGTGAGCTTTACGCTGCAACGGAGAAGGATGCGATGAGCGACAATATACCCAATACGCTGAGCGCCAGGCAGGCCGAGCACGACCCTAACTTTATGCTGTCTCTGGCCCGCGGGCTTGAGGTCCTTAACGCCTTCACCCCCCAGCGCCAGCGGCTGACCATCGCCCGCGCGCTTGTGCGCAAGCCCGAACTTCTCATTCTGGACGACAGCGCCTCCGCGCTGGACTTCGCGACGGACGCAGCGCTGCGCAAGGCGCTGTCGAAGCTTCCGTGGAAACCCACGGTCGTGCTGATCTCGCAGCGCGTGTCGTCTATCCGGCACGCAGACAAGATCGTTGTGCTCGACGACGGCCATATGGCCGGACTCGGCACGCATACACAGCTGCAGCAGACCTGCCCGGTCTATCAGGAAATCTGCCGGTCGCAGGAGAAGGGGGAGGCGAGTGCATCATGAAGCATACATCCTCCTGGGCGCTGCGGCGCGTGTTAAAAAGTCTCGGGCGGTATCTGCCGCTGCTGCTTGCATCCTTGCTGCTGGCCGCGGCCAGCGTAGCGGGCACGCTCTATATCCCCATTCTGGTCGGCGACGCGATCGACCAGATCGTCGGCCCCGGACAGGTCGATTTTGCCGCCGTCAGTACGCTGGCGGTCAGAATCGCCGTGCTTGCCGGTCTGACGGCAATTTTGCAGTGGGTCATGACGGCCATTCACAACCGCGTCTGCTTCTGCGTGACGCGCGACGTGCGCCGTCAGGCGTTTTCCCACTTGCAGCGGCTGCCGCTTGCGTATCTGGACAGCCA
>OHTY01000517.1_pt1 | contig 9198 bp, 10 predicted proteins | sample 1579061 | NCBI WGS metagenome assembly OHTY01 (sample SAMEA3879520, study PRJEB24766) | human gut metagenome | biome: human-associated habitat; feature: feces | place: USA | collected 1985/1987 | reverse complement strand
TCAGGCGTAAACCTTATTCGGTGGTTTTGTTCGACGAAATAGAAAAGGCTCACCCCGACATCTTCAACATTCTGTTGCAGGTACTCGATGACGGACGATTGACCGATAACAAAGGCCGATTGGTTAATTTCAAAAACACCATTATCATCATGACTTCGAATATGGGTAGTTCTTATATACAAAGTCAGATGGAGAAGTTGCACGGTTCCAATAAAGAAGAAGTGATTGAAGAAACGAAGAAGGAAGTGATGAATATGCTAAAGAAAACAATTCGTCCGGAATTTCTGAACCGTATTGACGAAACAATTATGTTCCTGCCACTGAATGAAAGCGAGATTAAACAAATTGTAGTACTCCAGATAAAGAGTGTACAAAAGATGCTTGCCCAGAATGGCGTGGAATTGGTATTGACGGATGGAGCCATAGAGTTCCTGACAAAAGTAGGGTATGATCCGGAATTCGGTGCCCGTCCTGTGAAACGAGCTATCCAGCATTACTTGCTGAATGATCTGTCAAAGAAGTTATTGGCGCAAGAAGTAGACCGAAGCAGGCCTATTACAGTAGATGCCAGCGGTGAAGGGCTGGTATTCAGAAACTAAGTAAAAAAGGGAACGGATTTTAAAAAAGGCTGTCTTGCCGTTGAAATGCAAGACAGCCTTTTTCTTATTCTATAACGAGCTGCTTAACAACCGGTACGGACAGTGCATGTGTCACAACCAACACATATTCTCCTGCACATGGCAAATCAAACGAAGAACTCTCCTCTTGCGCCTGCTTTACCTCAACCACCTTTCCCCGAATATGATACAAACAAAGTGTAGCATTCGGCAACACTCCGTCCACATATATCTTCCCGGCGGCTTTATCCACCTTCACTGTTACGCTCTTATGCTCTTCCATCTTAACAATACGCAGCCTCAAGTCCCCCAAAAGGCAGTAAATTCATATAAAAAGCGTGGGAACTGCTGTTATTATTGCACCTGGGGCTCTGGACTGCCACTATTCAAATAATATACAACAACCCACGCTCCGTACTATACATTCGAATATGCATATACAACAGAGCATGAGCGTTTGTTGTCTATTATCCTTGAATAGCGTGAAATTGTCCAGATTTCAAGTACAAGATAATATTAAACGCTTTTATACATAATTATCCTTCAATCTTTGTGAGAGAGGTCACTACCTACTCTGCATTTCAGGATGGCAACAAAGGTATAAAAAAAGTAGCCAAAACTAAAGCTACGGCATAAAAAAAACGCAGATTGCCCGGGGATGTCCCGGATAATCTGCGTCCTCTGCTAAAAGAACTGTTTATTTTAAATTTATTCTTCTGTCTTCGCTTTTGTGGTTTCTTCCGCCTCAGCAGCCTCTTCGAAATCTGTAATTCCGCAAGACACCAACAGGTTATACCAGGAAATAAGCTTCTTGATATCTGCGACGTATACCCGGTCGCGATCAAATGTCGGCAACACTGCTTCCAGATAAGAACGAAGTTCGTCCGCAGTGGCTTTCTTCAAATCCATCACTACAGCCGCACCGTTTTCCTTCTTTTTCATGGCAGCCAGCACATCTTTCAAAGGTACATCGTCCGTATCGGTATACATGGCGATATCACCCAAAGAGATTATTTTTTCGTTACCATAAGCGGGGAAACGTTTCTTGTCTGTGAGAGACTCAACAATCAACATATTTCTACCTTGTGAAATAAGCTTATACAGCCCCGGTTTTCCGGAGATAGACAAAATAGTCTTCAACATAGTATGTTCTATTTTTTATTAGTAATATTTTATTTTTTCGGTGGGCAAAGATAGTGCAAACCGAGAGTAAAAGCAAATTTATTTGTTTATACCGGGATGCAGCCTATTTTCGCTTAAGCAAAGGTAATCAATATTTTTAGATAGAGAGGTTATAACGCCCAAAACCTGTGGAATTAACGGAGTTTCACCGTCGTTTACAATTACAAAATCGGCCTTGCCGCGCTTCTCCTCATCGCTCATCTGGCTGCGGACACGACGTTCCACCAATTCCCGCGGAACTGCGTCACGCTGCATGGCACGCGCAATGCGCACCTCTTCGGGGGCGTAAACCATCACCACAACATCTACTTCACCGGCAAAGCCCGCCTCAATCAGAATAGCAGATTCCATCCCCACTATCGGACAAACGGTATGCTGCTCCACCCACCGGTGAAAATCATCCCGCACCCGTGGATGGATGATGCCGTTTACAGTACGAATATGTTCGGGATTACCAAAAATATAGGAAGCGAGCAAAGGTCTATTCAGTTCCCCGCCGGCATACACTTCTTCTCCCAGCAAGCCAATCAGTTCCCGACGAATCTGAGTATCCGAAGCCGTCAGCCGCTTTGACTCGACATCCGAAATGTAAACGGGAACACCCATCACTTCCAGTAAACAGGACACAACACTTTTCCCACTGCCAATTCCGCCGGTTATACCTATTTTAATTGTCATATTCGGGAGTTACCTGCTCAATAAGAAAGTCTACCTGTTCGGGATTGATACGTATTTGATTCACACCTTTCGGCACCGACTTCAGCTTCACGGTATACTTGTCCGAGCCCAGTTTCAGAACTCCTTTGGGTACTGACTTCAGTTTTACTGTGTACTTCTTATCCGAACCCAGTTTCAAGAGTTCTTCATAAGAAACATTGATATGGAAATCACTCGCCGATATCTGACGGAAATGACTCAAACCAACCTGAAAGATAACATTTACTTTGGATGGAAACGCACGAAGCACTTTGCCTGCCGGGAAGTTAACTCCCCGCAAAGGTACTTCCACCGTCTTTTCGGTGTAGATATCTACCGGAAAGAGCATTTCCACCGAAGCCGGAACGAACTTTACCCCTTTCCGGGTGAGCAGAGGTATTTGCCGCTTCAACGTATCGGAAACATCTTCAAATTTCACTTTCTGCGTATAAGCAGCTGTTATGGTATCTAAAGCTCCTTCGGGCGCATAAGCCAACACGGAGTCCGGTTTACAAATCGTATCGGAGATATAATACTGGCGCCCTGCACTCACTGTTCCCTGAAACCTCACCGGAACCAATTTAGAAGCTCCGGTAGAATAGATATATTCCAGTGTATCGGGTTTCACGGAAAGTAACTTTGTAGATACATTCAACTGGCTGAGCAATCTTTTCTCGAATTGTGAAGAATACACACGTACGTGATTGTCATCATTACCTTTATAATCAGAAAAATCGAGAGTGATAGGAAAAAAACTTTTCCCAAGCATGTAGTTGAGTAATACCGTGCCTTTGTCTTTCACCCGGATGTGCAACTCGGAAGAAGGCTCGGAAGTTATCACCACATTGTTAGGGACACCTTTCAGACGCACAGGAATGGAGAATTCCGTTTCATAATCGTTGTTCAATGTCTGAAGTAGCCAAAAACCGCTGGCAATAAAAAAGAAAAATAAAAAAATTAAGAACTCTCTACTCTTATCACTGAGCAGAAAGTCCTTAACTTTTCTCGCTGTTATCAGATATATGCGTTTTATGTTCCTACGATTAATCATAGGCTCACTTATTCAAAATTATTTAGCAGCCTGATTACTGTTAGCATCAGCAGCCGCGGCGAATATAGAATTCTTATCTATTCTAATCTTAACGTTAGAGGCGATTTCAAGCACGATATCGTTGTCATTAATCTCTTTGATAACGCCATGAATACCACCGGCAGTAATCACTTTCTGATTTACCTGAAGTGATTTACGGAAGTTTGCAATTTCTTTCTGCTTCTTGTTTTGCGGGCGAATCATGAAGAAATACATGATAGCAAACATGGCAATCAGAACAATCCACATCATGCTACCACCACCAGGTGCTGCGGCAGGAGCTTGCAAGAATACGGTCATTAAATTCATAAATTATTCGTTTTTAGTTTTTAATACTCAACAAAGGTATCAGTTTTTCGCTAACTTACCTTCTTTTTTTAATTGATTAACTATTCCGTCCAAAGTACCGTTTACGAAACTTCCGCTCTTTATCGTACTATAGACCTTAGCTATTTCAACATACTCATTTAACGAAACACTCACCGGAATGTTCGGGAAACTTAGAATTTCGGCCAATGCACACTGCATAATCACCACGTCCATAAAGGCAACGCGATCCAAATCCCAGTTACGCGTATTCTCACTGATCAGATGACGATAATAATCGCTGTTCAATATAGCGCGGCGGAACAGGCGACGGGCAAACTCCTGGTCTTCCTCATCCTTGAATTCAGGCAGTAAGGCCTGGTTAGCTCCATTCTTTTCCTCAAAGCGTTTGATTGTCTTCAGAACGAAAGTATCTACTATTTCTTTGTCATCATTCCAGTAAAGGCTCTGGTCTTCAAGCAAAGTATCCAGTTCCTCATTATTGAAAATGAAAGATTTGTAGAGCTTTCTCCACAATTCGCGGTCGGCTTCATAAGATTTATCAGACGAAGCCATATATTCCTTATATATATCGGAAACTATAATCTTCTCATACAAGCCCTTGACGAAGTCTTCGTCATTTGCCCACGAACGCTTCTGGTTGGCGGCAAAATCCAGCAACTGTTTATTCACCTCCAGTTGCGAAACGAACTTGTTTTCTACGAATTTCATGTTAGGATACAACTCTTCCGCGGTCGGGGCCAACTTGGCCTTTGCCGCATCAATGCGTTTTTGTGCGTAAGTCGTCAGAGCCACCATCAACATCAGCAGATAATTATAAAGGTCATACGCTTTGGAAAGACTAAAGAATAATTCTTTCTCCGCTGAGTCTAAATTTTTACTGCCATTCTGATAATAAGCATATACAATCTGTATAATCTTAAGACGAATAAGAACTCTGTTAATCATAAGTCTATTTAATCAATACTGTTTTTAACGAAATGCAAAAGTAGGTATTTTTAATGAGTTTACGCAAATAAATCACATTTTTTAATGCAGAAGTTCATTATCCGGGCATTTTCTTTTGACAGTTTAAAAAAAATCGTCAATTTTGGAGCCAATAACAACAAGAGACCTATAAATATGGAAGACTTAAAGAAGAAAAACAGTGCGGACATGAATGATAAGGAGATTGTATTCTCCAAATCCATTAAGGCAGGTAAACGAATCTACTATCTGGATGTAAAGAAGAATAGGAAAGATGAAATGTTTCTCGCTATCACCGAAAGCAAGAAAGTGGTGAACGGTGAGGGTGAAGACGCGCAGGTGAGTTTTGAGAAACATAAGATTTTCTTATATAGAGAAGATTTTGATAAGTTCATGAATGGCCTGAACGAAGCTATCAGTTTCATCAACCAAAAAGAAATGATGGAAGTTATCAGCGATATGAACGCAGAAGCAGATGCAAATGCAGAAGCAGATAAAGAAGCAGTATTCGACATGATAGCCGAAATGAATGAAAAAGAAATGGAATTAGACGGGGAAATCAAAATAGATATTGATTTTGAGGAACCAACTCTTTGATAATTCAAAAAGAAGCTGTACTTTTGCACCGCTTTTTTGCAACATTGTGTGGTTAACCCCACATCGTGCGATGGTGAATTAAGCAACAAACAACTTAATTTAGAGTAACACAAAAAATTTAAGAAAATGAGATCAATTGAAGTAAAAGGTACTGCAAGAACTATTGCAGAACGTTCTTCGGAACAAGCAAGAGCTTTGAAAGCTATTCGTAAAGACAACGGTGTACCCTGCGTACTCTACGGAGGAAGTGAAAACATTCATTTCACTGTACCTGCTGATGGTCTGCGTAACCTGGTTTATACTCCGCACATCTACGTAGTTGACCTGATTATCGACGGCAAGAAAATCAACGCTATCATGAAAGATATCCAATTCCACCCGGTAAAAGATACTATCCTGCACGTTGACTTCTACCAGATTGACGAGTCTAAACCTATCGTAATGGAAGTTCCCGTACAGATGGAAGGCTTGGCAGAAGGTGTGAAAGCCGGTGGTAAACTAGTATTGCAGACACGTAAACTGAAAGTGAAAGCTTTATATAATGTTATTCCTGAAAAACTGATAGTAAACGTTGCTCACCTCGGACTGGGTAAAACAGTTAAGGTTGGCGAATTGAGCTATGAAGGTCTGGAATTGATGAATGCTAAAGAAGCTGTCGTATGCGCCGTTAAGCTGACTCGTGCAGCAAGAGGTGCTGCCGCTGCCGGCAACTAATTCGCTCTTTCGTAAGAGAACAGCATATTCCGGAACGCGGATTAACGCAGATGACGCAGATTTCACTAATCCGCGGAAAGCTGCGATAATCCGCGTTCTTTGTATAGTAATTACAAAAAAAATGAAATATTTAATTGTTGGATTAGGAAATATAGGTCCTGAATATCACGAAACCCGCCATAATATAGGTTTCATGGTAGTAGATGCATTGGCAAAAGACGCAGGCGCTACTTTTACTGATGGTCGTTACGGTTTTACCACTACGCTATCCGTCAAAGGACGTCAACTGTTATTGCTGAAACCTTCTACATTCATGAATCTCAGTGGAAACGCTGTACGCTACTGGATGCAAAAAGAAAACATTCCTTTGGAAAATGTGTTAATAATAGTAGATGATCTCGCTTTGCCGTTCGGTACGTTGCGCCTGAAAGGAAAAGGCAGTGACGCCGGACACAATGGGCTGAAACACATTGCCGCCATTCTGGGTACCCAGAACTATGCAAGACTCCGTTTCGGTATCGGCAACGAATTTCCACGGGGCGGACAGATAGATTATGTGCTGGGACATTTCACCGAAGAGGACTGGAAGACTATGGATGAACGCCTGAAAACAGCAGGGGAAATAATCAAAAGTTTCTGCCTGGCAGGCATTGATATTACTATGAACCAATTTAATAAGAAGTAGTGAGGTTGAGTAGTTAGTAGTAAAAAAAAACAATATGAGTGAAGCAAGAATAGATAAATGGATGTGGGCCGTGCGCATTTTCAAAACACGCACTATTGCTGCTGAAGCGTGTAAAAAAGGACGTATCAGCATCAATGGAGCATTGGCCAAAGCTGCCCGAACCGTAAAACCGGGAGATGTGATACAGGTACGCAAACCACCCATCACTTACTCTTTCAAGGTACTGCAAGCCATCGAAAAACGCGTGGGTGCAAAACTTGTTTCAGAGATGATGGAGAATGTAACGACTCCCGACCAATATGAATTGTTGGAAATGAGCCATATCAGCGGTTTCATAGACCGAGCCAAAGGTGCCGGTCGCCCTACCAAGAAAGACCGACGGAATTTGGAAGAGTTTACTACTCCCGAATTCATGGACGACTTTGATTTTGAATTTGACTTTGAAGAAGAATAACTATCACATTACCACATTATATTATTATGAGCGAAAAGAAGATAAAATGGGGATTTATTGGTTGCGGAGAAGTGACCAAATATAAAAGTGGTCCCGCCTTCCAGAAAGTGGAAGGCTCGGAAGTGATTGCTGTCATGAGCCGTGACGGTGCCAAAGCTAAAGCTTACGCTAAGGAAAGAGATATTCCGAAATGGTATGATGATGCCCAAGAATTAGTTGACGATGAAGAGGTGAATGCTATCTACATTGCCACTCCTCCATCTTCACACGCTACTTATGCCGTCATGGCAATGAAAGCCGGTAAGCCTGTTTATATAGAAAAGCCTATGGCGGTAACCTATGAAGAATGTTGCCGTATCAACCGCATTTCAAACGAAACCGGCGTTCCATGCTTTGTGGCCTACTACCGCCGCTATCTATCTTATTTCCTGAAAGTAAAGGAATTGATAGAGAATGGTATGATTGGCAATGTTATCAATGTACAAATTCGATTTGCCCAGCCTCCACGGGACTTGGACTATAACAAAGAAAACCTTCCGTGGCGTGTACAACCCGATATTGCAGGCGGCGGCTATTTCTACGATTTAGCTCCCCACCAAATTGATTTATTACAAGATATGTTCGGTTGCATCCTCGAAGCCAGCGGATATAAGAGCAACCGCGGCGGACTCTATTCTGCCGAAGACACTTTAAGCGCATGTTTCCAGTTCGACAGCGGATTGGTAGGTAGTGGTTCCTGGTGCTTCGTAGCACATGACTCTGCCCGCGAAGACCGTATTGAAGTTATCGGAGACAAAGGAATGATCTGTTTCTCCGTATTTACTTACGATCCAATCGCATTGCATACGGAAAAAGGAAGAGAAGAAATCCCGGTAGCTAATCCGGAACATGTACAACAACCGCTCATTCAAGCCGTTGTCGATCATCTTTTAGGCAAGTCCATCTGTACCTGTGACGGAGCAAGCGCTACGTTGACAAACTGGGCGATGGATAAGATACTTAATAAAATATGATGAATTGAAAAATAAAAAAATAAGCTGCGCTGTAACCGCGCAGCTTATTTCTTTATTTTTAATTCATCAAAGGTTCTTCTTCACCGCCTCAATCAATTCCTGATATTCAGCATCCGTCAAGTATACTTTTCCCGGATTCATCTGGAAGGTACCACCATAATCAGGGCCATCCACATACTTCGGAGCAAGATGGAAGTGAAGGTGCGACAATTTATCGGAATATGCACCATAATTAATCTTCTCCGGGTTAAACGCCTTTTGCATGGCACGAGTCACACGGGCAACATCTTCCATAAAAGCATTACGGTCTTCATCACTCAATTCATTCAAATCGTTCACATGGTCTTTATAAGAAACAAGACAACGTCCACGGTAGGTTTGTTCCTTAAACAAAAACACACGGGATACACTCAATTCTGCAAACTCAATCATCAGATTGTGCAATGTCTCATTATTCTGACAATACAGACATTCTTTCGGATCACTTTTCATGATATTCTTGGTTTATTATTTATGTTTACGGAGCAAAGATAAACTTTCTATCCTTATTCCATGTCGACATTCTCATTCTTTTGTCCGACTAATTTATACACATCAGCATTTTCTCCTACCACCCAAACAATATCATCTTCCATAAACGGCTCATGCGAATCGGGTGCATGCAAAGCTTCTTCTCCCCTCTCAACGCCTACAATCAGGCAATGATATTGCTCACGAATACCGGACTCACGCATTGTCTTACCCAGAAATACTGAATGGGCATCCACACGGAACTGGCGCAAAATCATTTCACTCTTTTCAACGACATCAGTTTCTAAAGCCGCCGCCTTTTCCATCTCTACACCAAACTGATTCAA
>OHTY01000503.1_pt1 | contig 9473 bp, 13 predicted proteins | sample 1579061 | NCBI WGS metagenome assembly OHTY01 (sample SAMEA3879520, study PRJEB24766) | human gut metagenome | biome: human-associated habitat; feature: feces | place: USA | collected 1985/1987 | reverse complement strand
ACACAACCCGCTACGGGGGAGACTTACCCGAAATCTGATTTATTCAACAAAGCCGTAGTTAGCATATGATTAAATTCAATAAGCAAAAATCTTGCAATCGGATTTAAGTCAAAATGAGGAAATCCTTTATGTGAAGGTATGTAAGTGACAATTTCTAATTCATCGGTAACTTTTTTCCTGAAAATTTCTTTGACATAACCCCCTATTGAATTATCTAATTTTATTGTCCATGCAGGTTTATGAAAAACGATACAGCCGAAGAATTTATTAAGCTGCTCATGGTCAATATCATTTAGACATTCAGCAACGAGATCATTATTTTTCCCATTTTCTATTACAATCGCATGTGCTATTGGGAAATCTGAAGTTGGATATTCTAAAACTAATGCACCAGAAACACCTTTATACCCTCTAGACTTTTCAACCAAATCAGGGGTTGAGTTAGATTCTATATTATAATATATAAGTCCATCAGATGATTTATTAGGAAAGTTGAGCATGATGCGCCCTGGTTCTGTATCATTTTGTTTATATGCATTAAGATAAAAATGTGTTGAGCTAATATTAGTGTCACTACCGATGCGTAAAGGATGACTGGAAGAACCTTCGACAAGAGTGATAGCCAAGTCTTTATCAGGAAAACTGAAGATTTTTAAGGCATCTAGGCTCATTTTAGAGTTTTCTAATGAAATATTTTCTAACCTGAGTTGGACTGGGCATTGCCTACAACAACCTGCTGTTTTCGCTTTAAATGGCTCGCAACTTGTCTTCTGATGGCAAAGACCGTGCTTCGATGAGATCACAAAACTTGCATCGCAGGAACTTGCCTTAAAAAGATACCCAGTCGATTCAGATCCTAACCCTTTGATCTTTATGCAATTAGCTACACTCATAGTATCGTACATTAACTCCATTAGAAGAATAAGTGCATAACACTTGACATCCTAACACATTGTTCTCACTGAAAATACTTCTGACTTTATCATTATCACTACTAAAATGAAATGTTGCTTGTTGAAACTGGGATAATATCCGAGCGATAGTTTTATTGTTCGGGTGATTATGCTTGCTTTTATCAGCACAAAATATATATTCTGTTTTACCTATTATATTTATTAATTCGCTATTTGTGTTTTTTTCACTTCCATGATGTGATAATTTTGTAACACAAAAACCTGGTTCAATTTGGTTTAATCTGAAACATTCAATGATATCAGAAGCCCATGCATCACCTAAAAACAATCCCCTAAAACTATTATACTCGATGATAAGAGATAAGCTGGTTCTGTTAGTAATTGATCTATCGGGTATGAATTTATCATTACCATTAGTAATTTCTTCAATACATTCTGCTAAGGTGGGCTCAAGATTTTCATCGGAAGAAATTTGTGGTTGATTTTTTATCAGATAATCATCATGCATATATTGGAGTGAACCAATTGTCGGTGTTAAAGGGATGAGCTTGATATCATTGATAATGATTGGTTCGTTACCAAATACTAATGCCTCTAAGGAAATTCCCTTATCCTTTATAAAGGTATCTAAATTAACATCTTGATTATAGGAAATCTGTTGTTCATGATCAGTAAAAATTTCACCGCAAATACTGAGACTATTAAAAATGAACTTTTCAATTTTAATTCCTGAAGATATTACATACTCATAACCGCCAATATGGTCATCATCATTATGTGTAACAATTGCAATATCAATTGTTCTATCATTCAATAAATATTTAAGCTTCTCTATAACATTCCTTCTTATCAAAAATGTTTTAGGTCCGGAATCAATAAGTATCAATGTATGAATGAAATCTAACAGAATACAATCGCCATGACCAGCATCTAACACATTAATTATTGGCACTATCATCACCTAATTTTAACATGACCTTAGCATTTTAAAACCGAATTTGACAGTTTATAAAATTTGATGTCCTTTATAAAGGAAGTAATATCTTACTTTTATCTGGTTTGAAAATCAAGGTTCAATATCTTTCTGAAAATACAAAAAACCGAACTTGGCGAATCCAAGCAAGGTTTCATTATTTAATCTATAAAAAATATTAGGAGTCTTACCTATGAGTAAAATCAATCGATTAATCGATTCCAATTACCAACTGTAACCTAGCCAATTAATCATATAAATATTTTATAAAACAAATCTTTCGAGATTAATCAAACCATCTATATAAAAATAAGATTATAATACAATTCAATCTCGGTATTGACTTTCTTGTAAAAAATTATGAGCTTCAATGTATTTATTCATTAGCATAACTTTGTAACTGTCTTTGTATACGTCATTGTATAAATTTTTCTAATTGAATCTGCATCCATACCATTATCAATCATCACCGAAAGGTTATACATCTCGTCAATCCTTTTTTCCATGAAAATACAGTTTTTAACATACTTAGCTTTTTCACAATCCTTCCCATTTAAATACTCTTTTGTTTTGAGTATATGTTTTTTCAATAACCCGCCACTTTTTAACATTAAGTAATAGTTAATACTATTTTCCTGATAAACAATGGAGTAAGTATCATACATTTTATCAACATAAGATTTGTTGTACTTACCATCAACAAATAGATTATTATCACGAACATCAATAAAGCTATATTTAGCTTCTGCCACCAGAGCCTTATCATTAAAAACATTCATTTTTTCTAAATAGGGAAGTCTGGCTGATGAAGAGCAAGAAAAAGTAGTGAACATAACTATTAACATTGATTGGAATAAAACCTTATTAATCATTAGAACCTCCGTTGCCTTTTTATTTAAGATAGCAATCAATTATTAAAAGTCAACAGAGGTTTATTTCAGGAGTGTATCTATCTATTATTGTAGTCTATGTCTACTCCCTCGCAACTATAAGCTTTACTGTCTGAACCGGGTATAACAGATAGCATTTTAATAAGTTTTTCAGCTTGTTTTTCACTTACTCGGCATCCATTTGAAATATCGCTCAATAGTGTCCCTGGGCTAGAATTGGGGTCAACTTTAAAGTTACATGCACATTGAAGTTGACCAACCTCTATTTCTGGGACTTGTTTAGGCAATTCTGATGCTTGTGCCAATGAAACAAAACAACTAAATGAATAAAGGAGGGGTTTAATATTCATAATGTTCTCATTTGTGGTGTGCCATTGATGAAGCTATTATAATATATTGTTTGCAGAATGACATGTTTTTATTGAAAACTGAACATATATACCCATTGCCATTTTCACTTCATCCACTAAATTCGAAACAGATATCATTTCAAATAGAAAAAACATTCTTTTTCTTATGTTTTAAGATTAATAATTACATTATTTTCACCCAATGAAAAATTAATTTAGCTGTGCTATTATAAGGAAAGAGATTAAGTTTAGATCTATATCCCCCACAGGTGATTTTAATATGTCAAAAAGCAACTACAAGTTTGAACGTTGGATTCCTCAATCACAGTCATCTTGGGCATGGCGAGTATTTAAAAAACATAACAATGAATTATTGAGAATGCTAATAACATTTGATAATAGTCATAAATTTACCTATAGCAACCTGAAAGAAAAAGGGGCAAATTTTGAATCTGAGGTTATCAGTTACTTTGATTCATCTCTCAAATTAAAAGGGCATATGAATGATACTAAATTTAAAAATATCAAAGAATGGAGCAATTCTTTCAATGAATTACAAAACTGGATGAATCTCAATGCACTTCTTGCAATGATGTCGAACTTAGAAACGTATATGGCAACAGTCATTCCTTTAGCTATAGAATCTGACATCGGTGTTCTGTACGGTGTTTCAAAGAGAATAGATGGTATTGAGCTGCTTAAACATGGTAAACAAAAAAACCATGGTATAAAAGAAATGGTTATAGGTTGTACTAAAGGAACATGGCAATCAAGAGTGAATACATATATAAAAATTTTCGACCATGCTCCAGATAAACTTATCAAAAACATATCTGAACTAGATAAAATGCAAGATATAAGAAATAAAATTGCTCATGCTTTTGGGAGAGACATTGAAAGCTCCAGAGAAAATGGTAAAATCACTACATTACCCAGTGAAAAAATAAAAAATGATAAATTAATTGAATTTCAAACAACCGTATGGCAAACAGCCAAAGTTATAGATTTTCACTTGCAAAATTCTCATATCGGTGAATACTTAAGAGTCCTTTTCTATCATAATATGCAAAAAAATTTAAACACAGCACTTCATAAAAATGAAAAGGCTGTTATTTTAAAAAAAAGGATTGGTAAATTTGGCGACGTTTCTGCAGGTAAAGAATTTTGCCAAGGTTTAGTAGAGTACTATGATAAACTTTAATATACAATGGAGAATAAAAAATGAAATATGGGTACGTCACCAGCAATAAAAACTATATTTTTTATTACGATGAAAGTAATAACATAAGAACTTTTACTCTGCGAGGTAATAAATATAATGTTGACAATAACCCTCAAAGTACTTACTCACCTATTTTTGTTTTAGCTGGGATTGTTACAAACCAAACTAAACACAATATTTCAGCACAAGAGGTAAGAACATTACTTAATATCCAGAGCAATGTTAAAGAAATAAAACTAAAACATGTCGGAACAGGTAGTTTCCCTGAATTGATGAATAATAAAAAGATTCATGTGTTTCTAACATGGTTGCTTGAGAGCCCTTTCTTTATTCATTATTACGCAACAAATACGGTCTATTGGTCTTTCCTTGATATCATAGAAGACCTTGCACACTATTTATTCGACGACAAAAACAGTTCTTTATTCAAAAAAGCATTTCATAATAGTATAGATCTTAGATCACAACTCGATTTTTACAAAAATGCTCTATATATACTTATCAAGAAAGACAAAACTGGTTTTTTAAAATTGATGAATGATTTTAATTATCCTGAAATAAATAATAATGATGCTAATAAATTTTACAAATCCCTGCACAAATTTTGTAGAAGTCACACAAATAGTTACCTTAGCTACAAGCATAAGAATCCAAACCATATTGAGAAATCATTGCTGGAACTAACAAGGCTCCTGTCCATCTGTAAAGACATTGATAATGCCGAATTAACATTCAATGATAAAGATCTTCTTATAGATTCATTTTCTCATTTCTATCTCAATCGATTGAATGGATTTAGAAACTCCCAGCACTTGCTTGATGAAGAAGACTTAGTAGAACCGCATCTGGTACTTTCAACAAAAAATGAATTTATTGGTGATGAAAAAAATCAATACTATGGGCTGAATTTCAAATTCATAAAATCGGAAAGCAATATTGAAATTCAAATTTCTGACATTATTGCTGGTATAATTCGCTCTCTATACTCTTTTATTGAGCAGGTTGAATTTTCCGAAATTGATAGCTTTATTGAAAATTCCACCGAATTGCAAAAGGATAATATAAAGAAACTAAGCATGTTAATTTCTAAATCTGTAAATGAATGTGAAGGCTTTATTTTTAGAACCCAACCACAAATGGATGAATCAAAAATGTATAAGCTATTATCATAATGATTTAACATGTTAATAAAGCAAGAGCTAACTCAGCGAAGCTGAGTAGTCTTGCTTTACTTGCTCTTCGATTAGTAAAGGAAAGCAAAATCTCAAATTCTTATTGGTCGCTTCGAATTCGTCAACATTAACTCATTTGTTATTATTGAATTGAAGTAGCCCTGATCAAGGAAATATAATAGTTGCTTCACTTCTCTTTTTGAGTTTGGCATAGTGATTTTATTATCACCATTCACATTAGTTATACCTAATTGATATCCAATCTTCTGGGCACACTCAATTAGATTTTCAATAGGCTGATCGTTGAGTATTCCAGAACTTATTATCAAAGATACTTTCTTTTTAATTGCAGAATCTGCAAACATCATAAAATCTTCAGCATTTTCCACATGAAATATATCATTACCGATAAAGTTATCTAAATCCTCTCTAGTAGCTTCATTAAAATACTCTTCCATGTTAAAAAATCGCCGGAGCATAAAGAAACTCTTGAACAATAATTTATCACCCACAAGAATAGCAGTTAATCGATCACTAAGCGAAAAACCAGGACGAGTGGACACTGAGAATCTATTTCCAGGCTGAGTTACTACTTGGAAAAAGGATTTTTCATTATTAATTATTTGTCGTCTGTCGAAACATTGAAGCCAAACTTGAGTAGGATTACCATTCGAAGCTGGCTCACCCGTAAATAACGCTTTGAAATAATGAACTGACACATCATCAGGGTCCCAAACCGGAACAACATCAGGCCGTTCGATTGCATTAATAATGCCTATTTCGTCATCAAATGGATTGATGGAAAATATCTCACCATCCTGAACATTATAAGATGCACAAAACTCTATTTCTTCGATATCTTCATTTATAAACTCACTCCTCTGAGTTCTAAATAGATTTTCTACTACCGTTTGTGCGGGAGCATCTATGTCAATCTTAATTATTCTAGTCGGTATTTCACTGTCTGTAATCGCAAAAAGTTCCATATAATATCCTTATACAATCATATAGGTATGTTCAGTAAGCTTCTTTACCCTCAAACCTTTGATCTTCGCATTGGTAAGAGGTTTTGTTGACAAAAGAACAAAACTCACCCCAGTGTCATCTTCGGCTTCATAAAACTTGAATCCAAATATGATAGACAAAATTGGATTGAAACTATACGAAGACGAGTGCTTTATGTAGAAGAAAAGACTTAAATAAAAAAACAGGGCTAATCGCCAATCCATAAAAGTGGTCGGCCCAGATATAAGTGGAAATAAGTAAGTCAAGAAATAGTTGGTTATTTCCTTATCTGCCGGAGATGCCGATTCTAAGTTTTTCAATGTGACCGGATTATATTTTTGTGCTTGCTTGATTATAAAGACACAAAAAACAACACTTACGACAGCCAAAAGAATTGAGGAAACAAGAATCTTATAATTATCATTAATATAAGCTAAGAATGCCAATGTCAGGCAAACTGGGGCAACCGAACTAGCAGTCAAAGCATAGCGAGCAAATCCATTAAGCATACACCACCCACCATAACTGTATAAAAAACCAGTATACATGAAGTCCGTGGTCATAGCGATCTGCTTTAGTGCTAAATCTCATCGAACTCATTACATATTATAAAGTTCAGATTGACAAACACAATTCATTTGGTAGATGTATTTTATCATCATAATCAATAAGTTAACCAGATTCACCATTTTTTGCAAAAGGAAATGCTATGGAAAAATCTAAACATGACGATCAGCATCGTGATCGATTTAGGAAAGATAAAAATCTAAGGTTGTTACGCCATTATTGTATCAGTGTGCGTTTGAATCAGGCAGAGCTAGAGCTTTTAAATAACAGAAGGGGCAAACATAAAAAAGGGGAGTGGTTAAGATTAACCTTTTTAAATCACCCCCCAACCGACATTCCGTTAGTAAATGTTGAAGCATGGAAAATGTTGTCAGACATATCGCAAAAGCTAAATCGAATTGCGATCCATATCGATGGTAAGAGCAAAGACAGCAAGCTTACGAATACAGAATTGTTTGCAGTCAGAAGACAAATTGTAGAGCTTCGCAAGCACCTGCTAAATGCTGACATATGGAGCAAACCCGATGAAGGGTATGCAGAAGATCAAAAGGGGTAAGAGCTTCGCTGGTGTCGTTCAATATGCATTGAAACCGGGAGCACATCATAAAAGTGATCCCATCATCATTGGCGGGAACATGTTCGGTGATTCAGCCCTTGAACTGATCGCTGAATTCGATAGCACCAAGCATCTTCGCCAGGATGTCGCAAAATCAGTTTGGCACAACTCGCTTCGCTTACCCAACGGTGAATCACTAACGAATGAACAGTGGTCTAGTATCGCAGATGACTATATGAAACGAATGGGATTCAGTGATACCCATCTCCGTTGCTATGTCTTACATGACGACGAAGGCCAGCATATACACATTATCGCCAGCAGAATCGATGAATCGCCACGGGTTTAACAGACACCTCAGAGTCATTTAAGATGACTTAAAGAGAGGTGCCCATGAGAGGTAAGCGTTATCCTGAAGAGTTTAAAATTGAAGCAGTCAAACAGGTTGTTGATCGTGGTCATTCTGTTTCCAGTGTTGCAACACGTCTCGATATCACCACTCACAGTCTTTACGCCTGGATAAAGAAGTACGGCCCGGATTCTTCCACTCATAATGAACAGTCAGATGCTCAGGCCGAGATCCGCCGTCTTCAGAAAGAGTTGAAGCGGGTTACGGACGAACGGGACATATTAAAAAAAGCCGCGGCGTACTTCGCAAAGCTGTCCGACTGAGGTACGCCTTTATCCGCGACAACAGCCGTTGCTGGCCTGTTCGTTTGCTCTGTCGGGTTCTGGATGTCCATCCGAGTGGATTTTATTTCTGGCTTCAGCAGCCACATTCGCAGCGTCACCAGACAGATCAGATGCTGACCGGGCAAATCAAACAGTTCTGGCTTGAGTCTGGCTGCGTCTATGGTTATCGCAAGATCCATCTCGATCTGCGTGATACCGGACAGCAGTGCGGAGTGAACCGGGTCTGGCGGCTGATGAAGCGTGCCGGAATAAAAGCTCAGGTTGGGTACCGTAGCCCACGAGCACGTAAAGGCGAAGCCAGTATCGTGACACCCAACAGGCTCCAGCGGCAGTTCAATCCGGACTCACCGGATGAGCGTTGGGTGACGGACATAACCTACATCCGAACCCACGAAGGCTGGCTGTATCTGGCCGTGGTGGTTGACCTGTTCTCCCGAAAAGTTATCGGCTGGTCAATGCAACCCCGCATGACAAAAGAGATTGTCCTGAACGCCTTACTTATGGCGGTGTGGAGGCGTAATCCTCAAAAGCAGGTACTGGTTCACTCTGATCAGGGTAGTCAGTACACGAGCCATGAGTGGCAGTCGTTCCTGAAATCACACGGTCTGGAAGGCAGCATGAGTCGTCGCGGTAACTGCCACGACAACGCGGTTGCGGAAAGCTTTTTCCAGCTACTGAAACGCGAACGGATTAAGAAAAGGATCTACGGAACGAGAGACGAAGCCAGAAGCGATATTTTTGATTATATCGAAATGTTTTATAACAGTAAGCGTCGGCATGGTTCGAGCGAGCAGATGCCACCGGCTGAATATGAAAACCTATATTATCAACGGCTCAGAAGTGTCTAGATTATCCGTGGCGATTCAAAGTCCTGAAAGCCCGCACGGCGCAAGCCCTGCGGGCTTTTTTGTGCCCTCAATTTGCCCCACGACGTCCGAAGAGAACTCATTAAATCCGCACCTTTTAGGCCCATTGATGGGCCCAACGAAAAGCTCTGTTGTTTTCACGTTACCAATTACCCGGCAACCCATCCCTCTCAGAATTAGACCACCAACGACACCTTTCACCCTCCGGCCGTGAAGTGGTCAACAAAAACTGGCCACCGCGTTAGAGTTTTTCCAGTATCGGTTT
>OHTY01000501.1_pt1 | contig 9500 bp, 14 predicted proteins | sample 1579061 | NCBI WGS metagenome assembly OHTY01 (sample SAMEA3879520, study PRJEB24766) | human gut metagenome | biome: human-associated habitat; feature: feces | place: USA | collected 1985/1987 | reverse complement strand
GGCGGCTGGCCAGCTGCACTGCAGGAGCCGGTGCCCGCAACTGGTCAGGGTGCAGGCGGTACTGACGCAGGGCGCGGATAATGGCGCTGGCCGACAGCGGCACAATCTCACCGGTGGTCTCATCAAGCCTGCCGCTGACGATCAGACCGTTGTCACGCAGACTGTTGATGGCTTTTTCCACGCTCAGGGTGCGCTTGCCCGTCCCGCGAATGGTTTCCATCAGAGTGCCTGATATGGTCATCGCCTCGTCGCGGGTCAGCGCAGAATCACCGGCGTCAGAGCGCTGTTTTCTTGGCTTCTGCAGGCGGACTGCATTCAGTTTTTTGAGCAATGTGGCACGTGACATACATAATTCCTCGCAGGCGGCCTGATACACTGCTTCTTTATTGCCATGCCCGGCAGCACTGGCTGCTTCGGCTATGGCAACAAGACGTTGAGTCAAAACTGGATTCATTGCATCCCCCTTAGCGGCGCAGCAAAGTGCCCTGCACCTCTGGTGAGGCAATAACAACTATGGTTTTAACCATTACTTTCATCCTCTTGCTGTGCTTCTTTTACCCAGTCAGGGATCGCGCTGGTTTCGCGGGCTTCCGGTAGGCTGAACTCCTGACGCAGCTCTTCGAACTGCGCCTGTAGGTCGTCGAGAAGACCGGCCATCATGCCGGTGTGGTTGATACCGGTGCGCTCGGTGTGTTCGGACAGCGCGTTAAAGCCACTTTTAAGGTCAAAGAACGCGCTGAGAACGCCACTTTTGAAGCCGGTAACTTCCGTTTCAAGCGCCACACCTTCTTCATCCGGCGTTTCGGTGGTGGAACGGCGTACCAGGCGGGATTTGAGCTCCTCTTTTTCATTGCGCATCGTGCCGAGTTCTTCTTTTTTCTCGGCTAGCATTTGACGGCTAATTTCGAGGTCGGTCTTCAGCTCTTCCTTCTCGCGGGCATGTTTGGAGATCATCTCCTCGGCCAGATCCAGCAGCGCGGTTTTGTCGCCTTCTTTGGCCACCTCAATCAGGGCGCTTTTCTGGTCTTCCGGCAGGCGACGGAACTGGCGTAGTTCGCGGTAGCCGATGCCCATGCGGGACATGGATTCCAGGGCTTCTTCGCCGAAGGCGGTAAGGTTGGCAATATCCAAATCTGCTTTATCTACAGATATTCCAAGAACGTTGCAAAACTCGTCCCATGTACCCAAAAACTCCGAACCGTTCGGTGTTTTCTTGCCTTTGAGATTGCGGTACAGCTTGTTTTCCTTAACAAAAGCCAGTTTAGAAGTCCGAACCGTTCGGGAAAATTGCTCAAAAGCATCAGCCATCTGAGCCTGGCCCAAGAGCTGGTTTAGCAGATCGCGTTCGTCGTTCATCTGGCTGCTAACAGTGGCCATCAGGTTCTGGGTAGCTTCCAGTTCCGGATTTAGCGTTACGTCCGGTATAAGTTCAGCAGGTTGCGATTTGGTGCGTGCCATTTGTGTCTTTCCTTAATTAGTGACTGCCAGCAACAATGCGCTGATTCATTTCATCAATACGCCCCTGAGCGCGGGCCATTTCATTACTGTGAGCAACGGCGATCTGCAGAATCTGAACACTCAGGGCGAACCGTCCGTTATCGAGTTTTTGAGCCAGACCTTCTTCAATGAGGGTATTGAGGGCGCGGTTGATATTGGCAGGAGACTCATCCAGTGCTTTCGCCAGATCACTGTTGGAACGACCGCTGAGCGAAGAACCTTTCAGAGCTTTCAGAACCCGAAGAATGCGACCACCGGATGTGGACGTGATTACCTTGTTCATGTCACATACCTCTTTTCTATATATGAAACACTGTTACACTTATCGCAGGTATTTCAGGCTGCAACGTTGCCGGGTTTGAGGCCCAGCTTGACGGCGATCTCGTGAGATTTTCCGTACTTGGCTTTGGTATATCCGTTGAGAACCCGGTAGACCTCGTTCCGGGAGTAGCCATGCTCTTCAGCCCACTGGGTGAAAGTGACCCCTCGCTGGCGAAAGAGTGCTTTGACTTGTTCTGCAGTCATCGTTGTCCCCTTTATTGATGCAATGATGTTTGCCTTATCTGTGTTAGATTATTATCCCATAAATGGGATATGTAAAGCGAGAATGGACAAAAATGTCACTTGGCGCACGATTAAAAGAAGAACGAAACCGTCTCGGGTTTAACCAATCTGACTTTGCTGAATTGGTTGGCGCTTCTTATAAAAGCCAGTTGCGATGGGAAAAAGATGAATCCGCGCCAGGAGCTGATGCTCTAAGTATTTGGGCTGGTATTGGGCTTGATGTGCTTTATGTAGTTACAGGCCAGCGAAGCATTGACTTACCCGCTGGTTTGATTATCCCAAAAATGTCACCTGAGAAGCAGGAGCTAATGGACGCATTTGACCATATGACTCCAGAACAACGGAGGGCAATTCTTGAGGTCGGCAAAGGGCTCGCACAATCTAAACCAAGCAAATTCGCAGGATAAAAATGAGAGCTTGGGAAAAATAATGTGGTTAGCATTGCTGACTATCTGAAAAGAAAAACGACACCTGTTAATAAAAAATGAGTGTCGGGGATATCCTTGGGACTGGCTGGTCCCACTAACACAGCAAAGTAAGGAATAAAAATGCGTTATCTCTGGGTTAGTGCAGTTGCTTTGGTTTTAGTCACTGGCTGTTCAACAAAAAATTATGGTCGACAAGGAGAGCTTACTCAGTACGAGAAGGAAACTATGTCATGCCGTGAAATTGAGTTAGAAGAAGCCAAGGTTCATGGTTTTCTCCAGCATGTTGATAAAGAAAGTCAGTTCGATGGTCGTTCAGTCCTCTCTTTTCTAGGTGACTTTGGCATCGGTAATACTATGGAAAAAAATAGCGCACTTGAAAGCGCAAACAGTCGACTGTCACAATTACAATTACTTAGAGTAAAAAAAGGCTGTACTACAGGTGTTACCCAAACACCTTCAATATGATAGAACTCATAGGAATGATATCTATGGTCAGAATGGCCGACGTCGGCCATTCTCTTGCGGGCTGATTAGAAATTGCAGATTATCAGCTCTTTTCCGAGTTCAGCTTTGCCCGTGGTCTGCAGATTGTAGCGGATATCGACCGTCTGAATCCGTAGCCCGGCAAATGCAGTCCTCATTTCCTCGATATCGTTAACCGAAATAACCATTTTCCCGCTGATGGTTCGGACTAGTTCCGCCATGCGCACGTATTCATCCAGCCCAAACTCAACGCCATATCCTTCAGTTTTCAGGTATGGAGGATCACAGTAAAAGAGCGTATGCGGGCGGTCGTAACGTTTAATGCAGTTTACCCAGTCCAGATGTTCAATCGTGGTTCTTGAGAGTCGCAGGTGCGCCAGCGACAGTTCTTCTTCGATGCGTAACAGGTTAAGACGCGGGGCACTGGTCGTTGTGGTACCAAAGGTGTGATCGGCCACCTTGCCACCAAAAGCCTGTTTCTGCAGGTAGAAGAAGCGAGCGGCCCGTTGAATGTCGGTCAGTGTTTCTTCCGGGGTATCCTTCATCCAGCGGTATATCTGGCGACTGACCAGCGCCCACCTGAACTGCCTGACAAACTCATCCAGGTGATGTTTGATCACACGGTAGAGATTAATCAGCTCGCCGTGAATGTCATTGATGACCTCAACCTTGCTGGGCTCTTTCATGAAGTACAGCGCCGCTGCGCCACAGAACGGCTCCACGTAGCAGGTGTGTGACGGAAATAACGGAAGAATATGTCTGGCCAGGCGGCGTTTGCCCCCCATCCACGGTAATACTGGCAAAAACTGAGATTTCATATTCTGTAAGCCTTTTTCATTGAATGAAAATGCAGTAGGCTGAATCTGTCTCGCGAGACGGACTGAGCCTCCGGTCGACTCACAGGCAAGGGCTGTGTGTTGATGGCCTGCGGGATGTTGACGCATCCCGCAGGCCGCTCTTTCTCCTCTATTGTCCGCGACAAAATCGTAAAGCTAATCTGCCCCGGGACGGAAAAAACACGGAGTTAGTTAGATGGATGAACAAACACACCAGTTGTCCGAAGCAATAAACAAACTCACAGAGTTAAATAACGCCCTGCAAAAAAGAGTTCTTGTCCTTGAGGCCAATGCTGCAATTGACGAAACAGCTCACTCATTTGCCATCGCCAGCGACTCCCCCTCTGTCAGGCTCACAAGCTGGAATCAGTGGGTGGCCGACAGGATTACAGAGCATGCAGTAAAAACCAGCTCTTCAGGAAAGTCTGAAGAGCCACTGGTCAAACTTTTTATTGAGGCTCAGTTGAAACGAATTGAGCACTGGAGCGAACTGTTTCGTGAAGGGAATGGAGACTAACTGCAACCCCTTTTGTCTATGCCAATGGCGAGGAATTTATGAGTAAATTTGATGAGATTTGTGCAGCTTATAAAGTATCCCAGGATAATTATTCTTCCTACCGCGAGCGTTCTACGGCTTTTGCTATTGGTTTAGGTCGCAGGTACATCCGGTACCTTGGTTTAACCAAAGAAAATTTTAAATGGGTTCCAGAGAGTGACACCTCGACCCAAAAAGAAGGTATTACCATCCCCGGTGCCATGCATCTGGATGACGATACCTACTGGCATATGGGCCTCAAGATCAAAATCTTTTCAGCACCTAACGTCTACCCGCAACAAAGGCTTTTGATCATCTTCAAATTTAAACAAAAAGATAAAAGTAAGTTTGAAGTGATGGTGGATGGTGACGATAAGAAACATATCATCGAAATAGACGGCGATGCGTCATATACAGTGTTCTTCAACCACTTACAGAAAATCATCATGAGCCTTTATGAAGATGACCTGGATAACTTCCTCGCGTCCCAGCAAGAAAACAGGACGATTGGTTTCATCCAGTAGAACAGGGAAAAACTGATGAAGCGTGATATGGATTTACTTCGCCGGATGGTTTTGTGTCTCTAGGATAATAGTCGCCGCCGCCCATTGATTGCTCTTGATGGCGTGCACCAGCGGCTATTTAATTATCATGCATTACTTTTGGTTCAGGCCAACATTGCTGTTGGGACAGTAGAGCCCGTACAGGCAGGCATTGCTATCGTGACTTCAGCCGTCCCGTAAATATTCTGCCCGGGGGCAAATTACTCCCCACCCCGATATACCGCACACTAACTCCTGATTTATTCAGCCTTTTGGCCTTCTTCAGGAGTCACCATGTCACTATTTCACAAGGTCCGTCATCAGCGACTGCGCAACTGGATCATCCTCGCCGTTGCCCTGCTGGCCACTATTGCCATCATTTCCCCTGAACAGCTCGGCGTCACGCTGTACAAGTTGTCGTTGGTTTCCATCGCCGCCATTCTCGGCTATCACCTCGACCGGGCGCTGTTCCCCTATGCCAGCCCGGGGAGCTACCTGATTGACGACTGGAAAGAGAACCTCGGCAAACCGGTGCCTGTAAGCCGTAACGAACCTGAATATCCCGTGGTAACAGGCTACGAGCTGATTTTTGCTGCCGTTCTGCTGCGACGGGCGCTGATTGTCGCGGCGATCTGCCTCGGCGTGACGATGGGGCTCTGACCATGACCCGGCTCGCGCTTTCCGTCATCCTCCTTTGTCTGTTGAGCGGTTGTCATCCGGTTTTCGCGGCCAGCATTCCGGTTGAGGCCCGACAATACCAGCGCGAGCTGACCCGCAATGCCCGCGCTATCTGGGGGCTTAATGCACCGGTGTCCACCTTTGCCGCTCAAATCCATCAGGAATCACAGTGGAATGCCCGGGCCCGTTCGCCAGTCGGTGCACAGGGGCTGGCGCAGTTTATGCCCGCGACTGCCAGCTGGATTGCCGGTATTTACCCCGACCAGTTGAAAGACCATCAGCCCTATAACCCGTCATGGTCCATTCGGGCGCTGGTGCAGTACAACCGCTGGCACTGGCAACGTATCGGCGGTACTGCCAGCGACTGTGACCGCATGGCCTTTGCCCTGTCGGCCTATAACGGCGGTCTGGGTTGGGTTCAGAAAGACCGGAAGCTGGCCACCAGTCGCGGGCTGGATGCCAGTCGCTACTGGAACCACGTCGAGCAGGTGAATGCGGGTCGTAGCGCTGCCAACTTTCGCGAGAACCGGGGCTATCCCCTGAAAATCATCTACACCTGGCAACCGCTGTATCTGGCGGCGGGTTGGGGCCCGGGAGAATGCTATGACGTGGACTGATTGGTTCAAACTGCTCTCTCGTTACCTGTTGTTAGTGGCTATGGGGGTGGGAACGCTCTGGCTTATCTGGCATCAGGGCTATGAACGTGGCGCGGGTGATGTGCGCCTTGAAGTTGCCAACCAGAGGACCCAGGAGGCAGGTGACGCCCTGCAGAAGTTTATCGACGGAGCCAGACAACTGACGGCAGAGGCGAATAAAGCCAGTAACGCACTGGCTGCACAGGTTGCGGCCCGTCAGACCGCAGACGAACAATCCACCCGGGAGTTGAAAGATGCACTCAAAAAAACGGCGTCTCAGCGTGTTATGTGCGTGTTTGATGACGGTGTTATGCAGCTGCTCCGGGAGGCGAGACAACGCGCCGCAACCGCAGCAGCAGATGGTATTTCCGGCGGAGATGACCGTAAAGTGCCCGCCTCCGGAGGAAGCGGACGATAACTCAATGGATGCCAGTGCCGTTGCGCTGAAAAAGCTGTACGACCTGTATGGCATCTGCGCGGGCAGGCATACCAATTTGATTCAGTACATTCAGAACCAGCAGGGGAAATAACAATGAAATTTGAGGAATTACAGTTCAGCTGGCAGGTGCTGCAGTGGGCCGTTCTTTCCGCTATCGGGATTTACAGCTGGATTGTTGGTCGCCAGTCGGCCAGCAACCGTGAACTGCTTGAGCTCCGTACCCGCCTGGCCTCCATTGAAGCGCAGGTGGCCCAGATGCCAACCCAGCGACAGGTCTCCATTTTGCTGGAGAAGTTGTCCAGTACCGAAGCCAGTATCACCGGTATGAACAACCAGATGTCTGGGATGGCCAGCCGACTGGAGACAATTAACAACTATCTGCTGAACACCAAGTGAGGGACTATGAGCTTTTCTGATTATCTGCGTACCGACATGCGTCTGGTGATCCTGCGTATCCTTTCCGAAATGCCGAGCTACAGCTCTAACAGCTCAGTTATCTGGTCGGTACTGACGCGCTATGGCCATTCCCCGAGCCGAGACCAGGTGAAGTCAGAACTGCGCTGGCTTGAAGAGCAAGGGCTGGTGACGGTTGAAGATATCGAGACTGTGCTGGTCGCCCGACTGAGTGAACGTGGTGCTGATGTAGCTGCAGGTCGGGCTATCGTGCCTGGGGTAAAACGCCCTGGCGCGGGAGGCTGATATGGGGAGAAAGTCGACGATTCACCGTCTGGAAACTGACGTTCGCACCCATATCGAGCGCCGCTTGCGTGAAGACCGCATGACGCTGGATGAACTGCTGGCCGATATCCACGAGCATTTCCCGGGCGAGGATGCCCCCAGCCGCAGTGCGCTGGGCCGCTATAAGCAGACATTTGGCGAAATGGTCGGGCGTATGCGCGAACAGGATCAGATGGCCCGCCTGCTGGTCAGTGAGCTCGGTGAAAACCCCGACGAACGCGCCGGTGCCCTGATGGTTCAGGCCGTCACCACGCTCACCACTCATGCCGCCTTTACCGCCCAGCAGGCCGAAGACCCGGATATTGACACCGTGCGCCATCTTGCCCGTGCAGCCAAAGACGTCCTGCAGTCGCGTAAAGCCAGCCTCGACGAGCGCCGTGAAATTGAACGAACTGCCCGCGAGCGGCTGTTGCGTGAGCAGGAAGAGAATCTGAAAGAGACCGCACGGGCAAAAGGACTGAGTGAAGACGAGGTGCAGTTCTGGCGTGAACGTGTGCTGGGGATCAAGTGATGAAACCATTAGCGTCCACCATCCGTACCGTTGAATGGGACGAGCTTCCGGCGCGGGCCCGGGAAATCCCGTTCGGCTTCAATCCGTTTGCCGAGGGCGTGCTGATGGCCCACCAGGTGGAATGCCTCAAGTACGACGTTTCCATTCTGGCTATCCCGAAAGGCCGTCGTACCGGCATCACCTTTGCCTGGGGGCTTAACTCGACCCTGATAGCCGGGGCGCAGAAAGTCGCTGGCGGCGACAACGTCTATTACATCGGTGATACCAAAGAGAAAGGTCTGGAATTCATCGGCTACGTGGCCAAATTCGCCCGGGTCATCGCAGCTCAGCAGGCGGAAGGCGTCTCAGCGATTGAAGAGTTTCTTTTCGAGGACCAGGACGAACAGGGCAATACACGGATGATTGCGGCCTACCGCGTCCGCTTCGCCAGCGGGTTTCAGGTGGCGGCACTCTCTTCCCGACCTGCCAACATTCGTGGTCTCCAGGGCGTGGTGGTTATTGACGAGGCGGCATTTCATCAGGATGTTCAGGGCGTACTGGATGCGGCGACGGCGCTGCTTATCTGGGGCGGCCGTATCGTTATCATCAGTTCCCATAACGGTAAGAACAATCCGTTCTGCCAGTTTTGTAATGATATTGAAGCGGGTCGTTATGGCGACGATGCCGCCGTATTTACCGTCACCTTTGATGACGCGGTCGCCAACGGTTTGTTTGAACGGGTCTGTGCCATGAAAGGCGAAGCCGCCACCGTTGAGGGTAAAAAGACCTGGTACAACCGCATCCGTAACGCATACGGCCCCCGTAAAGCGGCGATGCGTGAGGAGCTGGACGCCATCCCGCGTGACGGTAACGGTATCTGTATTCCCGGTGTCTGGATCGAGCGGGCCATGCCGGAAGAACGGCCCGTCATACGCCTCGCGCTGGATGATGACTTTATCCATATGACCGAGGCAGAGCGAGCTGCATGGGGTAATGACTGGATTGATAAGGAGCTGCGCCCGGTGATGGCGGAGACCTTAAACCCGGAGCTGCGCCACGTGTTTGGTATGGACTTTGCCCGCCACCGGCACTTCTCCTCCATCGTACCGATGGCCATCATGCAGAACCTGTGTCGTGACGTTCCGTTCCTGCTGGAGCTGAACAACGTGCCGTCGGCGCTGCAGCAGCAGATTTTGTTCTGGGTAATCGAGCATCTTCCCCGCCAGTCAGGCGGTGCGATGGATGCCACCGGGCCGGGTATGGTGCTGGCGGAGTACACCGCCGACCGCTATGGTCGCCCGCGTATTGCTGAAATCACCCTGAATCGTAAGTGGTACGGCTTCTGGATGCCCAAATTCACCGGCTTGTTTGAAGACAGCATGATCATCCTGCCGCGCGATGAGAACACGGCACAGGACCTGCGAACGGTAGAAAACATCGATGGCGTACCAATGGTGGCCAGCCTGGAGAAAAAAGACCTCAAAGACCCCGAACTGGTGCGCCACGGTGATACCGCGATTGCCGGTTGTCTGGCGAACTATGCAGCCCTGAACCTGGCCACTGAGATTGCGTTTGAATCGACCGGTGAGCGCGATATTTTCCGCGTGCTGTCAGGCTTCGGCGACAGCAGCAGCG
>OHTY01000498.1_pt1 | contig 9541 bp, 7 predicted proteins | sample 1579061 | NCBI WGS metagenome assembly OHTY01 (sample SAMEA3879520, study PRJEB24766) | human gut metagenome | biome: human-associated habitat; feature: feces | place: USA | collected 1985/1987 | reverse complement strand
AAGTAAAACTGTTCTCTTAATTTATTAGAAAGAGGGACATTTACTGAATATCCCTGATTAAACTCTGTGAGACTCTGTGTCCTCTGTGGTGAAAAGATTCATAACCGCTCAAAAAGCAATGAAACAATCAATGCCACTATTTCACCTGAAAATAAAACTTATGCTTCAATGATTTTCCCGGCATCCTGAATGTCAGCTCCACAAAGTTTTCTTCATCTTCCAAACAGTCTTCACTACTATAAGTTATCAGAATATCTTCGCCACGCGGCATAGCTTTCAATTGGGAAGCGCAGTTGGACGTCAGTTTCGGCATGGCAGCTGTCGTAATCTTCTTTCCTTTTATAAATAAGGAAACCACATACGCACCTTTTCCGTTCTCTTTTCCTTCGGCAGCGATAAATCCAGGCAGTTTCTTGTAATTCAGAACTACACCTTCCGCCCATTCCCGACGAGTCTTATCAAAGAAATACTCCACAGCAGGACGCATCTTAGTGATGCACTGATCTATCTCTTCCACGGAAGATATATCGGAAATATGCTCTTCCAGACCCTTTACCAAATCTTCCATCGCACGGTCCTGCTCTTCAAACTGACGTACTAATGCCTTATGTTCACTTTCAGGAAAGGGATAGCGTATGGCATAAGCATAAGTAATCTTACCGGATTTCTTGTCACGGCGTTTCTCCCAATAGGAACCGTCTACTTTAGAAAGCGAAATACCTTTGATAAAAGGCAAAGAAGCCGCACGGGTAGAACCTTCCGCCAGATATTGATCCACAAATTCCGTGATACGGTCACCGTTACCGGAAGTTTGCTTCACTACGTGAGAATCCGAAAACTCGATATTCTGCGCAACGGCCTGGATAATCTGCCGCTTTACGCTTTCCATACATTGCTGGCGAGCCTCTTCCATAGAAGCCGTCTCAGCAGAAGCTACAATGTAACCGGACTCTGCCGACTCATACCATGCAGGAGCCCTTTTGTCACTCTTCTCAATCACCTTATATGCCTGAGCAAACAAGGAAACTGTTCCCATACAGAAAAGCAAGGCTACCGTCAGCCCTATTCTTTTTATCTTCATAAGCGATTCTCCTTTCCTTATTTCCACACAACGGGCAGATTGTGAATAATCACCTTACAATTATCTACCGTAATTTCCACATACGAAAGAGTAGCACAAGGCGAATTAACACCCTTGATTTCAAACACTTTTCCAATTTTTATTCCCTTCGGCATCTTATTGCCGTAAGTCCAGGACGTACAACCATTTGTCTCCACCTGAGAAAAATTAGTAAATGTCGCACCATTCGGATCGATGGCTGAAGTCATGCGGATAGTCGCACTGTTGTTCGTCACTCCTGTGTTGGTGAAACGGGCATAAATGCGGATGGACTCAGCCGTCTCATTACCTTCGCAAGACACAAGTTCAAAAGAGAGGTCATTGCAAGATACTGAAATCTTACACTCCGGCAGAGGAGTAGTTTCCGGCTGTGGCACTACGGATTCAGGTTCAGCCTCAGCCACAGGTTCTTCCGACACAGGCTGCACTTCCGGTGCAGGCTCTTGCGGAACCACTTCCGGAACATCGGGAGTTTCTTCCGGCTTATTTTTACCTATCTTCTCAAGCAAGGTAATTACCTCATCATAGCAAGGTGCCGTTGCAGGAACAGCTGACAAGTAATCCGCCGCTTCTTCCATTCTGCCCGCTGCCACCAAGGCTTGCGCTTTCTTCAGAATAACGGAACAATTCTGGTCGTAAAATTCTGCAATACGTTTACGTGTAGTACGAATGAAACGGACAAAGGCCGGGTCTGTCACTTTAATGCTGGAAATGAGTGAAGCAATGGCATCCTCTTTACTTCCGGTAGCATCACCCTGCACTTCTATCACCGACGTTCCGTAAACGCTGTCATCATATTTGTTACGCGCCGTCAACGAAAATTCACCTGTAACCAACGTCACATCACGCAGCAATCCTTCTGTTTTCTTTGTTTCTCCAAGCACCAGTTCCGGTTGGATGACAAAGGCATTGTACACCGAAGCCGCTCCGGCATTATTGCGCGCAATGATTTGCTCCACTTTCAGTTTCAACGCATCTATTGTTTTCTGACTCAATCCTTGCTGTGCAGGCGTACCCGCTACAAAATGGATAGTCTCTTGCGCCGCCGCTCCCAACGAAACAACGAACAATAAAGCCCACAGAATTATATTCTTCTTCATACAGTGCTGATTTATTTGATGGTTACAGTCAACCCTTGCCCCATTGTAACTACAGAGGCAACATATTCTCCCCCTAATTTTTCATCAAGGAAGTTCTTCAGTTCGGTACTGAAGCGGGAAATGGTATAAGCACGTCCCTGTCCTTCATCCCAAATAGGCACTTGAACAGACATATCAATCACCTTGTCATTGCTACGGCTCATATCGTAAACCCCATTCAGCGCATGAGTCTGCAACCAGTCTTCCAGTACCGGTTTAAAACTTGCACTTCCATCGGGCAACGGCTGGTCGAAGTCCCAGTCGGTAACGGATTTTGCCAGAACCATCTGGATAGCCATCTCGCGTCCGTTCTTCACAATGTCATTGAAAGAAGCCTGCAATTTGGTGAAGAATTCATCTTTCACCTTTTTGAGAGCATAATCCGTCAGTTTGATGGTATCTGTAGTGACAAATTTACCACTCTGGAAAGTAGCGCTTGCCAGGTTACCCGCAGTCTGGAATTCGGTTGCCGTCAGTTCCAGCGACACTTCACTCTGGCGTCTGGCGTCGGTGGTAGTCATTACTTTGGCTGTCACAATGATGTCCGCACCCATGTTCTGTATCATCTTTGTCACGGCATCGGACTGGGAACCGGCTGTCAGCACATCGTTTCGTTTCGCACGCTTCAGTTGAGCGAGAAAGTCTTTCGTCTTATATCCACGTGAACTGAATTCACTGGTCATTTTACTTACGGCATAACTCAGCATCTGGTTATGGTCGAGCACAACCCGCACGTCTTCGTTTTCCCTGGTATAAGGAACCACCGCCACTGTAGGCAAACTTACCTGACTATTGGGAGTTCCCACCGCCATTCCGAGATTAGTCTGAACTTTATTCCGGTTCAAGTCTTTCTGCAAAGCATCGAACAAGATGGTCATCTCCACCGTGCAACGATATTGTTTGCCTTGCTTCTCCGGCCCTTCCGTAATGGTATAGTCTCTCACGAATATCGAGTAACGATTCTCATCGAAGAAGCGGCGGTCATAATCGGGTTTCGTAGTCGAAATCATCGGATTGCCTTTATTTACACCCTCCACTCCTGTATAGAACAAGGTATAGAAAGCAGACTTCAATGCCATATTCGCCGCTTCCTTCTTCTTCTCACTGATGCCCAAGGCGCGCACCGTCAAAGTATTTCCCTGCTGTTGCAGGAAAACGACTTCACTGGAATAGTTCTGTCCACAGAGCACAGCGGACAAAAATATCCCCAAAAGAAACATAAAACAATGCTTCATCATAGTTGTATTTTTAGATTAGTTGAAAATTCCGCCCATCAACGTCTGCTCGCGGGAAATAATCTTTATCGGTTGCTCGTCGCGGATAGCTTTCATAATTTCCTCGCCACCCTTCTGAACCTTGCACAAAGAAATATCATCACCTTCAACAGCCTTCACGGTCAGACGTCCGATTTCTTTCTTGGCTTCGCGTCCGGCAACCTCACGTATGGCATAAACCGTAAATTTCTGGGCTTCCTTCACACCGTTCATAGAACCGAGATTGATATAAACTTCCTCTGCCTTACCCTTCTTCTCACTGTTCACTTCAAGAATAGTTCCTTCCATTTTAAAGTATTCGTCCACAAAGTCACGCATACTGTACACTGCACTCTTGATGGTATTGGCAATCGCTTCTTCCTTATTGGCTCCCGTACCTCCGGTCAAACCGCTATGCTGGAATGTTTTCGTACCTATCAGCGTACCGTTCTTTGCATTAATCACTTTAAGCGTATAAGAAACGGAACCATCATAATAACCTTTTCCATCTCTTGTCTTATAGGCAGCGGTCATCGAAGATACTTGTCCGGTCACGATAAACTGAGCACCTAATTGTTCCATCACAGCAAGACGGTCCATTTCATTATCATCTCCCGAGGAAATATTAGCGGATGAACGGCGTTGCGACTCGATGCGCAAAGCGTCCTGCGCATCCACATCAATCAAAATTACACGTTCCATCTTCTGTATACCTTCGATTACCGTATTACGCAACCCTTCAACCCATGAAAACGGTGAATCGTTGGAGCGTTTAAAATAGTCGATAAACACTGTCGGCTTTCCTTTCGGTTCATCAAAATTCTGGCTATAACCTGCAAGTGAGCATACCACACAGAACACTAAGAGTACGATCTTTCTCATAAACATCTGATTTTATAATTTAAACTATTGACTTATATCCCGTTTAATTTTTCAAATTTAAACATTTGTTATCAAACAGCAATGACGTTCACGTTTATTAACTCAAAAAGAAAAGACAATCACGGAAAACAGTGACAAGAAAGTAGATAGCAAATGACAGATAGGGAATAAATAAAGAAAGAATAAACAAGATCCGCCTGTTCCGGCCGACATTAGAAATCAGTACGATATTGCCTTAGTTCTTTTCGCAAGAGCTGGGATTTACCTTCCGTCAGTTCGTCAAGAAGAGCCCAGAAACGTTCTCCATGATTCATCTCACGGGTATGAGTCAGTTCGTGCAGCAGCACATAGTCTATCAGATGCTTCGGAAGCAACATGAGGTAATAGGAAAGATTTATGTTCCGGCGTGCCGAACAACTGCCCCAACGGCCGTTACTGGAATTGATTTTCACACACTGATAAGGCAGATTATGTTTCTGTGAAAGCATATACAACCGGGGCGGAAGAATAATTTTTGCATTACGCCGCAATGCTTCTTCTATGACTTTGCGCAGCCACGCCTGCAATGCAGGATCAGTAAAGTCGGCGTCCGGCGGGCAGATGATTTGCATCTCGCCCAGTTCGGAACGCGAAAGGAAACGCTCCCGCTGTCCGCCGACCAAACTCAACTTGAAGAATTCCGTATCAATCCGGTAGTTCAAATCAATCAGAGGCCGGGTATATTTTTGCCGGGCCACCCTCAAGCGGGGACGTAACTCTTCTATTGCATTTTTCACCTCGGTAAGCGTGGTTCCGGGTGGAACGGTCACGTAAATAGCATCTTCCCGCGTACGAAAAGTCAGACGACGCGCACGGACATTAACCCGAATCAACAGGCGTCCCAGTTCCTTATCTTCCAATACATTTTCCAAAGCAATAAAACCTCCCGATGAATAAACGGACAAATGAACAAAATATCGCCCGAATATACAAATGATTGTGTACCCAAAAACGGACAAGTGTCCGAAAATGAACACTTACAGAAAAAGAGCAAGAGCTAATTATCAGTATTTTACACTTTTGGCACACATATTGACTTAAAATATGCAACCGGACGTCATTAAAAAAAGTTTCTGAAAAAAGAAGAAACAGCGTGCAACTTTTTTTAAGTAACATACGTCTAACATATAAACAGGAATAATATTAATGAATAATCATAAAACAAAAGAAGTTATGAAAAAGTTAGCAACTCTTATCACATGCATCTGTCTAATCATGAGTACAACAGCATGTTCGCAAAGCAAGAACTACAGTTCAGGAAACTGGGGCAGTAAGAAAGTAGTAGCCAGTAATAACTATGTAACCAAAGACATCAAGGTAGACAATTTCAAAAAACTTAGTGTAGCCGGAAGTCCCGATGTTATATTTACCCAAAAGTCAGGACGTCCCGAAGTAGAGGTTTACACTTCAGATAACATTGTAGATTTGCTGGATATCAAAGTTAAGGATAATACATTATATATAGGTTTCAAGAAAGATGTCAACGTTTCTTATAAGAAACTTGAAGTACGCGTATCTGCCGAAACTCTGAATGGTATTTCCGTCGCCGGTTCGGGAGACATCTTCCTGAAGAACGGGCTCCAGATCAATGATGACCTGACTATCAATGTGGCCGGTTCGGGTGATATCAAGGGCAGCAACATCAAATGTAATGACATGAAGGTATCCGTTGCAGGATCAGGTGACATCAAGTCTGATAATATTACTTGCAATAACCTGAAAATATCTGTTGCAGGATCGGGCGACATGGTATTGAACAGTGTAACCGCCATAGATACGAATGCAAGCATCGCCGGTTCAGGTTCGGCAACCATAAGCGGAACCACCCAGACTGCTTCTTACAGCGTTGCCGGTTCGGGTGACCTCTTCACCGAAAGCTACGAAGCCAAACGCGTAAATGCAAGTGTAGCCGGTTCGGGCAGCATCAAATGCTTCGCCACCGAGTTCTTGAAAGTACGCACCAGCGGTAGTGGCAAAGTAGGCTACAAAGGTAATCCGGAACTGGATTATCCGAAGAAGAGCCTGTATAAACTTTAAAATTCTCTCTTAGATTATTATAGGAAGGATAGTTTAACACACTATGAAGCGAAGGGTTTCCGTGAGGAAACCCTTCGTTGTATCACAGATTGATCATCAGATACTATTTTTATCTTGCAGTTCTTTCATTTCTCTTCAACTGCCTTGTTTATCGGCTTTCCGACTAAAAGAATCTTCTGAAAGAACATTTTTTTGCTTTCAGCCAGCCCCCTTCGATTGATCTAAAAATAGAACAAACCAACGGATTGACAAGATGAGCAAGGAGAACAATCAGGATGGCCTATTGAGCCTGTAGGATTCACTGCACGCATAAGTTAAAGCTGAGTAAGTTCTGATTACACAATCACGCCATATTTATGTTCGAGAAATGCTTTCAGATCCCCCAGTAAATCTGCTGACAGTTCTATTTGTTCGCCCTTCAACATTTCAAAAGGAAGATAAGTTCTACCTTTAAGTGTTAACAAAAAGGTTAGTGGAGAAACATGTTGCTCCATGCAATAATGATGAAGAAATGAGACACACCAGAAAAATAGGGAAACCTCACGGCCTCCCTATTCGCATTGTTAACTTTAATATTAAATGCAGAGTATATCTCCATTCAATGCCTTTATACCTTGGCAGAGGCCTCATGCCTCAGCCTTAGCGAATGACTTTCAATCCTTTCATCTCCGTTTTATCAGCTTCTTTTATGCTGATGGCAACGCCACCGCTTGCGGCCAGTTTCTGTTTCAGTACACTTTTAGGTGTCACTATTACCTTACGGATTTGATAGCTTTGGGGATTGGTGTCCCAATCAGCATCCTTGCCATCTTCGTATATGGTAGCAATATATTGTTTTCCTTCCGGAAGCCAGGAGAAAGGAATCGTTGCCGTACGCCTGTTCTCATCGGTAATTCCGCCAACAAACCATTCGTTCTTGCCTTTTGCCTTACGGGCTACAGTGATGTAGTCTCCCGGTTCGGCTTCCAAATACCAACTGTTATCCCAATCTACCGCCACATCTTCAATAAAACGGAAAGCATCGGGGAAGCGGGCATAGTTGGACGGCAGGTCGGCTACCATCTGGATAGGAGAAGGCATGGTCATGTAGAGTGCCATTTGCTTCACCAAAGTGGTATGCACGCGTTCGTTGGGTTTCTCACCATTATAATAAGACAATCTTGTCTCGAAGATGCCGGGGGTGTAATCCATCGGTCCACCTTTCAGACGGGTGAAAGGAAGAATACAGGTATGGTCGGGATCGTTACCTCCCATTGTTTCGAACTCTCCGCCACGGGCAGACTCCTGAGCCAGCCAGTTGGGATAAGTGCGGCATAAGCCGGTAGGACGTACCGCTTCGTGACTGTTGACCATAACCTTATAATCGGCAGCACGGCGGACTACATGGATATAATGATTGTTCATCCATTGGGAAGAGTGGTATTCATTGCGGGGAATGATATATCCCACATAACCGGTCTTCACGGCGTGATAGCCATTATCAACCATGAACTGGAAAGCCTCATCCAATTGGCGCTCGTAATCGGCGGCATTGGCAGCAGTCTCGTGATGCATAACCATCTGCACGCCTTTCTCTTTGGCATAACGCTGCAATTCCTTGACGTCAAAATCAGGATAGGGTTTGGTGAAAAGGAACTGACGGTCTTTACGATAGGACGCCCAGTCCTCCCAACCTTCGTTCCAGCCTTCTACCAATATGCCATCGATGCCGTGGGCGGAGGCAAAGTCAATATACTCTTTCACATGGGCAGTATTGGCGGGATGATGCCCATTCGGTTTCAGCTTTTCATAGTCCGTAATGCCGGGTTTCGCCTGATAGAAATCACTGTAAGCCCAGGTCTTTCCTTCGCCCGTGAACATCTCCCACCATACGCCAACGAATTTCATCGGACGAATCCAGGAAGTGTCTTCGTACTTACAAGGTTCGTTCAGGTTCAGAATCAGATTGGAGGCTAATAGTTCACGGGCATCATCGCTTACCATCACTGTACGCCACGGTGTGTGACATGGAGATTGCATATAGCCTTTATCACCTTGTGCGTCCGGGGTCAACCATGACTCAAAAGTCAGGTTCTTATCATCCAGATTCAGGTGCATACAAGAATAATCTATCAAGGCAGCTTCATGTAGGTTGATATATACTCCATCGGCTGTCTTCATTTGCAGAGAAGTCTGTATGCCGGTCGGTGAAAATTGTGTCTGTGAAGCATTATCAGAAATGGCTCCCTGCATCAGTCCGCGGATTTCCGAAAGTTTCGATTCCGTATAGTCATATTCCTGTGTATCATAGTCTCCGGGGATCCACCAGGCAATATGATCGCCTGTCATGGCGAACTTGGTACGCTCTTCCTTTATCACGAAGTAAACCAGATTCTTCTGTTGCGGGAATTCGTAACGGAATCCGACGCCATCGTCATATACGCGGAAACGAAGATTCATGTAGCGGTCGGTGGAGGGTTGTTTCAGCTCTACCAGCAGTTCGTTGTAATGGTTACGGATATCTTTCGTTTCACCCCATACGGGCTGCCAGGTTTCATCGAATGCAGAGGTTGAAGTTTTCACTACTTCAAAACCGTCCGACAGGTTATTGGCATTCTTTAATTCCAGTCCCAAAGTACTGGGGTTGATGGCAGGCTGCCCTTTGTATGCTATCTGATAGGTGGGCGTTCCATTCTTCGATAGTTCGAAATCCAGCTTTACCTTACCCGACGGGGACGAAACTCTTTCTGCTTTCCCCGCTAAGGCGAAAAGAAGGCAAACTGCACTAAGCATTAACTTTTTCATAATCTTATTTTTATTATTAGCATTAATAAATCATTTTGTAATCGGGAGTTTTAATAAAGAAACTCAATAACATGTTCCCTCCCATCATCCGGCAGCCTCAACAGACAAAGATTCTGTTTCTTTTCCGGACACCAGGCAACCGTTTTGAATTCTTCTTCCAGCGCTTCACCCAGTTTCTCCGCTTTCATCTTCCTGACTTTTCTTCCGTCAACCAGCACTTCCTTCGGCATTTGCCCTGCATAGATGCGGAACATGAAATTGCGTTCTTCCGGCAGAGCGTACTTCTC
>OHTY01000497.1_pt1 | contig 9567 bp, 8 predicted proteins | sample 1579061 | NCBI WGS metagenome assembly OHTY01 (sample SAMEA3879520, study PRJEB24766) | human gut metagenome | biome: human-associated habitat; feature: feces | place: USA | collected 1985/1987 | reverse complement strand
CATGTTCATCATGCTTATAGTTACTGATATACGCGTTTGTTCCAACCTTAAACACACAACTTTCCTGCATTGTTAACTTCTCAAAAAAGCACTGTGCGCTTGTCGAATCCGAAACCGTAACGGTCGTTCCACTTTCTAATACTACTCCATCATCTGGCATCCATTGCAAGAACGATGTACTAAAATTCACCTTAGATATAGTTAATGGTGCATTATATCCGGATCCCGTATTTCCATTTGTCAATCGGCAATTCATTGTTCCATTTTTGACCATCAATGAATATGTCACATTCAACTCATTCATCGTCAAATTTCGTCCATTTAAATCGAGAATAATATGTTTGCCCGATTCCACAGGATTATATCCTATCGTAAGCGAGGTATCACTTATATCACTTAACAACCGTATTGTATCTCCATTTTGAGCCGCAACAAATGCCTCTGGCAGTGTTCCATATTGACCCCTTAGATTTTCGTTTAGATCCAATACCTCTGCCACTTCTACCGCAGCCTTGACCGGCACAACCTTCGTCCCTCCGCTTATCGAAAAAATTGTGGCTGCTGCGATTACAACTGCCATCACCTTCCGCATTAACCTCTCTCTTACTTTCATTTTCTCTCCTCCTACTACCCAGGACTTTCCTGTCCCAAATATTATCCTCTTTACATTTTTTTCATTCTTTTTTTTTACCATACCTTTGGGGGGCGCGTCAACCCTTCTGGGACGAAATGCATTTTTCTGGGACAAAATGTCATTTGGATGCATAGATTCCTATAGGAAATTGTGTTACAATGTTAAAAATTACAATTCAACCATTCATCAGAGAGGAAATGAATATGAACCTTGCAATCGTGGATGACAATCCGGAAGAATTACAGAAATTATATAAAACCATTATGGATTACAGCTGCACGCATGATGTTGCAATCGCCTGTGACCGTTTCGCGACATCTGCCGCATTTCTTTCCGCCTGCGCACAGATCTCATATTCTTTTGTTATCTTTGATATTTATTTACAGGATACAACCGGAATTGATCTGGCGGCAGAATTCCGCAGGAATGCTCCCCGGACACCTATCGTGTTCCTGACCAGCAGTCCGGAACATCGGGCAGATGCATTCCGGGTGCATGCATTTGATTATCTCGAAAAACCCGTAACCGGGGAGATGATCGCCCGGCTGTTCGACGAGCTGGCGATCACGCAGGAAGAAGAGACTGACACACAGGCATTTTCAATCTCGATAGACCGGAAGCAGATTCCGGTTTTATATTCTGACATCCGCTATATCACCTCGGATTCCAACTATCTACAGATTCAGGGGCGCGATGTGTTCCGTTGCCGCATGCCATTTCGCGAAGCCGCATCCATCCTCACACAGGACGAACGTTTTCTGACCATCAACCGGGGGATACTCATCAACCTGGACTATGTGCAGCATATGGAGAACGCTTCCTGCACCATGTGCGACTCCACAACATTTTCGATTCATAGGAAAAATGCAACCGCCATCACACAGGCTTATATCGCTCACCAGTTTAAGCGGCGCACGAAGGCATTGACGAAAGGAGGGCTCTCATGAATTTCTGGAACCTCGTTTACAGAGCCGCCGAATACGGCATTATCCTCCCCGGCATCTTTCTTTGCATCATCCCTGTTGCGGACTGGCTCATCATTCCCCAGAGAAAGCTCTATCCGGTGCTGCTGCCATGCATGGTTGCAGTCTGTTTTGTGTTAGCATGGGTGGACTCTTCCGGCTCCTACTACACAAACATATTCTTCTTCCCTCTGCTCGGCATCTGTCTGATTGCGTATTTTTTGACTGTAAAACTGGAAAAGTTGAAATTACTTTACATGTTTTTATGTGCAACCGCTGCGTTATCCTTCGGCTGCATCATGAACTATTACATCATCGCGCGGATCGATCCGCATTCCAACATACATGACGACTCCGTGCCCGGTCTGATCATACAATATGCGGTCAGTCTCCTCATTATGTCTGTGTTGCTCCGCATGCGGCACAAATACCGATGGCTGTTTGAGAATTTCAACACGACATTATTCTGGAGAATCGCATGGATGATTCCTGCAATCATCTCCTTTTGCAACATCTATATGATTCCGATTGATTATGCCAACATCCGCGTCGGGCGGATCTTCCAGATTGCAATGGTGATCGAGGGTGTGCTGTTCCTGTTCTTCATGCTGTTCCAGTCCCTGTTGTACATCATCGCCGTCACGACCTCCCGGAAGATCGAAGCAGATTCCACCGCCCTGATGTACCAGCTTCAGGCAGACCAGTATGAGAAAATGCAGGCGTATCTGGATGAGACACGCCGTATCCGGCATGATTTCAAGCATACGATTGCAGTATTGAACGAACTTTCCCAGACCGGCCAGTATGAGAAATTACAGGAATATATCTCCAACTATTCTTCCGAGATATCGAATGTACAGGCACCTGCCACCTATTGTGACAACCCCGTGGTCAACGCAACGATTCATTATTATATCGATATCGCCCAAAGCTATGGCATCCGGACGAAGCTGCAGGTTGTTATTCCAAAGGAGATAGCGATCTCGGATATTGACCTGTGCCTGATCTTCGGCAATCTGCTTGATAACGCAGTCACCGCATGCCGCCATGTCCGGACCGATGCCCGTTTCATCCGCTTATCCGCGGATCTCGACACCCCGGGGCACCTGTATATCACAATGGTAAACAGCTTTGACGGCAATGTCTGCACGCGGAACGGAAAATACATCTCCACGAAGGAGCGTAAAAGTGGTATCGGTCTTGCCTCGATTCAGGCAACGACACAAAAATATCACGGTTCCTCAAATTTTTATACCGAACAACATGAATTTATCTCGAATATCATGTTAAAACTAAAGGAAAATGAAACGGAGTAGTTTTATGAATATCACAGTTATCTTCACAGGCGGCACGATTGGTTCGTCTGTACAGCAGAACTTTGTCTCCACTGATACACAAATGCCATATCGACTGCTGGCAATGTACGAGACCGAGCAAAAGAAAAAAGGAGCAGCCATCCCGCACTTTCAGACGGAAGCTCCTTATACAACCCTGAGTGAGTATATGGATGGTTCGCATCTGAACCTGCTTATCTCCTGCATCCGGAAGCAGCTCACAAAGGATATTGACGGCATCATTGTGACGCATGGCACGGATACGCTTCCTTTTACCGCCGCGGCGCTTGGTATGTGCTTTGCCTATGCAAAGGTTCCAATCCTGCTCGTGTCAAGCAATTATATCTTAGATGATCCGCGTGCAAATGGACTGACGAACTTTACCGCTGCCGTTGATTATATCACTTCCCCAACTTTGCCAACAGCCGTCGGCATCGCCTACTGTAACACCGGAAGTACGCCGAAGATCTACAATGCGCTCGGTATCTACAACCATTATCCGTTTGACGATAGCTTGTACGAACGTCCATATAACGAATATGCGGATGCAGTTGCACCTGTCCTTCAGGAGTTTTCCGACCTGCGGCAAACATCCGTCCACTTCGATACATCCTGCCCAGTATGCTTCTTCCAGTCTATGCCGGGTATGCAGTATTATCTGCCGGACAATGCATGCGTAGTGTTGATCCACGCTTACCACTCCGGTACGATCAATACGAAAAATCCATCTCTGCTTGCACTCGCCGAACAGGCGGCACAAAAAAAGATCCCGGTCTATCTGACCGGAATCTCTGCATATTCTACTGATTATGACAGCAAAGAGGTATACGAATCTCTTGGGATCATCCCGCTTCCAGAATACAGTCCGCTTGTTGCGTATATGTATCTGTGGTACAAACACAGCCAAAAACGCTGATTATTTTCCCTGCAGGAAATCCTGCATCTTCTGCAGGTTAGCTGCCATCAGATCATATCCATTCTGATAGAATGCTTCCTGCTTTTCTTTATCCTGCTCAAACTTGCTGATGCTGTCTAACTCCGGACGGAACACGAGAAGCTTTCCTTCCTTCTCGTATCGGTCGATCCTGTCTAACTGCTTCGCATACATCTCACGTCTGCGCATCAACGTATCATAAAATGCCGGATATTTCTTCTTATAGGTACGCATCAGCACGCGGATCTTTCCATAGTTTGTCGGTGCTTCCTCTGGCTTTCTTGTCAAAATACAGACAACCCGGTCACATCCAACCTCAAATGCACGCTTCACCGGAATCGAATCAGCCAGACTTCCATCCATATAATGGAATCCATCTAATTCAACCGGATTGCACAGCACAGGAACTGAACACGATGCCTTGACTGCCGTCAGCATGCGCTTCTCATCCTCTGTCTTTGCGATATATTCGGCTTTTCCAGTCTCGCAGTTTGTCACTACGAGCTCTACCTCCGATGGTGACGCAACGAACTTCTCAAAGTCAAATGGATACTGCTTATGCGAAAACTCCATCACCATACGGTCTAAATCAAGCATCTTCTTGCTTTTACGCATCTGCTTGACACCATAATATGCATTTTCACCGCTTGCGGTAATCGTCCATTTGGTACGACCTTTTTGCCCTGCCAGATAATTAACCGCGTTTCCAGCGCCGGCAGATACTCCTACCACATAATCAAATACTATCTGATTATCCATCAGGCAGTCCAATGCTCCTGCGGTAAAAAGCCCGCGGAACGCACCGCCCTCTAATACAATACCTGTCTTCACGTTTTCATCTCCTCGGATCTGCTTCTTTTAATTCGTCAAGCTTCTCCTGAATTCTCTTCTTTACCAATTCGCATACATCATGCTTCCGCAATTTTCCATATTCTTCATATGGAATTGGCGGCAGGAAATATACCTGTGTCCGAACCTTCTCAAAGGTATTCGTATCCATCGACCTCCACGAATCGTAGATCACAACTGGAACCATTGGTGTCTTGGATTTTAACGAACACGAGAAACACCCGGACTTAAATTCCTGTAACTCATTTTTATTATCCGTATAACCGCCCTCTGGGAAAATCAAATATGGTTTTCCATCCTTCACACGCTCGGCAATCGTCTTGAGTGCTCCGATCTGCTGCTTCGGATCCTCAAAGGAAATCGTGGTTCCCTCCACCAGTCCACAAACCTGTCTTGCCACCAGACGATCTGCGGATTTCTCTTCCCACAACATCGCACATGGCTTCGGATGTGCCAGCATGATACCAAGTGCATCGTATTTCCCCTGATGGTTGGCATACATGATGTAGCCGCCATCCTGTGGCAGATTCTCCCTGCCAAATACATCCGTCTTGGTACGGGCGCGTCTGCGCATATGATTCTCGATCTTCATCGCAAAATCATACCGCTGCTGTTCGGTGTATTTTTCTTTGTGTTTTATCATATAATTCGCACGCGGAATATGCGTGGCAACGAACAACGGACTCGTTGCAACAACGAATTTAAATCTCAAATTTTTCAATCTTTCTCAACCCTTATATCCCCATGCCATCCTGCATAGTTCTGTGTCTGCCTGCAACCTGGAGCTATCACAACATCTTCTTCTTTCGCAGCACAATTGTCACTACAATACAGATGACAAGTGTAAGCACACATATAATCATAAATCCCCATGGTTCCTTTGAAAACGGCATACCGTTGCCATTTACATTCATACCATATAATCCCGATATAATCGTCGGTATGGACATGACGATCGTAATCGCAGCCAACAGCTTCATGATGTTGTTCAGACGGTTATCAATGAATGTTGACATCAATTCCCGTGTACCCTTTAAGATATCCCGGTAGATCTGCGTCATCTCTATCGCCTGCAGATTCTCGACAATCACATCATCCAGCAATTCCTGATCCTCCGGGAATTTCCGGATTCCGCTATACCGTGTCAGACGGTCCACGACCATCCGGTTCGCACGCAATGATGTATCAAAATACACCAGGTTGGATTCCATCTCATGCAGGTTGACGATATCGGCATCCTCCGTTGCGCCTCCCATACGTTCCTCCATCTCAAGTCTGCGCCGGTCAATAATCCGAAGATACGACTGATATAACATGCTCGTCCGGTACATAATCTGATAGGTAAAACGCACCTGCTTCTTCGTGGTAAAATCTCGTATATTATTGACAATAAAATGCTTGAGCACCGGTGTCTCCGCCGAACACACCGTGATAATTGCATCGTCCGTCCATACAACCCCCAGCGGGATGGTTGTATATGCCTCCTGGTTGTGCCGGATCTCAACCGAAGGAATATCGAATAATATCAAAACATAATCATCGTTGACATCCACACGTGATGACTCCTCATCGTCCAGTGCAGCCCGGATATCTGCGAGATCCACATTATATCTTCTTGCAATCTCGAGACTCTCGTCCTGCGTCGGCGCTGTCAGATTGATCCATGTACCAGGCATAAACTCATCAATCTGTCTGAATTTTCCATTCTCTGTAATGTACTTACTGATCATATCCTTCTCGCCTCATTGTCTCCCTTTTTCATGGCAAAAGCCTCACTGTCACATATTTTATCACGACTTTTCCCATTCGGAAACCCCTAAATATATTTCTTTAAATAAATATTCACTCTGCCCTTTCGCGTCTCACTTCCGGCACCGCAATACCGGAACTTTCCGTACCCGCGGACTGAGAAACTATCGCCATCTTTTAAGACCAGACTGTTGCGTTCCTCAATTCTGCCGTTACGTGTGACTTTCTTCGCCCGGAATATATCCAGCGTCTCGTTGCGGGAGCATTTCGTGACGGCTGCAACGATGGCATCAAACCTCGGTGCACTGACGATCGCGTGTATATCCTCAAGTACAGGCTTCAGATCCTCGATCTCACCCTCCACGAGAGAGGTTTTCACGTTCGTATGTTTTATCTTTGTCAGTTGCTCCATAATATATGCAGCGATATTCTCCTGACAGAAAATATATGCCCGCTTTCCATCCTTTACCAGAATGTCACCGAGCACAGACCGTTCAATCCCCAGATTCATAAGCGCGCCGAGAAAATCGCGATGACTCAGATCTTCAGCGAATTTGTCCAGTAATGGTTCTACCAGAATAATCGAGATGGGGAACACGCCCGCATACCCAAACAATTCTTCCGAGCCAAACTGCACCATCTGCCGTTCGCACTCCGGCGTTCCGCCGAAGCAGGTCATCCCAACAAAGGAGAAATCCGCCTGCTTCTCATAGACCACCGCAAGCTCCGCGGGTGTCAGGAATCCGGTGTATGTATAAATATTTTGTCTGTATGCGCGCTTCGCCAAATCCTGCAAACGCGCAATCAATACCTGTTCTTCATTCATAATTCTATCTTACCTGTCACCACGCATAACCATGATGACCTGCACAGCATCCACGTCGCTCACCCGCAATCGTTCTGTCACGTTCAACTAGCCAAGAATCGCCTTATCGTTCGCGAATTCTTCGCCACTTGCCTCTTCAAACTTGTGAAGCAGATCTGCAACGGTCAGCTTCTTCTTCTCTTCACCACGGATATCGAGAATGATATTGCCATCCATCATCATGATCAGCCGGTTTCCGTGTGCGATTGCATCCTTCATATTATGTGTGATCATCAACGTGGTCAGATTATCGCGGTTGACGATCATATCGGTCGTCTGCAATACCTTCGCCGCAGTCTTCGGATCAAGAGCGGCTGTATGCTCATCGAGGAGCAGGAGCTTCGGCTTCTTCAGGGTTGCCATCAGCAGTGTGAGTGCCTGTCTCTGACCACCGGACAGAAGTCCTACCTTCGATGTCATACGGTCTTCCAAACCAAGTCCCAGTGTAGCCAGCATCTCACGATACTTTGCATGCTCCTTCTTCGTGATTCCGGCTTTCAAAGTACGGCTGTCTCCCCGGCGGAGCGCCAGTGCCAGATTCTCCTGAATCTCCATTGTCGCTGCTGTTCCGGTCATTGGATCCTGGAACACACGGCCGAGATATTTGGCACGCTTATATTCCGGAAGCTTTGTTACATCGGCATCCCCAATCAGGATCTGTCCCTGATCGACCGGCCATACACCGGCGATTGCATTTAACATCGTAGACTTACCGGCCCCGTTTCCACCGATGACGGTTACGAAATCGCCATCCTCCAGCGTCAGATTCAGTCCTCTTAATGCCATTTTCTCATTGACCGTTCCCGCATTGAAGGTCTTATAAATATTCTTCAGCTCTAACATAGTATTTACGCCTCCTTCTTCTCTGCGGTTGCCGCAAGCTTCTTACCCTTGTTGAAATGTTTTCCCTTCCAATAAGGCACTGCAAGGAATACTGCTACGATCAAAGCCTGGAACAACTTCAACAGATCCGTATCGACGCCGAGCCAGATAACGATCTGCAATACGATGAAATAAATCACTCCACCGATACCAACCGACAGAAGCTTCAATGCGAAGTTCTTGAAGATACGGCTGAATATTGCCTCACCGATGATAACCGATGCCAAACCGATTACGATCGCACCTTTACCCATATTGATATCTGCAAATCCCTGATACTGTCCAAGACATGCACTTGCAAATGCAACCAGACCATTCGAGATCATCAATCCGAGTACCTTGTTGAAGTTCGTGTTAATACCCTGCGCACGCGCCATATTCTCATTACAACCCGTTGCACGAAGCGAACTACCAAGCTCTGTACCGAAGAACCAGTACAAAATTCCGATGACAACAATCATAAATAGAAATACGACAAAGATGGAATTCTTATAGAATGCCACTCTCTTTATGTATCGGAGAGAAACTGCCAAATCATATTTGTCCACATTGATCGGCTGATTTGCCTTCCCCATGATCTTCAGGTTCACTCCCCACAGACCAAGCTGTGTCAGAATACCTGCTAAGATCGCCGGGATTCCCATCGTTGTATGGAACAATCCAGTTACCAGACCAACAAGCATACCTGCGAGTGTCGCGATCGCCATCGCGGCTGCTACATGATACCCTTTCTGCATCAACATAATACATACGGCTGCGCCGGTACACATCGTTCCATCGACGGACAAATCGGCGATGTCCAGAATCCGGAACGTAATGTACACGCCAATCGCCATAATACCCCAGATCAGACCCTGGGCAATCGCGCCTGGCATGGCATTGAATAAAGCACTTACATCCATTTCTTTCTCTCCTTTATTTCTTCATTAACAAAAGTCGGGTAGAAAAACTCTACCCGACTACTATACTATAATAATACAACAAAAATCAAGTAAATACGCTTGTTTTCACTATTCTTTTCGATTACTCGTTTGTGATTGCTTCGTAATCATCTGGTACGCTGATACCGAGTTCGTCACAGATATCCTTGTTGTACTTCTTTGTAAACTGTGGTGCATACTCGATTGGCATCTCTTCTACCTTAGACTCACCCTTCAGGATCTTGGCTGCCATCTTACCAGTTGCGACACCCAGATCATAGTAGCTGATAGAAAGTGTTGCAACACCACAACCCTTACAGATACCTTCCTCGCCGGCAACTACAGGAGTCTTTGCTGGCATACAGATATTCTTGATGATCTCTGTATTAGCTGCGACTGTGTTATCTGTTGGAACGTAGATCACATCACTTGCATTGG
>OHTY01000490.1_pt1 | contig 9681 bp, 9 predicted proteins | sample 1579061 | NCBI WGS metagenome assembly OHTY01 (sample SAMEA3879520, study PRJEB24766) | human gut metagenome | biome: human-associated habitat; feature: feces | place: USA | collected 1985/1987 | reverse complement strand
CGTAATATTGTAACAAAGAAAGAAAAGACAATGCCTATAGGTAATACTTTGGAAGCTAAAATGCGTTATCGTATCAATAAAAGCAAATTATCGGCTTTTGTTGCAGCTGATTTTTATGATTTGAGCGACGGAGACCAAGTAGGCAGAATTTTGCGCAAAATGGTTAAAGAGCAATTTCTAATAAAACTTGGGCAAGGTGTATTTGCAAAAACAAAAATTTCAACAATAACCGGTAAACGTATTTTAGAAACAGATTTTATAACCACAGCCAAACAAGCATTAAAAAAATTGAAAATTAAAATATATCCATCTCGTGCCGAAAGAGATTATAACGATGGCAGATCAACACAAATACCAACAGGCCTCAGAATAGCTGTAAATAAACGTGTTGCAAGAACAATTTCATATAATGGAAGGACTATCAGCTATGAACAAGCAAATATCTAAGGAAATTTTTCAAGAAATTGCAAATGAACTGGGGGTTAATCCGGCATTTATTGAAAAAGACTGGTATGCTGTTCAATTATTAAAAAGTATTGAAACAATAGAATTTAATGGATATAGACCTATTTTTGCCGGTGGAACAAGTTTATCTAAAGGATATGGATTAATTGAAAGATTTTCCGAAGATTTGGATTTTAAATTCGTAAATACATCATCATTAAATCGTGATAAAAGAAAACAAATTAGACAACAATTTATTGATGTGATTAATAGTGTAACGGAATTTAAAATTACAGATGAAAATATAAAGGTCAGAAATGAAGGAAAGAATTGTTGTATATATGTCCAGTATCATAATAATATTGATTTTCCATCATTTTTAAGACCATATTTACAAGTTGAATTGTTTTTTGATGAAGAAAATTTATCGTATGAGCCTAGAAAAATACAATCTTTTGTTTCTCAATACAGTAATGACAAATATGAAACGACAATAAATTGCATTAAGCCTTTCAATACTGCTGCCGATAAATTTAATGCTTTGAGTTGGCGTGTATATAATAAAGAAAATACGGATTATACTTTACTAAGACACTTGCACGATTTATATGCTATACGCTCATATATCAGTGATTATGAAGCATTTAAAGAAAGAGTTATTCGTAACTTTGAAACAAAAGACAAGCCGAGATTACATAATCCAGATATACAATTTAATAATATTGTCAGTAGCACAATAGAACTGTTAGAAGCGAATAAACAATTTCGCAAGGGATATGAGGAATACGTTGAGGTTATGTCTTATGCGAAAGTTGAAAATCGTGTTAAGTTTAGTAATGCACTTGAATATTATAAAAGATTAAGTAAGTTGTTTTAGTTTAGTGACCTATTTACAATGAGTTATAACTATCAATTTCTCTTGATATAATTGTAATGTCGTGATTCTCGGGATTTGTAAATGTTTAAACTTCCAATTCTAATTTATCAAAAACAACCTTTAACATGCAGATGTCAGAGGTTAAATCAAAATAAATTGTCATTAACGTCAAAAACTTTAAACATCTTGTTTTTTGACCGCCGGACTCAAGTGATTTATTTGGTATAGGTTTGCTTGCTTTTATTCTAATCAGCTTGTTCTGGGTTGATTTTGGCTTGTTTATGGAAGTATTTTGACTAAGATTTACAGGTTTAAAGCATTTGGAGATAAAAGAAGAGATATATACGATTCCAGATGTATAGTTTATAAAATATCCTGAACTTTCCAGCGCATAACCTAAAGTAAAAATAATGAGAATAATATAAATAGAGATAACCAATCATTCGGGATACTTATATTTGACTTTAAAACCCAGACTTTTTAACCTTCTTATACTCTCTTGATATTTTCGGTATAGTTGGTTGTAGTCAGTATGTATTTTCTTTAATAACGAGGCAGATATATACAAACCATTATTGGAACAGGCACCTTTATTAAGATACCATAACCACCCTTTAGCACCATATCTTTTATATCTCACGCTAGTCTGTAACATATTGCGATATTCAGGTTGGTTGTATTCTTTCTTCCCATTACAAACGGAAGTCTTTAATGCCAACTTTACCTTAGAATCTATTTCTTCATCAAAAACTTCTCTGATACCGTGTATGTGTGTCTCTTTATCATTTATATTTTTTCTTTTATTTTTAGGCTTGTTTTCCAGTATAAACGACATCATAGGCTTGGATGACGATTTAAGGATATAGTCAAGATTACCATATATTCTTTTAATAAGAATAGGTTTCAGTTGTTTGTATGTTAAATGATTATACCTGTTTCGGAAGTGTTTACTTAAGTCTAATGTAAAAGGTTTTGTGTTTGTAAAATCTTTTGTTTCTGCCATAAAATAGAAGAAATAAGATAACTTTTGAATGGGTGTTATATTTCTCCATATTGGTAGCTTATGGACTGATATTTCTTTTTTTATGTCTCCGGTATCATATATATTACTAATATACAGAGTATCATCAAACTTGTATTTCCACCATTTAATCATAGAAATAAAGCCTTTGTAAGCGCGTTGACTTTGCTTTTTTGATTTTGTTTTCTGTTTTTTTCGCATAAACAATCTCCTTCAACTTTTTTATTTCTAGAATTGTCTATTGGAGTGTTTCTACTAAATGGTGATGATAAAAATTTTCATTATAAAGAAAAAGTGATTTATTTTAATGTGATAAACTTTGAAAATCGACCTTTAACTTTCAAACATTTAATCAAACCTCTGCTGATTTTTGCAGAGGTTGGACTAAAAACAGTCTTTAATATATCTATGCAATGTAATCCACGAACAGTCCATCAAGCGAGCAATTTCTGCTTTAGAAACATTCTTGTCCAACAGTTCTTTGATTTTGTTATGTTTCTTTTGCAACTTTTTATAGGAAAAGCCATGCGGTCGTCCAAGGTGTTTGCCTTCATCTTTTAAGCGTTGCAGAGAATTTTTGGTTCGTTCGGAAATAAGCTGCCTTTCAATTTCTGCGGCTAAACTAAAAGCAAAAGCTAAAACTTTACTTTGAATATCTGCGCCTAAGCGATAATTTTCTTTTAATGTCCAAATCTGACAATCCTTTTCCAGACAATGTTGCAAAATTCCCATAACTTCAAGCAAGTTTCTGCCAAGTCTTGATAATTCTGTGGCTATAAGAATATCCCCTTTTTTAAGCCTTTTTAAGACTTTACCCAATTTTCTTTCAGGCAACGGCTTGCGCGAAGATATAGTTTCATCTACCCATTTATTGATTTGAATGTCTTGTTTTTGAGCAAAAGTGTTAATTTCATGCTTTTGGTTTTCAATTTTCTGATGGTCGGTGCTGACCCGGATATAAGCGTAATACATAAAAAAATCCTTATAATCGTTTAACTCTGATTATAAGAACTAACAAAAGACGTGGAAAAACAGACATATAAAATAAACGATATACAAAAATCACCGTCTAGTTGTCATACCTAACTTACTAAAAAAACAGTATCCTATTTTTTTATCTTTGAGCAAATTATATGCAAGAAAATTAAAGAATTGCAAGCATTTTTAATGGATTACCACCACTTTCTATCAACTAGACGGTGGGTTATGAATAGCAATTCTAAGCAAATTGTATCTAAAAAGCGAGTGGCAGATCATGGAGAGGTCTTTACTTCTCCGCGTGAAGTTAATGCTATGCTGGATTTAGTAAAACAAGAAACTCAACGCATTGACTCTCGTTTTTTAGAACCGGCTTGTGGCAAAGGTGCTTTTCTGGCTGAGGTGTTACGTCGCAAATTAGATATTGTCAAGGAAAGATACAACAAAAGCCCTTTGGAATATGAAAGATATGCGATTTTAGCACTTTCAAGCATTTATGGCATAGATATTCTAGAAGACAATGTTTTTGATTGTCGCGCAGAGTTGTTAAATATTTTTAAGACTGAATACAAAACGGCACTTAAGCAGGAATGTTCTTCGGAATGTTTATTGTCTGCCCAATTCATATTGCGCAAAAATATTGTTTGGGGAGATGCGCTTACGCTTAAACGTGTTGACTATCCTGATACTCCTATCGTTTTCTCAGAATGGTCTGCCGTTAATGGTAAAATGCTTAAACGCAGGGATTTTACATTTTCCAACTTGTTAAACTGCTCTACTGAAGGTTTGCCTTTATTTTCAGATACTGGTGAAGATGTTTGGTTGCCTGTTCCGGTAAAAGAATATCCAATTATGCATTATCTAAAGATTGCCGAAGCTGAAGCGGAGGTATCTGATGTTGCTTAAAAGTTATAATCCAGATGTTTTGAGCTGTCTTGCGAATCTAAGCAACGATGAGGTTTTCACACCACCGCAATTAGCCAATCAAATTTTAGATATGCTACCTCAGGAATTATTCCAAAGTAAAGAAACAACCTTTTTAGATCCTTGTTGCAAGAGTGGTGTTTTCTTAAGAGAAATTGCCAAAAGACTGATAAATGGGCTTGAAAAAGAAATTCCAGATTTGCAAGAGAGACTCAATCATATCTACACCAAACAACTTTTTGGCATTGCGATTACCGAGCTGACTGCTTTGCTTTCCCGACGCTCAACTTATTGCAGTAAAAAAGCAAATAGCCAGTATTCTATTTGTAATGCCTTTGATAATGAAGAAGGCAATATCCAATTTCAGAGAGTCGAGCACATTTGGGAAGGTGGCCGTTGTAAATATTGTGGTGCCAGCCAGTCTGAATATGACCGAGATGATGCTTTAGAAACCCATGCTTATCAATTTATTCATAATCCAAAGGAATTAGCAAAGATGAAATTTGATGTTATTGTTGGAAATCCACCGTATCAGATGAGTGATGGCGCTGGAGGTGGTGGTTCAAGTGCCACTCCTTTATATCATTTGTTCATACAGCAAGCAAAAAAAATGAATCCAAGATTCTTAACAATGATTGTTCCATCTCGTTGGTTTTCTGGTGGAAAAGGACTGGATGATTTTAGAGATGAAATGTTAAATGATACCAAAATTAGAAAATTAGTTGATTATCCGGTGGCTAGTGAATGTTTTCCTGGTGTAGAAATTAAGGGTGGTGTCTGTTATTTTCTTTGGGATAGAGATAATAAAGGAGATTGTGAAGTTAATACAATAAGAGGAGAACAACATTCTGTTCAAATACGACCATTATTAGAAAAAGGTTGTAATGTTTTTATTAGATATAATGATTCAATAACTATCCTACGAAAAGTCCTAACAAAGAAAGAAAAATCATTTTCATTATTAGTTAGTTCACGTAAACCTTTTGGATTTGCAAGTGATTTTAGAAACTTTGAACAAGAAAATTTTGTTGGAGCAGTTAAAATTTATGCCAATAAGGCTACTGGTTGGATACCTTCTTTTTTGATAAAATCAAATAAAGAGTGGGTTTCCATGTATAAAGTATATATTTCATTTGCCTACGGTGCCGGAGAGGATTTTCCTCATCAAATAATAAATAAACCTTTTTTGGGAGAACAAAACTCTTGTTGCACAGAAACATATTTACATATAGGTCCATTTGAAAATAAAAAAATAGCAGAAAATGTTATATCATATATCGAAACAAAATTCTTTAGATTTATGGTTTTATTGATAAAAAGCACACAAAATGCAACTAAAGGTGTCTACCAATTTGTGCCAATGCAAGATTTTAATGAATCTTGGACTGATGAAAAACTTTATAAAAAATATGGATTAACACAAGAAGAGATTGATTTTATTGAATCAATGATTCGTCCTATGGAGTAGAGAAATGCCAAGAACTGACTTTTTCCCTTTACGTCCAGAGGCTAATCCAACAATTTATGCTTATGAAGATAAGATGTATCCCAATTTGTTAAAAGTTGGATACACCATAAAAAGCGCACAAGAACGTGTTGCAGAGCAATATCCGGTTTTAAGACCAGGAGATAAACCTTATAAAATTGTATTAGATGAACCGGCTGTCAAAGAAAATGGCTCAACCTTTACTGACCATGATGTTCATCGTTTATTAAAAAAAAGAGGTTTTGCAAATCCTGAAGGTGAATGGTTTAGATGTTCTGTTACTGATGTTATGGCCGCCATTGTTTCTATTCGTAGAGGAAATGAAGTTTCAACATGTTCTTTGGCTTTTTCTATGCGTCCGGAACAGGAAGAAGCTGTTCACAAAACAGCAGAATATTTTCAAACATTCAAAAAAGAAAATCCTGATAAAATTCCCCATTTTTTGTGGAATGCCAAAATGCGCTTTGGTAAAACTTTTGCTTCTTACCAATTAGCTAAGAAAATGAAATGGCAGAGAATCCTTGTTTTAACTTTCAAACCTGCTGTTCAAGATGCATGGGAAGAAGATCTTAATTCTCATAAAGATTTTGAAGGTTGGCAATTTATTTGCAACAAAGGTAAGAAAAAAGAAGAATGTTTGCTTGAGGTTGAACATCTAGACTTAACCAAACCGATTGTATGTTTTGGTTCATTTCAAGACTTTTTAGGAAAAAATAAAGATGGTGGCATTAAAACCAAAAATGAATGGGTGCACACTATAAACTGGGATTGCGTTATCTTAGATGAATATCATTTTGGTTCTTGGCGGGAAAATGCGAAAGAACTATTTGAAGCAGAAAGTAAGAAAGAACAAGAATATGGTGTTGGTGAAGGATTAGATTATTTTGATGAAGATATAATGCCTATCACAACCAAACATTATCTTTATTTATCAGGAACACCGTTTAGAGCCATTAATTCCGGTGAGTTTATTGAAGACCAGATTTTTAATTGGACTTATTCTGATGAACAAAAGGCAAAAGAAAATTGGAAAGGAGATAAAAATCCTTATTCCGCCTTACCCAGAATGGTTATGATGACTTACCAGTTACCAGATTCTATACGAGAGGTTGCTCTGCAAGGTGAATTTGATGAGTTTAATCTAAATACATTCTTTGCCGCTGAAGGAGACAAAGAGCAAGCTAAATTCAAATATGAAAATGAAGTTCAAAAATGGCTTGATTTAATCAGAGGTAGTTTTACTGAGACAACTATTGATAATTTGAAGCAAGGCGCTAAAAAGCCCCCAATGCCATTTGGAGACAGCAGTTTATTAAATATTCTGACACATACATTTTGGTTTTTGCCTTCAGTTGCTTCTTGTTATGCGATGGCTAATCTTTTATCCAGACGCCAAAATCAGTTTTATCATGATTACAAAGTCATCATTGCAGCCGGAACAGAAGCTGGAATAGGTGTTGATGCCTTAAATCCTGTCTATAAAACAATGGATAATCCGCTGGAAACAAAGACAATTACTTTTTCTTGCGGAAAATTGACAACTGGTGTATCTGTCAAACCATGGAGTGGTATCTTTATGTTACGCAATTCTTCCAGTCCTGAAACATATTTTCAAGCAGCTTTCAGAGTTCAGACACCTTGGACTATTAACAATCCTGATAATTTGCATCCTAATGCTGTTCAAATTATGAAAGAAGAATGTTATGTATTTGATTTTGCACCAGACAGAGCTTTAAAACAGATCGCGGATTATAGTTGTCGGTTAAATATTGATGAAAACTCAAGCCCAGAAAAGAAAGTAGAAGAATTTATTCAGTTTTTACCAGTCTTAGCCTATGATGGAAGTTCAATGCGACAGATAGACGCAGCCGGAATCCTTGATATGGCAATGAGTGGAACAACGGCAACTTTACTGGCCAGACGTTGGGAAAGTGCCTTGCTTGTTAATGTTGATAATGCGACATTACAAAGATTAATGAATAACAAAGAAGCTTTAGATGCCTTAATGAAAATTGAAGGTTTTAGAAATCTGAACCAAGATATTGAAACAGTTATCAATAAATCAAATGCGGTAAAAGACTTAAAGAAAAAATCTGCGGAAACAGAATTAACTTCTAAAGAAAAGAAAGAATTAACCCAAGAAGAAAAAGAATTTAAGTCTATGCGTAAGCAAATTCAGGAAAAACTTATCAAATTTGCAACACGAGTGCCGATTTTTATGTATTTAACAGATTATCGCGAGCGCACATTAAAAGATGTTATTACGCAATTAGAGCCCGGATTGTTCAAAAAAGTATCTGGTCTTGATGTTAAAGATTTTGAGTTGTTAGTTAGTCTTGGTGTCTTTAATGGTGCATTAATGAATGATGCTGTTTATAAATTCAAACGTTATGAAGATTCCAGTCTTGAATATACAGGAATAAACAAACATCGTGATGAAGATATCGGATTATTTGATACCGTGCTATCTAAAGATGATTATATTGTTGCAATGTAGGAGAGGTAATATGGATAGAGTTGAAGAATGTAAATATTGTGGTGCAAGAATCGCTATGAAATTTAATAGTTTTCCAGGATCTTGTACAGAATCAGAAAGCTATGATTGTCCTAACTGTGGGCAACATCTTTTTAGCAGTAGAGATTCTGGGTTTTATTCAGACTTGAAAGTAATTCCCGATAAACAAGCGCCTCAAAAACATAAAAATTCTCAAACTAATTAAGTTTTTTATGATTAGGTGTTTTTGATTTTACCTGCTTTTCTTTGTAAATATAAAGAAAACAATCAATTATATCGAAATTAGTTAATAACAAATCATAACGCATTTTAGATAATATTTCTTTACGCATATTTGTTAAATCTTTATTTTGATAATCTTTTACGTCATATATTGACAAATACGTTTCAATACTTTCCCGTACATTATCAGATGCAGTCAAACAAGTTATTGCTGTTACTTGTTCTAATTCAGTTTTGGTAATACTTTGATCTAGCATTTTTGAAATAAACGTAGCATAAGAAGATTGCTTAACCTTAAAATTTCTCTGACTCCACTCTTTATTTTTTGTTATCCAGTAGGCAAGTAACCACCCTAACCCTGCTAAAAAGAATAGTTTAGTAGTATTATCTTTTATCCAATCACAAGAAATTATTAATCCAACAACAATAATGATAGAAAGCAAAAAAAGAACAATCCCTAAAAACATATAACGAATACGTTTATATTTCTTTATAGTATCAAAAACTATAGAAAAGGCTATAAAAACTGCTACTAAATTATCATCATCTTTTTTAATTTGTTTATTTTTATCAACCATCTTTAAATCCATATTCCATAAATATGTTTTATTTTATCAACTTAGATTTTTGAAAACAAGTGTTTCAATGTTTTTTGTTACAGAAAACATAAATCTTTGTTACACACGACTTCTTTTCTAAAAAAACGAGAAGTTAACTGCTTGTTTTTATTTAAATTTTCCAAATCGTAGCAAAATGTCATCAACGCGGCTTGTTTTCAGGGCTCGCGAAGTCCCAAATACACCGCATAATGTAAATAGTTAATAACAAAAACAGGAGATTAGCTATGTATCAGATTAAAATCAACGGTGTGTTAATGCCAACAATTTATTGGAGTTTGCGCGAAGCAATGGAGGCTTGTGCTGCTGAAAAAGCTCGCGGTTGTGCCGTTTTTAGTGAAATTGTTAGTTTATAAGGAGATTTGTGATGTTGAATAATTTTAAGAATTGGCTTTTGGAAAACAAATATTCAGAGTTAACAAGTGCGGATTATATGGGACGTATTGAAAGACTTTGTCGCAAAGAAGGTTATACTTTAGCGCATTTGGTAGAAAATATCGCATCTATCCTGCCAGAATATGAAACCGCCGGTGCAAAATCCAGTTATGGCAAACGCTCTCATACTTCGGTTAGACAGGCATTAAGAAAATTCAAAAT
>OHTY01000489.1_pt1 | contig 9687 bp, 14 predicted proteins | sample 1579061 | NCBI WGS metagenome assembly OHTY01 (sample SAMEA3879520, study PRJEB24766) | human gut metagenome | biome: human-associated habitat; feature: feces | place: USA | collected 1985/1987 | reverse complement strand
TGCTTTCCGTATCGGACGATGGGAATGGTTTTGATAAAGACAGCCTACAAAAAGCTGCAAATCCGTACTTCACAGGGGAAAGCAACCATTCTGAGCATTTCGGACTTGGGTTATATATTTGCAAGCTGCTTTGTGAACACCATAACGGCTATTTGCAAATTCGGAATACCGTCAACGGAGCGAATGTATCTGCCTATTTCAAATCTCCCACTTTGTAGATAAAAAGTAGATATTTCCCCTTTATACTCTCCATGAAAACACATGGAGAGTATTTTTATTGCTCCCTATGGAGAAAGGAGCGTTTTTTATGGAATTAAAGACAATCGGCCTGACAAAAAAGTTCGGCTCTAAAACGGCTGTGAACGCCTTGAACATCACCTTGACAAATGGCGTTTACGGTTTGCTGGGCGCAAATGGCGCAGGAAAAACAACGCTTATGCGGCTACTCTGCAATATTCAAACGCCTACTTCCGGCAAAATCCTGCTGAATGGCAGGAACATTGTTGAACTGGGTGAGAAATATCGAAACCTCTTAGGCTACTTGCCGCAGCACTTCGGGTATTACCCCGACTTTTCGGCGTATGACTTTTTGATCTACGTTTCGGCTCTGAAAGGATTGGACGAAAAGGCGGCGCGTAAGAAGTCAAAAGAGTTGCTGGAAGCAGTAGACTTATCGAGGGAAAGTAAGCACAAAATCAAAACTTTTTCGGGAGGCATGAAACAGCGTTTAGGAATTGCACAAGCCATGCTTAATGACCCCCGCATTTTGATTTTAGACGAGCCAACGGCAGGGCTTGACCCGAAAGAGCGCGTCCGTTTCCGCAATTTGATCAGCGCCTTTTCCAAAGACCGCATTGTAATTCTGTCTACGCATATTGTTTCCGATGTGGAGTTTATCGCGGAGGAAATCATTATGATGAAGTCCGGGCAAATCATTCATTTTGGAAATCCGCAGGAGATTACTTCTGAAATCAACGGTCAAGTATGGGAATGTACGGTTCCGACTGCCTATGCGGAAAAATACGCGGCTTCCTATAATACAAGCAATCTGCGGAATACCAGCGAAAACCAGACAATCCTGCGGATTGTTGGAGATCGTCCGCCGATGGAAAATGCAGTAAGGGTACAGCCTACTTTGGAAGATTTGTACCTGTTCTATTTCAAAGGAGGCTGTGAAGAATGAAAAAACTAATTTATTTTGAACTGCGGAAGATTTTTTCCAAGCGTTTATCTATGGTTACCCTTATCGGGATACTTCTATTCTCTGCTTTGCTTTCTTTTTCCACCTATCAAAACAAATACGCTTTTGACCAGAACGCCGGTGAAGGTTCCGGCAAAGCAGCAGTAGAAATCGACAAGGAAATCGCAGCAAAGTATGAAGGAATCCTGACCGATGAAAAAGTGCGACAAATGATGTCTGATTTTGCGCCGACATCAGATTTGCATGGGTTGAATGCGGCCTATATTTACCAAAACGCCATGCAATCCGCAGCCTTTTCACGATTTTCAGATCTGAACGGAAATTGGAACGGATTGAGTGTTTCCGATGTGTTCGGTAATGAAGAAATCAAAATTGGCTATGTAGATGGTTGGCTTTCAACAAGTAAAAACATGGTGCGGGTTTTTATCGCGCTTGCTCTTGCGGTTATCATCATGCTTGCTCCGATTTTCTCCGGCGAGTATGAAGGCGTTGACAATATCATATTGACAAGCAAATACGGAAAAACCAAATGTGCTACTGCAAAGGTAGTAGCTGGCATTCTCACCGCCATTCTCACCACTGCGCTGATAGTAGCTTTTAACTTATTTCTTGCGCGTGCTTTTTACGGAACGGAAGGATTGAATTGCAGTATTCTATTTGCTCCCAGCGAATATGTTGAAGCATTTATCCCTTTTAATATCACCTGTGGGACGCTGCTCAAATATCAAATCCTGTTGGCATTTACCTGTACCATCAGCGTTACAGGAATTACATTGTTGATGTCTGCAATCAGTAAAAATCAGATTGTAGCTTTGGTTGCGGCAATGGCAATTTTTCTGTTCCCGGTTTTGCTGCCGATCCCGGAAACAAATCCATTGTTCCGATTGGTCGGGCTTCTTCCTGTCTACCATGTTCTGGCTGTTTCGCTTCTATCGGTGGAACAAATGAGCAACGGTATGCTGTATGCGATATGGGCAATCCCAACGGCATTGATCTTTTTGGGAATTGGCGCTGGTTTTTCTCGCCATATATTTGCGAAGCACCAAGTTTCATAAATATGGAATAATCTGCCGCACGACGGCAAAAGAAAAAAAGCCGTCGTAAAGCAGACACATTCACACGCCCATGAAGCGGTGGCTTTGATTTTCAGAGCCGCCGTTTCTTTTCGTCTATCCTAAACCAACGACGACCTAACACCGTGTAAATCCACGGCGGCATATAGGAGGATTGCCGCCGTGTCTATTTTTGCCTTTTTTCATAGTACCCATGACCTACATCAGTTAAAAAAAGCATAGCTCCGCCTCCGGGTTATTCCGGCTATGTATGCGAAATTTGTTGGAACCTTAATTGTTATGTCATTTCATGCGTCCGTGTGGCTTCATGCCGCCCGGGCGCTTTTGTGTTCTTATGGGGCTGCTTCGGGTCATGTTGGCCCGAAGTCATTCCCCGGTGCCGCTCCCCGCCGCCTTCGTTTCGGTCACTCGTCAACCAACAACCGAAACGGAGGTCAATATGGCTATTATCAATTTGCGGGACTATTACCCATTCTATACATCGGATTGCTTCATGGAAGTATCGGAAGAAGTTGCAGAAATGTTCAAAGAGTTTGATCGTAAAGAGGCTGCCTACCGGCTGCGTACATACCGCCACAAAGCCTACTATTCCCTTGATCGGGATGACGGGCTGGAGCATGAAGCTGTCTTTGTTGCCTTATCTCCCCATGAACTGTATGAGCGGAAAGTGACCATGCAGGAGCTTCACGCAGCGATTTCCAGTCTGCCGGACAAACAGGCAAAACGGATTTATGCTCATTTCATTCTCGGCATGACCAAACAGGACATTGCCCGGGCAGAGGGCGTCCATGAAAAAGTGGTTCGTGTCGCAATCGAGCGAGGTCTGCGGCGCTTAGAAAAAATTTTGAAAAATTCTTTGTAAGGCGTACCGATTTAGGCCGGAAAATGAAATGGCTTATGAGAGGCAAAACACTTCGGGTCACAATGGCCCGAGGTTCAGACAAGCCTCATGCAGATTGAAAATTGAATAAAAAGACACCCGGATACGAAGGGGAACGCGCTGTGTGACAGACCCGCCATGACCTCGGATTTCAGAGAATACAGTCTTTGTAAAACTGAGCGAGCGAACAGGTCCATGCCATAGGTGGGGCAAGGCTGGCTCCACCGGAACAGGCGCAGAACCCGGATACTTGCGTTTAGTCACAGTCCGAGCGTTGAAGCGGCCTTGCAAGCCGTGAGCCGTCGCAGGCAATGAGAACGCCTTGCCATCAGAATGGGGAGAGTTGAAATACTATGGGGCATGAAGCCTATGCCCGTCCGGTGTGTCTGAAATGAAGTGAAAACCTATGGGGAGCCCCCGGCAATGCTGTCTGATGATAGGCCAACCAATCCGGCGTGGCTCCCCATCTTTTCAAAAAAGGAGCACTTTATGGGAAATGCGTTTGGAATGATCCCCGGCTTGGAACCGGACGAATGGAGCAATGACGCCTGCCGTGGTTATGTCATTATGGCAATGGAGGACTGCGGATTTTCAAAGAAGGATATACGGCGTGTTGTGGGGCAGCTTTATGAAGTATTCGACCTCAACAGCGTGGAGGACGCCAAAGAAAAGTACCTTTCCAGTCCTTACTGACCTCGGGCCACATTGACCCGAAGTGGAGAAAGCTCAAAGGGCGGCACCTGCTGGGTGCCGTCTTTTGACATTTCCCCACGGGACAAGTGGGAAAGGCAGGCATATACACGCACTTTCGCAAAGGAGGTTTTCAATGACGCAAGCTGTCACTTATGAACGAGAAACAAAGTCTGTCGCATTTCAAGGGAAGATCATTGTGCTGGAAAGCCTCACGCCGGTACTTCCCCCGAAGGAGAAAGAACAGCGCAAAAAAGAAATTGAGCGTTGTCTTTACGAGGTGTTCAGCAAATATGGGGACAGATTTCCCTAATCATTCGCAACATTGTTGTCCGGGGCTGCTGATGGTATAATATAGTTGTAAGGTTGGTAGCTCCATTCCAACAAGGAAAGGAGCCCAATATGGAATTTATCAGAGAAGATTGTATTTACGCAAGACAGTCAGTAGACCGCAAGGACAGTATCAGCATTGAAAGTCAGATCGACTTTTGCAAGTATGAATTGAAAGGTGGGAGCTGCCGGGTATTCAAGGACAAAGGCTATTCCGGTAAGAATACGGACAGGCCGGAGTTTCAAAAGCTGCTGGGCGAGATCCGCAAGGGAAAGGTTCGGCGGGTCATCGTGTACAAGCTGGACCGTATAAGCCGCTCTATTCTGGACTTTGCAACGATGATGGAGCTGTTTCAAGAGTACGATGTGGAGTTTGTATCCTCCACGGAAAAGTTTGATACTTCGACCCCGATGGGCCGGGCCATGCTGAATATCTGCATTGTATTCGCCCAGCTTGAACGTGAGACAATTCAGAAGCGTGTCACAGACGCCTACTATTCCCGGTGCCTAAAAGGCTTCCACATGAGCGGGCAGGCACCATACGGTTATCAGTTAGAGCCTACTGTGGTAGAGGGTATCCGCACAAAGAAAATGGTTGCCGACCCCGTAGCCGCCGACCATGTTCGGCTGATGTTTGAAATGTACGCTGAACCGGAAACCTCCTTCGGAGATATTACCCGATACTTCGAGGAACATGACATAAAAATTTATGGCAAATCCATGTTCCGTACATTTCTTTCCCAGCTTTTAAGAAACCCCGTTTACGCACAGGCCGATTTGGAGCTGTACGAATTTTTCAAGAGCCAGGGTGCAGCGATTGTCAATGACGCTTCCGACTTTGCCGGAACAAACGGCTGCTATCTCTATCAGGGGCGGGATGTGAAGGAGGACAAGGACAGGTGCTTAAAAGACCAGATACTTGTTATCGCTCCCCACGAAGCACTCATTTCCTCTGACACATGGCTGAAATGCCGGAAAAAACTTATGGCAAATACCACCTTCCAGCAGGGACGGAAACCGAAAAATACTTGGCTGGCCGGAAAAATCAAATGCGGGCATTGTGGGTATGCTCTGAAAGCCACCCATGTACCAAACAGCACCGGATATTTCCGCTGTACCAAACGGACGGAAAACAAAGGCTGTCCGGGCTGCGGGAAAATCCGCAAAGAAGAATTTGAGCAATTCATTTTCTCGGCCATGCAGGAAAAATTCAAAGACTTTCAGATACTCCACGGCAGAGAGGAAAAAGTCAATCCGAAACTTACCGCCTATCAAGTGGAGCTGGCACAGGTGGAGGCAGAAATTGAAAAGCTGCTGGATACGCTGACCGGAGCCAATGCGACCTTGCTTGCCTACGCCAACAAAAAAATTGAAGAACTGGACACCCGACGCCAGACCATTTCAAAGGCAATCGCTGAATTGAGTGTTGAAACCATATCGCCCCAGCAGATAAAGAAGTTATCCTATTATCTCGACAACTGGGAGAGCATAGATTTTGACGACAAAAGAAAAGCCGCCGATGGTTTGATCTCTACGATCAAGGCCACCAGCGACCGTGTTCAGATAGAGTGGAAAATCTGACATTTCCGCTCTATCGCCCCTCATTTCTATTTTATCTTGTTTGTACCCCTTGTACACCGATGTTTTCATAGATATTAAAAGATATGATTACAAATTGTACAACGCCTAAACAATCAGACGGTCTATAAACCCTATCTCCCACCTTGCAGGGAGGCACGATAACTCCGTGTTCAAGAAGTAAGTCTGCCGTCCTTTCCTCATAGCACCGCTCAAGGTTCGCATACTTGCAATTCTCGTCGCAAAGATAAGGCGATGGACAAGAACCAAGTTTCAGAATTTCAATCAGTCGTTCTCTGTCTGCATTAGCCATTGTTATTACCTCCTAATAGCTCGGGGTTATCATAGATATTGCCGATGACCGTACATTCGTCGGACGGGATAAAATGATATCGCACACCGCCCTTTTGTCCCATGAAACACCCGTTATGAACGACCTCAAAAACGCCTATTCGCTCTGTCGCAACACCAATATAGTTGACATCGTATAAGACATCGACTATATCGCCCTCGAAAATTTTCGTGCCGTTTTTATCTTTAAGACCTGTGTACTGTCCTACGGTTGAGGGGTCTACTTCGATTGAATATAGTGCACCGCCATAATAGGGCACTATAATATAAGTTTTTTCTTCGCCAGTCCAGCCATAACAGCAAATATATCCATACATCCACTCGCCGTCATCTGTTCGCTTACCACGAAATTCAACATTACTCATCGTTGTCACCCGCTTTCAGTTCCGTACCGCAAATAGGACAATAGTCCAATCCTATCTTAGTCGAGATGTTTGACCCATACGCGATGTTCGGTTCATAACCGCAGAAGCGGCAATAAAGGTCTTCATAAGGCTCGTCCTGAATATAGTAATAATATTCACCAACACTTCCGTGCATTCGGTCGTCCTCGTAGCACTGATAAACTTCCTGGATCGCTTTTCGCAGATTGTCAAATGATGAAATCCAGTGTCGCTCACCTGTTATACAGTGTTTTAACCATACACTGTATCGTTCATACTGTTTCATTAGTTGTCTCTCCTAGCTCTGCTTCATATACTCAGCCTGTTTTGGTTCTATAGCCTTACCCGCTATCGTATAGATGGTATCCTCGAAAGGCTCTTCGTATGTTCGGGTGATCTCGCACCAAGTCTTAAACGGGGTATTCCATTTGTTCAGTCCCATGATTGCAGCGAAGCGAGTACCCGTGATTTTCTTCGGACGCTTGGGGATATCGACTTTGATTTTATTTCCGTTAATCCACTCCATATACTGCCTTCCTTTCGTTGTCAATCGAAGCTATACAGTCAGTGATACGATTTAACACTTCGGGTGATATTTCCGGGATTTCCTCTTCGATTCGCTCGTATATGTTAGTTAGGCACTCGTGATAATCATTGAGGGGAAGGTATTTCTTGAGAGTTACAGTGCCCTCGCCGTCTATCGAAAACTCAACTTCGGTGTAGGGCGTGAAGTTCGCTGCTCTGATGATGCTTTTCGGAACTTTGAGAAGTCCGTCGGCATCTACTGTTCTAATTACTTTGTCCATAATTAACCTCCGCATTTTTCAATCATTTCACCGATTCCGGTGATAAGCTTTTCGCAAGCCGATTTTGTGATATCCTTGAATCCGTTAGTTTTCAAGGCAACCTCCTGAATGAACTCTTCCTGATCGGGGGCAACCTCTCTAAGCTTCTTGAGAGCATCCTTGAGAGCCTTAATCTGAAGCTCGTCAGCATTACCGTTAGCCCCAGTGAGGGTTTCTTTTATCTTTGCCCTCTCTTCTGTAGTTGCAGGTGCTTTTTTCTGCTCGGAGGCGTGAGGTACTGTTGGCGTTACGCCAACCTGCGGATCAAGTTCATCGGGCTGAGTGATGTCGAGAATGAGGTAGTACAGGTATCGTCTCATGTAGGTGATTCCCGCACCCGTCGCCTGAACCTCGTTCATTCTGAATTTCGCGGGTTCTTTGATATTTTCGGCGGGAAATGACACATCGATATGATTCTCAGGATTGTCCACGTCGATAAGCTTACCGAGTGCCTGTCCGTCAACAAATGTCGTTATGAAAACACAGTGATATTTTGCAAAAATCTCTGTCGCCGGAGGAACAATATCTGAAAGTTCATAGTAGGTAAACTCTGCATGATTATTCACTCCCGACTGCTGAACTTTCAGGTTCGCGAAATCCGCTCTCGCGGCTAAGAGTCTTACATAGAGATTCGCACCGATAACTTCGTTCGGAGTTTCTGTCTTTTTAGCTGGCATGATTTGATTCCTCCAATATATTTAATATTTCTTTTTTAAGTGAGTTGACCTTCCGTGTATCACGGTTTCGTGGCTTGATTCCGAGAAAATCGTTGACATACTTTCTGGCAATTTGTATGTACCAGTTTTTGTCGATATCCTCTATTGATGCTTCGTTATTGTTGTCAATAAGGCAATGCGCCGGCAGCCCTCCGATTTTCGCATTCCGCCCGGTTTCTTTATGAGTTTTCATCAGTGTGCCGAGTCGTGAATCCTTTGAGGCATATACTCTGTTGCATCGTTGAGCTTGAACTTCTTGGGGATCATTCAACGGGTTGATAATCTGAAACACCCTCGAGTATTTGCCTGAAGCTTTCGCCACGATTTGAAAGGCGAGGGGGTCGGTACAGTTGTTTATCGTCTCTTCAACTGGCACATCTTTCGCAAAATAATCGACGAGTGCTTTCGCAATTATGGTCATATTGTTATTGATGTTGAATGCGCCTGCGGGTGCTATCCCTCTGACGAGCAAACCGCCTTTGACTTTCAAATTCCCATCACAAGCGATCTCGATGTAATTGTTAACGTCCTTTTGAATGATTTCTTTGATAACATCTTCTTCGAGTTCGAAGCCCGTTCTGTCTTGCCACTCTTGCGTGATTTCGGAGACTTTCAAATACTCCACATCCTCGAAACTCACCATAATACCATCGGTGTTAAGTTGGATGATTTTCAAGGTTTCACATTCGGCGGCAAGGTGGTTAGCGAGTTCCAAGAGATAGAGTTGCCCGGAGATACATACAGACCTACCCATCAAAGGGTCGAAGAGGTCGTTATACTTATTGAGCATCGCACCATAGGTGGTGTTAGCAACGAGTTTCAAAGCGTTTGCAAGCAGAAGATTTTTTAAAGAAGATGACAGCACTTGCTATTCCGTTTTTATCGGAACCAAACGCAGCGCAGAACATCGAAGATTCCCGCATCCAACAGGCACCTGCTTCAAAGACTCAAGAGGAATCACGCAGTGGTGATGATAGCGACACAAACCACGACAGCCCAAACGGCAAGCAGCACAAGAAACGAACGGCTTTCTGGAATTCGGCTGATAAAGTCGATCGGATTATTGGAATTATAGTCGGTGTTCTTGCGATTCTCTCTTTTTTCGGCATTCACAGTTGCACGCAGCACAAGGATAATTTGAAAAACCAAACATACAGTGTTAACAGCGAAGCAGATTTTACCTAACACCATATAGTCTCATCTCCTTTCTTATTGCATTAATTTCATTTTCTTGCTATACTGTTTTCGCCTTTTGTGGCAGAGAGGGGTTGGTTACATTGACCAAACTTTTGACTTTGCCTGTTCCTGTTGCTCCGGAAGAGTAGCCGATGCGGAAGGCGTTCCATGTGCGGACGGTGTCCGCCGAAGTGAAGCTCTGAACTAAGAACCGGCAGAACGTTGTCGGTGTGGGATTTCGCAAAAAGGGTTCATCATCCCGTGCAGGGAAGCACGTTAAAAAACGCAGATGAATCGGTCTCAGGCGCGCTTGATGCGTTTAGGTGAAACCTATTGCGCTGAGACTGCCCCACTGCAAGTCAGAACAGGTAAATAAAACCGGCAACAACATCCGAGACGATTCCTCGGGTGTTGTTTGCTTTTCCGAAGCAACAGGAGCAGGCAAAGAGCGTTTGTGTCAAGTG
>OHTY01000480.1_pt1 | contig 9819 bp, 6 predicted proteins | sample 1579061 | NCBI WGS metagenome assembly OHTY01 (sample SAMEA3879520, study PRJEB24766) | human gut metagenome | biome: human-associated habitat; feature: feces | place: USA | collected 1985/1987 | reverse complement strand
CCTCGACGCCGGAGCCAACGCCATCCCCGGCGGAGAATGGAATGTAGCGCTGGATGTATTTGCCTTCACAAGAATACTGAAGTCGGACCTTCCGGTAGCTATCTATCCCTGCGCAGGCAAAGACGGTGGCTTCGTGAAGGACTGCAACAACACCTACTGGCAACTGCCCGATATGGAGTTTACGCGCAAAATGCATCCCCGGTTGCAGCGGTATCTGGACTTTGCCTTTAACCGGAAACTGCAATACGACTTCCTCCGCGCAATGGATGCCGGATATCCGGCAGATATGGACATCAGCCGCTACCCTAAACCTTTTCATGTATGGGAAAGCGCCATCTGGCTGAAAGCCACAGGAAGGGAGGTGGTCTGTACGCCCGAAGGGGAATACCGCCTCGTCAGAAAGGGAGAGACAAAACAAGGCGACCGGCTCATTAAGAACGAGTTGCGCCCTTGCCGTCTGGATGAGATAAGAGATGACGGACGTTTTCAGTTCTCATACACCGGAAAGCCGTCCGGCAATAAAGAGATATATTACCGCCCGGACCCCAATGAGAACGAGAAAGCACTTCAAGCAGTGATTCCCGAACTCTACATTTCCATTTCACCGAATAATTAACTTCTAAAACATAATGTTATGATCAAGAACAAACTTTATCTATTAGGCTTATTTCTACTGGCCTTGTCGAGCTGCACCTCCTCCGGGAAACAGCAGAAAACGGAAGTTGCTTCAAGCGCGGAAAAGATTATCCTGGAAACGGACATCGGCAATGATGTGGACGATGCCCTGGCACTGGATATGCTCTACAAATATCTGGATGCGGGAGACATCGACTTATTGGGTATCATGATAAACAAGGAGGGCACTTACCCGGCCGAATACACAGACATCATGAACACTTGGTACGGTTATCCCCAAATTCCCATCGGCATCCTGCACAATGGGGCGGACTGCGAGAATGACGCCACAAACTATGCCAAAGCCGTATGTCTGATACAGGATGAAAACAGCAAACCGACATTCAAACGTTCGCTGAAAGGTGGTTACGACCAACTGCCGGAAGCTCCCGCCCTCTATCGCAAGCTGCTGGCACAGCAACCGGACAGTTCCGTCACGATCATCTCCGTAGGTTTCTCTACCAACCTTGCACGCCTGCTGGACACTCCGGCCGACGAATACTCATCGTTGACAGGCAAAGAGCTGGTTGCCAAGAAAGTGAAACTGCTATGCACTATGGCAGGATGTTTCAACAATCCCGAATTGTACGAATACAACGTTGTGAAAGATATTCCGGCAGCAAAGAAAGTGTTTACGGAATGGCCCACCACGCTGGTGACTTCGCCTTTCGAGGTAGGTATCGCCATCAACTATCCTGCTACCAGCATCGAGAACGATTTCCAATGGGCACCGATGCATCCGATGGTAGAAGCGTACAAGAGTTATCAAAAAATGCCATACGACCGTCCGACATGGGATTTGACCTCAGTACTCTATTCTGTTGAAGGATCTTCCTACTTCACGGTTTCGCCCGCAGGCAAGATAAGCATAACGGACAAAGGGGCTACGGAATTTACTCCCGATGCAACCGGAAACCGCTACTACCTCACGGTAGATGCCGCCCAGGCTGAGAACATCAAACAACATTTTGTCAAACTGGTTAGCAAACAACCAGCTCACTTCATTAAATAATCAATGTCATGACTAAGTATCTATTCTATATTATCGGTTTATGCCTGTTCTGCTCCTGTTCGGACAGCACACCGGGAGAAGAACCGCCCGTTACCCCTCCCGAACCGACTCCTACCATAACCATCAGCAAACCGGAATTCGTCTTCGGTTTCACGGGAGAGAGTAAATATTCTTATTGTCCGAGCGCACTGAAACAAGAGGACGGCAGTGTGCACCTGTTCTTCTGCGGCAACCCGGAGAACCAGATTATGGTTGATAACATCTTCCATATAAAAATCAATCCGGACGGTTCGCAAACAGCTCCCAAAAGTGTGCTGCAACCGGGCATCGCAGGCACATGGGACGACCATCACACCTGCGACCCTTCCGTCATCGAGGGCAGTTTCAGCTGGAACAACGTGACTTACAAATATGCCATGTTCTTCCTGAGCAATATGTACGGAGTGTATTACAATGAAATCGGTGTGGCATTCAGTAACAGCCTGGATGCCGATAGTTGGGTGAAATATCCGAAACAGATTGTAAGAAAGACATGGTCGGACGACGGTGACCAGGAAATTGGCGGCGGTGGAAAATCGTGGGGAGTAGGCCAGCCATCCGTAGTATCTCTCGACAAGAAAGGGAAGGTACTGCTGACTTACACCATCGGTGACATTGGCGGCACGCGGATAGCGTGGGCCGAAGCTGACTTCAGCAACATGGATAGCTATACCATCAGCACTCCCATGACCATCGTTCAAAGCGGCTTGCTGGCTATTGACAACCAATCGAGGGATTATACCTGCAATTCCGAGTTTGCCATCAACCAGGATGCGGATAAAATAGTCATGATACGCCCTGTGCAACCTATGCCCAACGATTACCCCGCTTATCTGAACAGCGCGCTGGAAATAGACTACATGAACCTCTCCGACTTCATGAACCAAAGCGGCAGTTGGACACCCATATACCGGATTACTCCCGACGATACGGGTTACCCGAGAAATCATAACGCAACTTTATTACGGGATAACTTCGGGCACTTACAGGATTGGGAAGAACCGGCTTTCTACTTTACAGTCAGCAAGGCGGCACCTGACGTACAACCTTCGGGCAGCAGCCATGCCGAATGGACATATCATATCTGGAAGAGCAAGGTGGTGAAAAGCAAATAATATCAATCAATTTTTTATAGCCGATAGTTCTGTCATCCTGAGCTTGTCGAAGAATCTCTTCTCCTACTTGTATAGCGCAGCTTTATGCAAAGAGAGTAGATCCTTCGACAAGTTCAGGATGACGATTACTCAACCCTCAAACAAGAAAGATCATCCTTGGTTATATATAAAAGACAGTAATCATCCGAAGATGTATTTAATCCCAAATTATCCGGCTTAATTGTGTTCCATACATCTAACAACGCAGTGCAGATGCCCTCAAACTCAGCCAATTCATAACGATATTTATAGTCAAGAGCTTTTTCCCGCCAATAATCCGTTTGTTTGCACAAATGTTCCCAATTCTTATTGGCAATGCAATCTTTAAGTTTTTGAGCTATTTGTCCCCAATCATTTTTCGGCACATAAGGCATATCCTCTATAAACTGAATCAGATGATTAAACTCATTCACAGATAAAACAACCCATGTGCCACGCTCTCGGACTTCTTTCCTTCTTCTCTCAACCCAGCTTTTAGCTTGTGCCGACACACCATCTTTAAAGACAAAATAACTCTTGCCATCAACAGGATGGCCTGCCAACAAATCTTTGGAATGACTTATCTTACTTTCTAAGGAAGATACACTTAAATTATCCACATTCTCATATCCCATTCTCAATTCCACTAACATCAACCGAGAAGCAGTAATACGGTTGTTTTCATAATTCCCGACTCCAATAGCAGCATCCATCGTGCTGTCTTTACTACCCTTGCAGACATTAGTTTCGTAATCATCGAGCGAAAGGCAAACAATGCGTCCGTCAAACCAGCCTGATCTCTGATAATCTTTCGTAGCAATGCCGTCCAATGTAGACTGACAATGACAGGCAAAAGGGTGGGATATTACAATATCATTCTGACAAACCAGTTGAACCATAATCTTGAATACGTGAGATGGCGATATTAAATGACTTGAATATTTCACTTATATCATTGCCCAAATTCTTATACACATATTGCATAGAGTCTTCTGAAGCTCTTTCTGCCTGATAGAAACAGGTATTTCCCAGTACATCCTCTTTACGGGCTATAGACTGGATGGCAGAAACCATATCGGGATTATGGGTTGCAATCATTATTTTGAGTCCCAGTTGCTTATGAAGCAGTACCAATAAGCGGGCAAACTCCACAATCCATTGGGGATGCAGATGTGCCTCAGGCTCGTCAATAAGTAAAAGAGATTCTTCATCCAGATAACCATTTTCAAGCAAACGTTGCAAATAAGCAAATGATTTGATTCCGGTAGCTGTATCTTCAAGTCTGATATTTAACCCGTCAGCACGGTGATAATGTAATTCTTCGTCTTGAATCAAACCTTTATCCGCCGAAACTTTACCATTGATGGAGCGCGTGATTCGGGCTAAAAGAATTTTATTCCGCTCCGATTTATCACTTTTCGCAGGATTAAGCATCATATCCGCCAACTCTCTCCAATGTTTCAAAGCCGCTCTATCAAGGGTCAGTGCCATAGGTGTATCAATGTATATGGCTCTACGCAGCGCATAAGGTATGCTGAATCTCTGGTCTGTCAAAAGAGGAGTTTGGTCTTCATAAAACTGAATAGAGGCAGGAGGGTCAACAATTCCTTCTTCAATACAAAAATCATAAATATACTTTTGCAATGCTCCAAATGGATGTTTCTTTAACTCAGTTGAGGCATTAACATATGCAGCCTTAACATCATCAATTAACTCATTACAATATAAAGATACATGTTTATCCCAATTGTAAACACCATTTGTCGGTATAGAAAGATACGATAGCACACGATTCTGATTCCTTTCATCACCACTTTCCATATAATTTATCAATTCCTCTTGAAAAGAATATAATATATTCATACTCTCTTCAAAAAGACGATCAATATCCCCATATACCACCTTACTGTCCAACAACCGACTATAGGTAGCATTAATGTTCTCACTTCCCCGATTCACAATATCTCTTCGTAACCTATCCGGTTTACGCAGATAACTTTGTATTTTCTTGAGTAAGTCTTTATAAACAAACTCATCAAACTTATTGAAACCATTTATCAGATAATAAAGCCAACGGGACAGGGTACTTTTACCACATCCGTTTTCTCCGGCCAGTACAGTTATGCCATTAATGGTAATATCTGCCTCCTTTATTGCATGATAATCGGATAATGTGTATCTGTAATTACTCATAATCTACTATATGACATTTGAATTCAACAAAAATAGAGCATTTCTTTGGATTAATAAACAAACTCGTCGAATTCTTTTCCTTTATAATTTCTATAAAAACTCTGAAAATACAATCATTTTATCAATCTGTCAATTTGATAATCCCATCGCACGAGAATCTCTTCTTTCCGTCCGAAGATAAGGGAAGAAGAAAAAAACGCAAGGATTTCATTTTGCAGAAACGCAGGAAGAAGGGGAAAAGCACTTTTGAAAGAACATCATGTAAAGATTTGTCCCCTTTTAGTGTTTTAAAGCCCGATATCGGGCGGAATGCTGACAAAAGGTGGGATTGCCGGTTATCACGTCATTCGTTCAACCAGAAGAATATAAAGCATGTTTCCGGTAAGGCTACACCCTTTCATCCACATGGTATCACCCTTTCAGGGAAAAGGTGTAGCCCTACCGAAAAACAGATGGTGTATTTTACCTGAATACATCATCTGTTTTGTCTGAAAAGACCATCCGTTCAAGGCAAATAGATGGTGTATTGCAGACAAAAAGATGATTTATCTCCCGAAAAGAGACGATGGATTGCGCTAAAAGGAGTAATTCAATCCAAAGCTACGTCAGCAGAATATACGAAATTACATCTTTATGTCAGCAAAATAGCAATATCTTTATCCTTGAAACAGACTGAAAAGCACTCAGCAATATTTCACAAGTCTTATTCTCTCAGCTACCCGGTTACCCCTACTTTATTACAAATAACAGGGAATCATACCCCCACTTCATTACAAAATCATTATCTTTATACTGAAAAACAAACACTTAAGCTTTTATGATAGAACGTAGACTTTTATCCTCCTTGACCGAATGGAAAAACAGTAAAAACAGAAAGCATGAGGAACAGCCCCGCAGAAACATAACGGGCTGTTCCTCTTCTTTTTACGATTTTGTGACATATCTATCCATATTTATGCCATTGCCTGCATCCATACATTAATGTCGCGAATTCATATACCTCTTCCCACATTTGCGCATACCTTTGCAAGCAGAAAAAGATTTCATTTGTATCCTTGATTGAAGAGATAGGTAAGATAAAAACATAGGTAAGAAAGATTTCAGAACAGGAAAACAAAAACAGGTAGTCGCAGCTACTACCTGTTTTTCTAAAAGAGAAAAAAGAGAAACATACAATATAACAATCAAAATTAAGAATGATGAATTCAAAACAAGCGCTTTTCAGTCTATTAATATACGTACTGGCAATAACAGGTTGTGATACGCAAAAACAAGCCCTCGTAGGCAATGAACTTGCCCTGACACGAGCCAAGCAAACGTTGGATTCCTTGTACCAGAATTATTCAGTCTCCGGCACATGCCTATTGCGTGAAAACTATCCTTCCAACATAGGCGATTATACTGCAACCTACCTGGCATCCGAAGAGCAGAAGAATATGCCTAACCTGTATTCCTATTTATGGCCCTATTCCGGAACCTTCTCTGCCGTAAACGCTTTACTGGAGACAACAAGCGATGCAAACTACAAATCGCTGCTCGATAATAAAGTATTAGTAGGACTGGAAGAATATTTCGACACCCGGAGAACTCCCGAAGCCTACGCTTCATACATCAACAGCGCAGCGCAATCCGACCGTTTCTATGATGACAATGTCTGGTTGGGCATCGACTTTACCGATGTTTACACGCTTACCAAAGAAGCAAAATATCTCCAGAAAGCACAACTTATCTGGAACTTCATAGAAAGCGGTATGGACAGTAACCTGGGAGGCGGCATCTACTGGTGCGAGCAAAAGAAAGAATCTAAAAACACCTGCTCAAATGCCCCCGGCTCAGTCCTCGCACTGAAACTCTTCAAAGCCACAAAGGACAGCACCTATTTCGTAAAAGGGCAGCACCTTTATGAATGGACCAAAGCGAACCTGCAGGATTCCACCGATTACCTGTACTTCGATAACATCGCCCTGGACGGAAAAATAGGTAAAGCCAAATTTGCCTATAACAGTGGTCAGATGATGCAGTCAGCCGCCCTACTCTACCAACTGACAGGTGACAAAAACTATCTGACCGACGCTCAGAACATCGCCCGGGCATGTCACAACTATTTCTTCATGGATTATGCAACAGAGCAGGGCAAAACCATCAAACTCCTGAAGAAAGGCGATATCTGGTTCACCGCAGTCATGCTCAGAGGTTTTATCGAGCTGTACCAGGCAGACCGGAACAAAGCCTATCTGGATTCCTTCAACCAAAGTCTGGACTATGCCTGGGAACATGCACGGGATGAGAAAGGATTATTCAGCACCGATCTCAGCGGAAATACCCACGATAACCGGAAATGGTTGCTGACCCAAGCCGCCATGGTTGAAATGTATGCCCGCCTTGCGGCCGTCAAATAATAAATGAGAATATACTAATACCCTTTAAAACATGAAAAAGAGAAATATCGGTCTATGCGCCGTAGCCTTGTTATGTATGCACAACAATGCCAAAGCAATGGAACCAACTTTAAAACAAGACAACACCAAAGTTGTGAACCATGCCCAGGTGACTGCCGCTTACAAGACCAACCGCCCTGCCGTAAAAAACAGACTGTACGTTTCGAAAGCCGTAGAAGCCGAAATCCTGCGGGTAAAGAAACTGCTGACCAACCAGAAACTGGCGTGGATGTTCGAGAATTGTTTCCCGAACACGCTGGACACAACCGTACACTACCGATTGCTGGACGGCAAGCCCGACACATTTGTCTATACCGGTGATATTCATGCCATGTGGCTGCGCGATTCCGGTGCACAGGTTTGGCCCTACGTACAACTGGCACACAAAGACCCTGAACTGAAAAAGATGCTGGAAGGTGTCATCCGCCGACAGTTCCTATGCATCAACATCGACCCATACGCCAACGGCTATAACGATGGTCCCACAGGCGGCGACTGGATGTCTGACAATACAGATATGAAGCCCGAACTGCACGAACGTAAATGGGAGATAGACTCTCTCTGTTACCCTCTCCGACTGGCTTATCAATATTGGAAGGAAACCGGTGACGTCAGCGTCTTCGATGAAGCATGGCTGGAAGCTATCACAAACATACTGAAGACATTCAAAGAGCAACAACGTAAAGACGGTGTCGGCCCTTACAAATTCCAACGCAAGACGGAACGTGCCCTCGACACACTGAACAATAATGGTTTAGGTTCCCCTGTCAACCCTGTCGGACTGATTGTTTCCTGTTTCCGCCCTTCAGACGATGCAACGACATTTCAGTTCCTGATTCCATCGAACTTCTTTGCCGTATCTTCTTTAAGAAAAGCTGCGGAAATTCTTTCGACAGTGAATCAAAATGGAGCTTTGGCTCAAGAGTGCACGACACTGGCTGACGAGGTAGAGACTGCCCTACAGAAATACGCTACCTACAATCACCCGAAATACGGCACCATCTATGCTTTCGAAGTAGATGGTTTCGGCAACCACATGCTGATGGACGACGCCAACGTACCGAGCCTCCTCGCCATGCCTTATCTGGGAGATGTGGATGTAAACGATCCTATCTACCAGAATACCCGTCGCTTCGTATGGAGCCAGGACAATCCGTATTTCTTCAAAGGGAAAGCCGGTGAAGGAATAGGTGGCCCACATATCGGATATGATATGGTATGGCCCATGAGCATCATGATGAAAGCTTTCACCAGTCAGGATGATCAAGAGATTAAAGAATGTATCAAGATGCTGATGGATACGGATGCAGGAACCGGATTCATGCACGAATCTTTCCATAAAGATGATCCGGCAAACTTTACCCGCGCCTGGTTTGCCTGGCAAAATACACTGTTCGGAGAGCTGATTCTGAAACTGGTGAATGAAGGGAAACTTGAATTATTGAACAACATCAAATAAGAGGAGAAACAAATATGCGTAAATTAATAATAGTGGGTTTAATGACTTTTGTACCCATCTATCTGTCGGCACAAAAAGCTTTTAAGAATTGGCCTGAAGGCGTATCTCCTAAAGCAGTGGGTGAACTGGTTAGTAAGCGCTTTGTTGAAGTTCCGCACCCCAATTTTAATGGTAATCCGGCTCCCCCTAATGAAATCACTTATCCTGAAACATGTGCTTGGTTTGGTGCTTTGCGCTATGCGGACATAACCCATAATAAGAAACTACTCCGACAATTGGAAGAGCGCTTCTTGCCCATCTTCGGTCCGGAACGCCGTTTGCAGCCGTTACCCGACCATGTAGACCATACCGTATTCGGAACGATACCTTTGCAATTGTATGCACAGACGGGTAAGGAGATTTATTATCATATGGGAATCTGGTACGCCGACGAACAATGGAAAATGCCCCGTAACACCAAACATAAAGAAGAATATCAAGCCTTGCTGGACAAAGGTTTATCGTGGCAGACACGCTATTGGATTGACGATATGTTTATGATATCAGCCATTCAGTCTCAAGCCTTTTTCGTAACCAAAGACCGCCGGTATATAGACCGTGCTGCCGCGGAAATGGTGGTTTACCTTGATAAAATACAGCGACCGAACGGATTATTCTATCATGCAGAAGATGTTCCATTCTTCTGGGGGCGCGGTAATGGATGGATGGCAGCCGGAATGACGGAACTTCTCGGACTCTTGCCTGAGGACAATCCGAACCGGACCCGCATCTTGGAATCATACCGGAAAATGATGGATACCTTACGCAAATATCAAAAAGAAGATGGCTTGTGGGGACAATTAGTAGATGATAAAACAACTTGGACGGAAA
>OHTY01000476.1_pt1 | contig 10035 bp, 10 predicted proteins | sample 1579061 | NCBI WGS metagenome assembly OHTY01 (sample SAMEA3879520, study PRJEB24766) | human gut metagenome | biome: human-associated habitat; feature: feces | place: USA | collected 1985/1987 | reverse complement strand
ATTGTATTGGGATTTTTTGTGGGCGTTCGTGGATTTGCTTAACTAACTCTCAATTTACATCTCTAATGGAACGTGAAGGAATCGCCGTCCTCCACGATGCAGATCATAGTCTTGCCGGCATTGAGGACGATCTCATCACCATTGTCGTCGTAGTACCTCGTGGCGCCGTAATCGGAGGTCTTCTCCCAATTCACGTGAATCCCCCGGCCGTTCGTAAAGAACCAGCCATCTCTCGTGGTGTCGTGGCATTGGAATGCCAGGTACCCCTCGCCCAACTCTTCATAAAAGGTATTCTGCACCAGAATATTCTTGAAAGTCAGCTGCTTGCCGGTCAATGCATCGATATGCGGTCCGTCCGTACTGCCGGACAGATGCTGGGAACGATAATAGAGACCGTCATCTTCATTGAATTCAAAATAACATCTGGTCAGAGGGTAACACCCCGACATATCGATATAAGTGGCATCCTTGGCCTTGGAACCGTACTGCCCGAGCGTATTGGGTTCAGCCTTCGTGGCAAAACGGAAATGCTCTTCGTCGGACAGCCCACGATATTCCAGACTGTAGCCTTTTTGGCCGATCACCCGCAGCAGACCAGCCCCGGAAGCATAAGCATTGTGAGGCTTGTTGCGATCCGTGGTGCGGAAAAAGGCTCCTTCATCCGTGCCGGAGGTACCGTCGATATCCTGCGTGTCCGGCTGTTCCAGCAATTCATTGATGAAAAAAGGCCCTCCGAAATGCACCAGGAACGCATCCCATTCAAATGCCCAGTAGGCATAATAATCACGCAGACTCCGGATGTTGCCGATCTTGTCCAGATCCTCCCAGCCTTCATAGACTGCCATCATACGCGTCATGCGGTTCTCAACATTTGCTTCATAGAGAATGGAAGCCTCGGACAGACTATATTGAGGGATCGCGGCAGCCTCATTGGGGATCATGACAGCAATAGGACGCGTGGCAGCAACATCGGCATCCACCCATTCATTGGTGAGACGACTGCGCACCATTCCCTCGGCGGGTGCCACCGAATCATCTTCTACCACGATCGTCACAGGATCCGGAAGCTTGTCATCGGGATCCGTCGAAGAAGCAGGACTGTTGTCCGGCAGGATCGGACTGAAAATATTATCATTATTGTTCTGTGCGCCGCAGGCGGTCAGCAGCAGAGAAGCGGACAGCAGAAGCGCGGCGGCTCTGTGCCATGTCCGTTTTTTATTATTATGAGAAATCATGTAAAAGTCACCTCGACCATAATACGGTATTTATCAAAAGCGTTACCGATCAAAAAAATTCATCAAACCTTATCCCTGATCAGATCACAAAAGTATAAATGATCACGCCGCAGAAAATACCTAACAGCGCACCCATGAGTACCTGCAGAGGAGTATGTCCCACGAATTCCTTCAGCTTGTCATGAGGGGAAATCTCGCTGCGGCCCATATCCTCGAAGATCTTCATCATATCATTCAGCACCTGCGCCTGGATACCGGTCTCGCGGCGGACTCCCATGGCATCGTACATCACGATGATCGCCAGGATCAGAGAGATGGCGAACTCGAAACTGCCGGCGCCGTATTCGTAGCATGTCGCAGTGACCAGTGCACATACGGTAGCAGAATGCGAACTGGGCATTCCACCGCTGCCCACCAGACGCTCCGCCACGAATTTTTTGGAAATGATCAGATGGATCAGAGTCTTCAGGATCTGTGCCACGAACCAGCCACAGGCTGCAGTCAGAAAAATATGATTACTGAAAAATTCTTCAAAAAAAGTCATAAATAACCTCGTTTCTGCCATGCCCCATTTGGAAGGACAGGCATATATAAATTCAGTATAATCCAAAAGAAGAAAAAAGTACAGTGCCTGGCTTGAAATGATGTGGGAAGAATGGCTTGAAATGATGTGGGAAGAAACGTATAATAGTGTCATGTGGAATCTTATAACCAAAGCCTAAGGAGACCAGTAATGAGCCTGTTGAGTGTAATAGTGCCCTGTTATAATGAAGAGGAAAGTGTAGCCCTGTTTTACCGGGAACTGACGAAGAATGATCCTTTTTTCAAGGAAAAAGAAATAGAACTGGAGCTGTTGTATATCGATGACGGTTCCAAAGACGGTACTGTGCGGGAAGTGAAAAAGCTGATCGAGCAGGATCCGCGCGTGCATATTATTTCCTTCTCCAGGAATTTCGGAAAAGAAGCCGCCATGTTCGCCGGACTGGAAAAGTCGCGGGGAGACTATGTGGTCATGATGGATGTGGATCTGCAGGATCCGCCTTCCCTGTTGCCGGAAATGTTCGAATATATCTGGCAGGGATATGATTCCGTGGCTACCCGCCGCGTTACGAGAAAAGGGGAGCCGCCGATCCGCAGCTTTTTCGCCAGAAGATTTTATCATCTGATGAAGAAGATATCCCAGACCGAGATGATGGACGGTGCCAGAGATTACCGCCTGATGACCAGACAGATGGTGGATGCTATCCTTTCCATGCGGGAGTATAACCGCTTTACCAAGGGAATCTTCGGCTGGGTCGGTTTCCGTACCAAATGGCTGGAATATGAAAACGTGGAACGTGCCAAGGGAGAGACCAAGTGGAACTTCTGGAAACTGCTGGTATATTCCATAGACGGGATCACTGCTTTTTCCACAGCACCGCTGCTGATCGCCTCTTTTGTCGGGATCCTGTTCTGCGTGATCGCTTTTCTGATGATCGTATTTATCATTGTGAGGAAGCTGATCTTCGGTGATCCGGTCTCCGGCTGGCCTTCCCTGGTGTGCATTATCCTGATGACCAGCGGCATCCAGTTCTTCTGTACCGGTATTCTCGGACAGTATCTGGCGAAAGCCTATATGGAAGTAAAACGCAGACCGATCTACCTGGTAAAGGAAGAAATCTAGGCATTTTGCTGTTACAAAACAGGGGGTAAATGTAACATTTTTGCTTTCTTAACTATATTTTAACGAGAAAAAGTCTTTTCAAAAAACGACAGTTATGATATTATTTCTCTGTCAGTCACGGTAGGAGAGCAATACTCGACAAGTATAAAGGGGGACTTGTTTTGGATATTGTAGCAGTAAAAGATTCTGAACTGGAGAGATATGTAACCAAAATCATGCTGGAGATAGGGGTGCCGGCGCATCTGAAGGGTTATCACTATTTACGTGATGCAATTATTTTGTCAGGAAAAGATATGGAAGTGGTAAGCAGCGTTACCAAACTTCTGTATCCTACGATCGCAAAACATTTCAAGACCACAGACCAGAAAGTGGAACGCGCCATCCGGAATGCCATTGAGGTATCCTGGACTCGGGGAAATGTGGAGACATTTGAGAAAATATTCGGATATTCAGCAGCCAGCGGAAGGAACAGACCGACGAACAGCGAGTATATCGCACGTATCGCGGACAACATCCGACTGGATTATAAGGCTATGTAACATATTGAATTTATTCTTTTTAAATTTTTTAAATTAGGAAAGTTAACGTTTCGATGCAGTATTCTTTCTTACACACTGACAGGGCCGCATGCCGGAAGAGATTTACGGTATGCGGCTTTTTTATGCTTTTTCATGCGTGCCACGTAATATTTGTCAAGTCCCGATAAATATGGTAAGATGATAACGATTCAGAGCAATAGAGAGCCTGCCCGGATCCACGGAGCGGGCACCGGGAGAAAACATGACTTTTCGGATATCGGATTTACTGATCAGAGGCTGTCTGATCATCATCGGGCTGACGGAAGTCGCCCATTTGGCGGGCTGCCTGCTGGGGTGGTCTTTTTTGGCTGTAACGGAGTTGCTGCTGGCGGAGATCGCCGCAGCGGTGCTTGTATTGATCTTGTCCGGCCTGATCGCACATAAAAACAGCATCGTCGGAAAAACGGCACCGGAGAACAGCAAAACGAGCGGAAGACAACAGATTTTGACAGTAGTACTTGTATTTTTCATTCTGCTGCAGGTGCTATGGATCCTTACGGGACGACGTGTGTGGACGGACGGCGATATGACGCTGGAGACCGTCAATACCTTCCTGAAGGAGAACAGCATCTATACGGTGGATCCCCTCACGGGGGAACCGTATACACAGGGCATGTCTTTCCGTCTGAAGCTGCTGTGCCTGCCTACTCTGTACGGAACCATCAGCCACTGGAGCGGTATGGCCCCTGAAACGGTAGTATACCGGCTGATCCCCTGCCTGACTTTATGTATGGGATACCTGGCTTACGGCAGGCTGGGTGCCGTGCTTTTTGATCATAATAGAGAAAAATGCAATATCTTCCTGATCATAGTGGGAATACTGTTCTGTGCAGGGACTTACATGCCCGGCGTGGACGGATTTGATATTTTCTACGGAGGTTTCCGGGGAGTGACGATCCGTGCGGCGGTGCTGCTTCCGTATCTGTTTTCATGCCTGTTCGAGAGAAAATATCTCGGTGCGGTGCTCTGTATCCTGGCGGAAGCCTGTATGGTCTGGACACTGTACGGCGCGGGAGTGTGCCTGCTCGTGACGGTGGCATGGGTGGCATTACGGTGGCTGTGGACAATGTGCAGCCGCAGCGATCATAAGAAAACACAGGCTGTGAAGACAGCACCGGGAGAGGAGGACGCAGAATGATGACACTTCTGAAGTCCGCCACGAACGGCTGGCTCGATTATACGCAGCATGGAAAATATGCAGCATTGCTGCTGGCAGCTATCCTCTATCTGGGGTATTGCCTGTGGAAAAGCAAAGCAGCAAGGAACGGTGGGAAGCAGCCGCTGTTCTATTTATATGCGGTGCTGATCACGCTGGCCTGCATCTGCCCGGTGACAGTGGTGATCCTGATGAAATACCAGACCGCGTTTTATTCCTATGTATGGATCTGGACCGCAGTGCCCCAGACAGCACTGATCGCCTGGGCATGTACGGAGTTCCTGTATACCCTGTGGAGAGAAAAAAGTATCCGGAATGTGGCAGCTACATTGCTCCTGGCGGGAATTGTGATCCTGAGCGGGAATCCGGTATCGGACCGGACCGGTTCACAGCTGACACAGGTGGAACAGCCCCGGGAGGTGTTGAGGCAGCTGTCGGAATATCACCTGGAAGAGAGCGGAGAGACGGAATATAGCCTATGGGCTCCGAAGGAGATCCTGGCGGCGGCCAGGGCATACAGTGCCGATATCCATCCCGTGTATGGGAGAAGCATCTGGGATGCCGCGCTGGGAAGCTATTCGTACGACACCTACGAGACATGGCAGGAGGACCTGTATCTGTGGATGAACCATCTGGAGGAGACCGGTGAGCCGGAGTATGTCCGCACGGAGGAAAATACCGGTGAGCGGACCATTGATTTCAGAACCTGCCTTGACAGTGCGGTGGCCGCAGGAGTAGACTACATTTTACTGCCGGGGGATCTGCCGGAGGATACCGTGGAAAAATTGCAGGAGACCCTGGGGACAGACACAGAGCTGAAGACCACAGCAGGATATTACCTGATAGAAATCGGATAGAAATCAGATAAAAACCGACTCAGAATTCAGATAAACAGAAGGATTGCAATATGGAACAGGATTTGATCAGTATAGTGGTACCGGTATACCGGGCGGAAAACTATATCGAAGAGACACTTGACTGTGTGCGGGCCCAGACCTATACGAACTGGGAGTTGCTGTTAATAGAAGACTGCGGACCGGACCGCAGCAGACAGATCATCGAAGAATATATCCGGCGGACCGGAGAACGACGGATCCGGCTGCTGACCCATCCCACGAATCTGGGAGCCGCCAGGGCGCGGAACCTGGGAGTGAATGAGGCAAAGGGGCGTTACCTGGCTTATCTGGATGCGGACGATCTGTGGGTACCGGAGAAGCTGGAGCGGGAGCTTGCTTTTATGAAAGAGCAGAAGGCTGCTTTTGTGTTCACAGGATATGAATTCGCCGACGAGAACGGCATAGGAACGGGGAAAATAGTCCATGTACCGACGACCATAAATTATAAGGAAGCCTTGAAAAATACCACGATCTTCACCAGCACAGTAATGTTCGACATGGAACAGCTGTCAAAAGAAGAGCTGCAGATGCCGCAGATCAAGAGTGAGGATACCGCGTTATGGTGGAGAATACTGCGCGGGGGTACTGTAGCTTGTGGTTTGGATGAAAATTTGGTAAAATATCGGAGAGCGGGGAAATCCCTGTCTTCCAACAAGATAGAAGCTCTGCGCAGGATCTGGAATCTGTATCGTAAGGCAGAGGGAATGTCTGTGCCGAGCAGCGCCTGGCATTTCTGCTTCTGGGCAGTACGTGCGGTGAAGCGCAGAATATAGGAGGAGTTTGTGTTGAATACAAACGGTAATTATTATGTGAACAGATTGCGCAGGAGGGAATCCTTCAAGCGCTTGATCAATATAGGACTGTCGGCGATCTGCCTGTTCCTGGAAATTGCCCTGTTTGCCTACATGTGGCAGTTCCACTTCCAGTTCCAGCTGGTAGACCCGCTGCAGAAGATCTGGTACCGCGGCTTCCTGCTGGAGAACGGCATCTACAGCGTGATCCTGATCTTTTTCTCCGTGACCTACGGCGGAATGCGTCTGGGTTATATGAAAAATACGGAGATCATATTTTCCCAGGTGTTTGCAACACTGATGGCGGATGTACTGATCTATGCCGAGCTGTGTATGATGGCGCGTAGTGTGTTCCCGCCGGATATGTTCCTGCTCATGGTAGTGCTGCAGATCGTGGCAGTGATCATCTATGCCAATATTGCGAATAAAATCTATCGTACGGCGTTCCCGCCCAGAGAACTCCTGCTGATCCATGGGGATCGTCCCATCGCGGATATCTGTAAAAAGTTCGAAAGCCGTAAGGATAAATACAAGATCACGAAATATGAGCATATCAAAAAAGGCGCGGCAGAACTCTGCAAAGAGATCCTGAGTGAGTATCAGAACGGTGAGATCAACGCCGTCGTGATCTGGGATATTAATGAGAAGGACCGCAACACTATATTGAAATTCTGCTATTCGCAGTCCATCCGTGTGTATGTAATGCCTAAAATATCAGATGTTATTTTGGTGGGATCCGAGGAATTACATGTATTTGATACGCCGATCCTGCTGACCAGAGAGTATTCCCTCAGCATGGAGCAGCGGTTCATCAAGCGCTCCATCGACGTGGTCTGCTCCCTGATCCTGCTGGTGATCACCTCTCCGCTGATGCTCCTGACGTCACTGGCGATCAAGCTGTATGACGGCGGCCCGGTATTGTACAAGCAGGTGCGCTGTACCATCGGCCAGAGAGAGTTCTATATCATGAAGTTCCGCAGCATGCGTACCGATGCGGAGAAGGACGGCGTAGCCCGCCTGGCACAGAAAAATGACGACCGCATCACTCCGATCGGAAAAGTGATTCGCAAATGCCGTCTGGACGAGTTGCCCCAGCTGATCAATATCCTGCGGGGAGATATGTCCTTCATCGGTCCCAGACCGGAACGTCCGGAGATCATTGCCCAGTATACCGAAGTCATGCCGGAGTTCGCCTTCCGTATGAAGGTGAAGGCGGGACTGGCAGGATTCGCCCAGGTATACGGCAAATACAACACTTCTCCGTATGATAAGTTAAAACTGGATTTAACATATATCGAAAATTATTCTGTATGGCTCGATCTGAAGCTGATGCTTCTGACACTGAAAGTACTGTTCTGGCCGGACAGCACCGAGGGTGTCGAGAGCGAACAGGTGACGGCCTTCAAGGCAGAGTATGACGGCCGTGCGGAAAAAGACGATAACTGATCTGAACGTGTGAGAACATGACAATATGACAATATGGGAGGAAGCCTCATGGAAGCAAGCTATGCTAAGGAACCCTTCGATCTGCGGCTGCTGCTCTTGCGGCTGGGCCGTAATCTATGGAAAATACTGGCGCTGACGATACTGGGTACAGTACTGTTCGGCGGCGGTTATTATGTCAAAAATGTGTTGCTGCAGCCCGATCCCGGGTATGCGGCTTCTTCCACTTATAAGGTAGAATATGTCGAGAACCCCAATGCGGCCGGTGCTTACTATATCAACGAAGCCACCTGGAACAGCCTGCTCCACACGGGAGAATTCCTGGATGGTGTGGAGACTCATCTGCAGGAAGCGGCAGAGCGCGGAGAGACCGGTGCTGCGGCAGTGCTGGAACAGGGCAGAGACCGTTGGATCGAAGCTTTGTCGGCTGCCCTGCCTTCCGATTTCAGTATTCCGGTGACGAAGGCTACGACACAGGATCCCGGGGAGAGCATTGCGCTGGCCCATGCCGCGGAAGAGACCATGTGCGGGGAGTTCGCAGAGAGTATGCCGGAGATCACGCGGATCAAAGTGCTGGATCATGGAGACCTCGCAGAGGCAGTGGTGCCGGATGTGCGTCCGGTACGGGCCGTGATCCTGGCGGCGGTGCTGTCCTTGTTTTTCGTAGTGGTGATCTTCCTGTTATGGGAGCTGTCCCGCGACAGCATCTGGCTCCCGGCCACTCTCCGCAGACGGTATGGATTACACAGTCTGGGTACAGTGGAAAGTACGGGATTTGCGGAAAATGTGAAATATCTGCTGGAGAAAGCGGATGCCCATAAGATCGCCGTCTGCGGTGCCCTGCCGGAGGCAGATCCGCAGGAGACCGTGGACAGACTGCGTGAGCTGCAGCCCATCGACAGAGAATGGATCGCAGTTCCCAGTCCGCTGCTATGCCCTGAGAGCGCAGAGACGCTGCGGGCGGCGGATGTGGTCCTGTTGGCAGTGCCGGCCGGAGCGACGGTGGGTAAACGCCTGGAGGCTGTGCTGGAATATCTGACCGCACAGGACTGTAAGGTGGACGGAGCCTTTTTATGGAATGCGGATGAGACCCTGATCCGAAGTTATTATTTTCTCCCTATGATTGGTTCCGATACAGCAGATAACGATATGAACACGAGAAATACAGAAATGGAACATACAAAGACTACCCAGGCAGAAGGAGAGCAGGCATGAAGGTAGAAGTACTGGCATCGGTAATGAACGCTTCTCTTCGTGAAACCGTACAACATATGAACCTGCAGTCCGATGCGGTGATCATCAATCAATGCGACAGACTTGGGCAGGAGGAAATGCAGATATCCCAGGAAAACGGAGAGGCACGAACCATCCGTTTCTATAGCTTCCCGGACCGGGGCATCGGCAGAAGCCGGAATGAAGCCATCCTTCGGGCGAGAGGGGATATCTGCCTTTTTTCGGATGCGGATATCGTGTATGAGGACGGCTATGAAACGGCGATCCTGGCAGAATTTGAGAAAAATCCGCAGGCAGACATGATCATTTTCAATATCGAAGTTGAGGAATCCCGGCGCACCTACCACATCACGGAGCGGAAACGAGTGCACTGGTATAATTGCGGCCGGTACGGAGCGGTGAGCTTTGCGGTACGCAGGGACAGCCTGCTGGCATCCGGGAGCACCTTCTCCCTGCTGTTCGGCGGCGGAGCGAAATACAGTAACGGAGAGGACAGCCTGTTCCTGACAGAATTCATCCAAAAAGGCTATAAGGTCTATACCGCGCCCGTGACCATCGGCAGAGAGGAAGCGGGAGACTCCACCTGGTTCCATGGCTACAATGAGAAATTTTTCCATGACCGTGGTGTACTGTATCATTATCTGTACGGAAGGCTGGCATGGCCGCTGGCACTGCGGTTTTTGTATGCCCATAAGGGGACATTGTGCAGTGAGGTAACGATAAAACAGGCGAAGCAGTGGATGCGGGACGGCATCCGGGAAGCCAGAAAGCGCGGCTGAGCCTGAACCGCGGCAGACATCGCAGGAGAATACGTGCGAACCGCGGCGGACATCGCGAGAAAACACGCCGGAAATTGAGACAGACATCGTAGGCAGGAAGGGGGTCCCACATGGAAAAAAGTGCACTGGTATATATTGTATTAACACTCGTAACGGTGGGATTCGCCTTCTGCGTGCGCAACAGCGCCTATACGGCAGGATACCTGTCGGGCAGGCGGATGCCTGGAGCACCGGTGGGGTACGATCGGCAACAGGCGAGAA
>OHTY01000474.1_pt1 | contig 10093 bp, 6 predicted proteins | sample 1579061 | NCBI WGS metagenome assembly OHTY01 (sample SAMEA3879520, study PRJEB24766) | human gut metagenome | biome: human-associated habitat; feature: feces | place: USA | collected 1985/1987 | reverse complement strand
CAATCGGCGGTGCAAGCCATGAAATTAGGTGCCAGCGACTACGTTGCCAAGCCTGTAAATCCGGACGAGCTTCTGAAGAAAATCAGTGAGGCTGTGAAACAACCCGCTGCTTCCCCAAAACAAACCATCAGTTCCGGAAAAGGAGAAAGTACCCATCAGAAAAATGCAGGCGGTGCTCCGTCTTCCGACTATCTGGAAGGAGAAAGTGATGCCGCCAAGCAACTTTATAATTATGTAAGACTGGTTGCCCCCACCACAATGTCGGTACTGATCAATGGTGCCAGCGGAACGGGTAAAGAGTATGTAGCCCACCGCATCCATCAACTCAGCAAGCGTGCCGGACAGCCTTTCGTCGCCATCGACTGTGGCTCCATCCCTAAAGAACTTGCCGCATCGGAATTCTTCGGGCACGTAAAAGGCTCGTTCACCGGAGCGCTGACGGACAAGACGGGTGCCTTTGTTGCCGCCAACGGGGGAACTATCTTTCTGGATGAAATAGGCAATCTCAGTTATGAAGTGCAGATACAACTGTTGCGCGCCTTGCAGGAACGGAAAATCCGTCCGGTAGGTTCCAATAAGGAAATCACTGTAGATATACGTTTGGTTTCGGCTACAAATGAAGACCTGGAGCAGGCCATTGAGAAAGGAACTTTCCGCCAGGATTTGTTTCACCGTATCAATGAGTTCACCTTACGTATGCCTGAACTGAAAGACCGCCGTGAAGACATCCTTCTTTTTGCCAACTTCTTCCTCGACCAAGCCAATCGGGAACTGGACAAACAGTTGATTGGTTTTGATGATGCAGCATCCAAAGCTCTTCTGGAGTATCACTGGCCCGGTAATCTCCGTCAAATGAAGAACATCGTGCGACGTGCCACTCTTTTAGCACAAGGCAAACTCATTACTCCGAACGAATTGAGCGAACTTCACGAACCGGTTCATACCCATATCGGTCTGCCTCTGCGCAATGAGGAAACAGAGAAACAGCAGATAATCGAAGCATTACGGCAAACGGGAAATAACAAGAGTCGGGCAGCGCAACTCTTAGGAATAGATCGCAAAACACTGTATAACAAACTGAAGCTCTACAATATTGAGAATTAATAGGCCCCCAGGGAAACTTAGGTAAGACAAGCACTATGTTTTCCATACTATATCCATTCTATATTATATTAATCCCCCTGCGGTATGCTCCTATCAAAATGCACTGTTATCTTCATTGGCTTTCCATCACGAATGATACTGTATGTAATTGAATCTGCATCTTGCAAATAAGCAAGTGCTTCCCTTGTAGCATTCTCCAATTTTACAGTATCTACAGAAGTAACCATATCTCCCAAACGAAAACCAGCTTCTTGATATGGATTACCAGGATAATCAGCTATTTTAGCCACGATGGAAGGGAGACCTCGCGAATCATTGCGTGTCCCCACATAATACCTCCTTATTGATGGATTCACCACTCGTTGGTAGTTTTTATGTGGCTGCAAACCTATTCGGCGGTTAGGCAAATCAAAGTATACATTAAAACGTTTCAAGAAATTGGTTCCCAAGACATAACCAGGTACATTATTGGGGAAATCGTATGTATAGATGCGCACTGAATCCATCTGGAAAACATCACACATCGTAGCTTGTACAGTATAATATCGGCAATAGCGGTCTACAAATTGAAGCCAAACTGCATCTTGCTGCTTATTGAAAAATTGAAGTTCCGGGGTTTGATACATCAAACAAATATCGTGCGCAGCACCTGTATCTATGACAAAAGGACGATTTATTGTTAATGTATCTCCACTAGCACATTGGATCTGTATGGGTATTTGAATCGAAAAAGCAAGACTAGTATCTTTTTCCAATGGAAAAATGAAACAATTTTTAGGCATAACAAAATTATTTACAGAATGAGTTTCTATATAGTTATGTTCAAAGTTTAATTCCCAAACATGGGTTGAATCATCAGCGGGAATATTAAAGATTCCATCTACTGTAAGAGGCCCCCATATCCGTTTCAAATTACTCACAGAAAAACAAGAATATGTATAATTCATTTCTCCTATTTTCATCTTAGGAGGCAGGGTATATTGTGTAGATTTAGTTCTAAATTCAGATGTCCATCCCGAATTATTAACTCCAACGTTCATAACCGAAGAAGTCGCTATAAGGTCAGGATGCTCAGAGCAAAATGCAGAATCTAAATCAAATTTAAAACGATGCCATCCCGAATCAAACATCATATTTGCCATAATGCTATCATTGAACTTTACTTGAAGTACCATATGGCGATCCAAGGGATTGATAACGAAAGGTATTCTGTTTGCACAGGCGTCGCCTTTAAAAATGCAACTATAACAGAAAGCCAATAAGATTACACCTACTAAAACAAATGAACTTTTTTTCATAATTTATTCTTTAATAAAAGGAAGACAACTATACCCCAAGTAACGTCTTATATTGCGCCACCATTTTCTCTCTAAACACTTCAAGAACATAATTCTCTAAAAAACGCTTTCTCGCATTCTCCCCAAGTTGCCGTGCAAACGTCTTAGAATCCAGCAACTTCATAATTTGCTCTGAAAGAACTTTAACATCCGGACTACGTCTTCTTTTAATACGCTTTATCGGAGATTTTAAACCAGAAACATTATTAACAACAAGCTCGCCAAGCCCACTAGTATCAGTGACAACCAATGGCAAAGCATGCATCATCATTTCAACAGCCACTAATCCGAATTCCTCATGAATAGAACAAACTACACCAACATTAGCAATTGTATAAAGCTCATATAACTGCTTTTTATCAATTCTCCCCGTGAACGTAATTCTTGACCAACTTTTTTTTGTTCCCCTGAGACATTCATTAAAATCACCATCCCCTGCAATAATCAACCGACTTTTAGGATAATCAACCAATACACGCTCAAAAGCTCTAATAAGAAAAGGAACTCCTTTTATTTCATCAAGCCTCCCCACAAATATAATGACTTGTTCATCATCCTCTATATGATATTTTTGCCGTAAAGTCTTCTCTTTCCCTCTGTTAAGATAACAATCCGCTATTCCATTGTTGATTACACAAGCCTTAGAAGTACCAATACAATTTAATTCTTGTAATGCTTTTAATGTATGTTGCGCAACACAAATAATCAGATCACACCGCTTCATCATCATCTTATACTCCTTTATTTCATCTACTATTTGTTTCTCCAACTGAATAAGTTTACTTCTCTTTTTATCCATTATGCGCTTCAATAAACCAAAATCGCCTAACAGACTGAAACTCCAGTTAGTATAATGTACAGTCAATACAATATGACATTTAAAAAGGTGCTTCAAATATTTTACAAGATTATTATCAGGCAGAAAATTCAAATGAAAAATAATTCTGGTATCACCGTCTTCTGTTATTAGTGTTTTGAGTAAGTAAGCTGCATTACGCGAATAATATTGTAAGCATGCAGCAATATTGCTATAAGGGGTAGGTATTGATATTTGTTGATATCCACCTTTCTCTATAATCGTTGTTTCCAGACAATCAGCATAAAGATGGACCACACAAAAATCCATTTTAGAAGATAGCAAGCAGTCCGTCAACTGCTTCACATAAGTTCCGATTCCATAATCCATTGCTCTACTGGCCTTCTCTAATATATATATTTTACTTTTCATGATTCTCGAATATCAATTTAAGTGCAATACCTGTATATCCATTATTGCGAATTCCTATTTCCCGAGGAATATTGAATAGCGTTTTAGGAGTATAAGTCGTTTTATCTACTATTACCTCTAATATTGTTTCCCGATCACCTATAACTTCTCCATCCCATATTTTAGACAACGTATTTACCAGCACCCCAGTTTCTTCATCTCCTTTATTCTGCTTCAATGCACAAATCAAATTATTGATATATTCTTTGCTTATGAGTTCATGGGGATTTATTCTTTTACAATATCTACTAATTACATAATAAGCAATTCCTTTCAGTCCATCATCCAATGAAAAATCCTTAATACGAGTTACATCCTTCTCTAAAATTTTCAGATCAAGTTCTTCCAAAACCTCATCCCTATCGGCCTCTACAAAATTATTTTGTATCAGATATTCAATTCCCCAGGCAATTCCACACAGTCCCTTAGCAAAACCGATTGAAGCCGATTGAGCAATCTCTTTATAAATCTCATCCAAAAGATATCCTCCTAATTCTTCATATAACTTGCTACCCGTCTGTCTCGCATAAAGATAGAAAAAGATACAAATTCCCATTTTTCCATCTAACAGTCCTAAATTCCTGGTAAAACTAGCATTCAATATCAAATGATGAATAATTCGATTCAATAATTCTTGTCTCTGGTTCATAAGTTTTCCTTTAATATTCTTTTAATAGGCAAAATAAATCTCTCCAAAAGGGATAAATCATCTGTAACAATCTCCGCCGTCCCTCCCATTTCAGGAAGATAAGGCAGTTCCTTATGATAAGACGTGACAAGTCCACCAGGCAAATTGATTTCAACAACATAATTATTTTCTTCTTTTGTCTTTGAAGGCACTAAAGATATATTTCCCACTACTCCCTTCACAAATCCGAATTCATTGTCTGGAAAATTACTAAAGTGTATATTTACCGTCTGTCCTACCTTTACTTTTCCAGAACGTTGAGCAGGCAATAATGCTTTACCCATGAGCGTACCTGCTTTATTGGGTATAATATTGAATACCTGTTCACCTGCAGCTACATTCTGATTTTTACTCCAATACTGCGTAAAAATTACCTTACCAGATATTGGAGTTACAACAGCATAATTCAATTCCCAATTTTGAATTTCAGTAATTAGTTGTGTAACGTAGGTATTTATTTGAATGTCCAACCCATTTTTCTTTTCTGAATATTGAAATTCCATATCCGATAAAGACTCACACATTTGTATTATTTGCAGTTGCATATTGTTTAAAGTCGCAAGTATATTTTCCAAAGAAAGTTTTCCCTGTAAATAGTTATTATAGCTATTCTCCAAGTTTTCCTCAGACCACAACCTTTGTGAGCACAAGACAGAATCTCTTTTATATTGCTTTTGTACTATCTCAAATTGTTGTTCAACAAGTACTTTCTGACGTAGTATATCTTGATATGACATTCTATATTGTTTTAACTTCTCTTGAGTCCATTTGATTTTTAATAAATAGTATTGTTCCTCTTTGAACCGAATATATTCAGAAAGGGTGAGATAAAATGAGGAATAAAGTGCTTGTAGATTACCTACTTTCAAATCTTTAACCGGTAATGAATCTATTGAGTCCAATGAATTAATCGATAATAAATACTTCTTCAAATATGCAATGTCTTTAGTCTTTGCACTATTCTCTATCACAGCTAGAACATCGCCTTCTTTGACACACTGATTATCATCAATATATAGTTCCAATATCCTTCCAGAAGATTTTGCCACAATACTTATAGCCGGATTTGTACTTGTCAGAAACACCGAAGACGTAACAACATCAGGATATTTAAAGAATGCGCTACCTAACAAAATTAGTATAACTATAACAGCCACAAGAGAAATTCCACGGCGCAATAGCCAAGTAGGAACTTCGCCTAAAACTTCCTGCACCTCGTCACTCCTCAATTCTATGTCCCTCTTTTCCTCAAGCATTACAGACCCAATTCTAACTGATTCTTGATTAATGTATAATATGTACCTTCTAATTTAATAAGTTCCTGATGTGTACCTTGTTCCACAATTTTTCCTTTATGGAGCACAATTATATTATCTGCATTCTGAACAGTACTAAGTCGATGAGCTACAATTACAACTGTTTTACCTTTATAGAATTTATCAAGACTATTCAATATTTCCCTTTCATTATTAGCATCTAAGGCATTTGTTGCCTCATCAAAGAATAAATATTGAGGATTCTTATATACAGCACGAGCTATCAATAAACGTTGCCGTTGTCCTTGACTAATCCCATTTCCTTCCATACCGATTCTTGTATTATATTTTAAAGGAAGTGATTCTATGAAATCTCGAATATTAGCAGTTTCCACAGCATAAAGCAGTTTCTGCTTATCAACTTCTTCCTCACCTACTGCAATATTACGAGCAATAGTATCCGAAAATATAAAGCCATCTTGCATTACAGCACCTGCGTGTTGCCTCCATAAATGTGGATTCAGTTCATTCAAATCCATTGTCCCTATTTTAACCGCCCCTCTATTAGGAGAATAAAAGCCTAAAAACAACTTAACAATAGTGGTTTTACCACTACCACTAGCCCCCACAATAGCTGTCATCTTGTTCTGTGGAATTACTATATTCAAATTTTCCAAAACATAGTCTCTATCTGCACCATCATAGCTAAAATAAACATTCTCCATCCGAAGAGTCTCTTTCCCTGAAAGCACATTTATTTTGTTAGCTATTTCTTGTTCTTCATCCTCTTTATTATGAATTTCGTTGAGACGTTCCAAACTAATCTTAGCATCTTGCAAAGACTGAGCAAAATTGATCACTTGACTAATAGGGCCCGACAGTTGTCCAATTATATAACTAATAGACATCATCATTCCCAGTGTAATATCCCCCTCAACAACCGCTTTAGCGGATAGATAAGAAATAAATAAACCCGTGGTTTGACTAAAACAGATAGCTCCCAATTGTTGACATTGTCCTAAAGCAGTACTTTTAATACTAATTTTAAAAAGTTTTACTTGTATTCCTTCCCATTTCCAGCGTTGCAGCTTCTCACAATTATTCAATTTTATATCCTGCATAGCTGTAATCATCTGCACCATATTACTTTGATTAACTGAAGATTGAACAAATCGAGCATTATCCAATTTTCTGCGATAACGCATAAAAAAAAGGATCCAAAGTGTATACAATGTATTTCCCGCTAAAAATACGGTTAAAATAGTCAGATCATAATAAGCAAGTATAAATGCAAACACAAAAAAATTAAAGAAAGAGAAAACAGAAGATAAAGTAGCTCCTGCCATAAAAGACTGAATACGACCATGATCACCGATACGTTGCATTATGTCTCCAATATTTTTCGTATCAAAGAAGTGAATTGGAAGTTTCATCAACTTAGTTAGAAAATCAGAAATTAAAGCAATACTAATGCGTGTATTCATATGCAGAGTAATCCAACTTTGCAGAAAACTGACTCCAGTCTGTGTTATGGAAAGTATCAATTGAGCAATCAGAATCAAAGAAATTAAGTTTAGATTGCCATAACCGATGCCTTGATCTACTACTGCTTGAGCCAAGAAAGGAAAAATCAAAGAAAAAAGACTTCCTAAACACATTCCTATCACCAATTGTATTATTTGTGATTTATAAGGGATGAGATAGCGTAGAAAATAACTTAAGTTCTTACTTAGATTTTCTTTATCATCTTCATATTCGTAGAATTCAGAAGAAGGATTGATTATTAAAGCCACTCCCTTCTCATCCCCTTTATCCTTAGTCGAAATCCAGCAAGTCCTAAAGCCAATTTCATCCATCACGTATTTCCCTTTGGCTGGATCAGATAGAAAGAAGACATATCTTTTTTTCCTTTTTCTAATACGATAACACACTACAAAATGATTTTGATTCCAGTGCAGGATACAAGGTAGCGGAATATCATTAACCAGTTGCTCTATACCAATTCGCACTCCCCTTGTATGAAAACCAATACTCTCAGCGGCTTCACTAATGCCAAGCATAGATACACCTTGACGAGTTATATAACTTTTCTCACGCAAGTTTTGAATGGAATAACTACGTCCATAATATTTAGCTATCATACGTAGACACGATGGACCACAATCCATAGTATCCAGCTGAATATGATTGGGAAAAGAGTATTTCATGAGTGCAATAAATTATCTATCTGGCAACATGACATAAATTAGAAATACCTATTATTGCTTCATAATTACTTGGAGAAGGACACAAGTATTGAAACAAGCAATCAGAACAAGGTTCAGAATCCCGAATTTTAAACCAAGCTGTATTGGTAAGCATCTCTTTATATATCAATTGAAGTAAAGAATCTCGATGAATATTCCCTAATGAAACAGCATTTATATTTGCATAAACATTCCCGTCCGGCATTATAGTAAATATTCCAAAAGAATAAGAATTCATTTTTTGATGAATAAAAATCTGCCGAAATGGAATTTTAGTTTGTAATATATCATTCTCATTCAAATAAATGTATTTTTTAAAAAACAGGAGATTTTTACAGGTATATATAGGGTGAATCACAAAGTCATCAATATCATATAGCTCAACAATCTTTTCAACTTCCTCATATTCTTCTATTCCTGTTACATAAAAATGAAATTTAGCCTGATGAGTTCTACAAATATGCAAACAGTTTTCCCATGCTACTTCTATAACAGGAAAAGTAACCACTACATGATAAACAAATGTCGGGAAAACTATACTATCAATCATAAAATGCCTATAATGATTCCAAAGATGAACATATTCTCCAAAACCAGAAAGAATATCAGGCAATGCCATATAATAGGGATATTCAAAGACATTTCCACCCATCAAATTGAGTTTACCAACGGCTCCATATCGTATTTGAGATAATATTGTCTTAAGTAAAGAGTAAGGCATTGCTACTTGTTCAACGGTTTCTTGTGTTGTACAGCACAGACATTGCCGGAAATATTTATCACAATAATGACATTCTAGTTTACATGAATTATTTATATATATATTCAACTCTTGCAAATAAGGTAAAACCTCCTCTCCTATTGTTCGGTCACCTGCTTGTAGCAGTTTCTTTATATCCTGTTGCAGATTCAATACAGGCATCATCTGCACAGGTTTTTCAGTGAACTGTGTCTCTATTAGTTCTCCCATTTCTTTGCCACAAAATTCTATAATAAATTCTTTATAAGGAGAATTGGCTAGCTCTCTTCCTTGACATGAAATAGTCCCTAAATTGCTCTTTTTCTGTAACGACTTTATCAAATCAACAAGTAAAGAATCATGGGTTACATAGCTTGATCCATTCAAGGTATTATACAATAGTGCCTTTGCTTCTTTTATACAGCAATATACGTGAGGAAGCACATATAACCAATAGTTTTTATTTATGTCTATCATTATTATACTTTTCAGTTATTCTATTATTACTTTTTCCATGATTCGATAATAAGCTTCTGGATGTTGACGCAAAAAATTCATTTGTACCTTACGATAGGCTTCAAATCCTTGTTTACTGGTAAATCCATAACACACCGGATTACTTTCCAGATTATTCAAATTGAAAACACATTGTATACAAGATTTTGCTTTATAGCATTTGCTACATTGTGGTTCCATTTTGGCATAATACCCATTATACTTCTCTACTATAGCTTCTAAATCTAACTCCACGCCATTTGACGTTACTTTTCCTAAGGAAAATTGCTGTCCAATACGTTCACAAGGCATTATTTTACCATTAACAGTTACAAACATTCGCTTAGCAAAAGGAATACATGTTCCTGTCGGAATTGTCTTTTGAACCTTTCCCAACAATAAATCTGTATAATTTCGAAATACAAACCCACTATACTGATGTACGAAATTAGTAACGCTTTGGTAAGTTGCCGATTTCATAAACATTCTTTCCTCTATCTCTTCATAATTTTCAGCCTGATGCAGACTTTCATGAGAATTACGATAAGTTTTACGAAACAAATCTACTTTATCAGGCCGTATTCCCACATTGTTTAGCTCTCCGATAGTAGGTATTTTCTGATAATTAGTTTCAAAAAAGCGACAAATTTCACTTACTGTATTACGATTATGCAAGACTGCATTAAAATTGACATTTTTCAAAAAATATTCGGGATACTTACCACGTAAAGCATTCACATTACGAATAATATCCTCATAAGCAGGGGCTCCAGTTTTGTGCACACGATATGAAGTATTGCGTTCATTCCCATCCAGGCTGATTAATAAAACAAAATTATGCTCAACAAGGAAATCCATATATTTTTCCAGCAAGATAGCATTTGTAGTCATAGAAAAAGTAAAAGTCCGTTGCGGACAATCCAGTTTTTCTATATATCCTACTACCATTCGGATAAAGTTC
>OHTY01000471.1_pt1 | contig 10201 bp, 4 predicted proteins | sample 1579061 | NCBI WGS metagenome assembly OHTY01 (sample SAMEA3879520, study PRJEB24766) | human gut metagenome | biome: human-associated habitat; feature: feces | place: USA | collected 1985/1987 | reverse complement strand
CTGTTCTTACAGGGACATAACCAAAGTTAGTGCCACCAGTAAAGTTATACTGAGGGTCCATACCCTTGAGGTGATTAAACAGCACTACGTTGTCGGCTGTCGCAGTCAGACGAACTGATTCAAATCCTACAGATTTCATCAGTTTTGAAGGTAAGGAGTAACCCAAAGCAATGTTTTTAATCGCAAAATACGAAGCATTAATCAGATTATCATTAGTCGTAATGTAGCTCTTTCCGATTTCAATGCGCGGGATATCTGTAATATCACCCGGATTCTTCCAAGCACGTTCCAGCATTTTACTCTTAGCCTGCCCCACATAGTTGCCATACAATAATGTGTTATAAATGCCATCCAGCACCTTACCGCCGATAGAGTAAGTACAGAGTATGCTTAAATCAAATCCTTTATATTTAAAGGTATTTCCGATAGAACCATACAAGTCAGGAATACGGCTATCTTGGATTTCCTTACAAGCAGTTGCTTTAGCCATATCATTTGTGATATACTTTTCTCCTTTTACTCCGTTTTCATCTGTATCCCATGCCCAGTATAACTGCTCTCCGGTTGCCGGATCAACGCCGGCGGATGTCGCTGTATAGAATGAATATAAAGTTTCACCTTCACGGATGATGTAAGATCCGGAAATGATTTCCGGTTTGTCAGCCAGTTGTAATACCTTATTCTTAATAGTAGAACCGATAAGTGTCAAGTTCCATGTAAAAGGAGTATCCTTAAAGATATCAACGCCTAAGGTGACGTCAACACCCGTGTTACGCATACTGCCTACATTCTTGTTATAACCATCGAATCCGAGTGAAGTTGCCATCGGGAAAGACATCAGCATATCCGTGGTCTTGCGTTGATACCACTCGATAGTAGCCGAAATGCGATCAAACACCTTAGCTTCAATACCAATATTCAGATTGGCATTTTTCTCCCATTTCAAATCTTTATTTTCCAGAGAAGTAACAGCGGCACCACTCATTGACGAGTTTGCATACCCCAAATCATAAAATGACTGCCAAGCGTAGAAGTTCTGTCTTGTACCATCCAAGATAGCGTCATTTCCTTGTACACCGTAACTGGCTTTAAGAGAAAGATTGTTGATCCACGTTAAATCGCTCATAAAATCTTCGTGGGAAATACGCCAATTACCACCGACAGACCAGAACTTACCCCAGCGGTTATCTTTGTAGAAACGGGAAGAACCGTCGGTACGGAAACTTGCAGAGAGGTAATACTTATCAGCAAAATCATAATTCAAACGCGATAATACAGACTGGACCGCATAATTGTTCTGGTAAGAAGATGCACCGGTTATAGTAGTTGCCGCATCCAGTTCGTAAAGCCCTCCAAATGGGAACCCCGTCTTGGTAGCCGACAAGTAATCATATCTGTATTTATAAAATTCATGTCCTACTAAAGCTTCAAAATGGTGATTGCCAAACTTCCTGTCATAAGTCAATAACTGGTTGAAAGTGTAGCTAAAAGTGCGTGCAGTAGCCTTTTGTATAGTACCTTTCACTGAAACAGAGTTACCATTATATGGGTTATAATAAGTTGATCCTGCTGCATTAATCAAATCAAAACCATAGTTTATTGAGAACTTCAATCCTTCCAGAAATGTATTTTTTAAATCACCCAGTTCTGCATAGACGCGTCCACTCAAATTGTCACTTAAAGTAGAATACTTGTCATCATATAGCGTAGCAATAGTATTCCATTCAGAATTCGCTCCCGCAGGTCTGTTCTTTCCGTAATCGAATACAGGATCACCTAAGTTGTCGTAAACAGTGGCGCCATTTGCATCTTTTTCATACACAGGAAAAATAGGGGCCATTAATTGTGCGGAATACCAGACATTAGATGAACCGGATGAATTTTCAACAGCCGTATTACTCTCATTACGAGAATAGTTAGCGCTCATCCCTGCTTTTAACCAATTGGTTACTTCAGAGTCTATATTCAAACGTCCGTTGTAGCGGGAAAATTTAGTGGTTTTCAGCAATCCCTCTTCATCCAGATAACCTAAAGAAAACATATATTTAGTCTTATCACTTCCACCACTGAATGAAGCAATATATTCTTGGCGCAAAGGATTCGATTTCAATGCTTCATCCAGCCAGTCTTCGCTGTATCTTAATTTTGCATCACTGCGAACTTTCCCTGTAGTAGGATCTATTAATTCGGTTATACTATAATTAAAAGGATTATACTGTTCGTTTTGTCCCAGCATAGCGGTAGCTCCACTTTTCATTGCCTCTAAAGCAGCAGGACCTGCCAATTCGGGAGAAAGTCCGTTATTGATAATCTGGTTATTTTTGTACGATTGAAAAACAGTTTCCAGATATCCGGCTTCATCCATCGTTTCATAGCGCGGAATGGCACGAGAAGAAACGCCCCAATTGGCTTTCAGATTCACTTTCACTTTACCGGAATTCCCTTTTTTAGTTGTAATCATAATTACACCATTGGCACCTCTGGAACCATAAAGGGCACCTGCTGAGGCATCTTTCAACACTGTCATTGTTTCAATGTCGTTAGGGTTGATTGCAGAAATATTTCCATCATAAGGAACACCGTCCACTACATATAGTGGTGATTGCGAAGAGTTGATAGAACCATAACCACGTACCACAACAGAAGAACCTGATCCCGGTTGCCCTGACCCAGAAGTCGTCTGCACTCCGGCTACCATACCATCTAGCGCTTTAGTAACATTTGCAATGGGTCTTTCTTTAAGTTTCTCTGATTTAATAACTTCAGCAGAACCTGTAAAGGATTCTTTCTTTGTTGTACCATACGCTACCACCATTACTTCCTCTAACATTTCAGCGTCTGATTTCATGAAAATCTTCACATTAGGTTTGATTGCGACCTCTTGTGTCTTCATACCAATATACGATATTTGAAGCGTTTTCGCAGAACTATGCTTTTGATATTGTATTGACAATAAAGCAGTTGATGTTCAGTAAAGAACTATGCATATAACGATTAAAATATTGTAATATACTAATATTTAGCACAGTAATAAATAGCAGTGTTTTTTTGTGTCTACCGCAATAATACTTGATTTTAAACTTAAAACTCTAATTATGAGAGTATTATTGTTATATAAAAATCATAATGAAGCACAGGACTGATACTATGCGTTTCGATTTATAGAGAATGTGTAAAATAGCGAATGCTTTAATTCGTGTTTTACCAATAGCTTATATGTCCGCAAAAAAAAAATAAAGGAATAAGGTTTAAAGTCTCATTTTTTTATAAAGAACTAGAAGACGATTTGCCAATACAATGAAGAAGTAAAAGAATAAGTATATGCTCAAGCTCAGTTTTACCCCCAAGAGTTGGAGCTTGTACTTTACCACCATACATGAGAAGCTTCAGGCAGTAATGTTTCAGATAAATCTGAAATTACAGACAAATAGCTTGAAGTTATTTACGAGACAAGTGATATTTATATACAAAACATCCTTTGGAACTTACCTGTCTTACTATTGATTATCAAAAGGTTACAAAAAGTCTATTTCCTGCTTACAAGAAGTTAAGAGTTTGTAGACAAAGAGTTAACTTCTTGTTGGCAAACTCTTAACTTCTTGTAAACAGGAAATATTAGTTTTTTTTGTTTGTTTACAGTGTGAATCAAAAAAGCCAATACTAGTGAAACTTTAAGAGCAGATAATATAGAATGTACAAAGCAATTATATCTCGGTTAGAACCTCAAGTTATATTCAGAGAAAAACAGGTGGATTATTAGGAAAAGGAAGGGGTATTATTCAATTTCATAAAGTGGATGGAAACGATAAAAAGAACATTTTACCCAAAATGTTATCTCTTCATCCACTAAGTCTATAATTTTAATTTTAATATGCAAAAGAGAGGATAATGAGAAAATAGAAAATAAGAAGAATAGAACAAAAAAGCAAGAAACGTTCTGCTGGTAAATCCACTAAGTAAAAGGTGCAACCCGTTTTATCCGATATCCCTAAGATTTCATGATAAGTAGTTACACCTTATACTTTAGTAGGTTTTACTTCCCTTTTTTACGATGAGCTAACGAGTGGTTTTTCTCTAAATCACTTATTATTGTCATATCCATTACATTGGTATATATTTGCGTGGTTTTCACACTCTTATGCCCTAACAATTTCTGTACAGTTGTAATATTTACGCCATTATAAATCAGCAACGTTGCATTGGTATGTCGCGCAGTATGGAATGACACTTTTTTAGGTAGTCCGGCTAATCGTGCAATTATAATTAGTTCCTTGTTTACATTCGAATTGTCTCTCAGATGAAAAAAGTCTTGTAGATTTGCCTGATATTTATTCAAAATTTGGATTCCTTTCCCGCAAAACAACAGATATAACGGAAGCCGGACTTCGGTACCAGTCTTGATAGATTTATATATCAACCAAGTCTCCTGGTGCATCTCGACGATGTTTTCCGGTTTCATATTTACAAAGTCAGAGTATCTCATGCCAGCAGAATAAAAAAGCATCCAGTGTCTTCTGGTATTTTGTATGCCGTCCTGTCAATTGCAGAGTTTCCAGCTTTTCTAATTCTTCCGGAGACAAATGGGTGTGCCCGTTTTCCACAGTCTTTATTTTATATTTTCTAAAAGCATACTTCTGTATATCCATATACTCCTTATTAATAGCCACATTGATATGACGCTTTAAATGCTTCATATGCTTAGCTATCGTGTTGGTATGGTACCCTTTAGATTGCAGATAATACTCGAATGATGATATGAACTCAAAAGTCATTTCAGAGAAGGTCACCCCCTTCTTGAAGTCTTGTAGCAATGCGACGGTAGACAAGTGGTTTCGTTTCGTACTTTCCTTCAAGCCTGAAGTCATTATTTCCTGCCTGAAGAAGGGAATAAACAATGACTTGTCCTCCTGTTCTTGCTTTTCAGCCAACACTTCCTTCAAGACATCGAGAGTTATTGGCTTCCCCTGTTGCCAAAGTTCAAGCTCGCGCTTTTCTATCATTGCCATAAATTCATAAATCAATCGATTTAAGGCATCAGCATTGGGATGGTTTTTTACTAGTAGTTTTTTCGCATCCCATTGATCGGGTCTTAGGTAAACTTTGGTCGAAAAATACTTCTTCTTTCTGTTCAGATAGGCCTCTACTTGCACCAGAGCCATTCCCCTTTTATTAAGGCTCTTTTTCCGGTTGTAAACTAAACTGTAAATAATCTTGTTCATCTTTAGTTGTTTTAGTTAATACTATGAACAAATAAGACGGTATAATGTGCTACATAAGAATTAAATAAGACTTAATATCTGTAAAAGTGCCAATTATAGGGCATTTTTTATTTTGTATTTCCTTTATAAAAAAGGTGAATCTACGTAAAATGACTTTCAAATTAGTTCCATCGCACTACGCTTTTAACACATTTTGTTTAAAAGCAGCATGTTGTATTAAGGAACAGGGCATAAGGGAGTGCTTCAGAGTGATAGCATTTGGATAGTCATTTAGGTTTTTTAAGTGCGAAAAATCTGCTGTTAAGCATAAAAAACGTATTTTGCTTAACAATTTGATAGATTTACAAGGTTTTTTCAACAAAATAGTTGTTCGTTTCAGTTTTATTAATATATTTGCATTTTGTTAGAGTAAAGAAACAATTAATGTAAAGTTAAACTTTAAGAGAGAATTTATGAAAAGAAAATTAATGCTGTTATTGGCCTGTCTTTTTGTTGGAATAGGCCTAGTAACTGCCCAAACTCAGACAATCACGGGTGTTGTGATTTCTGAAGAAGATGGGCAGCCAGTTATTGGAGCCTCTGTATTGGTAAAAGGTACTCAATTAGGTACTATTACTGGTGTAGATGGTGATTTTACTTTACCGAACGTACCAAGTTCTGCGAAAACATTGCAAATATCTTACATTGGTATGCAAACACAAGAAGTAGCGATTAAACCTCAAATGAAAATTGTGATGAAATCCGATAGCGAAATGCTTGAAGAGGTTATGGTTGTTGCTTATGGTACTGCAAAGAAATCTGCTTTTACAGGTTCGGCAAGTGTTGTTTCCTCCGATCAAATAGGTAAGATTCAGACTTCTAATGTAGCTAATGCTCTGACTGGTAAAGTGTCTGGTGTACAACTGAATACTGCTTCCGGACAGCCGGGGGCAACAACACCTACTATTCGTATACGTGGTATTAGTTCCATTAATGCGGGTAAAGACCCATTGATTATTTTAGATGGTGTACCTTATGATGGCGACCTTAATAATATAAGTAGTCAGGATATTGAGTCGATGACTGTATTGAAAGATGCTGCTTCAAGCGCATTGTATGGTGCACGTGGTGCTAATGGCGTGATTATCATTACTACTAAAAAAGGAAACGCCGGTCAGACGAAAGTGACGGTAGATGCCAAATGGGGTGTGAATACCCGTGCCACTCAAGATTATAATTATGTGACTAGTCCGGCCAAATATTATGAAATGTATTATGGAGCATTGAAAAATTATTTTGTGAATACTCAGGGAATGAGTTCACATGCCGCTCACGTAATGGCTAACCAGAATTTGACTGCGAATAATGATTATGGTTTAGGTTATAATGTGTACACTGTGCCTGTGGGACAGTATATGATCGGTGAAAATGGAAAACTGAATCCTAATGCTGTGTTGGGTAATCGTGTGACATATCAGGGCCAGAATTTCTTATTGTTACCGGATGACTGGACAGATGCGGCATATAAGAATGGCCTGCGACAAGAATACACCGTAACTGCCAATGCCGGTAGTGATAAATCTTCTTTTTACGCTTCATTTAATTATCTGGATAATGAAGGTATTGCAGATAAGTCTGATTATGAACGTTTGACGGGGCGTCTTAAGGCGGACTATCAGCTTAAAGACTGGTTGAAGATAGGAGCTAATATGGCCTATACTCATTATGAATCTAATCAGTTGGGTGATGATGGTAGTTCTGCTTCTTCGGGCAATGTATTTGCTTTGACGCAGATGGCACCGATTTATCCGCTTTATCTTCGTGATGAAAATGGGCAGATTATGACAGATGCTAATGGAATTACACGTTATGACTATGGTGATGGTGCCAATGCTGGTAATAAACGTCCTTATTTAGGACAAAGTAATGCTTTGTCCAGCAATATATTGGATAAAATGACGGCAGAAGGCAACGCTATGAATGCTGTCGGCTTTTTTGAAGTACGTTTCTTGAAAGATTTTAAGTTCACTTCTACCAATAGTGTATATGTGGATGAGACGCGTCAAACTAATGTGACTAATCCGTATTATGGACAATATGCCTCTTCTAATGGTATTGCATATAAATATCACACGCGTCAGTTGGCTTATAACTATCAGCAATTATTGAATTATAAGAAAACTTTTGGTGCGCATAATGTAGAAGCTATGGCCGGACACGAGTCATATCGTTACAAATACTATTATTTGTATGCTTCAAAATCTAATATGTTTGATCCTAACAATCCGGAATTGGTAGGTGCCATATTGGATGGTTCGGCCAATTCTTATACTACTGATTACAATACAGAGGGTTACTTTGGCCGTGTTCAGTATGATTATAATGAAAAATATTTTGTTTCGGCTTCTTATCGTCGTGATGCTTCTTCGCGTTTCCATCCGGACAACCGTTGGGGTAACTTCTGGTCTTTGGGAGGTGCATGGATGATTTCAAAGGAAGACTTCTTTAATGCGGAATGGATTAATGAATTGAAGTTGAAAGCTTCTTATGGTTCGCAGGGTAATGATAACATCGGTAATTACCGTTATGTGACAACTTATGAAATTGTGAATGCGAATGGTAATCCGGCGGCGGTTCCTAATGCTATGGGCAATAAGGAAATCACTTGGGAAACGAACGGGAACTTTAATATAGGTGTTGATTTTGCTCTGTTGAGAGATCGTCTGAGTGGTACGGTAGAGTTCTTCAACCGTAAGACTTCGGATATGTTGTTCTCATTCCCCTTACCGCCTACGATGGGATTCACCTCTTATTATTCTAATGTAGGTGATATGCGGAATACCGGTATTGAATTAGAACTGGAGGCTACACCCATTAAGACTAACGATATGAACTGGACAATTAATTTGAACTTGACTCATTATAAGAATAAGATCACTTATTTGTCAGACAAGTCCAAAACGTTGAAAGTCGATGGAGTATCCGGTTATTCTAGCGGTAGCTTCTTCTATGGTGAGGGCGAGCCTTTATACACCTATCATCTATATAAGTATGCCGGTGTTAATGAAAAGGGTGAGTCTTTGTTCTATAAAGACATATTGGATGATAATAAGAATGTGATCGGCGTTGAAACTACAACAAAACCGAGCGAGGCTACGAAACACCTTTGCGGCAGTGCGCTTCCTGATGTATATGGAGGTTTTGGAACAAGTTTTGAATATAAAGGTCTTGATTTCTCTATTGACTTTGCATATCAGCTTGGTGGGCAGGTATATGACAGTGATTATGCTTCTTCTATGGGAATTAGTAAAGGACATGCGTTCCATGTTGATTTGCTGAATGCCTGGACACCGGAAAATACAAACACTGATATTCCTCGTTTCCAATACAATGATTCTTATATGAATCAAAACTCTGACCGTTTCTTGACGGATGCTTCTTATTTAAGTTTGCAAAACATCAATTTGGGTTACACTTTGCCTTCACGTGTTTGTCGTGGCATGGGACTGGAAAAATTACGTGTTTACATGTCTTGCGATAATGTATGGGTATGGTCAAAACGTCAAGGACTTGATCCGCGCCAAAGCATAACGGGAAGTGTAACATCTGCTTATTATGCTCCAATGCGTACTATTTCGGGAGGTATCACGCTTACATTCTAAACTTTTAGCAACTATTGAATATGAAAAATATATCTAAATTTATATTGTCGGTTTGTCTTTCTTCATCAGTTTTTATGACAGGATGTATAGAAGAAACACTGCCTACGCAGATAGCTACTGATGATCAGTTAGCTTCATCTGCTAAAGCTACGGAAGCATTGTTATGGGCAATGCCTGCCTACTTTAATACATACCAGATATTACCCTCTCGTCAAGATTACGACTGGGGGTATGGTTCCCTCATGCATATTCGTGACGTTATGACCGAAGACATGCCTATAGTGTATAGCGGCAGCGGTTATGACTGGTATGATAGTTGGGAAACAAACAAAAATCAAGGTGACGGCTATATGATTACACAGTACCATTGGTGGTATTATTATAAGTTTGTGCAAACTGCCAATAATATGATTGGAGCGGTGAATGCGGAAGCAGCCAATTCTCTGCAATTGGGTTATTTGGGTGCCGGACATGCTTTCAGGGCATTGGCTTATCTGGAAATGGCGCAAATGTATGAGTTCTTACCGGTTGAAGGCTTCTCTTCTGTCAACTCAAGTGGAAACGATGTGCTGAACCTGACTGTACCTATCGTAAGAGAAGGAATGACTGAAGAGGAAGCAAGAAATAACCCCCGCGTAACCCGTGAGGTGATGGCTGAATTTATTTTGGAGGATTTAAATAAAGCTGAAGAATATATTGTCAACCTGAAAGAGGCATCTAAAACTTTGCCTCACCAGGATGTGGTATATGGCTTGAAAGCTCGTTACTATATGTGGTTGGGTGACTATGCGAATGCAAAGACTTATGCACGTAAGGCTATCGATGCATCAAGTGTTGCTCCTATGACAGAGGCCCAATGCTTGAGTACGACGAAAGGCTTCAATGACCTTTCATGCTGGATGTGGGGTTCACAGTTGAAGGCGGAAGATGCTCAGGTGAAGAGTGGTATTATCACTTGGACTTCCTGGATGTCAAATGAAACAAAATATGGATATTCCGGTCAGGAACCATATCTGATGATTAACCGTGCTACATATGAAAGAATAAGTAACACCGATTTCCGTAAGAAAATGTGGAAAGCTCCTTCCGGTTCTCTCCTTGAAGGGCAGACTCCGTTTATTAACAAGGAATTCGGTGAAAGTTTGCCGGTTTACGCATCTGTAAAATTCCGTCCGAATGAGGGGAATATGGATGTAAGTAATGTCGGTAATGCTTCCGCATTTCCTGTTATGCGTGTAGAAGAGATGTATTTTATAGAAGCGGAGGCTGCTGCCCATCTGGATGCGGCGGAAGGTAAGCGGTTGTTGGAAACCTTCATGAAGAGCTATCGTGATCCACAAT
>OHTY01000467.1_pt1 | contig 10286 bp, 12 predicted proteins | sample 1579061 | NCBI WGS metagenome assembly OHTY01 (sample SAMEA3879520, study PRJEB24766) | human gut metagenome | biome: human-associated habitat; feature: feces | place: USA | collected 1985/1987 | reverse complement strand
CCAGTATCAACAGGAGGATAAACGCCACATGCACCAGCAGCGCACCTGCCATTCCTATGTATTTACCTTTCTTTTTCGGATCCACCGTTTTCTGTATTACGTTTTATTTTCCTTCCGGCGGGCGTGTAGCCAGCACCATCTTGAACTTATTTTCATTAGCAATATTCAGCACTTTCACGATTTCCCGGTAAGGCACGGCTTCATCCGCATAAAGTGCCACATACATTTCCGGTTCTTTCGCAGCACATGATTGCAGGAAAGGAGTCAGTTCTTCCAAAGAAATGGCTTGCTCCTTATCATTTCCGAATGCCGCATAAAAGTTCAGGTCCTTATCAATAATAACCCTCGTTAAAGGCTTGGCAGACGTCTGTTGTTTTCCCTGCGGAAGCAACACCTTGATAGCATTCGGCGAAACAACCGTAGACGTGATCATGAAAAAGATCAGCAACAGGAAGATGACATCCGTCATAGATGCCATACTGAAATTAGGCGATATTTTAGCTCTACGTTGTAGCACGCTTCTTTAATTATTAATTATTAACTTCTAACTATTAATTACGCTGGTTCATTCAGGAGGTCCATGAATGCCATGGTCTTAGCCTCCATCTTATTTACCACACCATCTACCAATGTCACCAGGTAATTATAGGCAAACATGGCAATAATACCTACAATCAGACCACCGACCGTAGTAATCATAGCCTCATAAATACCTCCTGAGAGCAACGTTATATCAATGTTATTGCCGGCATTGGCCATTTCATAAAAGGCCCTCACCATACCGGTCACCGTACCCAGGAAACCAATCATCGGCGCACCTCCGGAGATGGTTGCCATAATCGTCAATCCTTTTTCCAGTTTCGCTACTTCAATGTTTCCCACATTCTCAATGGCAGCCTGCACGTCATTCACCGGACGTCCCAATCGGCTGATTCCCTTCTCAATCATACGGGCTGACGGAGTATTTACACTGCGGCAGTAGGCTATGGCAGCCTTTATTTCTCCATCCAAAATATAGTCCTTTATCTTATCCATGAACATCGGGTCTTCTTTGCCAGCCTTCCGAATGACATAATTGCGTTCGAACAAGATATAGAAACAAAGAATGGACAAGAGTCCAAGAACGATCATAATCCAGCCACCCTTGACAGCCATGCTCCACAAATTCATCTCTTCAGCACCAGCTACCTGGGTCAAAACCGGATTGGCGCCGGCAATCGAGTCGGTCAGCGCCGGAGCCACTTGGGCCAATAACAACATTGCATTCATCAACGAAGACAGTTTTTATATTCCTGAATAGTACGTTCCAATCCCAGATACAAAGCATCACTGATCAGCGAATGCCCGATAGAGACTTCATCCATCCACGGAATGTTTTGATATAAATAATTCAAGTTCACCAGGCTCAAGTCATGCCCTGCATTCAACCCCAAACCCAGACTGCGCGCCACTTTGGCAGCTTCCACAAAAGGTGCAACCGCAGCCTCTTTGTTCTGAGGATAAGCCGTCGCATAAGGTTCCGTATAAAGTTCCACCCTGTCGGCACCGGCCTTGGCAGCATATTCTATCATTTCCGCATCGGCAGATACAAACACGGAAGTACGGATGCCCGCATGATTAAATCCATCGAGCACCTCAGTCAGAAAATCCAGATTCTTTTTGGTATCCCAACCGGCATTGGAAGTCAACTGAGCAGGACTATCCGGAACCAGGGTCACTTGATGAGGTTTTACCTTCAGCACCAGATCGATAAAGTCGGGAGACGGATATCCTTCGATATTAAATTCCGTACGAAGCAACGGGCGAAGATCATACACATCACTTCGGCGTATATGCCTTTCGTCAGGGCGTGGGTGAACGGTTATCCCGTCTGCACCGAAGTTCTCACAATCCAGTGCCACTTTCACCACATTAGGCACATCACCTCCACGCGCATTACGCAACGTTGCGATCTTGTTTATATTTACACTTAATCTAGTCATAATTCGGTCCATAGTTTTGCGCAAAAGTACAAATAATAGCGATATATTGGCAGCGTTCTGAGAAAAAAATACCATATTTGCATTTCATTAAGAAAGAATTGACGATGAAATTTGCCATTTTTGGGAACACTTACCAAGCTAAAAAATCAAAACATGCGGAAACTTTGTTCCGTTTGCTGGAACAACGCGATGCCCGGCTTTGCATATGCAGAGAGTTTTATAACTTTCTGACTTCGGACCTGCATATGGATATCGCTTCCGCCGAACTTTTCGACGGTAATGATTTCATTGCCGATATGGTCATCAGTATCGGTGGTGACGGTACATTCCTGAAAGCAGCCAGCCGGGTAGGTAAAAAGAATATCCCCATTTTGGGTATCAACACCGGGCGCCTCGGTTTTTTGGCAGACATTTCCCCGGAAGAGATGGAAGAGACTTTTGATGAAATCTACAATAATCATTATAAGGTGGAGGAACGCAGCGTATTACAGTTGCATTGCGATGACGAGGATTTGATGAAATCCCCATACGCACTTAATGAAATTGCGGTATTGAAGCGCGACAGTTCTTCCATGATTAGTATCCATACTGCCATCAACGGTGCACATCTCACTACTTATCAGGCAGACGGACTGGTGGTATCCACTCCTACCGGTTCCACCGCTTATTCTCTCAGTGTCGGCGGTCCGGTCATCGTGCCCCATAGCAAAACAATCGCTATCACTCCGGTTGCCCCTCACAGTCTTAATGTACGCCCCATTGTCATTTGTGATGATTGGGAAATCACTCTCGACGTCGAAAGCCGTAGCCACAGTTTTCTTGTTGCCATTGACGGCCGCAGTGAATCATGCAAAGAAACCACCCGCTTGAGAATCTCACGGGCAGACTATAGCATTAAGGTAGTAAAGCGCTTCAATCATATATTCTTCGATACGCTTCGCAACAAGCTGATGTGGGGAGCAGATGTAAGATAATCAGCAACGCTAACTATAAGAAAAGCCGCCATCCTAATTTTCGGATAGCGGCTTTCCACTTTTCAACTCAATATGTTACGGTGTCATCGCCTGCCCGCCAATCACACCTGCAATAGCGCTGGCTAAGGCGATAATCATTTTCAATATCACATTCCAACTCGTTTTCTTCATAGTGATTTCTTTATTTCTAATATTCAATCATTAATTTATCCGAGAGGATTCTCATCCACTCCGCCTCCGCCCGGCTTATCTTCCGAGCCATCATCCGAACCGCCTCCCGAAGGAGCATTCGTCAGTCCTTTCAGGTAATCATCCAAGCTGACCAAATCCAACTTCTCACCGGCACGGGTAGCAGTCTTGGTTATCTTCAGTTCTTTATTAGCCTGAAAGCAGATACGGACACTTTCCACACTTTTAGCTGTTACCTCCTCGGCTTTATCCTCGCCTTTCGACTTAGCAGCCAACATAAACACACCCAACCCTGTAATATTCACTGTCTTGCCTTCCAGCAACTGTTCTTTCAACTTCTCCACGAAGTTCTGCATCGTACTCCGGATGTCACCGATAGAAAGCGAAGAACGATCCTGCATTTTCTGGGCAATGAAGTTCAGATTCACACTCTGTCCTAATGTTACCAACTGCGGGAAATACTTCTTGGGAGAATCTTCAACCCGAGGGTCGGACGGTCTCTCCACCGTTCTAAAAATTACGCTCATACTTTTTTCTTTTAGAGATTTAAATTCTATTCTTAATTCACTCGTTTCGTTGATCAACGATGCAAAGGTGAGGATAAAATCTCAAATATGAAGAAGAAAAAGGTATGCTAGGGGCAGTTTTTCAGAGAAAAATTATAAACACATAAGAGACAGTTACTTATACGTTCATTCATTTTCCTATTCTATCCACTAATATACCCGGCGTCAGATGCACTCCCTTATATTCCGTATCCAGATTAATATTAGCTATATAACGTAACTTAATTTGTTCATCATCAGCAAAATTAACCAACGAAGGAATACTTATGGGATTCTGCAAACGTTTAAACTTGCACTCCACAGCCAACTTTCTCGTAGGACCATCCAGCACAAAGTCCACTTCCGTACCACTTTGTGTACGATAAAAGTAAATTGTATCCGACGCCTGTCTATTTCTCCAAAGTTCTAGCAATACATAATTCTCAAACAAGGCACCATTATCTGTTCGGAATGCTATCTCATTGAAGCTATTATAAATGATATTGCGCAATCCTAAATCACAAAAGTAGACTTTATTCATTTTCCCAATAACCTTACGCTTATTGGTAAAATAAGGTTCTATCAGTTTTATGATGTACATCTTCTGGAGCAAATAGATGTATTCCTCGCATCGTGCATACGGTAAGCCACTTTCACGGCTCAAATCATTTACATTTACAAGATTCCCTATCTGCACAGCTAGTAGACGAAGCAGTTTATTAAAGCTAACAAAATGCTCATTGGCAATATAGTGCCGTACATCATTCAGCAGGTAAGTCTGATAAATGTCATTCAGCAATTCCACCTTTTCTTGCGGATTCTCGGTCAAAGCAGTGCGCGGAAGTCCGCCATAAATCAAGTACTCTTCATAGACCTGTTGCAAAGGAGCCACTAAAGCATCGTCATTCCCATCTTTCAATTCTTGTTGCAGGCGCCAAAGCTTTTCATCTTTAAACAACAGATATTCAGAAAAAGAGAGTGAAAGAACTTCTATCACACGTACACGTCCCGCCAAAGATTCTTCAATATTTTGAAGGATATCCAGAGTTGAACTGCCGGAACAAAGAATACGCAGATTATCATATTTATCAGTCAGCAGTTTCAACATAGTAGAAACTCCTTGTATAAACTGAAATTCGTCAAGCAGTAACAAACCATTTAATTCTGCATTCAGATAAATTTTCAAATACTGCTCAATAGTACTGAACTGTTGGAAACGTGCGGCTACTTCCACATCTTGCCCATTTAAGAACAAAACATTACGAAAGACTTTCGTAGGATATGCTTTCATTATAGATGTCTTCCCCACCTGCCGGGCACCTATCAACACTACAATCGGCACTAATCTAAATGCCGATTGAATCTTCTCTTTATAACTATACTCTTGCTATCATAACAGATTCTTTTACTGCGAAAATAGTGTTTTTTTGCGCATCACCCAAAAATCCATAGGGAATTTTATTCAATTACAAAAAAAACATGGAGACTATTTTATGTTTCATCTTTCTCATTCTTTCCATTAAGAACAACTAATTCACAACCTATTATTAAAACAGCCGGAACCACTCCTTGTATAGAGCAATCCCGGCTGCTGCCTAAAAACAAAGTAACCGCTGTTACCTGTCATTTATCCTCCTTTAATCCTTCTTTCTGCAAACCACTGATGGTGCACCAAGCTCCTCCCTTTCCAGCACTTCCACCCACCCACTTTGTTCCAGTTCAAACAAAGCAGGATATACCCGCAACTTATCTGCACCGGAATACAGGATGATATTATCTACCGAAACTCCATTAGGAAAGGTAGCGATATAATTCATAATTTGCCGAGTATCAACAACTTTATAATCAGAGTTCACTTCTGCTCCATTCCAATCCATCCACATATATTTATCATACCGCCAACTATCATTCAAAGCCACCGTTAACTTTTTATTCGAATACACCAATAAAACAGACCCCGGTTCATTCGCTTTTATCCCATTAGCATAACCTTCCGGCACATACAAAATACGGCTATCAGCCGCTGTCAACTGATAAACCTTAGGAACTAAATCCGGAGAAGGCTTTTCCCAATTATCAATTTTAACAAAAGCAGTTGTAAACGAACCTTTCACAGCATAAAACCATTTCTTCTCAAATTGATGCGCATGCCACGCCCTGATAACAGAGGTATCACTCTGATGAATGACATAAAATCGTTCAATCTCACTCATATCCAAGCTGTTCACATGAGAGATCTGCCCTCTATCATCCACAAATATACCGCCTTCCACCATCCTTATATCAGCCATGTTTATCCCCTCCACACTATCCTATTTATTTTTTCTACAATTTTCCTTTTACCGAAAACTTCTTCCGATAATCTCGCCGCATTATCGGACATCCTCTGTCTCTCTTCATCCGACAGTTTCATAAAATTAGCAAATCCTTGAGCAATACTGTCAATATCAGAAGGATGCGCTATCAGTCCTATATCATTTCTCCTAACCAAGTCAGCTACTTCCCCTTTGAAAATAGCATAAATAGGTTTACCTGTCGAAAGATACGCCTGAAATTTAGAAGGAATCATAATTTCATAAACAGGTACATCTTTCAGCGAGATGATTAGAACATCACTCGCCTGATAATAATCTGACATATCTTTGAGAGGTATTCGCCCTGTCAGATTTACATTTCGGATACTTTCTGCCTGCACAATAGCCTTCAATTCTTTCAGGAAAGAGCCATCACCTATTATATTTAGGCAAACTTTGGGATACGCCTCCACAAATTTCCCGAACCCCTTCACCACATTTTCCAGATTTTGTACCTTGCCAATATTTCCTGCAAACGTAAAATTAAACTCCCCCGGAAGTTTTTCTTTTCCTACCGGATTATATTCCATCAATGACCAATTAGGAACAAACTCAATCGACTTATCCGGTACATACCGATGCAGACGTTCAATGAAGCCTTCGCACGAAACAAATATAGAATCACAATTCCGATAAACCCATCCCACAAAACGATTCAGACAAAATGACAAGAACTTAGTCTTCTTAAAGCCGTAAGCATAAACTGTTTCCGGCCATAAATCCTGCGTCCATATCACCACCTTTGACCCATATATTTTTTTCAACAGAATACCTGCCGTAGCCAATGTTAATGGTCCGGTCTGATAGATAAAAACCTTATTAAATCGCCTTCCTATAAATAGTACAATCCAAAAGCTCCAAAAGACAAATGAAAAGTAATTCAAGATTTTGATTAAGGTACTCTTTTCATATCCCTGCATTACAGGAAAACGATGTATCTTAATTGTATTAAAATAAGTAGTCTGATAAATCTTATTTTTATAACCTTCATATACTTTTCCGAAAGGATATGAAGGCGCACGTGTCAAAACTTCAAACTGATACCCTTCCTTCTCCCACTCTCGCACCAAATCATTAATAAGAAAATCTTCCGGATAAAAAGCTTCTCCCAACACCAATGTCTTTTTTGCTTTTTTCATACTTCAGAAATATTGCGTGTACAATTCTTTGTGAACATTCATCCATGCTGCTTGCTCTTGCAGCATCCAGCGATAATCTGGCACCTCGTATGCAAACTTCACAGACTTAGCAATCGACTTATTCACACCATTGGCATCATATGGTAATATCTCCACATCCTGCTTCTGCCAGATTTCCTTAAACAATACCAACAAATCATATTTAGATATTCCCACTCCGTTACTCAATTGAATCAGCCCACTTATTCCTTGTTCAATAGCCTTGTCTATGGCCTTAGCCAATTCCAAAGTAGTTACTCCCCCCCAAATAGCAGTTTTAAAACCATTCACTTGCCCATGTTGGTTCATGAACCAATGGAACAATCCTTCACCATTCTTTTTCAGTTCCGGACCGATAATTGAAGTACGAATTGTCAAATCCTTATCGTTGACAACCTCACCCAATGCCTTACTGCGTCCATACACATCATCGGCATCCCTAAAATCCTCTTCCGTATAGTTTCCCTTCTTTCCGGAAAAAACACAATCTGTACTGATATGCACAAGTTTGGCACCCACTTCATCTGATAGTTTTTTCAGTAAATGAGGAAAATGAGCATTTATCAGAATTGCATTATCTGGATGTTCCTTAGACCCACGAATCAACACTCCAATACAATTAAGAATAATCTCAGGTCTTACCATTCTCACTACTTCCGCCACGGCTTTACTATCAGTAACATCTACAACAATACTATCTTCTGTCAAAGGCATACGATACACCACATTGGTGATATCGTATTTGCCTGTATCTCGCAGAAAATAATAAGCAATGTGTCCCGCCATACCTGTGGCACCGAATAATAAAACTTTTTTCATAAATCCTAATGATTTTTTTCAATTAAGCCTTATGCCAAACAGTGCGATTGACATAACCGGTATAGGAAAGAATTATGCGGACAACCTTCTTCGACACATTGTCTGCCACATAATCAGGAATGGAATGAATAGCCTCAACAGGCTCTGCATATTGCGAGGTCACGACATCTATCGAATCCAAAATACACTCACTGTTTAATCCTGTCATGATGAGTGTTCCCTCGTCCATACCTTCCGGGCGTTCATGCGCCTGGCGGATAGTGATAGCTGGAAAATGCAAAATGGATGATTCTTCCGTAATCGTTCCACTATCTGATATCACACAAAAAGCATTTTGCTGTAATTTAATATACTCCATGAAGCCGAAAGGTTTCATAAACTCAATCATCGGATTTGAATTGACAAAACCTATAGCTTCTAGCTTCTTACGCGTCCTTGGATGTGTAGACACGATAACTTTCTTATGATATTTATCCACAATCGCATTGAGCGCCCCCAGCAAATTCGAAAAATTCTCTTCCGAGTCCACATTTTCTTCGCGATGGGTGCTAACTATGAAGTATTCACCTTTCTCCAAGCCCTCTTTCTCCAACACATCATTGCGCTCTATCTCATCCTTATGATACCATAATACTTCCGTCATTGGCGAACCAGTCTTTATCACCGTCTCCGGTCGCAATCCTTCTGCCAGCAAATACTTACGGGCATGTTCAGACAACGGCATATTGATATCGCTGAGGTGGTCTACTATCTTACGGTTAATTTCCTCCGGAACCCGCTGATCGAAACAACGGTTACCTGCTTCCATGTGGAAAATAGGAATTTTCTTTCGCTTGGCAGAAATAACAGCAAGACAACTATTTGTATCACCATACAGCAAAACGGCATCCGGCCGAATTCTCTCCATTAGTTCATCCGATTTCTGAATCACATTGGCAATGGTTTCAGCAGCATTCTTTCCCGCAGCTTCCAGAAAATAATCTGGTTTACGAATATGAAGTTCTTGAAAAAAAATCTCATTCAACTCATAATCAAAATTCTGTCCAGTATGCACGATGATGTGCTCCGTATATTTATCTAATTCTGCCATTACCCGACTCAACTTTATAATCTCAGGACGGGTTCCGACAATAGTCATTACTTTAAGCATACTCTATCATTTTTCGGTTATTATTCGCTTCTGATTTCACGAGCTTTGGCTCTTGCTTCCAATCCCATATCTTCGCGTACAAAACGTAGCTTCAACAGCAATTTTTTCATTCCTTCCACGTCCAACCGATGAGTGTTATGGCTATGATAATCCTCTATCCTCGAAACTTCTTCATTGCCTTTCGTGAAATATTTATCATAATTTAGGTCACGCGTGTCACAAGGAATACGATAATAATTACCCATATCAATAGCACGCACCATTTCTTCGCGAGTCACCAACGTTTCATACAACTTTTCACCGTGACGCGTACCAATTATCTTTACTTCCGTATCCGCTTTATAAACTTCCTTTAAAGCCTGTGCTAATGTTTCAAGAGTAGCAGCCGGAGCTTTTTGCACAAACAAGTCACCATTATGTGCATGAGTAAAGGCGTATACCACCAAATCCACCGCATCATCCAGTGTCATCATAAAGCGAGTCATATTGGGATCAGTGATTGTAATGGATTTATTCTCCATCATTTGCTCCACCCAAAGTGGAATAACAGAACCACGGCTTGCCATCACATTACCATAGCGGGTGCAACAGATAGTAGTCTTGGCTCCTTCTCCCAATTCACGACCTTTGGCTACAGCAACTTTTTCCATCAATGCCTTGCTCATCCCCATTGCATTGATAGGATAAGCGGCCTTGTCGGTGGAAAGTACCACCACACTTTCCACTCCGTGCTCAATAGCCGAGTTAAGAACATTTTCAGTACCTATTATATTGGTTCTGACAGCTTCCACCGGAAAGAATTCACACGAAGGAACCTGCTTCAGTGCAGCCGCACTAAAAACATAGTCAACTCCGTTCATTGCCACATCTACCGATGACTTATCACGAACATTGCCAATGTAGTACTTCACTTTAGGATTTTGTAATGCATGACGCATATCATCCTGCTTCTTTTCATCACGAGAAAATATGCGGATTTCCTTGATATCAGAATCTAGGAAACGACGCAAAACGGCATTACCGAAGGAACCTGTACCACCGGTAATCAATAGGGTTTTGTCTTTAAATACGGACATGATTATCGTTTAGAATTTA
>OHTY01000459.1_pt1 | contig 10383 bp, 9 predicted proteins | sample 1579061 | NCBI WGS metagenome assembly OHTY01 (sample SAMEA3879520, study PRJEB24766) | human gut metagenome | biome: human-associated habitat; feature: feces | place: USA | collected 1985/1987 | reverse complement strand
CTTTCTGACAAACGAACCATCTGTAAGGGGATACGATATCCACCAAACCGCACGATTTCAAGCGTTTTTCGGCAAGAACCGCTACCAAATCAGTAAGTTTTGCAACTTTTGAAGAGGTTTCTGATTTTGCCGGCTACCGCGGGAAGGACGCGATTTTGCGGAAAATCGCCTCCGGAAAGATGGAAATTTATGAAAGGAGAGTAACATCTATGAAAAAGTTACTCGCAATGGTGCTGGCTCTGGTCATGACTCTGTCTCTGGCCGTCAGCGCCAGCGCCGTGAAGGCCGACGAGAAGATCAACGAAGATTACGCTGAAGCTGTCGCCGTCCTGAATGGCATGGGTGTTTTCAAGGGTTATGAGGACGGTTCCTTCAAGCCCGAGAACAACATCACCCGCGCAGAATTTGCACAGATTTTTGCAAATATCATTGGCACTTACATTGTGTCCAAGGGTACTTATGACAAGGACATTAAAGGCAGTGTCCTAATCCGCACCGACGATGTAGAGCTGAAAAACCTGACCGTAGACGGCGATCTCATCATCGGCTGCGGTGCGGCGGATGGTAAAATTGTGCTGGACAATGTGACCGTCAAGGGCAGATTGCTTGTCTGGGGCGGCGGCACGAAAGCCGTGTACTGCAACAACGGCACGAATATGCCCGCTGTCGTAGTCGCGCGTGTGGATGATGCAGTCAAGGTCATTTATGACCGTGACAGTACGCTCGCCGTCATCGACACCATCAAAGTCAGAATTACAGAAAGAGCAAAGCAGCACAAGGAAACGGAAGTCATTTTTTACGACGTTTCCGGATTGCGCGAAGCCCAGAAGCAGCTCAACGCGATTGTCGCGGACAATCAGATTGATATTACTGCTCCTGCTCATCTATATGCTCTGGTCGGAGAACAATCCGTAAAGGCTGAGTTCGTCAACAACAGCAAATCGGACACCTACAAAATCGAGATTCGCCGCAACAAGGACAATTCCCTCATTGTGGAAGCCTTTGAGCTTGCCGCTGGAAAATCCATCTCGACATTGACGTTGCTGGAAGCGCCGGAGTTTGGCAACGTGGATTGCACGGTCACGATCACAGCATTCCGCGACGGCAAACAGATCGGCACGCTGAACACGGAGTTGACCTTGCATACGGCGTACCTCTGGCCCAAGGAGGTGCAGTAACGTGATGAAAACCTATCAGAAAGCGGCGGCACTGCTTCTGGCGCTGGCGCTTATTTTTGCGCTTCCCGTGCCTGCATCGGCGGCGGAAACGACCGAGGCACGCGTGCCGGTGACGCTCACCGTGGTCAATACGGTTTCCCCGATCTCATGCACGATTCCTGCCGCGTTGCCTGTCTCATTGGTAGACGGCTACATCGTTTGCGCAAATAATGCGGCAATTACCAACACCGGCAAAACCGGTGCAATCCGCGTGACTAAAGTAGACGTTCAGGCAGGCACGTTTGAGATCGGCAGTTATGACGATTTCTCGGCTTCCAAAAACAGTATTGCACTCAGTATCAACGGCTGTGCGACAAAAGGTGCTGGCAGTCTGACACTTGTCGACGGCGCGTTCCCAGCGATTCCGGCTGAGAAGAATCTTGCCATCCGCTATAAGGCAAAGGTTTCTGCCAGTGAAGCCGTCACGAACGTCAATGCCGCGACTGTGATCTTCACGATCACCGCTGTAAACGAAAAGGAGGCTGCATAATGAAGAATTTCAAGAAATTCACCGCATTTGTGCTGGCTCTTTGCATGGTGTTTTCCCTGTCCGTTGCTGCATTTGCAGCGGAAGTGGATGAACACACAGTCTACGAAAGCGCGCCGGAAGAAGAAATCACCGTGCAGTCTGCCGAAGCTGCAACCAGTGGCACAATTCCGGGCAGCAGTATCAAATGGTCGCTGGATTCCAAAGGCTGGCTTACCATCTCCGGCAGCGGCGAAGCGCCGGTGTTCCAAAGCGCAGACGATCAGCCTTGGGCGGCTGTCCGCAATCAGATCACCGAGGTCTGGTTTGAGGATGTGGAAACGCTGACCATCCCGGATCTGGCGTACTGGTTCGAGGGCTGCGTCAACCTGACCACAGCCGAGCTTCCGCTGACCCCGGTCATTGGCCGCCATGCGTTCTATAACTGCCCGAAGCTCTCTACGCTGACCATGTACTACGGCGAAACGGTTCTGAACAGCATCGGCGAGGATGCGTTCTGGCGCGAAGCCGATTCCGGCGACACGCTCTATATCGGCTACATCATTGGCTACCCGGATTCTTCTGTACCTTTCCACGATTATGACTGGACGGCATCCAATCGAAGCAACCGATATTTCCACGATCTTTACGGTGTGTATCAGAACGCAGATGCCGCCACCGCAGGCGGCATCAAGAAAGCGCCTGCGCAAGTTTCCACCCGTGCGTCCACCGGCATTGTCGGCACCTGCCCAAGCTGTAAGCAGTATTCCCTGCAGGGCACCTACGTTTCCACGACGCATACATCCAGAGGTCATCAGGAGTATTATGAGTGCTACAAGTGCCATTATGTTCAGAATTTGGGGACTTATGTGTATAAAGACCACGGTTCCGGCTCGTATGGTTCTTGGACTTGCCCGGACTGCGGAAGCCATACATGGGTTCTGGACTATGAAAATGATGCCACTTGCACACGAAACGGCTACCGGGAATATAGCTGCGATTGCGGTCAGAGCAAGCGCGAAACCATCTACGCAACCGGCCACAGCTATTCTTATGGGGGCTGGGAGCAGTATTCAGCCTCGCAGCACCGGCGCGAAGCCTATTGCCGGAACTGCGGCGATTCGGATTACGAATATGCCAGTCACAGCATGAGCTACGGATCATGGAGCAATTCTTCTTCCAGTCAGCACAGCCGAACGGCATCCTGCCGTACCTGCGGATACAGCACTACGGATTACGGTAATCATAGCTATTCTACCGGTTCGTGGAGCAAGTACAGCGATACCCAGCACCGCAGAAGCAAGACTTGTTCCGGCTGCGGCGCATCGACCTATGACTACGCCAATCACAGCTATTCCTATGGCTCGTGGGTGTCGGACAGCGAAACGCAGCATAAGCGCACCAAGACGTGCTCGGCCTGCGGCGATTCTGGCTATGAATACGCTGACCACACCGACGCGAACGGTGACGGCAAGTGCGACGATTGCGGTGCAACTGTCAGCCTGACGATCAAGTGGGACGCCGGAACGAACGGCGGCACCATCGACGGCAAGACCAGCATCACCACGACAGGCAAGCCGAATGCGACGGCAACCGCCCCGACGAGCACGCCGGTCAAGGCCGGTCATGCGTTCAAGGGCTGGTACACCTCCGCTTCTGGTGGCAGTCTGTACAATACCGTGACCATCACAGCGGCAAAGACGTTCTACGCACAATTTACCGCCAACAGCTATACGCTGACGTGGGATCTTGGCAATGGCACGACAGAGGAAACAAAGCAGACCTACGGTGAAGCGCTCGTTCTCCCCACTGAACCGACGCGCAAAAATGCCGAGTTCCTCGGCTGGTTCACGGAAGCGAACGGCGGCACACAGGTCGATGCCAACACCATCTACAAGACAGATGGTGACAGCACCTACTATGCGCATTGGGAGATCACAGAGGTTTTCTCGGTCACAGTTCCCGTCACACTGCCGCTCATCGTAGACGAAGGTGGAGAAGTTCATGTTGGCGCAGCGGAGATCATCAATGGTTCTACTGGCGAGGTCATTGTATCCAGCGTTTCGATTTCTACCAAAAACGGCTGGCAGCTTGTTCCGTTTGATACCGACATGGCACATGAAAAGGTAGATGCACGGCTGCTTGGTTTCAAAATCAACGATTCTGTGACGACGAAAACCGGTGATGCAGAAACGTTCTCGCTGACCTCGCCGTGGACGATTGCAGAGAACGGAAAACTGCCGCTCACCTATGATGCCGTCGTGTCGGCAGTCTCGCAGCCCGTTACCGAGCAGGATGTCCTTTCTGTCGTATTCGTGCTGGAATGGAAGGGGGAATAATTTATGATGAAAATTTTGAAGCGCGGAAAGCTGCTCATTTTCTGCGCGCTGCTCTGCCTGCTGCTGGCGACGGTCGCGTCGGCGGCCGGCAGCGGCGATGTGGCATCCGCTGTTGAAAGCACCTGGACCACAGCGTCCACGCAAATCAAAACTGTTGTAGATAATGTGGTTTTTCCCGTGATTGATATGGTTTTAGCCATCGCTTTCTTCGTGAAATTAGGCACTGCATACTTTGACTATCGAAAGTCCGGGCAGTTTGAATGGACTGCCCCAGCCATCCTCTTTGCCTGCCTCGTGTTCACCCTGACCGCACCGACCTACATCTGGGGCATCGTCGGACTGTGATCAATTCAGAAAGGAAAGGCAGGTGACGCGGCTTGTTTATCTGGGATTTCGTCGCATCGACGATCTTGGAGCAGATCATGGACTGGGTCTACAAGCAGATCATCGGCTTCCTTGCAAACTTCTTTGCAGAGATGGGCAACATGGGAGCCGAAATGTTTGAAATGAGCTGGGTGCAGAGCATCGTCCTGTTCTTTAGCTATCTGGCATGGATTTTATATGCAGTAGGCTTCGTTGTTGCCTGTGCGGAATGCGGACTGGAATATTCGTCTGGTCGGGCCGACATCAAAGGAACCGCCATGAATCTCATCAAGGGATTCATGGCGGTCAGTCTTTTTACGGTTGTACCGATCAGGCTTTATGAGCTTTGCGTGTCCTTGCAGGCAAATTTTGGATATGCCATTAGTGGTGCGGGCGCGAGTTTCGGCACGGTTGCCGGAAATATCATCGACGAGCTGACCGTTGAAAACTTTGTAGATTTTGCTACGACACACGTCGGCGGCTTCGGTTCGGTCACCAGCCCGATCATGGTGCTGTTCTGCATCATTCTTATGGCGTATGCGGTCATTAAAGTGTTTTTTGCCAATCTCAAGCGTGGTGGCATCCTGCTCATCCAGATCGCGGTCGGCAGTCTGTATATGTTCAGCGTCCCGCGCGGATATTTGGACGGATTCTACCAGTGGTGCAAGCAGGTCGTGGGGCTTTGCCTCACGGCCTTTTTGCAGGCTACAATCCTGATCGCGGGGCTGTCGCTGTTCAATGAACACGCCCTGCTCGGCCTCGGTCTGATGCTCTCAGCCGGAGAGATCCCTCGCATCGCGGGCGCGTTCGGCTTGGACACCTCGACCAGAGCGAACCTATCGAGCGCAGTTTATACCGCACAAACGGCGATCAATATCACAAAAACCGTCGCAAAGGCGGCTGCGGCATGAGTGAACTGACGATGGGCAGCCTGTTCGATGGCATCGGCGGCTTTCCGCTGGCTGCGTTCCCCATCGAAGTCACAAAAACACACTTCCCCGACATGGTTCATGTCGGAGATATTACAAAGCTCAATGGCGCGGACCTGCCGCCCGTGGACATCATCTGCGGGGGCAGTCCGTGTCAGGACCTCTCGATCGCGAGCTGCACCCGTGCCGGTTTGCAAGGCGCAAGATCGGGACTTTTTATGGAGCAGATTCGGCTGACAAAGGAGATGAGAGATGCAGACATACTTCGAGGGCGAACAGGCAAGCTTGTTCGCCCCAGATACTTTTGCTGGGAGAATGTCCCAGGCTGCTTCAGCTCAGGCTCGCCGCACGGGGAGGATTTCCGGATTGTCCTGGAGGAAATTGTTAGACTACATCGCCCCGGATTATCAGTTCCTCGACCTCTCTTCGGACGCTGGAAACCTGTTGGGGCAATACGAGTGGACGATACGTTCAGCCTTGCATGGCGGGTGTTGGCTGCGGAATTCTGGGGCGTCGCCCAGAGACGCCATAGAATCTTTCTTGTCGCAGATCTTGCAGGCACATCCGCCGAAAAAATACTATTTGACTACTGCGGCGTGTCTCGGAATCCTGCGCCGGGCGGAGGAACGTGGCAAGCCATTGCCGAAGGCATTAGACACTGCTTTACGGATACAAGCTGGCTTGATTGGCTCGACGAACGGCAGAGGGAAAAAGAATCTAAGTGACGAGCCCGTTGCCTTTGCACAAAACCAGCGTGATGAGGTGCGCGATTTGCACAACATTGCCGGTGCGCTCGGTGCGCAACCGGGGATGAAGCAGCAAACGTTCATTGCTTCCTTTTCCGCAGGCGCCGGTGCGACTGCTGGAACAATTGGTTACGCCGAAGAAGTAGCTCCGACACTCAAGGGCAGTCCCAGCGGCAACTGTATGCCGTCCGTCATGTGCCTGCACGATCAGGGCGGGCAACGGATGGACGTGTGCGAGAATATGACCGGCACACTTCGCGCCAACGAAAAGGGGCATCAGCCCTTAGTGTATGAAAACCACAGCATTGATGCGAGAGTCCGGGAGTCCAGTGAAATAAGTCCAACGGTCACAGCACGCTATGGTACAGGCGGCGGCAACACACCGCTGGTGCAGGAGCCAAACGAAGTCTACTGTATTGTCGGAAACATCATCGATCGCCAGCCGGAAAACGGCGGCAACGGCTGTGGATATCAGGAAAATCTTGCATATACGATTACAACTGTAGACCGCCACGTGGTCTATGCGCGGCAGCGTGTGGACGAATTCAAAAATGATGATATTGCCAGCACGCAGAGTGCCAGACAAGCGAAAGATGCAACGGATCTGGTTGTTGAGCCGAACCGCCAATACGCACAGCTTATTCGCAGACTCACGCCTTTGGAGTGCGAGAGATTGCAGGGCTTATGTTGTGTAAAGTGTTATGCGAAGTAATTATTGTAACTACTCATAAATAAGATGTTTTCTCGCTTTTTCTTTGCATAATATCGTAAGATACCTCCGTAAGGATGTCACTATGACAACCTCAAATTACATTTACGGAGGACATTATGTGTAAAAATGCAATCGACGAGAGAGCCGGCATCAACAAACTACTGGACGATTTGCTGATCCATCTGGAGCAACGAGGGTATGCACAAAGTTCGCTGCGCACCTATGGAGGAATTTACAAGCGGTTACGGGCATACTGCGCAGATAAGGGAACTGGTGTTTTTACTGAAGACCTGGGTTGGCAATTCATGTCCGATTGTTATGGCACTGTTCTTGGCGAAAAGGATCGACTAAAAAACATTTCACGCGCTGTTGCCATGCTTTCCGATTTCCAACGGTTTGGGATGATCTTTCCGCAAAGCTATCGTGACCGGCAAGAATTCTCTGCTGGTTTTTGCAACCTGATGGAGGGCTTCCTCTCCAATCGTGGGAAACACAACCTTGCAAATGGTACTTTGACACGTTATCGCCACTTTTTACTCCGCTTTGAATTGTTTCTCTTGGAAAGGAATATTGCCTGTTTCAGTCAAATACAACCCCATCACATCAACGCGTATATCGAATCTTTTGCAGGGTATTCCAAAAATTCCACTGCATTTGCGTTAAATATGATGAAGTCACTATTCAACTATGCATATGAAACTGGTTTTGGTTCGGTAAATTATTCAGCTGCTGTCCCAAGAGTTGCTTATGCGCAGTATAACCGTATCCCGACTGTATTCAGTGAGGATGAAATTGAACGTATTCTGAAATGCATCGACACCAATAATCCTATTGGAAAGAGAAATTATGCTGTAATACTCATTGCTGCAAGGCTCGGTATGCGCGTAAGCGATATCATAAATCTGCGTTTTGAAGCAATTGACTGGTCGGCAAAGGTCATATCCATTGTTCAGCAGAAAACTGGAGAGCCATTGTCGCTTCCGCTGCCAGACGATGTTGGTTGGGCGATTATTGATTATCTACGGTTTGGTCGTCCAGTGGCACCGGATAACTGCGATTATGTATTTGTGCGTCACAATGCTCCATATGGAAAACTGACAAGTTGCTTTCAAAAAGATCTGCAGCGTGCAATTCAGAAAGCCGGTATCAGCGTAAAACCAAATTCAAAAGTGGGAATGCATTCATTTCGACATAGTCTTGCTTCAAATCTGCTCTCTAAAGGAACAGAGATCGCTGAAATTGCACAGATTCTCGGACATTCAACCACCGAAGTTACAGAGGAGTATTTGCGAATTACGCCTGCTCTGCTACAGGAATGCGCATTGGAGGTGGAGTTTTAATGCAGCCTTCATTCTTCACAGGTCCCTTTGCCCCAATGTGTGAGAAATTCGTAGCACAGCAACGGGCGGTCGGTAAAAAATACGAAACTGCTGCGAGACAGCTTCGCCAGTTTGATAATTTTGCGAAGGACTTTCATGTCGTCAATTATCAAATCACGGACAATCTTTTTAAGGCTTATTGCCAAAAACGTCCAACGGAAAATGACAATTCACGCAGGGATCGGATTTATATAATGTGGACCTTCGCTGAGTATTTGAATTCTCAGGGGATTACTTGCACCTGTATACCTCCAGATAAGCCAAAGCCAGTTGCCCCGCATATGCCATACATTTTCACAACACATGAATTGAAAAGCTTATTCAATTATTTGGACGGCTTGACAGAGAATCATTTTTCTACAAGCAGCGAAATGTTTCCAATCCTTTTCAGAATTCTCTACGGGTGCGGGTTGCGAAAGTCTGAGGTTCTCAGCCTGAAAAAAGAAGATGTTGATGCCACAAGCGGTATTATCCATGTTAATCACGGAAAAAACGACCGGGAACGAATAGTCGTTATGTCAGGTTCTCTCCAGAAAAAGTGTGCAGCTTTTCTTGAAAAAAACCATAATAACACGCCTGAAGGGACACCCTTCCTTTACTCCAAAAGCATGGGCCCGCTTTCTGAAAGTACAGTGAATCGCGGATTCAGAGATGCCTTGTGGGGTATTGGGATTCCATACTACGGAAAGGATAAAGGGCCCCGCGTTCATGATCTGCGTCATACATTTATTTGTCATAATATTCAAAAATGGGCTGAGGCCGCTGTTCCAATTAACAGCAAGCTTCCGATTCTCTCTAAATATGTAGGCCATGCTCATGTAAACGCAACCCACTGGTACATTCGGCTGACCGCCGAAACGTATCCTCATATTCGCCAGATTTGTGAAGACGAACTCGGAGATATCTATAGCAACATAAAAATGCAGTGGGAGGATGGTGGAAAATGAGCAAAGCAAAACCGACGCATTTTGCTCAGGCACTCGCAGACTTTTTGTTCTCATACCTCCCTGACCAACGTGGGCTGAGTGAAAACACGATTGCTTCTTATTCTGATGCGATTGCATTATTCCTGACATTCTGTGAATGTGAACTGCATATGCGCAGAGAGAAAATTACGATTGAAGATCTAAGTATGCCGTTGGTTGAAAAATATCTGAATTGGCTTGAGAGCAGCAGACATTGCAGCGTCAGCACAAGAAATCAGAGACAAGCAGCGTTAAACTCTTTCTTTAAATATCTTCAATATAAAAACCCAGGCTACATTTTTGTAATCCAGCAAATTCGATCAATCCCAAGAAAGGCCCATAAAGCTCAAACAGTGAATCACCTAACACAAGAAGGTGTTAAAGCCATTCTTAGTTCGCCGGATCTGAGCACACGAGAAGGCCGCCGTGACTGTGCAATCCTTTCTTTGATGTATGAGGCAGCCGCCCGTGTTTCAGAAGTTGTTGCCCTTAACATTGATGATTTGCATTTTAACCACAATGGCTCTGCAGTTCATCTCATGGGAAAAGGAAGCAAACCAAGGATAGTGCCGCTGACAAAAGACGTATCTGCGTTTTTGAAAAGATATATTCAGAACGAATCGACGCACAGAATGTGTTCTGCGAAAGCACCACTTTTTTGCAACAGGATGGGACAACGTATTACTCGAGCAGGCATTTCTTATATTCTCAAAAAATACGCCCAAAGCGTATATGAGACTTCGCCAGACTTGCTCCCAGAACGGGTGTATCCTCACATTTTAAGACATAGCCGTGCTATGCATTGGCTCGAGGCAGGTATAGATCTGGTGTATATTAAAGACCTTCTTGGTCACTCGGAACTCTTAACGACGGAGGTATACGCCAAGCTTAATACTGAAATGAAACGTAAAGTGTTGGATAAGGTTCAGCCCGTGCAAGTAAGCAATGTTGAATCATGGACGGATGATAAATCGCTAATGGCTTGGTTATCCGAACTCGCAAAAAAGTGAGCATTTTGTTATGTGGAGCGTGTCTTGGAAAATCCTTGATTTTAAAGAATAACCAAGGCATACTTCACATAACTCTTTACACAACATAAGCCCTGTTATGCGGAGCTTCGCATAACAAGGCTTTCCAGACGATTGGACGAATATCCCCGGCGCGTCGGACTCGGCAAGATACCGGGCGCTTGGTAATTCCGTCGCCATCCCGTGCGTGGAGTTTATCATGAAAAGCCTGAAAGAAGCTGTTTCGCTCGGTATGTAAT
>OHTY01000456.1_pt1 | contig 10454 bp, 6 predicted proteins | sample 1579061 | NCBI WGS metagenome assembly OHTY01 (sample SAMEA3879520, study PRJEB24766) | human gut metagenome | biome: human-associated habitat; feature: feces | place: USA | collected 1985/1987 | reverse complement strand
TGTCTGCAACTTTTCCCATGGTCAGCCCGTCTGCATGAAGCTGTTCTGCGGAACGTTTCTTGCAGACGTTGGCAGCGTCTTTCACTGCCATCCATAGGCAGCACTGCGGTGTGCCTATGGGGACGGGAGATGCGAGGGGCTGTTGCCGGGGGCATCACTTCTCCCGTCTTTGCTGCCATACAATGTCGCATCCCAGCACATCGGCAAGCTCCAATACTTCCTTGTATCGGATGCTTTCCCGCTGTAATTTTGCGGACAGGTTGGAAACGCTGTCGCTCCATCCGTACTCGTCCGAGAGCAGGTCAACAACTTCCTGCATGGTCATCCCAGCACGGATGATCTGTGCCTTGATTTCATTGCGTACATTCATATTGAAAAATCCTCCATAATTCTGTTTGTGGTTCGGTACAATCTCTGCACCCCAAAACGGAGCAGATACACCGAACAGTGAAAAATCTGCAATCTCTGAAATCCGTTCAGAATTTTGCTTGTGATGTCCTGTCCATATATGACCATATCCCGCTTTACTGTTTCGTGTGATTTGGTCTGGAAAAATGAAAACATCTATTGTTCCGTGAACAGGGTACACGGTTCAGAGAAGCACGATTTCGTGAAATAGCTTCGTCCTGCGGTCAAAAACTTTGCTGTTTCCATTGCCATTGATTTTCAATACCCGAAAACAGGTTGTCTCTGAAAGCCGTTGTTTCCTATAATGGGAGAAAACAGGGGTAAATGCTGCGTACATACGTACAGAGCATGACTGGCAAAATCAATCCCGCCATTCCTCCGGTACGTACATGACGAAACATCGTAAAACCCATTTATATGAGGTCTTGCCACAGCTTCCACTCCCATAAATCCCCACACCCGCCGTCCGGCAGAGTTGGTGATGTTGTTGCAATGCTCCAGATTGAATCTCCCGGCATTGGCAATCATGGCGTCGCTGAAGCTGCGGGCTTTCAGCGGAGCAAGGGAATTTTCCTCGCACCACATCCGGTAGATTTCATAGAAATCCTTGGAGCTGATGGACGCATCCGCTTTGCGCCGGATGTATCCCTCCGATTCCATGAAATCAAAGATATTGTTGTTGTCACGCTTGACCGCTTCCCGGTTTTCCCGGATACGGTCACTCTCTGTGAATTTGAAGTTGTTGGCAACAAGCCGCTGCAAGCCTTCAAATGCCCACAGGAAGATGCCCTCGGCTTCGGCTTTCATCTTCTCTGCAAGGTCGGGATCGTCGGCTCTGTCCACAGGCTTTTTCTTGGTGGTCAGCACAAGCTGTCTGCGGTAAAAGCCGTCGCTGCGGTCATACAGGGCTTGCAGATCACCATTGCTGAATGCCAGCAACCGGGCAAACATCCAGCCCTGATAACTCTGCTTGCCCTTGCGTTCCAAGTCCATTTTGCCCTGTGCAGTCACGATGGATTTTACATAGTTGGTCTGACGCAGAGCTTCCATCCGCATATCATCATCCACGCACAGCAGGATGTGTTCCAGATCGGCACGGGCAAAACGGTTTTCAGAAATCTTCCCGATGCTGCCGTCTTTCATATTCGTGCCGAAGATGGTGGACAGCACCGCACCGATTTGGGATTTACCCTCGCCGCCGTTGCCTTTAATCACCATCATGCGCTGCCCCTTGTTGGAGGGAATCAGGCAATAGCCGATAAACTCCTGCAAAGTTGGAATGTCCTCGGCGTAAAGCAACCCATCCAGAAAGTTCAGCCAGATCACCGGCGCAGTAGCATCGGGATTGTAAGCAACCGGCAAACGGCTCCGCACGATAGCCGGTCTGCCCTCGGTAAATGTGCCGTTCAATAGCAGCGTACCGTTGGACAAATGAATCCGATCCTGCTCCGGTGGAAAGTCCGGCACTTGCGCTTCCAGTTTCAGCACTTCCAGAATGTTGGTGATCTTCCGAGGGATATTGTTTACGGCACAGAATTTCAGCTTGTCGTAAATCTCCCCACGCAGAGGAAGATCGTCCGTCACTCGACCATCGGGCGTGAAAAAAGCTCCGTTTGCGAAGATGATTCTGCGCTCTTGCAGAAATTCTTCACAAAACAGAGCTTCGTTGATGTTCTGCCCGTCAAACCAGACAGGCAAATTCATATCAGGCGTTTTCCGGTTCTTCGCCATGGTGCGCCACCTCCTTTTTCTTTCGTGCGGTATACTCTTGCAGAAAAGCAATTTTGCCGTCCTGCATCAGCTTGTCCACCAATGCCACCCGTTCTTCCAGATCACCCACCGTCAGCACATCTGCCATATATTCGATATAGCAGTGCATCTGGCAGGCTTCCACAAAACGGTCATCCAGAGCATCTTCCGGTGTCTTGGGTGCGTATCGTACTTTCCAATCTTCCAGCAGATGCAGATAATCCGTCAGCACCCGGAAGCACAGCATTTCATCCTCCCGGAACTGACGGATATAGGGACGCTTCGGCTTGACCATAGCTGCGGCAGTGGGCGGTTTCGGGTCAAGCCCGAAGTCCGCAGCCAGCTTTTGCGCTGCTTCATAACTGCTCAGATCGAACAGCCTTGCCACAAGGTCGATTACGTCCCCCTTGGCTCCGCAGCCGAAGCAGAAAAAATAGTCCTCATTCAGCTTCAAGCTCGGATGCCTGTCGTTGTGGAACGGGCAGCAAGCCATGCCGTTGTGGCTCACTTTCAGCCCGTAGTGTTCGGCGGCTTGCTTTACGCTGATTGCCGCCTTGATGGTTTCATAGATTGTCATAGAAAACCCTCCGTTCATAATATTCTGGAAAGCACGAAGCACCCGCCGTGATTGGCAGGTGCTTCGCTCCTTCTATTATGGTTATGACGGATTTTTCAAAAAACAGGCTAATGACAGGACAATCCTGTTTCAAAAAACAGGACAACTTATCTGAGGACGTAGATTTCTTCACATTTACATGATATAATTAGAAAAATGAAAAAACAGGACAGGAGGGCAAGCATGAATCAAGAATTGATGACATTGGATTTCTGGCAGGATACGGTCATATATGAGAGCAAAACATTTCCTGTCGGTACGCTTGCCTGTGATGCACTGAATGTTCCTGTGAATACCATTGCAAAAATAAACGAGCAATGCGAGAAAATCAATCTGCTGCTTGGAATATTAAACGCCGGACAGGATGCTTCTGCACTCTGTCCTATTGCAAAGGAAGCTGCTCTGACGATGCTTGATATTCTCAGTCAAACACCGCCGTTCTCCTATATGAATATCTCAAAGCACAGAGAACGGATTGAAAAAGTCTTTACTGTGGACAATGCGCTGAAATATGTGGAGTTTGCCATAAAAGCCGCAACCAATTCTTTGCAATTTGAAGAAATCCAGAACTTTACCGATGCGATGATGCTCCAACGCTATACCGCAGTTTTCGGGCATCTGGCATACTCCCTTGGGGAATACCAAACGGCCATGCTTGATTTTGCAGAAAAAACAGACGGCAACGAAGCAGACCGCACCGCAGAGGGTTTTGCAAAAATGTTCGGCAGCTATTTCCCGCCGGAGTTTTCCATCACGGAGGGCAATGCCTGGATGTCTACCCTGAACAATTCCGTTCAGTATGTATCCGTCATCCGTCCCGGCGAAAAAGTTGCGAAGCTGGTCAAGCGGATGCACTATGTATCCTTTGTAGGGATGTTCCGGTCTGATCTTTTTGAGGGCTTATGTGTTGGTCATGCCCCGAAAAAATGCAAAATCTGCGGCAAGTGGTTTCTGACCACCAACGCACGGCACACCAAATACTGCGGCGGTCTGGCTCCCGGTGACCAGCGGGGACGGACTTGCCGACAAATCGGCAATCTGAGAGGTCGGGAGCAGCGAGAGCTTGCAGACGATCACCCCATCAAGGCCATTTATACCCGCCGTATGAACACCATTTTGCAAAGCACCCGTCGTGGAAAGCTGGATGAAGGAACGGCAGCAGCTATGAAAAAGCTGGCAAAAGATAAGATGCTCCGTGCGCTTTCAGATCAGCGTTATGCCAGCACTGTCTATGAGCAGGAAATGACCCAGGATGCACTTTTGAAGGCCGTACAAAAGGAATAAGCAGCAAAACGCCAGAAAGGTGGTGAGGGAAAATGGATACAGCGTGGATATGGGAGCCGTCAAGCTACTGGGCAAAATACAGTTTTCTGACGGAACCCAAGGGCTTGACCATGTGGGAAGTGGAACGCATCTTCCAGCTCGACCCGGAACCGCCTGTTCGGGAAAACCTAAATGAATATATCTTTAAGGCAGTGCAGAGCCGAGAACTGCGCTGGTTTTCCTTTTTTCTGCATCACTATGAGAACCGACTCAATGGCCGTATTCGCCGTTTCCTGCTGCGGGAGGGACTGGATCGCTATGACCCAGAACGCTTTTTGGACTACAAAATGGGCTGTGTGCTTGCCATGTTGGACTGTCTCCGTGGATACGATCCCGCACAAGGGGCGGATTTTCTGACCTATGCCCATCATTTTATCGGGAACGCCCTTTTGATCTGCCGGATGCAAGAGGAGGCTGGTTCCTTTGAAAATGTGGATGAGTACAAAGCTGTGCGTAGGATTGCTTGGCTCTATAATCAATCCGGTCAGTCTGAACAGGCGACAATCCAGAAATATGCCCAGAAAAACGGTTGTACCGAGGAAACCGCAGCAAAGTTTTTGGCATTGGCCAAGCAAAATCGAAGCCGTGTTCCGTTTTATCAGACCATTCAGGATGAGGACAGCGAAGAAACCGGAGAGGATGTCAGCCGGGATGACCATTGGGACTATGCGGAGATTCTATGGAACGGTATCCGGGCTGAAGCTGTCCGAGAAGCGTTTGAAAAGCTGAATTACCGGGAACAGACCCTTTTGGAAAAGAGAAACGCCATCTGTATGACCTGTGGACGGGTCAGTCCCATCAGCGCCCGGTTGACCTTTGAAGAACTGGCAGTCCTCTTTGAGGGCAGCACGGCCAGTGGTGCAGAACGGGCCTACCGTAAAGCCGTGGATCATTTGGCCTGTCTGCTGACAGAAGCCGGAGTGCTTCACATGATTCGGCTGAAACGCAAATCCCAGACCAAACGCAAAAAGAAAATCGCCGCCGCTGTCTACCTGTATCAGGTGGACAACGACGGCGAATGGGGTGAGATTTCGTTTGATTTTGAGGCTGGAACAGCGGAGATCATCCGGTTGGCAGAGTGGGATACGACGGTAAGTAAGAAATTTGCAAAACAGGCAATCTATCATCTGCAAACTTCTCCAAATCATAATCTGCCCAAAGATGGGATAATGATATTTGAAATATGATTCCCATATTTTAAGGCTGAATATCTTCCACCTTATTTGTCGTCGTGCAGTTCTTTATACAGACGATCCGCCAAAGCTCTCATCACAGCCTGATACTTATCTGCATCCAAGAAGAGTTGCTCATATGCTGCGGTGTTCTCCATATAAGCTTCCTGTGCGGTTGTATCAAAAATACCCGGGAAAAGACTTCTCTCATATACTTGGCGATCCTCGGTCTTTGCGGCTTTTTTTGCTTTAGAATCCTTGCGCATTTTTTGATACAGCGTATCAACCATTACACGGTCTGCATCTGTGAATTCACCATAGAATTCTTCATTGATGCGCTGGATAATCTCGTCCAATGGACTGGTACGATCTTTCTGACCGCCAGATCGTTTTGGCTGAGTCGGTTTCCAAGAGCCAGGCTTGCTTTCAAGTTCGATTGCACCTTCATATGTCTTTTCCAGACGATAATATTCCAGCTTGACTCTATTATCAAGGTCAAATGGCTGTACGGGATCGGAGGGAAGCAACTTTGCTAAGTAGGAGCAGAAAACGTACTCTTTGTGTAGTTCCTTATCGAACATACGGGTAATTTGAGAAATGTAGTTATACCACTTAACGAGCGCACGGACTTCTCTACGAAACTGATAGCGTTGCTCTTGGTTGAGTCCGTTGTACTTATCAGCCACAGGCTTTAGCGCATTGGATATCTTTCCCTGAGTCAGATTTGCCTTGCGCACATCCGGGTCAAAATAAATACTGGAAACTTCTTCAATATCCTCATCTGTATAGATGCCAAAACCACGAAGCGTTTTCTGTGTTGTGTAAATCAAATCGAAGTTGATTTCTTCATCCAGGCTGGTCTCCTGATAGAACTGCTGGAAAGCTTCACGGATGCGTTCAATCGGATTTACAAAATCGAGAATATAGGTGTCTTCTTTGCCAGGGTAGATACGGTTGACACGGCTCAAAGTCTGAACAGCCTTCACATCACGAAGCTCTTTGTCAACAATCATCGTGTGAAGAAGCGGCTCATCAAAGCCTGTCTGATATTTTTCCGCAACAATGAGAATATTACCTTCTTCGTGGAATACGGCCTTTGTCTGACTTTCCTTCACCCGATTGCCGTTGCGATCCACATTCATACCGCTTTCAGTGTATTCGGTACCTGTCGGGTCATCCGGGTCTTTCAGGCTCCCGCTAAAAGCAATCATGATTTCTACATCGTCGTAATTGTTGTTTTCAAGATAACGCTTAATTTCATGATAGTAACGGACTGCCGCCAGCCTGGACGCAGTAACTACCATCATCTTTCCACGGCCACCGATTTTCTTTTTTGTGACCTCACGAAAAGTCTCTACAATAATAGCTGCTTTTTGCTGAAGGTTGTGGGGATGCAATTCCTCATAGCGGCGAATCGTTCTTATGGCCTTGGAGGTAGGAACTTCCGGGTTATCCGGTACATTCTTTGCAATCTGATAGCACATTTTGTATGTGGTATAGTTTGCCAGAACATCCAGAATAAAACCTTCTTCGATAGCCTGTCGCATAGAATAAATGTGGAAGGGACGGAAAGATCCATCTGGTTGAGGTTCACCGAAAATCTCCAGTGTTTTGCCTTTCGGTGTTGCTGTAAAGGCAAAGAAGCTCAGATTGTGGTGCTTACCTTGACTAAGCATTTCTTGTACAAGAATATCGTTTGCTTCGACTTCTTCAATAGCCTTTTCTTCCAGTTCGGCATATTCTGCAAGAGCGTCGCTCACATCGGCAAGAGCAGCCTTGAGTTTTAATGCGCTCTGCCCAGTTTGGCTGCTGTGTGCTTCATCTACAATAATTGCATAACGCTTACCAACAGCGGACTCAATTTCATTGTAAATTACAGGGAACTTTTGTAAAGTGGTGACAATGATACGCTTTCCATCGTTAATGGCGTCACGCAGAGCGCCAGAGTTTTTCTTCTCGTCAATCGTAACTACACTTCCCAAAGTGTGGTCAAAGCTGGAAACGGTGGCCTGCAACTGTTGATCGAGAATACGGCGGTCTGTAATAATGATTACGCTGTTAAAAATTGCATCGTTGTTTTCGTTGTGGAGGCTGGCCATACGGTAAGCCGTCCAAGCGATAGAATTGGACTTGCCGGAACCGGCACTGTGTTGGATGAGATAGTTATGTCCAGCGCCATTAGTTCTAACATGATTGACCAGTTGACGCACGACATCCAACTGGTGATACCGTGGGAAAATGACTTTGCTGCTGACGGTTTTCTTTGTGGAGCCGTCCGGCAAAGTCTCTTTTTTTTCTGTTCTTTCGTAGTTAATGAACTTTTGCAGAATATCCAACAAGCTATCCTTCTGGAGGACTTTCTCCCAGAAGTATGAAGTTACATAGCTGCCATCGGTGCTCTTTGGATTACCTGCACCGCCATCCTTGCCTGCACCGGCACTGCCTTGATTGAAAGGAAGAAACGTTGTCTCCGGGCCTTTCAGCTGGGTAGTCATATATACATTATAGAGATCGCAGGCAAAGTATGCGAGGACACGCTTATTAAATCCGAATGCCGGTTCATTAGGGTTGCGGTCATATTGCCACTGACGCATAGCGTCATCCACCGACTGCCCGGTGAGCTGATTCTTCAGTTCAATCGCCACAACGGGGATGCCGTTGACAGCCAGCATCATATCAACTGTATTTGTGTTGCGTTTAGAATAGTGCCACTGGCGGATACACTGGCAGACATTTTTTTGGTAGTTGGTGATGGACACCTCGTTCAGCTCAGACTCTGGCTTAAAATAGCACACACGAAAATTGATGCCACGATGCTTAAAGCCGTGACGCAGGACAGAAATCAAACCATCCTGCGTGACGGCATTTTCAAATGCCTTATAAAACTGCCGAATAGGGTTGATCGTACACATCCGCTCGAAGCGTTTCCATGCCATAGGCTGGGTGCTTTTTACGAAATCGGTCAGAGTGACGATATCCAGAAACATATCTTTGCTTTCATCGCTACAATAACCGGCATCCGATGCCTTTGTCCATCCACCATCCTCAGAAACAAGGTAGGACTCTATGAATTCCTCAAAGCGTTTTTCTGTTTCGCTCATGGTCACACCACCTTTCTTTTTCCTGTTACAGTTTCAAAAATTAATGATTTTTTATAACTTTCAAGTTCAAAAATCAAGGATTGTTTGTTTTCTATGATGGAATCGATCGAATGACATATATCATTAAGATATGTGGAAATTTCAATTTGTTCTTCTATGGGGGGAAAAACTGTTTTTATATTTTGAATTGTATTAACAGATAAGCCCGGTTGAGCAGCACTATTCGAAGCATATCGGTTAAGATTCATGCCATTCAGCAAATAATACAAAAATGAAAGTTCTACTCCTTCTACATTTTTTGTTACCACTGCGTGTTCTGTTGCCCAAAAACATCCCTTTATTTTATGAACGTTACCGCATAATGCACCTTGCCTACCTACAAGAAGATACTCTCCTTCGTAATTATACTTGGAATAATACCCTCGAATACCGTTTCCTCCGTATACTGGGTATTCTCCAGCTTCATCAATCTGATCAGACACAAGATTTTTCCCGGCTTGCATAGAACATAAATACTTAAGCGAGAGAATCCCCCAATGAGCAGGCATTTGGCCAATCCAATCAATATGGCTATCCTTCATTTCTGCTAAAGGATTTAGTCCCTTGGTGACTGCTTCAAAAACGATAGAGGCTCTCCACTTTTTGTATTCTGCGACACTGAGCTTTGCCTCCTCAATAACGGTATCTATTTGAGCACATTGTTCATCGAGGAACTGCACAATGGTGTCTTTTTCATCTTGGCGTGGAAGAACTATGCGTAATTCCTTTACTTCTGAATAATTTAATCCCTGTCGCACACCAGAACCCATACCGTAAAATCCTTTTTTCAGGTCAAAGGCATGGAGCAGGTAGTACAAGTATTTTGAATTGCTTGTGTCCATTGGACGCAAGGTTGTGTAAGCGGAGGTAATAATACCACGCTCTGTGGCCAAACCTACCCGAAGGCTTGTATGGTCGTTCTGTAAATCTGTTAAACGAAGGACAATATCCCCGTCTTCGATAATGTTATAACCGTCAAAAGACGCAGGGAGAAGGCCATCCGGTGAATCAATATCTTTACGTTTGATTTTGCCGTAACTCAAAGACAGCAGATTCTTTTCCTGAAGATTGCTGTTTTTTTCCTTGACCTGGGTTACAAGTTGATACAAGGTGTGGACACGCCAGTGAGAGGGAATACTGCCTATCCATTCGATGCCGCTATCTTTTGTTTTTTCATAGGTAGTAATCTCACTCATTTTGCCCACCACCATTTCCAAATAATGCCTGCAATTTCTCCATCAGTACCTTTTCACGGGCCGCAATGCGTTCTGCAATATCAGCCGCCGGTTCCAGTTCCTCGTATTCATAAAAGGTACGAGTGAATGGAATCTCATACCCAATCTTGGTCTTGCTTTTGTCGATCCAAGCACCCGGACGATAAGGGAGAACTTCCCGTGCAAAATAAGCATCCACATCTTCATCAAGTGGAACACTTTCAGTGTCACGCTTGGAGGTATCGGCTACTGGCTTTCCTTTTTTTACAATCGGGTTGCCGTCATCATCCAAAGCAGGACTTTCCACTGTGATTTTATTGTATCCAAGCGATATGGCATCAAGCACTTTACTTTTGCAAGTCAGCACTGTTTTTTTATCTTCTAAGGTCTTTGTGAAAATTGCACTTCTATATTCGCTATATGCCTGTGTGATCAAATTACGGCAAGATTCCGTAATATCTACACGCTTATTACCGATAGGACGTCTGCGGGCCTCACAGCACTTGCTAGCATCAATCAGCAAAATGCGTTCTCTATGTGTTTCAGGTTTGTTTTTGGATACTATCCAGATATAGGTTGCAATCCCGGTGTTATAAAAGCTGTCATTGGGAAGCTGAACAATAGCATCCAACCAGTCATTCTCAATAATATAGCGACGGATTTCACTGGGGCCACTTTCTGCATCTCCTGTGAAGAGAGAGGAACCATTTTGGATAATAGCCATTCTGCCGGTGTCTTTCAATTTAGCGATGCCATTTAGCAAGAACAGCATCTGTCCATCGGATTTTTGAGGTAAGCCAACGCCAAACCGACCGGCATCGCCCAGTTTGTG
>OHTY01000447.1_pt1 | contig 10621 bp, 8 predicted proteins | sample 1579061 | NCBI WGS metagenome assembly OHTY01 (sample SAMEA3879520, study PRJEB24766) | human gut metagenome | biome: human-associated habitat; feature: feces | place: USA | collected 1985/1987 | reverse complement strand
ACTGGCCGCCCCCTGTGCGCTCCCTGCGCCGTAAGAGACATAACGCAGAAGACTAACCGGGAGCGCAATGTGCGCTGAAGCCACAGATAACATAAAAGACTTCCCGGCAGGGCTTTGCCTTCCCCCCTACTCCCGGAGGGAGAGGGAACCGTCCAGCAGCGCCGACCGGGCAATACCCGAAGATGGCATATTGCCAGCCATCTGATTCCTTGTGATTAATGTTGGTCCAGCCACGCCATCGCCCGCCTCGTCCATCGGCAGGTAGACCAGCAGGCGCGAGCCGTTGCGCGGCGCCGAATACCAGTACATCTGCTGCAGGCTGAATCGCCCGAGCTGCGGGTGGTTAAAATGTTTAATCTGGTTTTCCACGCCGCGCACCTCGTAGCGCTGATGCCACAGCGCTTCAAACTCCGACGAGGCGGCGAAAAAGCGCGCCAGTTTGTTTTCCCACGCCGGATCGCCGCGGTGCTCGGCCATCGCGGCGCGGAAATAGGAGACGAAGGTCGGCAGCACATCGCGATTTTCGATCCGGCTGCGCCAGGTCTCATGGGTCAGATAGAGATAAATGCAGTTGCGATCTTCTTCCGGGAGGGTGGCGAAATCGATGCCCATCAGGCGGCAGAAGCTGTCGTTCCACGCCACAATATCAAAGTTCGGTTTCTGAATGCTGGCCGGCTGCGGCATCAGGCTGTCCAGCATCCGGCGGGTGCCAGGGCTGATGCCTTCGCACACCGTCACCTGGGTGGCTTCCGGCGGGGTCAGCCCGGCGAGCACGAACAGATGCCGGGTCTCCAGCGGACTGCACTGCAGGGCATTCGCCACCCCCACCAGCACCGCCTCCGACGGATTCACCTCCCGCCCCTGCTCCAGCCAGGTGTACCAGGTAACGCCGACGTCGGCGAGCATCGCCACCTCTTCCCGGCGCAGACCCGGCGTGCGCCGGCGGCCCACCCGGGGCAACCCCAGGCGCTGCGGATCGAGGCTTTCACGGCGGGCGCGCAGAAAGGCCCCCAGCTGTTTGCGTCGATCGTCCGGCACGGCGATCGTCGACTCCCGTTGCGGCATCGTGGTCATCACCCCTCCAGCATAGTAGTGCCAATACCAGTATAGACAGGAACTGGTACCCGTTTAATTTATCGGTAATGCTACGTCGGTCTGCTGAATGACGCAATGGAGAATCCCATGAATACGTCTGCTGTTTCACCCGGCCGCGCCGGTCTGTTGCTGCTGCTGAGCGGCCAGATGCTGCCGCTTATTGATACCTCGATCACCAATGTGGCGCTGGACGCCATCACCCACACCCTGGCGGCCAGCGCCACGCAGCTGGAGCTTATCGTCGCGCTGTACGGCGTCGCCTTTGCCGTCTGCCTGGCGATGGGCAGTAAGCTTGGCGATAACTATGGCCGCCGGCGCCTGTTTATGTGGGGCGTCGCCCTCTTTGGCATCGCTTCCCTGCTGTGCGGGATGGCGAACAGCATCGGCGCCCTGCTGGCGGCCCGCACCCTGCAGGGCGCCGGGGCGGCGCTGATTGTGCCGCAGATCCTCGCGACCCTGCACGTCACCCTCAAAGGCCCCGCCCACGCCCGGGCCATCAGCCTGTATGGCGGGATCGGCGGGATCGCCTTTATCGTCGGTCAGATGGGCGGCGGCTGGCTGGTGTCGGCGGACATCGCCGGGCTGGGCTGGCGCAACGCCTTTTTTATCAATGTGCCGATCTGCCTGCTGGTGCTGGCTCTGAGCCGCCGCTATGTGCCGGAAACCCGTCGCGAGACGCCGTCGCGGATTGACTGGCAGGGTACGCTGTACCTCGCGCTGATCCTCTGCTGCCTGCTGTTCCCGATGGCCCTCGGTCCGGAGCTGCACTGGCCGCTGTGGCTGCAGCTGATGCTGGTGGCGATCCTGCCGCTGCTGTTCGCCATGCGTCAGAGCGCCCTGCGCCAGCAGCAGCGTGGCGACCATCCTCTGCTGCCGCCGCGTCTGCTGCAGTTAACCAGCATCCGCTTCGGGATGGCCATCGCCCTGCTGTTTTTCAGCGCCTGGTCCGGCTTTATGTTCTGCATGGCGCTGACCATGCAGGAGGGGCTGGGGATGGCGCCGTGGCAGTCCGGCAATAGCTTTATCGCCCTCGGCGTGGCCTATTTTATTTCGGCGCTGTATGCCCCGCGGCTTATCGCCCGCTACAGCATGGGGCGGATCCTGCTGACCGGTCTGGCGGTGCAGATCGCCGGTCTCCTGCTGCTGTGCGCCACCTTCTCCCGCTTCGGCGTCGCCACCAGCGCCCTGACGCTGGTCCCCGCCACGGCGCTGATCGGCTATGGCCAGGCGCTGATCGTCAACAGCTTTTATCGGATTGGTATGCGCGATATCAGCGCCAGCGACGCCGGGGCCGGGAGCGCAATCCTCAGCACCCTGCAGCAGGCGACCCTCGGTCTCGGACCGGCTATCCTTGGTTCGCTGTTCCTGGCGCTGGCCCGTCGCGGCGGCGGCAACTATCCGCAGGCGCTGATTGATTTTCTGCTGGTCGAGGTGGCCATGATGCTGTTGCTGGGGGCGATAGCGCTGTGGCTACGCCATCATCTCAACCGACAGCCGGCGACGGTGGCCTCGTAATACCGGCGGCGGTAATTTGCATAATAGCTATCCAGCGGTCATCATACCCGCTGGATATTCAGGAGACGTTATGCAGGAATTAATATCGCAAATTGCCGCCTTAGGAATCGAAATAACCCCCACCCGCTCGCTGATGATTATCTTCGGCATTATCTTGTTCACCGCCGTGGTCGTGCATCTGATATTGCACAAAGTGGTCCTGCGCGCATTTGAAAAACGGGCGCTGGCCAGCAGCCATCTGTGGCTGCAAATCATCACGCAGAATAAACTCTTTCACCGACTGGCCTTTACCCTGCAGGGGATCATCGTCAACGTCCAGGCGGTGCTGTGGCTGCAAAAAGGCAGCGAGGCCGCGGAAATATTAACCACCGTGGCCCAGCTATGGGTGATGATATATGCCATGCTGTCCTTCTTCTCGCTGCTGGATGTCATTTTAAAGCTGGCGCAGAAATTTCCCGCCGCCTCACAGCTGCCGCTGAAGGGCATATTCCAGGGAATTAAGCTGGTGACGGCGATTATTATCGGCATTCTGATTATTTCGCTACTGATAGGCCAGTCGCCAGCGATCCTGATTAGCGGGCTCGGCGCCATGGCCGCGGTGCTGATGCTGGTGTTTAAAGATCCGATCCTCGGTCTGGTGGCCGGTATTCAGCTCTCGGCCAACGATATGCTCAAGCTTGGCGACTGGCTGGAGATGCCAAAGTACGGCGCCGACGGCGCGGTGATCGATATCGGCCTCACCACGGTCAAGGTGCGCAACTGGGACAATACCATCACCACCATTCCGACCTGGTCGCTGGTCTCTGACTCGTTTAAAAACTGGAGCGGCATGTCGGCCTCCGGCGGCCGCCGCATCAAACGCAGCCTTAACATCGACACCACCAGCATTCATTTTCTTGATGAACAGGAGCAGCAGCGCCTGATCCGGGCGAAATTACTTAAACCCTATATGGATTCACGCCACGAAGAGATTAGCGCCTGGAACCAGCAGTACGCCGGGGAGCAATCGATCCTCAACGAGCGGCGGATGACCAACGTCGGCACCTTCCGCGCCTATCTGCAGGAGTATTTACGCCATCATCCGCGCATCCGCCAGGATATGACCCTGATGGTGCGCCAGCTGGCGCCGGATGCCAGCGGCTTGCCGATCGAGATCTACTGCTTCACCAACACCGTGGTATGGGCGGAATATGAGGGGATCCAGGCGGATATTTTCGACCATGTCTTCGCCGTGGTGGATGAGTTTGGCTTACGCATTCATCAAACGCCCACCGGCAACGATATTCGCGCGCTGACCGGCGCCTTCTCCCGCTGATCCTCAGACGCTGGCGCGGTCTATCACGCGCCAGTCCATCATCACCCGCTCGACGGCAGCGTCGGGATCGTCGATGCGTTTCATCAGTAGAGACACCGCCGTACGGCCGATCGCCCGGGAGGGCTGTTCGACGGTGGTCAGCTGCGGGGAGACCACTTCCGCCAGCTCGGTGCCATCGAAGCCGATCACCGCGATATCCTCCGGCACCCGCAGTCCGGCCTGGGCGATAGCCCGCAGCGCCCCGGCGGCGAGGGAGTCCGAAACGGCAAACACCGCATCGGGCTTCTCGTCTCGCGACAGCAGTTGCTCCATCGCCCGTTTACCGGCCGCCGCGCTAAGATCCTGCGCGTAGGTCACCTGCTGATACGCCAGACCGTGCACGTGCAGCACGCTTTTATAGCCGCGCTCGCGCAGACGGGCATAGCGATAGCTGAGGTCGTGATTAATGAGCGCGATGCGTCGGCGGCCGCTATCGGCCAACCGGGATACCGCCCCCTGAGCCGCCTCAACGTCGTTAATCCCGACGCAGGAGATGCTGCCGGTGTCGGCATACTCCGCGCACTGCACCCAGGGCGCGTCGCCAATCATGGTGGTCAGTTCCGGCAGGCTGGAGAGCGCGTTCATGGTAATAATGCCGTCGACCATTTTGCCGGAGAGCAGCTGCAGGCCCGAGGTCGAGCGGGCCAGATCCGACCCGGAGTTACACAGCAGAATGCGATAGCCATTCTTCTCCGCCTCTTCTTCTATCCCCTTCACCACCTCGGCGCAAAAGGGGTTAGCGATATTGGAGACCATCACCAGGATCATATTGCTGCGGGCGGTTCGCAGCTGACGCGCCAGCAGGTTCGGCTGATAGTTGCTCTCTTTGATCGCCTGCAGCACGCGCTCACGGTTTTTGGCTTTTACCGTATCGCTGTTGTTCAGCACCCGCGACACCGTGGCCACCGAGACGCCGGCCAGACGAGCAATTTTCTGAATAGACATAAACCCTGCACTTCCTGCGATAGAGGTGGATCCTGCAGGCTATCATAAATGACCTCTGATTGGCCTGCCAGCCTGGCGCGAAAGCGTAGCTCAGCGAGACGGTGTCCCGGGAAACTATTAATAATCAGGGCTTCTCTCCCGCCCCGTTAACGCGCATCCTTTTGCCGTTTCATATTCTCATTAGCGCAGGAGGCGCAACAGACCGCCTGCGCCCCATTTTTTCTTTTATGATTAAGGATGATATCCCCATGAGGCTCTCCACCGCGGTTCTCGCCCTCAGCTGTGCCCTGGCAACGATCACCGGCTGCACCTCGTCAAAATCGTCACCGGAACGCCATGCCTACGCCTTCGTCGCCCACCGGTCCGATTTTGTCGGCGGCAACTTCACCGTCAACCGCCAGGAAAATTACCGTTTAAACCTGCCGACCTTTACGGCGATGTATGCCCGCGGACAGCAGGATAAAGCCGCTGGCATGAGCGAAAGCGATGCCCGCCGCACCGCGGAAGCCATCAAACAGCAGGCGGCGCAGGGCACCCGCACCGAGCACGCCTTCACCGGCAATGCCAGCGACAAATGGGATAATGCGATGGAAAATAAAGATGCCGTCCTGTTCGGCAACGAGCTCTCCGGTGCCTATCTCGACGGCTATCTTGGGGTGAAATAATCCTGCGCCCCACCTGCGCTCAGCGTTCGACGCTGACCCAGCGCTGTTCCTGATGGCTTTTGACGATCGCCTCGATGATGTACATCACATCGGCGCCGTCGTCGAAAGCGGCGAAGCGCCGGGCCCCGGCCGCCGGCATCTTCCCGGCGCGCACCGCCTGATAAAAATGCCCCATCATATTCTTAAAGGCGTCCGGCCAGCCCTCAATATGGCCGCCGGGGTAATGGGCGCTGTCAGCGATTTCCGGCCGCAGCAGGCTCGGGTCATCGCTGAGCAGGCGATCCGGCTGCTCGCGGTGGCCGATCCACAGCCGCTGGGGCACTTCCTGATCCCAGGCCAGAGAACAGAGGCTGCCGTTAATCTCCACCGCCAGACGGTTTTTCCGCCCGGCGCTCACCTGAGAGACCATAAAGCTGCCTTTGCTGCCATCGTCAAAACGCAACAGCACCGAGCCAAAGTCCTCGGTATCGACAGGCCGCGTTTCATATGCCTGCGCCTCGTGAACGGCGCTGAAGGTCGCTTTGCCATTGACCGGCGCTTTACGCGTTGGCCAGACGATAGACAGATCTGCCATCACCTCGACAATCCGCCGACCGGTCATAAACTGCACGGTATCGCACCAGTGGGAGCCGATGTCGGCCACCGTCCGCGACGCGCCGCCCTGCGCCGAATCGACCCGCCAGTTGTAGTCGGTCTCCAGCAGCATCCAGTCCTGTAAATAGCTGCCGTGGGCCGCGAAGATTCTGCCGACCTCGCCATGGCGGATCATCGCCGCCGCCTGCTGGACCATAGCGAACTGGCGGTAGACGAAGCTGACGCCATGCACCACGCCGGCCCGGGCGGCAAGCGCCACCAGCTCCCGCGCCTCCTCCGCCGTCATACACAGCGGCTTTTCCGAGAAGACGTGCAGCCCGGCGGCGAGGATCTGCCGGTTAATCTGGGCATGTAGATGGTTGGGCGTACAGTTATGCACCACCTGCAGCCCCGGATGGGCCAGCAGCGCCTCCACGCTGTCGTAGGCATGGGCAATGTTCAGCGCTCGCGCCTTGCGCTGCGCCGCCTCAAGGCGGCTGTCGCACAGCGCCACCACCTCGACATCTCCCAGCCGCCGCAGCGCCTCCAGATGCGCCGGGCCAATAAACCCTGCCCCGATAATCGCAACCTGAATCATGTTACTCCCTCCCGCCGGCGGCAAAGTCATCGAAGGCCCGTCCGGCAACGGGAATGATATGGCGGCGGATAAACTCGCTGCCCTCGCGCGCGCCGGTCTCACTATCCTTCAGGCAGCACTCCCACTCCAGCACCGCCCAGCCGGCAAAATCATATTCGGTCAGCTTACTGAACACCCCTTTGAAGTCGATCTGCCCGTCGCCGGGAGAGCGGAAACGCCCGGCCCGCTGCTGCCAGGGCTGGTATCCACCGTAGACGCCATTGCGCCCGTTGCGGCGAAATTCGGCGTCCTTGACGTGAAACGCTTTAATACGCGCATGATAGATATCGATATAGGTCAGGTAGTCCATCTGCTGCAGATGCAGGTGGCTCGGGTCATAGAGCATATTGCAGCGCGGATGGTTATCCACCAGCGCAAGAAAACGCTCAAAGGTCACGCCATCGTGCAGGTCTTCGCCGGGGTGGATCTCATAGCAGACATCGACCCCCTGCTCGTCGAAGAGGTCCAGCAGCGGCCGCCAGCGCCGGGCCAGCTCGGCAAAGGCCTCATCCAGAAGCGGCTGATTATGCGGCGGCCACGGATAAAAAAAGGGCCATGCCAGCGCCCCGGAAAAGGTCGCGTGCGCCTGCAGCCCCAGGCGGCCGGAGGCTACCGCCGCCTGGCGCACTTTCTCCACCGCCCAGCGCTGGCGCGCCTGCGGATCGCCATGCAGCGCCGCCGGGGCAAAGGCGTCGAACGCCGCGTCATACGTTGGATGCACCGCCACCAGCTGTCCTTCAAGGTGAGTGGACAGCTCGCTGATCACCAGCCCATGCTCCGCCAGGATGCCGCTGACCTCGTCGCAGTAGGTCTGGCTCGCCGCCGCCCGCTCGACATCAAAAATCGCCGGGTGGTTGCAGGGGATCTGCAATGCCTTGTACCCCAGGCCGGCGGCCCACTGCGCTATCCCCGCCAGGGTGTTGAACGGCGCCTGCGGCCCGATAAACTGCGCCAGAAAAATGCCCGGTCCCTTAATCGTTTTCATACCCCCTCCTGAAAAATTAGTGCGGCTCTTTCTCGTTGTACTGGAAAGAGAAAAGGAAAATCAGCGCGATAACCGCGGCGGCCACCGCCGGGATCCACCAGAAGGTCACCCAGGCCTGAGGCACGCTCTGGCCGGCCACCAGATGGTTATACAGCGCGCCGGAGATCTGCGAGCCCAGCAGCATGCCGATCCCGTAGGTGAACATCACAATCATACTCTGCGCCTGGCCTTTTACCTTCTCGCCCGCCACGCGGTCGGTGTAGATAAAGCCAACGACAAAGAAAAAGTCATAGCACACGCCGTGCAGCAAAATGCCCAGATAGAGCAGGAAGCGCCCCTCCTCGCTGACTCCGAGAGCGAAAAAGGCGTAGCGGACGAACCACGCCGCCATGCCGATGAGCAGCATGTATTTCACCCCGAGGCGACGGAACAGCAACGGGATCACCAGCATAAAGACGATCTCTGACATCTGACCGAAGGACATCGCGGTGCTGACATCTTTGACGCCGGCATCCGCCAGATACGACGCGGTATAGGCGTAATAGGTGCCTAACGGCACGGAAATTAAGGTGGCGCAGAGGGAGAAAATCAGGAAATGGCGGGTTTTCAGCAGCGCGAAGGCGTCCGCGCACAGCAGGTCGCGAAACTGAACCGGCATGCCTTTGGCCGGCGCCGGGGTGTGCGGCAGCGTCAGGCTGTAGAGCGCCAGCACGACCGAACAGAGCGCCGCCAGCGTGAAGATGCCGGTGGTATCAGAGATACCGGTCACCCCGATGCAGATCCCGGCGATAATCCAGCCGATGGTGCCGAACACGCGGACCACCGGGAAGGTTTTATCGACATTGGCCAGGCTGTGGAAGGCGATATTGTTGGTCAGCGCCAGGGTCGGCATATAGCACAGCGTATAGCCGAACAGCAGGCCAATCAGCAGGGCGCCGTTCTGCGCCACCAGCGCCTGCGGGACAAACCACAGGATCGCCGCCCCGGCCAGGTGCATCACCGCCATCACCTTCTGCGAGGCGAAAAAGCGATCCACCAGCATCCCCAGCACAAAAGGAGACAAGATGGAGGCGATCGGCCCGGCGGAGAACGCATCGCCGATCAGCAATGACATCTCATAGCGGGTCATCACCAGCCCCAGGGTCACCGACCAGCTGCCCCAGATAAAAAACTGCATAAACATCATTAACGACAGCCGCGGCACCAGAAAACGGTGGCTCACGCGGACACTTTCCCGACCTTCTGTTGTTGTGACCATGTTGCTCGCCCTCAGAAAAGTAATCGATTACAAAACCGCTCAAAACAAAAGTAATCGATTACAAAAAGAAGATCGCCAGGCAAATGCGCCGCCTGCGAAGAGGATCACAATAAAAAGGCAGGCAGCCCCGCCGGACGGCGGGGCATCTCGCTTACGCCGGGCGGCGCAGCAGTTTGAAGGCGATAAACAGGAACAGGATCCACACCGGCAGCAGGATCGCCGACAGACGCATGCCGTCGATAGTGCACATCAGCGCCAGGATCAGCCCAAGGAAAGCAATGCAGAAGTAGTTGCTGGCGGGCGCCAGCAGCGCTTTGAACTTCGATTCGCGCCCTTTGCGGCGCTGGGCGGCGCGGAACTTCAGGTGCGCCATACAGATCATGATCCAGTTCAGCAGCAACGTCGCCACCACCAGGGCCATCAGCAGCCCCAGCGCTTCATGCGGCAGCAGGTAGTTCAGCACCACCACCAGCGAAGTGATAATCCCGGAGAGCAGCAGGGAGTTCACCGGCACGCCGCGCTTGCTGACGCGGGCGAGAAATTTCGGCGCATTACCCTGCACCGACAGGCCGAACAGCATCCGGCTGTTGGAGTACACGCCGCTGTTATACACCGACAGCGAGGCCACCAGAATGACGAAGTTCAGCGCGGAGGCCACCAGGTTGCTGTCAAGATTATGGAAAATCATCACAAACGGGCTGCTGTCGGATTTGATCTCCACCCACGGGTAGAGCGCCAGCAGCACCACCAGCGAACCGATATAGAACAGCAGGATACGATAGACCACCTGATTGACCGCTTTGGGAATGCTCTTTTCCGGGTTTTGCGCTTCGGCGGCGGTGATGCCGATAAGCTCCAGCCCGCCGAAGGAGAACATGATCACCGCCAGCGACAGAATAAGTCCGTGCCAGCCGGTGGCGAGGAAGCCGCCGTGTTTCCACAGATTGTCGAACCCGGCTTTGCTGCCGCCGTGGCCGCCGAACAGCATCCACAGGCCGAAGGCAATCATGCCGATAATCGCCAGCACCTTGATCAGCGCGAACCAGAACTCCGCTTCGCCATACAAGCGTACGTTGACCAGGTTGACGGCGTTAATAATGATGAAGAAAGCCGCCGCCCAAACCCAGGTGGGCACGTCGGGAAGCCAGTACTGCATATAGATCCCGGCGGCGGTCAGCTCCGCCATCCCTACCAGCACGAACATCACCCAGTAGTTCCAGCCGGAGAGAAAGCCGGCGAACGGCCCCCAGTACTTATAGGCAAAGTGGGCAAAGGAACCGGATACTGGCTCTTCCACCACCATTTCGCCCAGCTGGCGCATGATCAGAAAAGCGACAATCCCGGCCACGGCGTAGCCCAGTAAGACCGCCGGGCCGGCCATTTGAATCGCGGGACCAATGCCGAGAAACAGGCCGGTGCCAATCGCGCCGCCAAGGGCGATAAGTTGAATGTGTCGGTTCTGTAAACCGCGATGAAGCGTCGGGCCACTTTCCGTGACGGTCTCCGACGACGTTGACGCGTCTTTCACGTCGTTCCCCTGTGTGTTTTTGTGAAGGGGCACCTTTTATCACTTAGGGGGGATTGTCGCAAGTTG
>OHTY01000445.1_pt1 | contig 10651 bp, 10 predicted proteins | sample 1579061 | NCBI WGS metagenome assembly OHTY01 (sample SAMEA3879520, study PRJEB24766) | human gut metagenome | biome: human-associated habitat; feature: feces | place: USA | collected 1985/1987 | reverse complement strand
CATCCACAGCAGGATGCCGGGACGCTCCTCTGACAGCTCTTCGATAAGGAAGGGGTTATCCACCCGGGCAGGGTCACGGTCTTTCACCGTGATAAGAATCTGTCTGCGCCAGAAGCCGTCGCTGTCATCGTGAGCAGCCACAAGGTTGCCATTGCCGAAGCAGATGAAACGAACGTACAGCAAGCCTTGGACAGCCTGCTTGTTTTTCCGCTCGATGCACAAACGGTCTTCGGCGGTGACGATGGACTTGATGTTCCGTGTTTCGGGCAAAGCCACCATGTTCAGATCGTCATCGACCATGACCAGCTTATACTCCAGATTTGCACTGGCAAAGCGGTTCGTTTCGATGCGGAGGATGGATTCGGAGTGAGAGGCTTCCCCGAACAGCTTCTTCAGCAGCAAGCCGATGCGGGATTTTCCCTCGCCGCCCTTGCCGGTCATGACCAGCATCTTCTGCGCCTTGGTAGACGGGATCAGGAGATAGCCGAGATATTCCTGCAAGGTCAGAATGTCCTCCGGGATGAGCAGACCGTCCAGAAATTCCAGCCACTTGGTCGGTGCGGGGGCATCGGGCTGGTATTCCACGGGGAGCCGGTTCAGGCAGAGTTCCTTTTCCGGCACAAATCCCCGCTCGTCCAGAAAGTAGGTTCCGTTCTGGAGATGGATGCGGTCAAGCTGGGGTTTCCATTCAGGGGTATAGGTTTCGATACGGAGTGCGTCCAGAACCTGCTTTTCCTTCTTGGCAAGGTTGTCGAGCACAAAGTCACGGAGGTCGCTGTGGACTTCGTAGAGCAGTGCGTCCTCGTCTACCTCGCCGTTCTGGTCGAACAGCTTCTGTTTCAGGCACATCATGGGGTGTTTCTCTAAAAGGTACTGGCAGTAAGCGGTTTCACGCACTTTGCCCTTACTGTCTACCCAAGGGCATTCGCATTCTTCCTCTTCTTCCAGTTCGTCCTCATCACGCCAATCTTCGTTCCTCTTTTTCCAGTCGCTCATGCAATCCCTCCCAATACTTCCGTAGCTCGTTTTCGGTCTGCGGGTCCGGGAGCACCGAACAGTCCAGATAATATTCAACGATGTCAAGGTTCTTTATCGCTTCAAGGAAGCAGGGGTGAAGTTCTTCTGTGGGTGACTGCGGTGCGTATCGGACCCGCCAACGCTGCAGACAGCGGTAATAGTCCAGCAGCTGCTGCCGGACGGTGGGCGGTCTGCGGGGAGCAAGCCGCACCTTGCCGTCGGCAAGTGCCATGCCGAAATCGTTCTTCAACTTTTCCACAGCCTTGTAGGGAGAAAGTTGAAAAAGTCTGCCGACAAAATCGATCACATCGCCATCTGCCTGACAGGCGAAACAGTGGAAACGGCTGTCCACCTTCATGCTGGGGTGTTTATCCCCGTGGAAGGGGCAGCACATCATGCCGTTCCGGTTTACGGCGAAGCCGTATAGCTCCGCTGCCTGCCGGGTCGAGATGGCGTTCTTTACGTCCGAAAAGACAGAGGTGCTACCCTCCGTCCCAATGGGTGGGGTACAGGCGAAAGGACGAAGCCCGGTGAGGGGCGTGGGTGAGGTTGGGTTTATTCACACATCGATCCGTCAGAGTGTTGTTCATTTGACCTCCTGCTGCGGTACGGCGTGGCCGCGCTCTTCCTTGCGGAAGAAGGCTTCCACGTTCTGTTGTGCGGTGCGGAGTTCACGCAGTTCGATCTGCGCTTTCTTGTAGCGGGTGTAGAACCCGTTTTTCTCCGAGGAAAGGGTCTGGTATTCGGCATCCAGCTTTTTGAGGTCCGGCAGTGTCCTGAGCCCGTTGGCCTTGAAATAGGCGCAAGCGGCCTCGTACACAGCAAACTCTGCACGGTGCTGCTCCTTGAACTTGGCGGGATTCCGCACAGTCTGGAGCTTCTGTGCAAGAGGCTTGTACTGCCGATAGACCACAAGATGCCCGCGCAGCTCCTTGAGGGAGACCATGCGGGCATCCATGTCTTTGACCACCGCCAGTGCATCGTCGTGCTGGGTTTGCAGTTCGGCAATGCGCTGGTGCAGGGCATCTTCACTGAGCAGCTTTTTCTCCTGCAGGAGACACAAGGTCTGCGACCAGCGTTTGAGGTTGAACTTTTTTGCCCAACGCTCATAGCCGATGCCCTTGCCTGCAGCAACGTTCGCCTGAATGTCAACCAGTTTCCTGATCTTATCCGGCTTCTTCTCGCTGCTGGGCTGGATGATGGCGGCAAGCTGGATGTTCTGGGAGAGGGCGGTCAGCACCTGTTCCTTTTCCAGCTTCTTGCTCAGTTTCTTGGCGGTGATGAACTTTGTCCGGCCGGGCGGGCAGTAGCTCAACCGGCCTCGGCTCTCCTTCACGGCGATGCCGTGTTCCTGCATGAGCAATGCAGAAAATTCCTCGAAGGTGGTGGTCTTGTTCAGCACAGCGTAGATCTGCTTTCGCAGCTTGTCCAGCTCGGTCTGGTAGACGGTCTGGGTGGGCTGCTGCCCTTCGGCGGCGAGTTTGGCGTTGGCATGGTCGAGGCGGCGTTGTCCGCGCCGCTGCGCCCAATACTCGCGCTCCGAAACATGGTCGCCTTGGGCTTCTAGCAGATTGATCTGGTTCAGATCGGCTTGCTCGCACATCTCCATGACAGCGACACGAAGGTGCCGGAGCATGGCAGAAGTGCAGCGGTGCTTCTTGCCCGCTTCCCAGTCGCACGGCTTGTCCATGAAGGGCTGCCGTTCCACGGTGCGGACGCGCAAGCTGCCGATGACGATGTGGACGTGGATATTTCCCGCACTGTTGTGACCGTCCGGGTGGGTGCAGACGATGGCGGGATGACCGGGGAAGTTGTCCTTGCAGAACTGCAAGCCAAGGGCTTGCGCCCGCTCCATGGTCAGGCCGTTCTCTACTGCGTCCTTCGGGTCGAAGCTGATGATATAATGGTGGGTCTTCACGTCCTCCCGCCCGCCGTTCTTGCCGTACTTGCGATTGGCAATCAGGCAGGCCATAGCAAACGAGGATTCGCCGCACTCAAGGGTGTCGAGCAGGTACGAATCCCGCAGCTTGGGTCTGCCCTTCTCGTCCAGAATGGGCAGACCGGTGTACTCGTTGTGCTGAAAGGTGAGATAGCTTTCGGCGGCGGCATAGTTAGAGTTTTTCGAGGTCAAATGCTTGATGGTTGCCATACAGTTCACCAACCGTTTCTTCGGCTTTCAGCCGAAAGTTCGTGAGTGCGGACAGTTCCTCCAGAATTTGCGCCCGGAGCTGCTCGGTGTCTTTGCCGCCGGAGTTGAAGTGCCGTGCAAGCTGGTTGAGGTTGCTGCCCACCTTGCTGCACTGGGCAGACAAGGCGGCAAGCGCCGCCAGTGCATCCTCGCCGCCCTGCGCCACCACAACGGTGTGCTTGACGTTCACGCCGTACAGGACGCGGCGGACGAGTTCGGATTGGGTGAGGTGGAGTTCTTTGCAGGCGTATGCGATCCGCAGTTTTTCTTCTGCGGTCACTCGGACTTTGATGATGTGTGTCTTTCGTTTTCGCGGCGTGTCATTGCGGTTCTTCTTTGCGTGTACGTTCGGACTTTTCATTTCAGCCATATTCGACCTCCTGTGAAAATGATAAATGCCCGCTCCGGGATGGAGAGGGCTATGTAATGCGACACGCCGCATTCGCACCAACGGTGCGAAGCTAGAGCAGGGTTTGGGGAAGGCACTCCCCAACAAGACCGCGGTTGCGTAGCAACGAAAGCCCCAGTGGGGCTTTCGAGTGGCAGCACGGTTTGCGTAGCAAATGGAGGAGTCTCACTCCGACAAGTGCTAGACCATGTGGACAGCAATTTTTCAAGCATTGAAAATTTGTGGCCACAGGTCGATACTTGCTTTCGCCCTTTCCGTGCAACACTGAAAATTTCAGAAGTCGAACCGCAATGCACGTTGAAAATTTTGCAGAGCAAAACGTGTGAAAAGGCAAAGCCCCTGCTCATGGTCACCGTTCACACCGAACGCAGTTCCTGCCCCTGTTTTGCAGCGGCGTTGTCCGGCTCGCCCACAGAAAGTGTGAGGTCATGGCGCAGTATCTCGTTCAGACGGCTTATGTAAGATTCAAGGTACAGTATGAAGAAAGCCGGGCGCAGTGCGGACACTACAACCTGCTTCTTTCAAGCACAAGAATAACACTTTGCGGTTGTGCGGTCAACAACTAAAAATAAATTTTGGAAGATTGAACAACTACATAAGATTTTATTTGTGAAAAAGAAAAATACCGCCCACGCAGCGCAGCGATGATTTTGTCGGGTGAAACGGCGGCAAAATAGATCGGGTGTGTTGCGGGGCGGTAAAAATCTTCATGGGGAATAAATCCTCGCCGTTCTGTACTTTTCTACAAAATTGGTGGGATTTGCGATAAAGGGTATCATGGATTGCGGAGCGCGTCAAGATGGTTTTGCAAGTTTTATTGCAGTAAAGCGGTGATAGTAGGACTTATATTTAACACACGGCAAGAAACAATTTCCGTTTCGCACATTGTAATGTTCGCAGAAAAAACTTATAATGCTTTTGAACCTGTAGGACACACAAAACGCAGAAAAGAGAGGGAATCATGAGAAAACTGTTCCTTTTGGAAGATGATCTGAGCCTGATCAGTGGGCTGACCTTTGCATTCAAGAAACAGGGCTTTGCACTGGATACAGCCCGGACGCTGGCAGAAGCCGAGGTGCTGTGGTCAGACAGAAAATATGACCTGCTGGTGCTGGATGTTTCCCTGCCGGATGGCTCTGGCTTCGATTTCTGCCAGAAGGTGCGGCGCACATCCAACGTGCCGATTCTGTTCCTGACCGCTTCGGATGAGGAAATGAATATCATCATGGGACTGGAACTGGGCGGGGATGATTACCTGACCAAGCCGTTCAAGCTGGGTGTCCTGTTGTCGCGGGTCAATGCACTGCTTCGCCGTGCAAATGCGTCCAGCGCAGGAGAACCCGTACTGGAATCGGGCAGCATCACCGTCCGGCTGTTGCAGGGGCAGGCATACAAAAACGGAATCTTGCTGGAACTGACCGGCGCAGAGTACAAGCTGCTCTGCTTCTTTATGCAGCATCCGAATGCCGTGCTATCCAAGGAACAAATTCTGGATGCACTGTGGGACTGCGATGGGGATTACATTGACAGCAGTGCCTTAACAGTGTACATCCGGCGGCTGCGGATGAAGATTGAGGACGACCCCGGCAAACCGCAGATGCTGCTGACTGTCCGCGGCATGGGCTATAAATGGAATGGGTAAAGGTGCCGTATGAAAGTATTCGCAAACCGGGAGATCCGAAATTTGTTCCAAGCCGTGCTGGCGGTCTGGGCGGTGGCATTGGCTCTCACGCAGGGCATCGTATGGCATACGACGCACGCATTCTCTTTCGCATTACTGTTGGTTTTTCTTCTGCTGGGCGGCTGCCTCTGGGGCGTGCTTTTTCGCTATTTCCAAAGGCAGAGCGCGCTTCTGGAACAGGCAGTCCAGCAAATCCAAAGCTGTCTGGATGGCAACCCGGATGCACGACTGGGCTGCGACCGGGAGGGAGAACTTTACCGTCTGTTTCACTCCGTTAATGCATTGGCGGCAGTTCTGAGCGCACACGCAGACAACGAGCAGCGGGAGAAGCGTTTTTTGAAAAATACCATTGCAGATATTTCGCACCAGCTCAAAACACCGCTGGCGGCGTTGAATATCTACAACGGTCTGCTTCAGGACGAAGCTGTTTCGCCGTCGGAGGTCAAAGAGTTTGCAGACCTGTCCGAACAGGAGTTGGACCGCATCGAAACGCTGGTGCAGAATCTGCTCAAAATCACCCGGCTGGATGCCGGTTCGGTCGTCTTGGAGAAGAAAAACGAAAATGTTGCTGAAATGGTGCAGGACATCGCGCGGCAGTATAACTATCGTGCAGAGCAGGAACAGAAAAAGCTTGTTCTGTCCGGCTCAGAGGCGGTTACACTTTGGTGCGACCGTGACTGGATGCAGGAAGCTGTGGACAATCTTGTAAAGAATGCCCTTGACCACACAAAGAGCGGAGATACGATTCAGGTAGAGTGGAATGCACTGCCGTCCATGGTTCAGATCAAAGTGCGCGACAACGGCAGCGGCATCCACCCGGAAGATTTGTACCATATCTTCAAACGGTTTTATCGCAGCCGCTTTTCACAGGATACACAGGGCATCGGGCTGGGTCTGCCGCTGGCAAAAGCCGTTGTGGAAGCCCATCACGGCACCATTGAAGTAGACAGCGAGCTGGGAAAGGGCACGACCTTTACTCTGAATTTTCCGATTCCTACAAAATTGTAGGCTGAGTGTAGGCTTGCAGTAAGGTTGACGTGTTATCCTTTTTCTGCACAGACAGAGATAATCTGTCTGAATCGAAGGAACCTGCAAAGTGAGGGATACACTATGGAACTATTAGAAGTCAACCATCTCTGCAAGACCTACGGCAGCGGAGAAACCGCTGTCCATGCGCTGAAAGATGTTAGCTTTTCAGTGCCGAAAGGCGAATATGTGGCGGTCGTTGGCGAATCCGGCTCCGGCAAAAGCACCCTGCTCAACCTGATTGGTGGACTGGATACGCCGACTTCCGGCAAGGTGCTGATTGATGGCAAGGATGTTTTTGCCATGAAAGACCGGGAGCTGACGATCTTCCGCCGCCGCAATATCGGTTTTATCTTTCAGGCATTCAACCTCATCCCGGAACTGACCGTAGAACAGAACATCCTGTTCCCGGTGCTGCTGGACTACCAAAAGCCGGACAGGGCATATCTGGAAGAACTGCTGACCGTGCTGAATCTGAAAGACCGTCGGAAGCATCTGCCAAGCCAGCTTTCCGGTGGACAGCAGCAACGGGTAGCCATTGGCCGCGCCCTGATGACCCGCCCTTCACTGATTTTGGCGGATGAGCCGACCGGCAATCTGGACACCCAGAACACCAGCGAGGTCATTGCCCTGCTAAAAGAAACATCCCGGAAATACGAGCAGACCATCCTGATGATCACCCACAACCGCAGCATTGCGCAGACGGCAGACCGGGTGTTGCAGGTATCGGACGGCTGCCTGACCGATTTTGGGAGGTGCCGGGAATGAGCAGCACAGAAATGAAAAGCTATCTGAGCCTGATCCCGATTTCTGCCAAGGTACGCAGACGGCAGAACCGCATGACGATTTTGTGCATCGTCCTTGCGGTGTTTCTGGTCACGGCGGTGTTCAGTATGGCAGATATGGCGATTCGGATGGAAACCTCAAACCAGCTGAACAAAAACGGAAACTGGCATATCATGGTAAAGGACATCTCCCCTGAAACAGCCGCAGAGCTTGCCGCACAGGAGGATGTTGCTGCATTTTCGGCGTATAGCGACATCAACGCTTCCCTTACGGAAAACTACTTTGCCGGAGATAAACGTGCCGCACTGGTAGGAGCAGATGATGCGATCCTTCAAATCTTTCCGGGAATGCAGTGTAGCACTGCCCCGGCGGATGGCGAAGTGCTCGTGACAGCAAACATCCGGGATTGGCTGGATGTTACGGTCGGTACAGCGATTCCGCTGACGCTCCCGGATGGACAGACCATTTCGCTTACTGTCGCAGGTTTCAATGAGGATACCTCCGATGCGAACCAGTATGATGCTGTTGTGCTGGTGATGAACCGCAGTACATTTTCTCAGATTGCCGCACAGGTAGAAGAATCCTTTGAAACACAGTATTTCATCCAGTTCAAGCCACGTACCAATTTGCGGCAGTCCATTGTGAACATCGAAAACAAGTACGGAATTTCAGAAGAAAAAATCTCCGAAAATACTTACCTGATGGCGTTGAACGCAAGCAGCAACAACGATTATATTGTAGGCTTATATGCGGTAGCGGCTGTGTTGGCTGGCATGGTCGTCCTTGCCGGAATTTTTATGATCACAGGCAGCATCAACAGCAATGTGGCTCAGCGTACCAGCTATTATGGAATGCTGCGTTGTCTTGGGGCAGGAAAAAATCAGGTTCGGATGCTTGTCCGGCTGGAAGCTCTTTTCTGGTGTAAAACTGCTGTTCCAGCAGGATGTGTGCTGGGAATCGTTTCCACATGGGGATTGTGTTCCTTTCTGCGTGGATTTATCGGCGAGGAGTTCAGCTCTTTACCAGTGCTTGGCATCAGCCCGGTCGGTATTATCTGTGGTTCCGCGCTGGGACTTATCACGGTTTGGTTCGCGGCATCTTCTCCGGCACGGCGGGCGGCAAAAGCTTCTCCGATCACAGCAGCAACTGGGAATGCGGTGGAAAATGCAGCGGATTCTCCGTGTCATGCTCGGTTGTTTGGAAGTCGTGCAGAGCTTTCTTTGGGCGTGAGCCATGCAATCTCGTCCAAAAAGAACTTGCTTCTGATGACAGGTTCCTTTGCGTTAAGCATTCTCCTGTTTTTGAGCTTTTCGGTTTTGCTTCGATGGGTTGGATTTGCGCTGAATCCGTTGCAGCCCTACACACCGGACTTATCGGTGGCTGAAACATCCGGGCAAAATGTCCTTGACCCGGTGCTGGTGGAGCAGCTGGAAGCTCTGCCGGAAGTCAAACACGCATTCGGGCGGATGTATTGCCCGCTCCCGGCGGAATATCAGGGAAAACAGGGGTCCATCGACCTGATTTCATACGATAGTATACAGTTTGGCTGGGCGAAAAAAGACCTGATTGGCGGAACCCTTCCGCAGGAGCCGGAGGATGGCACATACCCTGTGCTGACGGTATTCGACAAAAGCAACTCCCTGACCGTGGGTGATACCATCCAGCTGGAGGATGCAAAGCTCACAGTCGTGGGTGTATTGAACGACAGCCCGTTCAGTAGTACCGATTCCCCGATTGTTATCTGCACCGAAGAAACCTTCCATCAGCTGACCGGGCAAAACCGCTATGCGGTGATCGATATTCAACTAAAAGATACCACAGCAGACGCAGCCATTGCACAAATACACACCCTGCTGAGCGACACGTTAAACAAGCAGGTTGTTTTTTCCAACCGAATCGAAGGAAATCGGATGATACAAAGCACCTACTGGGCGTTCCATCTGGTGGTCTATGCGTTTCTCATCGTGATTGCAGGAATCACCATTCTGAACATCGTCAACAGCATTTCCATGAGCGTGTCGGCACGAATGAAGCAGTATGGCATCCTGCGTGCCATCGGGATGGATGATGCACAGCTGAAACGCATGATCTCTGCCGAAGCTGGCACCTATGCGGTGTCCGGTCTTGTGGTGGGCATTGCGCTGGGTCTTGTGCTGAATCGGAAGCTGTATATCCTGCTCATCACCCATTATTTCGGTGCAGCGTGGCAGGTGCCGTGGGGCTGTCTTGCCGTGATTGTCGTAGTCGTGCTGGCGGCTGTGGTGCTGGCAGTATATAACCCGGTCAGGCGAATCCTCATGCAGCCCATTACTGCAACCATCAGTGAATTATAAACCAGAACAACAGATGCCCACCAGCTTATGGCGAAAACCATAGGTCGGTGGGTATCTGATTTACGAAAAGAATTAGGGCAACACCGCACAATTCCCGCCTGACGGCTTAAGCGCCGCTCCGGCGGCTGCGGCACGGCATCTGCGTTGCCAAAATGCTCGATAATGTCGGGTTGCGGTACCCGCATCGTGCTTCGGGGGCAAAAGCCCCTCGCACTCTGCGACCGCTGCCCCTGCTTCGGTTCGCTGTTTCCGCCACTGGCGGCGCTCACCTTTGCAGCATCCAGTATTATCTGCGCTTTTGGCTTAGCAGCTGCCGCACCTCGCTCGCCGTATCGGCACTTAGAATTATGCGGTATTGCCTTAAATGCTGTTCGCTGATTTTCCCATTGCAAACCGTTGTAAAATATGGTATTTGTCATATGCTCACATCCTTTCTTGATTTTTCCTGTTGCCTCGTGTACCCCATTTGAATACACTTTCCGGGGGGAGAAAAAAGAGCCCGGAGAACCTTACCGATTTGGTAAGGTCCTCCGGGCTCTTATATATTTTCTCTGCTCTATCCGGGCGTAAGGGTACACTTTCCCCGCAAATCTTGATGTAAATTCAATAAAAATCAAATACTGCGAGTAATATCGTCAATCATGCGGTGATCTAAATAATAAAAGAAACCGCGCACATCAAATATCACTGATTGGTTTTCAACTTGTTCTGAAAAAACTTCGTGTTATACAGTTTCAGTGCTGCGGGAACATCCAACTGATTTTTGCAGAATCCCAGCGTCTTTTCACAGTTGTGACCCATATCTGCAATCAGCAACAATCCGGAAACAAAGGCGGCCATATCACTGTTAAGGAACAGCAGCGGATCGGCCATCTCCTGTGGGGTGGCAAGGCGTCCTGCGCCGCCGTTTTCTTTGACAAGATTATCCTGCCCGCCGGCCATTTTCTCAAATTCCTTTTTCATGCCGGTGTCGGTGGAACCCGGCAGCAATGCATTCACACGGATCCCGCGCTTTCCAAGCTCCACGGCTTTCAGCGAGGTGTAGTAGTTCATGGCACGCTTGGAGAGGGTGTAGGCCATAACACCCACGCCATCCTTAGGAGAAACTGACTTCATAAACGCAACCATTTCATCCCACGTCTTGCAGTCCATAACTTTCACATACTCTTTGCGCCATTTTTCCCACATCAGACCACCACAGCTTGTCACAT
>OHTY01000441.1_pt1 | contig 10730 bp, 6 predicted proteins | sample 1579061 | NCBI WGS metagenome assembly OHTY01 (sample SAMEA3879520, study PRJEB24766) | human gut metagenome | biome: human-associated habitat; feature: feces | place: USA | collected 1985/1987 | reverse complement strand
GGCGGGGCGGACGCGGCCATGGCGTGTCCGCCCTGGAGATGCCGCAGGCCCCCGCGCAGCCTGGCTGGGACCCGCTTAATGAGGCACATCCTGCCGCCCGTTGCCTTGAGTGGCGCAGCGCGCGTCTGGGCAACCATCGCCGGGTCTGGATCTACACCACCGGCGAGGCTGTCGACCCGCAAACGCGGCCGCTGGCGATCCTGCTCGACGGCCAATTCTGGGCCGAGAGCATGCCGGTGTGGTCGCCGCTGGCCGCCCTGACCCGCGAGGGGAGACTGCCGCCGGCGGTCTACCTGCTGATCGACGCGATCGACAACCAGCGCCGCGGGGTTGAGCTGCCCTGTCACCGCGATTTCTGGCTGGCGGTGCAGGAGGAGCTCCTGCCGCTGGTCCACGGCTATGCCCCGTTCAGCGACCGCCCGGATCGGACGGTGGTGGCCGGGCAAAGCTTCGGCGGTCTGGCGGCGATGTTCGCCGCTCTCAACTGGCCGCAGCGCTTTGGCTGCGTGCTCAGCCAGTCAGGCTCCTACTGGTGGCCGCACCGTGATGGCCGCGGGACGGGCTTTATCGGCGAACAGCTTCGCCAGGGTGAGGTGTCCGCGGCCGGGCTGCGCGTCTGGCTGGAAGCGGGCCAACGCGAACCGAACATTTTTCGCGCGAACCAGGCGCTACTGGCGCAACTCACCACAACACAGCAGACGATTTTCTGGCGTCAGGTTGACGGCGGGCATGATGCGCTTTGCTGGCGCGGCGGGCTGACGGCAGGGCTTATCCAGCTCTGGCAGCCTCTGCTGTCGCACCCTTAGCATCGCGTTTTACGACAGGAGTTTGATATGCAATTCAGTAACCCCTTCGACAATCCGCAAGGGCAGTTTTACATTCTGCGCAATGATCAACAGCAGTACAGCCTGTGGCCGGCGCACTGCGACCTGCCTGCCGGCTGGACGGTGGTGTGCCCCCCGCAGTCGGCCGAGGCCTGCAACGCCTGGCTGGCGGCCAACTGGTCAACCCTGACCCCCGCCCATCATGCGTCATAAGGAGCTGACAATGACCACTCGTTTACCGCTGGTTGCCGCGCAGCCGGGGATCTGGATGGCCGAGCGCCTCTCCACTCTGCCAGGCGCCTGGAGCGTGGCCCACTATGTTGAACTGCGCGGCGCACTCGACCCGACGCTGCTGGGAAAAGCGATTGTCGCTGGTCTGCAGCAGGCGGACACCCTCAGCCTGCGCTTTGAGGAAGAGGAGGGGGAAGTCTGGCAGTGGCTGGCGGCCGACCGCACCTTTGCCGAACCGTCGATCATTGACCTGCGTACGGCGCCGGATCCGCATCGCGCCGCCACGGAGCGGATGCAGGCGGACCTGGCGCAGGATCTGCGTGTCGACGGCGGCAACCCGCTGGTGTGCCATCAGCTGCTGCGCGTCGGCGACGACCGCTGGTACTGGTATCAGCGATATCACCACTTGCTGGTGGATGGCTTCAGCTTCCCGGCGATAACCCGGCAGATCGCCGCCATTTATCGCGCCTGGCAGCGGGGGGAAGCTACTCCTGAGTCGCCTTTCACCCCCTTCGCCGAGGTGGTGGACGAGTACCAGCGCTACGCCGGCAGCGAGGCCTGGCAGCGGGATAAAGCTTTCTGGCAGGCCCAGCGCCAGGCGTTACCGGCGCCTGCCTCACTCTCTGCCGCGCCGCTGGGCGGGCGCGCCGCCGGGAGCGATATCTGGCGGATGAAGCTGGAGATGAACGCCGACGCCTTCCGCCGCCTGGCCAGCCATGCGCCGCAGTGTCAGCCCGCTGACCTGGCGCTGGCGCTCACCACGCTGTGGCTGGGCCGCCTGTGCAACCGGATGGACTACGCGGCGGGCTTTATCTTTATGCGCCGGATGGGTTCAGCCGCGCTGACCTCGACGGGGCCGGTGCTCAATGTCCTGCCTCTGGCGGTGCATATTGACGCCCGGGAGACGCTGGCGGACCTGGCGATGCGCCTCGCCGGTCAGCTGAAAAAGATGCGCCGCCATCAGCGCTATGACGCCGAGCAGATCGTCCGCGACAGCGGCAAAGCGGCAGGGGACGAACCGATGTTCGGCCCGGTGCTGAACGTCAAAGTCTTTGATTACCAGCTGGATATCGACGGCGTCGAGGCAGTGACCCACACCCTCGCCACCGGCCCGGTCAACGATCTCGAGCTGGCGCTGTTCCCGGATGAGACCGGCGGCCTGTCGCTGGAGATCCTCGCCAACAAGGCCCGGTACGACGAAGCCGAGCTCCGTCGCCACATGGCGCGACTGACCGCGCTGCTGGCGCAGTTCGCCGCCGATCCGGCGCTGCGCTGCGGCGAAGCAGAGATGCTCTCCGCCGACGAGCTGGCCCGGCTGGCGGCGGTCAACGATACCGTTGTGCCGCTGCCTGCCACCACCCTCAGCGCGCTGGTGGCCGACCAGGCGCGGAAGACCCCGGATGCCCCGGCGCTGGCGGACACCCGCTGGCAGTTCAGCTATCGCGAGATGCGTCAGCAGGTGGTGGCGCTCGCGCAGCTGCTGCGTCAGCGCAGCGTGAAGCCTGGGGACAGCGTGGCGGTGGCCCTGCCGCGCTCGGTGTTCCTGACCCTGGCGCTGCACGGCATTGTCGAAGCGGGGGCCGCCTGGCTGCCGCTGGACACCGGCTACCCGGACGACCGCCTGCGGATGATGCTGGAAGACGCCCGGCCGTCGCTGCTGATCACCTCGGAGGACCAGCTGGCCCGCTTCAGCGATATTCCGGGGCTGGAAAGCCTCTGCTACCAGCAGCCGCTGGCCGCCGGGGATGACGCGCCGCTGGCGCTGTCAAAACCAGACCATACCGCCTACATCATCTTTACCTCCGGCTCCACCGGGCGGCCGAAAGGGGTGATGGTCGGCCAGACCGCCATCGTCAACCGCCTGCTGTGGATGCAGGATCGCTATCCGTTATCTGCCGACGACGTGGTGGCGCAGAAAACGCCGTGCAGTTTCGACGTGTCGGTGTGGGAATTCTGGTGGCCGTTTATCGCCGGCGCGCAGCTGGTGATGGCCGAGCCGGAGGCGCACCGCGACCCGCAGGCGATGCAGCAGTTCTTCGCCCGCTACGGCGTGACCACCACCCACTTTGTGCCGTCGATGCTGGCGGCGTTTGTCGCCTCGCTGGATGCCGACAGCGTCGCTGCCTGCCGCACGCTGCGGCGGGTATTCTGCAGCGGCGAAGCGCTGCCGACGGAATTGTGCCGCGAGTGGGAGCGCTTAACCGGCGCGCCGCTGCATAACCTGTACGGCCCGACGGAGGCGGCGGTGGACGTCAGCTGGTACCCGGCCTGCGGATCTGAGCTGGCGGCGGTGACCGGCAGCAGCGTGCCGATTGGCTGGCCGGTGTGGAACACCGGGCTGCGCATTCTCGATGCCGCGATGCGCCCGGTGCCGCCGGGGGTGGCGGGGGATCTTTATCTCACCGGCATCCAGCTGGCGCAGGGCTATCTGGGGCGCCCGGATCTCACCGCCAGCCGCTTTATCGCCGACCCGTTTGTCCCCGGCGAGCGGATGTATCGCACCGGCGACGTGGCGCGCTGGCTGACGAACGGCGCGGTGGAGTACCTTGGCCGCAGCGACGATCAGCTGAAGATCCGCGGGCAGCGCATCGAGCTTGGCGAGATTGATCGGGTGATGTTGGCCCTGCCGGACGTGGGGCAGGCGGTGAGTCACGCCTGCGTCTTCAACCAGGCGGCGGCGACCGGCGGTGATGCGCGACAGCTGGTGGGCTATCTGGTCTCTGACTCCGGCCTGCCGCTGGATACCGCGGCGCTGAAAGCGCGGCTGGCGGAACAGCTGCCGCCGCATATGGTGCCGGTGGTGCTGATGCAGCTCGCTGAGCTGCCGCTGAGCGCCAACGGCAAACTGGACCGCAAAGCGCTGCCGCTGCCGACCCTCGGCGGCGAGCGCAGCGGCCGGCCGCCGGAGCCCGGCATGGAAACTCTTGTCGCCGCCGCCTTCAGCCAGCTGCTGGGCTGCGAGGTGAACGATATCGACGCCGATTTCTTCGCCCTTGGCGGTCATTCGCTGCTGGCGATGCGCCTGGCGGCACAGCTCAGCCGCCAGCTGGCGCGGCAGGTGACCCCGGGGCAGGTGATGGTGGCCTCGACGGTGGGCAAACTGAGCGCGCTGCTGGCCGCCGATCTCAGCGATGAGCAGGCCCAGCGCCTGGGGCTGGATACGCTTCTGCCGCTGCGCGAAAGCGACGGCCCGACGCTGTTCTGCTTCCATCCGGCCTCCGGCTTCGCCTGGCAGTTCAGCGTGCTGGCGCGCTATCTCAGCCCGCGCTGGTCAATTACCGGTATTCAGTCGCCGCGCCCGCAGGGGCCGATGGCCAGCGCCGCCAGCCTCGACGAGGTCTGCGAGCATCATCTGCAAACGCTGTTGGCGCAGCAGCCGCACGGCCCTTATTACCTGTTCGGGTATTCGTTGGGCGGCACCTTAGCCCAGGGGATTGCCGCCCGCTTGCGCCAGCGCGGCGAAGCGGTGGCCTTCCTCGGCCTGCTGGATACCTGGCCGCCGGAGACGCAAAACTGGGCGGAGAAAGAGGCCAACGGGCTGGATCCCGAGGTACTGGCGGAGATCGACCGCGAGCGCGAAGCGTTCCTCGCCGCCCAGCAGGGGCAAGCCTCCGGCGAGCTGTTCAGCGCCATCGAAGGCAACTATGCCGATGCGGTGCGGCTGTTAACCACCGCGCACAGCGCGAAGTTTGACGGCAAGGCGACGCTGTTCGTGGCGGAGAAGACGCGGCAGGAGGGGATGGATCCGCAGGTCGTATGGGGCCCGTGGGTAGGGGAACTGGAGGTGTTCAGCCAGAACTGCGCCCACGTCGATATCATCTCCCCGCAGGCCTTTGAGGCCATCGGTCCGGTGGTCAGGGAGATTCTGGGGTAACGGTTGAGTTCGGGCTACAGCAGGTAGCCCGGCTCAGCGTAGCGCAAGCCGGGGAAAGAGGAGATTACCGGCGGCCCAGCGGGACCACCAGCGGCGTATGCGCCACCGGATCTTCAATGATCGTGCAGCGCAGACCGTAAATCCGTTCAATCAGATCGGCGGTGACGATCTCCTTCGGCGCCCCCTCGGCGACGATCCTGCCGTCGCGCAGGGCGATCAGGTGGGTGGCGTAGCGGCAGGCCTGGTTAAGATCGTGCAGCACCGCCGCCAGGGTATAGCCCTTCTCGCGATTCAGCTCGCTCAACAGTTCCAGTAGGTCGATCTGATGGCTGATGTCCAGCCAGGTGGTCGGCTCATCCAGCAGCATAATCGCCGTTTCCTGGGCCAGCACCATCGCAATCCACGCCCGCTGCCGCTGGCCGCCGGAAAGCGTGTCGACGCTCTGCAGCGCCAGATCGCTGATCCCGGTCGCCCGCATCGCCTTGTTCACCGCCTCTTCATCTTCTTTGCGCCAGCGGGTAAACAGCGGCTGGTGCGGATAGCGCCCGCGGGCCACCAGCTCCTGCACCGTGATATCGCCAGGGGTGGTGGCATTCTGCGCCAGCAGCCCGATGCGGCGGGCAACCTCTTTACTGGCGTACTGCTGGATCTGCGCGCCGTCGAGCCAGACGTGGCCGCTGGCCGGCGTCATCAGGCGACTGAGGGTGCGCAATAGCGTCGACTTGCCGCAGCCGTTGGGGCCGATAATGGCGGTGAAGTGGCCGTCAGGGATGGTCACGTTCAGCGACTCGGCGATGGTCTTGTTCCCGTAGGCCAGGGTTAACTGCTCGCCGCGCAAACGGGAGGGGACAGCACTCATTTTTTGCGGGACTCCTGAATCAACAATGCAATAAGGTAAATACCGCCGAGGCTGACGGTTAACACGCCAACCGGCAGCTGCCACGGCATAAACAGCCGTTGGGCGCCGTAATCGGCCAGCGCCAGCAGCAGCGCGCCGCACAGGGCCGACTGGGTCAGTCCCCAGCGGGCCGTGCCGCTCAGGCGGCGGGCGATATGCGGCGCCACCAGCGCGATAAATGAGATCGGCCCGGCCAGCGCCGTCGAGGCGGCGGTGAGCACCACTGCCACCAGCATCAGCAGCAGGCGCGAACGCTCGACCTGCACCCCCAGCGCGCAGGCGGTATCGTCGCCCATCTCCAGCAGCCGCATCCGGCGAACCAGCAGGGCGCTGCCCACCAGCATCAACAGGATCAGCGGCGCCGACGGCCAGGTTTTACCCCACGTCAGGCCATTAAGCGATCCGGCGTTCCACAGGCCCGCAGAAAGGGCGGTCTCCAGCGAGGCGCGCAGCAGCAGCCAGGTGTTGAATGCCACCAGCATGGCGCGCACGCCGATGCCGATAATGATCAGGCGGAAGGTTTCGATCCCGTTGCGCCAGGCCAGCAGCCAGACCACCAGCGAGGTCAGCACCCCGCCGGCCATCGCCGCCAGAGCGATCGCCGTCAGGTTCTGGCCGAAGAGGACCATCGCCACCAGCACGCCGCTCCAGGCGCCGGTGTTAAAGCCCATCACGTCCGGGCTGCCGAGCGGGTTACGGGTCAGCGACTGGAAAATGGCGCCGCTGACGCCGAGCGCGGCGCCGATGAGCAGCGCCATTAACACCCGCGGCAGCCGCCATTCGTTCACCACCATCGCGACGTTGCGCGGCGCATCGCCGAACAGCGCCGAGAACACCTGGTCAATCGTCAGGGGCACCGGGCCTTGCGCCAGCCCGAGCAGGGAAATCAGCAGGCTGGCGGCCATTAGCAGCAGACAGCTGGCTATCAGGCGGCGGGACGGGGCAATCACAGGCCACCTCCCCGCGGCTGGCGGCGCACCAGCCAGATCAGCACCGGCGCGCCGAGAAAGGCGCTCACCACCGATACCCGCAGTTCGCCGGGCACAATCACCCGCCCGATGATATCGGCAAACAGCAGCAGGGCAGGGGTAGCAAGTAGCGTGACGGGCAGCGACCAGCGATGATCGGCCCCCACCAGCCAGCGCGCCATATGCGGCATCATCAGGCCGATAAAGGCGATGGGGCCGACGACGGCGGTGGCGCTGCCGCACAGGACGGTGATGACGATCAGGCCGATCAGCTGGGTGCGGGCGACGCGGCTGCCGAGGGCGGTGGCGGTATCGTTGCCCAGGCTCAGGCTGTTCAGCGCCCGGCTCAGCAGCAGAGCGGCGATCCCCGCCACCACTACCGGCAGCAGGACAATTTTCAGCGTTTGCAGGGTGCGGATATCCAGCGAACCGGCCTGCCAGAAGCGTAGCTGATCGTAGACGTCCGGGTTGAGCAGGGCGATGCCGTTGGACAGCCCCTCGAGTACCGCCGCAAGGGCGACCCCGGCGAGAGTGAGGCGCACCGGGCTCAGCTGACCGCCGCCCTGGCTGCCGGTAAAGGCTACCAGCAGCGAGGCGCAGAGCGCGCCGCAGAATGCCAGCAGCAGCTGCTCCTGCGGGGAAGTGATCCCAAACAGCGCCGCGCCGAGGACGATGGCGAAGCTGGCGCCGGAGTTGACCCCCAGCAGGCCGGGGTCGGCCAGCGGGTTGCGGGTGAGCGTCTGCATCAGCGCGCCGGCGAGGCCGAGGGCGACGCCGGCCAGCAGACCGGCCAGAGTGCGCGGCAGGCGCGCGTCCAGCACGATAGTGCAATCAGCGCTTTGACAGGTTCCGCTGAAGGCGGTGAATACCGTGCCGATCGGCAACGATTTGGCGCCGATGGTCAGGCTAAGCGCGGCGGCTAAGGCGAGTAATAGCAACAATCCGGGCACGGCGACAGAGCGTACCGCGGTCGTAGAAAACGACATAACTGACATCCCTGATATGATAATGATAGTAATTATCGTTATCGATTTTATTCAGCTATGGTAGCATGACCCACAGTAAAAAGGGTATTAAAAATAACGACAAGGCGCTGTAATGAACCGACAATCCTGGCTGCTCAATCTCAGCCTGCTGAAAACTCACCCGGCGTTTCGCGCCGTTTTTATCGCTCGCTTTATCTCTATTCTGTCGCTTGGCCTGCTGGGCGTGGCCATTCCGGTGCAGATCCAGATGATGACCCATTCGACCTGGCAGGTCGGGCTGTCGGTGACGCTGACCGGGGCGTCGATGTTTGTTGGTCTGATGGTGGGGGGCGTGCTGGCTGACCGCTATGAACGTAAACGCCTGATCCTGTTGGCGCGCGGCACCTGCGGCGTGGGCTTTGTCGGCCTGTGTCTGAACGCCCTGTTGCCGGAGCCGTCGCTGGCGGCGATCTACCTGCTGGGGATCTGGGATGGGTTCTTCGCCTCGCTGGGGGTGACCGCGCTGCTGGCGGCGACCCCGGCGCTGGTGGGGCGGGAAAACCTGATGCAGGCCGGGGCCATCACCATGTTGACGGTGCGCCTTGGCTCAGTGATTTCGCCGATGATCGGCGGCCTGCTGCTGGCCACCGGCGGCGTGGCGTGGAACTTCGGCCTGGCGGCGGCGGGGACCTTTATCACCACCTTAACCCTGCTGCGTCTGCCGCAGCTGCCGCCGCCTCCGCAGCCGCGCGAGCATCCGCTGCGCTCCCTGCTGGCGGGGCTGACCTTCCTCTGCCGGAGCCCGCTTATCGGCGGGATTGCGCTGCTTGGCGGTCTGCTGACCATGGCCAGCGCGGTGCGGGTGCTCTATCCGGCGCTGGCCGGTAGCTGGCAGATGTCGGCCGGACAGATTGGCCTGCTGTACGCCGCTATTCCGCTCGGTGCGGCGCTGGGGGCGTTGACCAGCGGCCAGCTGGCCCAGACGGTGCGGCCGGGCGCGCTGATGCTGGCGACGACGGTGGGATCGTTTGTCGCCATTGCGCTGTTCAGCCTGATGCCGCACTGGGCATTGGGCGCGCTGTGCCTGGCGCTGTTTGGCTGGCTGAGCGCTATTAGCTCGCTGCTGCAGTACACCCTGATCCAGACCCAGACGCCGGAACATATGCTCGGGCGGATTAACGGTCTGTGGACCGCGCAAAACGTCACCGGCGACGCCATCGGCGCGGCGCTGCTCGGCGGCTTAGGGGCGGTGATGACGCCGGCGGCATCCGCCAGCGCCAGCGGCTGGGCGCTGGCGCTTGTCGGTGTGCTGCTGGTTGGGCTGCTACGCGAGCTGCGCCGTTTCCAGCGCCCGGAAATTGTCAACGAAAGTTAAGTCGGGTGCGCTTGCCCGGTGGCGGCTACGCCTTACCGGGCCTACGGTACTGGGGGACGCTGGCATTGTAGGCCGGGCAAGCGCAGCGCCGCCCGGCAAGGTGTTCAGGCCGGGTTCCCGGCCTGATGCCCGGTGGCGGCTGCGCCTTACCGGGCCTGGGGTACGGCAGGCCGGTGCAAGCTCAGTAGGCCGGGCAAGGTGTGCAGGCCGCGTTCCCGTCCTGATGGCGCAGCCCGCGTTAGCCGAACAGGCTGGAGAGACGCTGGAGCACCAGCAGAGCGCTGTAGTAGTCAAGGCGGAAGGTCTCGGTGCCCAGCGGGTAGACGCGTTTGCCTGCGACCGCCGGGAGATGCGCCAGCAGCGGGTTGGCGTAGATGGCATCCGCATCTTTCTGGTCGCCGGCGAACAGGAACAGGCTCTGGCCGTTCAGACCGGCCGCGAGGTTCTCCCCGCCCAGCTGCACGATATCGTGGCGTTTACCCTGGCTATGGCTGGCGGGCAGGCCGCCCGGCAGCGTCGCCAGGCTAAAGCCCAGCTGTTCGAGCATCTGCCCCTGAGCCGATTCCGGCGTCCAGATATTGGCGCTGTGCGCGGCGGCGGTATAGACCAGGGCGGTCACCGGCTGCGGCGGCAGTTTCATTTTTTCTTTTAACGAAACGAGCTGTTTATTGAAGTCGGCAATGCGCGCGCTGGCCTGTTGTTCATGACCGGTGATCTGCCCCAGCTGGGTGAGCAGGGTTTGCCAGCTTTTATCGTCATAGTTGATGACCAGCGTCGGGGCGATGGTTTTAAGCTGATCGTACAGCGGCAGGGCGGAGTCGCCGCCGGTCGCGCTCACCAGGATCAGATCCGGCATCTGGGCGGCCACCGCTTCGGCGCTTGGTTCGCCGATGTACAGCCGCGCCAGCTTGCGGGCTTTGGCAACCTCGCTCCACTGGCGCAGAAAGCCCTGGCTATCGGCGACGCGGTTGTTCGGCGTGGTCGCGCCGCTGGCGACCACCGGAGCGTCAATCGCCAGCAGCGAACCGGTAAGCGTCACGCTGGTGGAGACAATGCGCAGCGGCTGACTCGGCAGGGTATGCGTCCCGTAGCTGTCGGTGACCTGGCGCGGCCAGTCCGCCGCCTGGGCTGAGGTAATTCCTAAAAGCAACAGCATGCCGGTCACCGCACCGCGGCGGCAGAAAGAAAAGAAGTTCACGTCATCGCATCCTGATTTGAAAGGTGATAAATGCGTCTCATTTTCAACTTTGTGTCAGCAGGATGCAAGCCAAAGTGGCGGCGCCATGACGTAACGCGGTTGACATGGCGGGCAATACCTTTTAGGTTAGCCAACCAAAATATAAATGATAATTATTCTTAATATCTTTATCGTTTTTTGGAGGATGATATGGAAACGTCACTGGCTGAGGATGTAAAGAAACCGACCCGGACCCTGTCGCCGGACAGCTTCTTCTTTATGTCGCCGTACCGCAGTTTTACCACTTCAGGCTGCTTCCGTCGCTTCTCACAGCCCGCCGTTGGCGGCGATGCGCTGAACGGCGAGTTCCAGCAGCAGATGGCGGCCGCCTTTGCCGAGGCCCGGGCGGCGGGGATCC
>OHTY01000439.1_pt1 | contig 10809 bp, 12 predicted proteins | sample 1579061 | NCBI WGS metagenome assembly OHTY01 (sample SAMEA3879520, study PRJEB24766) | human gut metagenome | biome: human-associated habitat; feature: feces | place: USA | collected 1985/1987 | reverse complement strand
CAGGAATAGATTACGGAGATCTGGTGCTGATCCGTCGGCAGAACTATGCCGATTCAGGCGATATAGTAGTCGCTCTTATGGACGATGAAGCTACGCTCAAACGCTTTTACCCCGAACCGGAAAATCAAAGAATACGTCTGCACCCCGAAAACAGCGAAATGGATGATATCTATGTGGATAACTGTATCATTCAGGGAGTAGCAGTCAAGGTTATAAAAGATCTAGAATAATTACAAGGAGACCAGCTATGAAAAGTCAATAGAAAAAGAAGAAGATTAACAGAAAGTTCAAAAGGGGCAAAAAGGATGTCCACCCTAAAAAGATAAAGGCGAAAAATTTAAACGAGAGCGAAAGTAATATTATCATTAAGGAGCTTAAAGATAACCCTCACAAGCTTGTGAGCGGTATGTCCCAAAGCAGAATAATGAGAATTGCCCTGAGCTACTTTAGAATCATAATAACGCTTGAATGTGTCGTTGTTTAAAGAAACGTTCCACGCTGCATTTATGAGAGCATAGCGGAGTATCTTTGAACCGCGCTTGGACATTCTTGTACGCTTTGCGTTGAACTTGCCCGACTGATTGATGACAGGGTCAAGTCCTGCATAAGCAAGCAACTTTGAAGAATCAGAAAAGCGTTTAATGTCACCGATTTCGCCAAGTATCATAGCACCATTGAGCTTACCAATACCCGGAACGGTCATGATAACCGAATCAAGCTCGTCCATAGCTGTTTCAATAACCGTTTCAAGCTCATTTAACTGGCTTTCAATTAACTCAATCTGAGCAATGGTTTGGGTTATTTGAATAGATATGTAGGTGTTCTTCACACCAACGGACGATTTTGCAAGACTTTTGAGGGACTCAGCGTCCTGCTTACCGAAGCGACCTCTGGAAGCTTTGGTAAGAATGTTACTTAGTTTTGTTAAGTGTAAAGCAGCAATGTCGTCCGGTGAAGAATACACCTTAAGAAGCTCATAACAGGATTTGATGTGCAGACCGGATTTAAAGAAGTACCGAAGCTCCGGAAAGATAACATCAACGTAAGAAGTGAGCTGAATTTTAAGTCGTGCTTTGGACTTTTTCAGATTCTGACGAAAACGGCAGAGGGACTTTAGCTTTAAGGTTTTGATGTCGTTTTCAGTATAACGTCTGAATGAGTTGACCATCAATGTTTTGCAGATAAGCAAAGAATCCACCTTGTCGGTTTTAGTCTTGCGAATGCCTGTTTTACGCATAGCGGCGGTCTGAACTGGATTGATGACAGCAAGCTCATATCCGCAGCCGTGCAGAAAAAAGATAACATTTTCTGCATAGTGTGCAGTTGATTCAAGCCCGATGAGAAGATTTGATTTGTCGAGTGAATCAAGCTTTGATTTAAGGAGCTTAAAGCCTTCGTGGTTGTTTGAAAAAGAAAAGGGTTCAATAACAATAACGCCGTCCGAATCAACTGCTGCAGCAACGTGAGTTTCCTTTGCAATATCAATTCCAACATAAATCATAAGTTTTACCTACCTTGTAAAATTATTGGTACTGTTTTCGTGCCACTTAGTTTTATTCCCGTAAACTTGCGTGAGATTAAAATTCTTTGACTTATCCAGCTATAAACATTGTAAATAAAACTGTGGCTTTACACTCCTTATAGTAGTCGAGCTACAGAAAAAATCAAAAGTCCACAGCATCTGTTTTATTATACCACATTTTTGGAAAGGAGAGTATGATTTAGGCTTTACTATATCATACAAGAAAGTAATGCAAAAAATACGAATAATTGACGCGGACGAATCGGGAGGTAATAATACGTTCGCTCGTCTTCAACGTTGGTACTGCCCCAACTGCGGAGAATTAGCCACAGGATATCCAAACAGGAATAACATAACAAAAGTTGAATGCAAACGCTGTCATATAACAATGCTGAGAAAGTCGAAAGGCAGGCATCACGATATCATTGAGATGTTTGAATATGTCAGCGAGTGTTAAAATAAAATACGGTATGTAGACGGTAAGGTCGGGCTGAAACAGCGCCGCGTTTAAATCCTTTATCAGGGTCGCATACTTTGATTACCGATCGGTTTATCCAAACATATCGACTTACGTCGATTAACATGAGAGGCCGTCGGCAGGATAGATTCCGCAAGGAGTCTGTCTTGTCGACGGCTTTTTTTATTAAATAAATATTCAACGCCTGATATGCATTAGGGCGAGGATACAAAATATGGTCGTTTTGCAAAAAATGCAAAACAGCATATTCAGTACCCTTTCTTTAGTGCGCCTTTTTTCAGGTAAACGGAGTCTGTGTGCTGAATACAGACTCCGTTTTTTGTGTCCTCAGACCGAAGTATCGGGAGAAAGGACAAATATGTTTTTAACTTCAAAATGGCTGTGTCTGACAGCTAAGTACCCGTAAGCCTTCGTTTTGATAAAAACCTTATATATCAAAAACGGAGGAATTACAATGAAAACAAAATATTTTGAATACAACAGAAACGGCGGAAGTGAAAAGTATTCCGAATTTACTGAAGCTGAGTATCTCAAAGCGAAGGAGGATGAAAACCGTTGGTTTATCAGCTTTGGAGATAGCGTTCTTGAATGCGAGGAAAGCCAGTATTCGGATCACTTTTCCAAGAAGGATCATGGTGAGTATACGCAAAAGGATAGGAACTGGAAGAAGGTTATTCCGGTTTCGTTGGAGCAGTATACATACGGCGGAAATTACGAGCAGAAGATTCTCAAGGACAGTACAGTTGTTCCGCTTGAGGAGCGTATCTTAGAGCAGTTAGACTTGGAGCATGACTTGGTAAAGCTCAAAAAAGTCATGAAAAAGCTCAAGCCATACGAACGTGAAATTATTTATCAGCTTTTTTGGATGAATAAAAGTCAGAATGAACTTGCCAAGGAATATGACATTACCAGACAAACAATGCACGAAAAAGTACATCGAATTTTGGTGAAAGTGCTGAAATTATTTGAAAACGAAAAATAAATCCCTTACAAACCTCAATTTCGTTGCCAGTAAGTAGTGAAGGGAAAAATCGATGAGAATAATTCGGAGAATTTTCCCGACAGCATCTTGACAACAGAATAGCAACTCTGCAAGTACGTTAATCACACGGCCGGTATGAAATCTCGGCAGCCAAATGTGATGTCCGCCATGACCTTGAAAAAGCGAGCGATAAAGACAAGTCACAGACCTTTGGACAGCATCCAAAGTCGGCGATGAAACGTGTGAGGATAATGATACTTCCCAGTGAGGGCTAAGAGAGCGGGTGAAACGCCCATGATGCGGTTACGCTGACCGCAGCTTGCAGAGTTCCGCCGTGACGGTCGTTGAGAACAAATATCACGGAAAATCGTCTGAAACTAACGAATCAGACGAAGGCAAAACGAATTTATATGGCGGTTTGCACATTTTAGCAGACCGCCTGTTACATATAAAATTTCAAAGGTCAGGAGGCTGATATATGAACGATAATGATACATCAGAAAAAACGTATTTTCAATATAAATACAATAAATTCGGAGTCGATATTTCTACTCCAACAGTCAGATTATCTGACAAGCATCCATGCTTTGGCTGTGTGTGGTATGACAGGAATACAGACGTACTGTTCTGTCCGTTTCACAGCTGTGTAAGATACAGAAAAGGTGAATGAAATGCTGATTAAACGTGGAGATATTTTCTATGCCGATTTGAATCCCGTGGTCGGCTCAGAGCAAGGCGGTATTCGTCCTGTGCTGGTGGTACAGAATAATGTGGGAAACAGGCACAGCCCAACGATCGTGGTTCTTCCGCTTTCGACGGCAAAAAAGCATTATCTTCCCACTCATATTCATATCCGAGGTTCAAAAACATTGCCCAAGGATTCAATCGTGCTTGCGGAACAGATACGGACGATAGACAGATACCGATTGAAAAGTTACGTGGGTTCAGTTGATTTTGAACTTATGGAAAAAGTAGAAAAAGCGATGAAAATAAGTATAGGAGTTGATTTTGATGACTAAATTTGGACAAGCAGAATACAGCGATTTTATGGCGAGAGTATTTGCGGACAAGCTTGATGAAATTCTTGAAGCAGCCGACAAACAGAATTTTAACAGCAAAAATACGGAAGATATATACGGTCAGTTCCCGTCTTCAAGGGACGCAGCATAAGGGGGTTAAGAAATGTTAGGATTTATTATTGGATTGCTTGCAGGCGGTACAGCGGGAGTAATCACAATGTGTCTTTGCACTGCGGCAAAGCAGACAGATGAAAATATGTCAAATTCGGACAAGTAATTTTGTCGGGTTTGGTAATACCATTCTGAAAAGATTTGTGGTATTCTTGTTGGTTGAAAGGAGAGTGAGAAAATGCCGACAGTAACGGTTATACAGCCGACAATAGCAGAAGAAAAAGCAGTCAAGATACGTTGTGCCGCATATTGCCGAGTATCAAGCGATTCCGAAGATCAGCTTAATTCCTTTATGGCTCAGACAAGGTATTACAGTCAGTTTTTTGAGGATTCGGAAACAGAGGAACTCATCGACATATATGCTGACGAGGGTATCACAGGAACCCGTGAGGACAAGCGTGACGAGTTTCAGCGAATGATAAAGGACTGCCGAAAGGGTAAAATCGACAGAATTTACACCAAGTCCATAAGCCGCTTTGCCCGAAATACAAGGGATTGTCTGAAGAACGTAAGAGAATTGAAATCCCTTGGAATTACGATATATTTTGAGAAAGAGAATATTGATACCGCTAACATGACTGACGAAATGATGATAACAATTATGGGCGGTTTGGCGCAGGAGGAATCAACTTCGATCTCCAAAAACATAAAATGGAGTTATCAAAAAAGATTTGAAAAAGGAACAGTAAATGTTTTTTCTGCGCCCTTTGGTTACAAGTTAAGTAATGGCTCGTTAATTATTAACGAAACACAAGCTCAGATTGTAAAAGAGATTTTTGAGATGTTTCTGAATGGTATTGGTTATCAGCGGATTTCAGAGATTTGTCAAAATAAGTATTCATCATATAAGGATAATTTTAGTTATTACGGCATTCGATATATTTTGTCCAATGAAAAGTATATCGGTGATTCAAAATATCAAAAAACATTTACCACGAATACACTTCCGTATAGAAAACTCCCTAATAAAGGTGAGTTAATTCAATATTATATTCAAGCCACACACAAAGCTATAATATCAAAAGAAACATTTGAGAAAGCACAAGCTCTAATAGAATGTAGAAAGCATAAGAACATATTGTCAGAATCACCATTCAGCGGAAAAATCATATGCGCCAACTGCGGAACAAAATATAAGCGTAAATGTAGTGGCGATAAAATATACTGGGTTTGCCGCAGGCATGACAATTTAGCGCAACTATGCACAAATAAACGAATTGAGGAAAAGTTTATTAGACAGAGTTTTATAATACTTCACAACAAACTGTTATTCAATTACAAGCAAATTCTTGTACCTCTCCAAACGTCGTTACAGGATTTAAAGCTGAAAAAATTCAGCGGAAAAACTCAGGTAATGGACATACACAAGGAAATAGCCAAACTTCGAGAACAGGCTCACGTTCTTGCGAGATTGAAAACGAAAGGATTTCTGGACGAGGCAAAATACCTTGAACAAACCACTGAATTGACGGCGAAAATCAACAAGCTTCAGACGGAACTGAAAAAGCTTACACGCTCCGACGACGAGGACGAAACGCTTGAACAGATAGAAATGCTGATTGATTTTTTTGAAAAGCGAGAAAATATCATGATTGATTTTGATGAATCGGCGTTTGAGAATATCGTTGAGAAAATTGTTGTTATAGATCAGCATGAGCTGGAGTTTCATTTGATTGGCGGATTGAAGTTCAAAGAAAAGATATAACGGAAAGTGCCTTGCAGTAAAATTGCAGAGCTTTTCTTTGTTGGTTTTGGTACTGGATTTCCGCAGAATTTTGTAGTATTGTTGTACATGGAGGTGAAATTAGATGCCCAAAAACAGAGTAATACCGTTCGGCTACTGCATGAAAAACGGCGAAATAACTACCATTCCGAAAGAAGTTTACGCAGTATCAACGATTTTCAGCGAATATCTGAATGGCAGCAGTTTACTTCAAATCGCAAAACTAATGGAGTCCGAAAAAATACGATATAGTACCGATTCCGACCGTTGGAACAAAAATATGGTAAAGCGGATAATCGAAAATAAGAAATATCTGGGAACAGATAAATATCAGCAGATAATTGATGAGGATATTTTTAGGCAGGCTAATGAAAAGCGAGTGAGAAAAGCTGCTACGCTATGCGTTATCTCAGACGATTTACAGGAAATCAGAAAGGTTACATACTGCGCCGAATGCGGAGAAAAGCTTTTCAGAAAAACCAACGGCAAAGGACGTGAATATTGGAACTGCGGAAATCCCGATTGCTTTAAATATGAATATCGACTGACCGGCCAAATGATAATAGGAGCGGTGCTGACTATTTTAAACACAGCTATCGGAAATCCAAGCCTATTAGAGTACGGCGGCGAAGTGAGCACATATTCTCCTACTGCCGATGTGATCCGTAAACAAAATGAAATTAATCAGATGTCCGATTCTATACAAGTGGACTTTGACCGAGTGAAATCTGAAATTTTCAAACTTGCCGAGATGAAGTACGACTGCTGTACTTACAATGGCAGTCCGCAGAAAACTAATGAAATCAAGGCACTTCTTAAAAATCACGAACAATTAAATACGTTGGATATTGGCTTATTAAAAAACTGCGTAAACAGGATTTTAATAAGCCATTTTTGTACCATAGAGGTTGAATTAATCAACGGCACACGCATCCAAAACATATCAGAAAGGAATGAGAATTGTGTCCACAGCATCGAATGTAACGATAATTCCTGCCAAAGCGCAGACGGAAATAAACCGTGATAAATATCACCAATTGAGAGTGGCTGCATACTGCCGTGTTTCCACCGAGCAAGAGGAGCAGCAGAACAGCTATCAGGTGCAGATTGCGTATTACACTGATTTAATTAATCGAAAAAAAGAATGGACGCTTGCAGGAATTTTCGCTGACGAGGGCATCAGCGGAACTCAGACAAAAAAGCGTACCGAATTTAATCGCATGATTAGGATGTGCAAGAACAAAAAAATTGACCTTGTAATTACCAAGTCGATATCAAGATTTGCCAGAAATACAGTTGATTGCCTTGAATACGTCAGACAGCTTAAAGACTTGGGTATCGGCGTTATTTTTGAGAAAGAAAACATAAATACTCTCACAATGACAAGCGAGTTTATGATAGCGTTGTACGGAAGTTTTGCTCAGGCAGAATCGGAGTCAATAAGCAAAAATGTAAGCTGGGGCAAAGAAAAAGCCTTTCGTGAGGGCAAGGTTAGTTTTCAATACAAATATCTTCTCGGCTACAAAAAAGGTGCGGGCGGCAAGCCTGAAATAGTTCCTGAAGAAGCGGAAACAGTAAAGCTGATTTTTAATATGTACCTTGACGGATATACGCTTTTAAATATCGCAGATACGCTTATGGCTCAGGGCAGAAAGACGGCTACAGGCAAAAATATTTGGAGTAAAGGCGAGGTTCAGCGTATTCTGAAAAATGAAAAATATGTCGGCGATGCACTCCTGCAAAAGACTTTTACCTCCGACTGTATCACTCACAAGGTGGTTAAAAATAACGGAGAGCGACCTATGTATCTTGTGACAGACCACCACTCTCCGATAGTTGACCGTGATACGTTCAACCGTGTTCAGCAGGAGCTTGCAAGGCGAACTTCCAAGCGTAAAATCAGCGATAAAACCAAAACTGAGCAAGGCAAATACAGCGGAAAATATGCGTTATCAGAGCTGCTGATATGCGGTCATTGCGGAACTCCATACAGACGCAGGGTGTGGTCAAGAAACGGCAAAAAACAAACAGTCTGGCGGTGTATCAGCCGTTTGGAACACGGCAAAAAGTACTGCCCCGATTCGCCGACGATCAAGGAAGAACAGCTCCACAAGGCGATAATTCAGGCTATCAATAATTACTATTCCTGCCGAAATGATATTGCAAGGATTTTAAAAGCGAATATCGGCTCGGTACTTGAATGTCAGGGGCAGGAGGAAATCCTCGCAGTAGAAAAAAGGCTGAAAGAAATCGACCAAGCAAGAAATGATTTAGTGGATTTAATCGCTTCAGGCGGCTGCGATGAGGACAAGCTTGACAGTGAGTTTGCAAAGCTTTATGCGGAAGAACAGCAGTTGAGCGAACGGCTTGAAAATCTGAAATTGCAGAACAAAACTTCAGAAGGAACACAGGCGAAACTTGATGAAATTATGGATATGATAGAGCATGAAAAGTTTGAGTTGGAAACCTTTGATAATGTGCTGATACGCAAATTAATCGAGTGCATAAAAGTACTGAGCAAGACCGAAATATTGGTGATTTTCAAGGGCGGATACGAAGTTAGAACGGAAATTGAATAACGATTAAATTTACGGCTTGCGGAGAAATCTGCAGGCTGTTTTTGTTGGGAGGCGGTTATTTGGCAGGCAATTTTGATGGGATAAAGACAAGAAATTTTGGCATTGAGATAGAAATGACAGGCTTAACTCGCTGTCAGGCGGCAAAAGCGCTTTCAGGTGTTCTGGGAGGAGAGGTTGTCCATGAGGGTGGCACTTATGATAAATATACGGTTAAAGATATTAAAAGCAGGGATTGGTCTATTGTGTACGACGGAAGTATCAACTGTTACAATGCAAACGGCGACCGAGCTTCCAAATCCTACAGTGTGGAAATGAATTCTCCTGTTCTTGAATATGGGGATATTCCGCTTTTGCAGGAGGTTGTACGAGCTCTTAGAAAAGCGGGCGGAGTAACAGGTCCGAGATATTGTGCAGGCACGCATATACACATTTCGGCAGACGATTACACTCCGCAGCAGATACGCAATCTTGTAAATATTTTTGCAAGTAAGGAGGACTTTCTGTGGGACGCTTTGCAGGTTTCTTCTGCTCGTGAATCCTACTGTCACAAGATGGATAAGCAGTTCATCGAGGAAATTAACCGAAAAAAGCCTAAAGATATGGAAGAAATAAAGGGGCTTTGGTATCACGGCAGAATGAGCGAACAGTTTCAGCATTACTCAAATAGCCGATATGTTATCTGCAATCTGCACTCATTCTTTCAGCATGGTCATTACGAGATAAGGGCATACAACGGAAGTCTTCATGCAGGAGAGGTAAGAAGTCAGATAGTTCTTGCGCTTGCCATAAGCAATGCGGCAATGACTAAGAAATACTGTTCTCCGCACGTTTCGCAAAGCGATAATATGCGGTACAGCTTTCGTGTATGGCTTTTGAATCTTGGACTTATCGGAGATGAGTTCAAGAATTGCAGAACGCATTTGCTAAAACATTTGGATGGCGATATTGCATGGCGGCACCCGGAGGACGGAATAGCCGCAAGAGCAAAGCTGAAAGAAAAACGTGAAGCTGAACGGCAAGCCGCCCGTGGGCAGCGTGTCGAGCCTGTAAGCGAGGTTCAGGAGTTAAACGAAAATGTATCCGATGAAAATTCAGAGCCGACAGAGAGCGAATGTGAGAACTTTGAAGAAGATGAAGAAATGGGCATGGAAATGTCAATGTGATCGGAGGTAGAGAATGAAAAATAAACAGTTATATATTGCATATGGAAGCAATATAAATTTGGAGCAAATGGCATACAGATGTCCACATTCAAAGGTTGTAGGAACATCAGAAATCAAGGATTATGAATTAGAGTTCAGGGGCGTTGCAACAATCGTTCCGAATAAGGGTGCAAGAGTTCCCGTTCTGATATGGGAGCTTGACGAAAGGGATTTGCCTACTCTTAACAAATACGAAGGCTACCCCAGTTTCTACAGGCAGGAAAAAATGACCTTTGAAATGGACGGAAAAACCTACGAAGGTATGGCATATCTGATGAATCGTGGGACAATTTCTCCACCGAGTCAGCAGTATTACAACACGATTTTGCAGGGATACAGAGAAAACGGTTTGGACGAGAAATATCTTCAAACTGCTCTTGAAAATTCTCAGCAGCTTGAGTATTACGTGAATGATGAATTCGATGAGGATTTTGATGAAGATTACGATCTTGACGACGATATGCAGATGAAATTTTAGGAGGTTCAGCGTAATGAGATACAAAGGATTTTATGTGAAAATAACCCCCGATACTGATTTGCATCGGGAGGATAAGGACGGAAATGATATTTGCTGTAACGGCTTTACTATAGAAGTTTTTGCAGATGAGGCCGAAAAGCTTGAAATTGATGTTTTTTCGGCGGCGGTAGATTTTGAGATTTTTGAAAACAGCTTATCTGAGGCTGAACAGTTTGCTAAGGATTATATTGGTTGTGAGGAGAAGAAGTACCGTAGAATGATTGATGAGCTCAGTGAATATTGACCGGGAGGAATAATTTTTAATCGGAATGGTCATAATTTATATTGTTTTAGATATGCATCCATTTGGTATCAGCAAGACAAAGGTTTTAAAAGCAGACGTTTTTATGGCGCCTGCTTTTTTGTTGTGCTATTGATTTTTTGCAGATCTTATAGTATAATGGGGATTACAAAATACATTGCAGAGCATAAAAATATTTAGGAGTAAACAATATGTCGCAAAAGTGGAATGACCCCGAAGCCAGAGAGAACTATATTCTCTTGATAACATTGGACAATATGATTTTCTTCTTCCTTTTTATGTATCTGATGTTTGAAGGTACGTTTGTCATTGGAGAATATCCGATGATGGGGATTGAATGGCTTGTCGAGCAGA
>OHTY01000425.1_pt1 | contig 11011 bp, 10 predicted proteins | sample 1579061 | NCBI WGS metagenome assembly OHTY01 (sample SAMEA3879520, study PRJEB24766) | human gut metagenome | biome: human-associated habitat; feature: feces | place: USA | collected 1985/1987 | reverse complement strand
GAAGATACTATCACAAACAGAATGCTGCACTGGTCATATACGCCGGAGCAGAAGGAAGAGGTGAAAAAAGCATTGGCTGCAGGAGTTCCGAAAGCAACGATTCTTACTTACTTCTATCCGGAGGTTACTGTGGAGAAGATGAGTTCATATCGGAAGAAGCAGTAAATGTTATCGCATAGGCACAGGGATTATGGTATACTGTGCCTATGTAAAAAAGAATGCTTTTTGCAAATCGGAATTGACCGAATAAGTTAATCGTGCCATATGGCTTGATTATAAATACAAAGATAAAAACGCAATGTACATTGAAAATGTACTAGAGCTGGTAGGTAGCCCAGCCGTCCTATGCAAATAGGGTAAGTAACCTGCCCCTCCGGGTTGTCCATTCTTTGTTCAATTCATTTTAGGAGGGATTCTTATGGACAAAGCAAGTGGAAAACTGACGGTATATTTTGAAGAACCATTTTGGGTAGGCATATTTGAGCATATTGAAGATGGTAAATTATCTGTGGCAAAGGTAACATTTGGTGCAGAGCCAAAAGATTATGAAGTACAGGAATATATTCAAAAGTGCTATTTCAGTTTGAAATTCAGTCCGGCTGTTGAAACTGTTGTAAAGGATATAAAAAGAAATCCGAAACGGATGCAGCGTTCAGCAAAAAAGCAGATGCTGGAAACTGGCATTGGCACAAAATCGCAACAGGCGTTGAAATTACAACAGGAACAGAACAAGCAGGAACGCAAAGAGAAAAGACGCAAGAAAAAAGAGGCAGAAGAGCAGCGAATGTTTGAACTGAAACAGCGCAAGAAATTGGAAGAGAATGCGAAGAAGTAAAGAACTGATTTTCGGTTTTAATGCGAATTCCCCAGCATAATAAGGTCGAGTGCATGGGAGGCAGGCCATCAGTTAGGGCTAAAAATAGCCGTTGACCTGTTCTTTGTAGGAAGAACGGACAAGGTTGAGACGATGGCGGGTCCTCGCAAAATTTGACTTTTATGTTTGAATCACTATAAAGGTAAGCTGCCGCCCATCTTGAGCGGCAGCTTGCTTTTTATAGAATCTACTATCCCTGATACCTTATTCTTTCAACCAGCGTTTCCTTTTTCAGATTACTGCTTAAAACGAGGGAAAGCACAATTTGTAGAATTCCAACCAGAAGAATCATAACAAGAATCGGGATAAGAGGAACGTGATAAACGTTCATTCCAAAAATCCCATTATGCTTCGCATAGGAAAACAGTGCATAGCCAAGGGGCAGACCGGCAGCAAGTGCGACGCAGATGGTGCCAACCGTAAAAATCAAGCCCTGTATTTGTAAGCTCAGATTCAACTGCTTATTGGTCATGCCTACCGCTTGCAGCACACCGTATTCCTGCTTCTTCGTGGTGATATTGATGATCATGGTGTTTGCCAGATTCATAAACCCAATGAGACCGACAATTGCCATGAACAGATAGCAGCCAAGCTTCATCATACGGCTTGCGTATTCTGCGGTTTGCAATTCTGCGTGATAGGTGTTCAGCTTGATATGAGAAGTATCGGAGAGCAGGTCATTCAGGCTTTGCTCTACAGATGCCACATCTTTTTTAGCACAATCCACCCACAGGTATCCATAAGATGTCCCTTTCGGATTTACAGAGCGGTATACTTCTTCCGGAATGACCAGATAAGTGTCCGCGCTTACAAAGGAGCCTGCGATTTTTCCATGATAGGTATAGGTTCCGCTTCCGTTATCAAAGTTGAATGTAATCGGTGCACCCGCAGAATACCCGTCAGCTTCCATCCACGTGGACCAGCCAAAGAAAACATCCCCGTTTTTGACAGCCTGTGCATAGTCCATGGAACCGATATCGCCATCCCCGCGCATCATTTCAAAATCCTCTTGATTTACGATTGCAACCGGAAATTTTGTTCCGTTCAGATCTGCAGAGACGATTTCTCTCGTCAGTACATCCGTTACACCGGGGATGGATTTGATTTCTTTAATCAAAGAATCATTCAGTGGGTTGTTCTGTAGGATTGTGTCCAGATTATTCTCCGAATAGGCTTCATCATAATTCTGGGAATAATCCAGCTGCAACTCAAATTGTCCATGGTTGATTGCAATCCGCGCCTCGTGCTCCGTGTCAATATTCCCAACATAATTAGAGATAATTACAAACAATACACAGGAAAGCCCCATGGTAAGAATCGTAGCAATGGTTCTTTTCGGATTGCCTGTCACATTTGCCATTGCCATGGAGAAAACGGTGACATCTTTTCTGCCTTTTCGTCTGCCCTGTTTTTGCGTTTTGGAGCCGTCAAGATACCGTGTCGCTTCGATGGGTGAAATCCGGGAAACAATTTTCATGGGTTTGCGCAGAGCCAAAACGACCGTAAGAAACGATACAAAAATGCAGATGAGCATAATTGTCAGTGAAAACAGAGGCACCTGATGGTTCTTGATTCCGGACGATACCAGATTTCCCTGCTCCACCAGCCAGTTGAAGCTGACTTTTGCAATCAGGAAACCAAACAGCAGCCCCAGCGGTATCGAAGGAACCGCCAGAAGAATGCCCTCACGAAAGATCAACTGCTTCATCTGCTTTCTGGTTGCACCCAGCGCCTTGATTTTTCCGTACTCCTGAACCTTCTGGGCGATCCCGACCTGGAAGATATTATAAATGACCACAACGGAAAACAGCACGATTCCGAGGATCAGGGTTCCACAAACCACAATCATTTCATAGCTCGGCTGCAATACCCACTGCAGGTAGAGGTCATTGATGATCACGTTTTTCTGGTCAATGCCGCAGGAATCCGCGATTTCTTTTATAACAGGCGCAACATTATTCATAGATACATTTGCAGAATCGCTCAAGGTAAAATAGATATTATATTGCCTGTCACCCTCCGCAACACGCTCATTATAAAAATCCTGCGAACCGAATACAACATAGGAAGCCTCGATGGTATATTCATCCCGGTCATATAAAATCCCGCTGACAGTAAATTCCACCGGTGCGTATTCCGACTGCATGCCGGAACGGTACTCCAATGTTACGGTGTCTCCGACCTTTACATCATGGTATCCCACTGCATCAAAGAAAGCGCGTCCTGCGGCAATTTCCTGCGCCTTTTCCGGATAGGTACCTTCCTTCAACACATATTCCTGATTATAGGGAAGCATTTTCCTGACCGTTTCATCCGCACTGACAAAGCCGCCATTTTCATTTCCTTTCAGGATGCCCTCCGTACACATGATGCCGATATCAGATATCTCAGCTCTGCGTTCCACTTCTTTTAATTGCGTACCATCTGCGGCGATAAACAGGCCGTAGTTGCTTCCGTATGAGCTTGCCGCCTGACTTTTCTGTAAACGAATTACCCCATTTCCCACAGTACTGATGATAACAAGCAGCATCGTGGTCAGACAGATTGCCATCATGATCAGTATACTTCTTGTCCTGTTCCTTTTGTCATTGCTATATGCAATCCTGCTTATTGTCTTCATCTGAAATCCACCACCTGTCCGTCCTCAATCACCAGAATACGGTCAGCGACCTGTGCAATTTCGTCATCATGGGTAATCATTACAATTGTCTGTCCATATTTTTTTGCTGTCATCTTAAGCAGGGCGATTACCTCATCACTGGTCTTAGAATCAAGATTTCCTGTCGGCTCATCTGCAAATATAATTTCCGGACGATTCACCAGTGCTCTTGCAATTGCTACTCTCTGCTGCTGTCCTCCGGATAACTGATTTGGCAGATTATAAATCCGGTTTTCAATCCCCAGAGTTGCAATAATATCATTTACATACGCTTCATCCACTTTTCTTCCATCCAGCCCCAGTGGCAGTACAATATTTTCCCAGACATTAACAGATGAAACCAGATTAAATGCCTGAAAAACAAATCCGATTTTTCTTCTGCGGAAAACAGCAAGGGCATCTTCCTTCATCCTGTATAAATCTTTCCCTGCTAAAGTAACACTGCCTTTTGTCGGGGTGTCTAGCCCTCCAAGCATATGAAGTAATGTACTTTTACCGGAACCTGACTTTCCAACAATTGCGACAAATTCTCCCTGCTCAATCTGAATGTCCACCTGATTGACCGCTTTGACCTGATTCTCACCTGCGCCATAAAACTTACAAAGCTGCTTGGTTTCTAATATCACACTCATGTGTTGCCTCCTTTTTAATTCTGTAAAGTGTACCTTTTCAACCTACATCCAAATTGTATCAGGATAATCTTTCATTTCACTTTCAAAAAACGAGCAGAAGTCTTACAGAATTGTAAGATTTCTGCCCACTTAAAATTTAACCAACATATGGTAATTGAATCACAAACGTGCTTCCTTTTTTCTTTTTGCCGGAGGTTACCATGATTGTACCTCCGTGTTTTTCGATAATTTCTCTCGATAGAAAAAGTCCGATTCCTGTACCACTCTTTTCCATGACCTCCTTGGAACTTCCTCTGTAAAATCGTTGAAAAATTTTGTGATACTCATTCTGCGGAATACCAATTCCCTGATCCTCAATTTCCATTCTTACAAGATCGTTTCTTTTTTGTAACCGGATAAATATTTTTGAACCATCCGGGCTGTACTTGATTGCATTATCCAGAACGTTGATCACAGCTTCACCAAGCCATCTTTTATCCTGCATAACCATGCATGTTTCCAGCTCTTTTGCATAGTCAAAAACGAATTCAATTTCTTTCTCATCCGCTTTTGGATAAGTACAGTTCACAGCAGATATGACAGTATCCATAAGCGGAAGTTTTTTCTTATTAATCTGAATCAGTCCAGTTTCCATCTTGGATATTTCAAGAAGCGACTGCAATAATGTCTCCAGTCCATCCAGAGCACTCCGACAACGGATACGAAACTCCTCCTGTTCTGTGGCACTTAAGTCATTCTGCATCAGCACACTAAAACATGTATCCAAAGCTGCAACCGGTGTCTTTAACTGGTGAGAGATATCAGAAACCATTTCTTTCGTGCTCTCTTTTTCTTCCCGTGCTTCTTCCTTTAGCAACTGAATATGATGTCCGATTGCTTCAAGCTGGTCATTCAATTTTTCCAGTTCTGCATGATTTTCCGTTTTCAGTAAATCATCAAATTTATTTTCACGGAATCTGATCAGAATTTCTTCCAACTGGTCTAAAATTTTCTGATGACACGCATCTTCTTTTTTCTTCCAATAAAGTAAAAAAGTCAAAAGAAGCACGCATATCACAGTGCTTACAGCACCGGTCACCATAACCTGATGCCGGAATTGCGAATAAAATGCATTCCCTTTATTCCCCCAGTATCCATATTGCTCCAATAATCGCCTTCCCTGTTCGTTAGTTTCAATATCCTTATCCTTAAGCAATTCCGAAACAGCATCCAGCCCGGAAAATTCTTCCTTTGCAGCAATCTCTGTCATAAGATTCATTTTATATTTATAATCTTCATAAAACACATACGTGGTAAAGCAATTTAATATTGCAAACAATAATATGACAGGTAATACCAAGGAGAGCACTACTGTAATCTTCTTGCGATATCTCTTTGTCACTGCCTTACCTCCTGATTCCATATATACCCAAGACCTCTGATATTCTTTATATAGACCGGTGCAGCCGGATTGTCTTCGATTTTCTCACGGAGTCTTCTGATATTGACAGCGATTGTATTTTCATCCACAAAATCCCCTTCCAGATCAAACACATTTTCCAATATTTGTGTTTTTGAAAGAATCTGTTTCGGATTCTGAAGAAAAAAAGTCAGCATTTTCAACTCCGTTTTTGTCAGACTGATTTCACGACTCTTTATCAGGACTTTCATTTCTCCTGCGATAAATACGATATCTCCCGAAATCATCTTTCCGGCTTCCGTTTTCTCCTGTCTGCGGCGGAAATGTGCTTCTATTTTCAAAAGAAGTACCGAAAGACTAAACGGCTTTGTAATATAATCATCTGCCCCTGCTTCATATCCCATGACCTGATCCATCTCCTGATCTAGTGCTGTAAGACAAATAATGTATGTATTATAATTGCATCTCATCCACCTTACAAATTCCAGTCCATTCCCATCCGGAAGATTCACATCACAAATGGTAACATCCACATTATTATCACTTGCAATTCTTTTCGCTTTTTTCACTGATTCTGCTGAAAAAACCTCATATCCGGATTTTTTCAGTGAAAATGTAATTCCACGATTTAAATTTTCATCATCTTCAACCACGAGTATACCTGGCATAGCATCTGCACCTCTCTTTTTAATAATCGGTACTGCATCCGTACATTCTGAATACACTTCATTAAAAGCACCTAAAAATCCGTATATGCTGTCTGCATCAATCTGATTTTTCTTAAGCTCATAAATCTGAGACTTCAGTTCTGCCATTGTTTCTTCCACTTCATCTATTCTATCATATTGAGCATCCAATCGTCTCTGTAAATCTGATATTTTTTTATCGTAATGAGTATCTGTAACATCCAGATTATCCATCTGCTGTTCAAGGCGGGTTTTTATTGTCTCTGCCTGATGAATACTGGCGTTTAGCACGGATAACTGTTTTTCCAGATCCGTTGTATCAACTGTAGCTCCAATCTTATCCTGAATGGCATCCTTAAATTTTCCTTCTTTTGTCATTGCTGTAATCAGCTTTGCAAGCATATCATCAATCTGTGACTGCTCAATATTGCGTCGGAAAGTACACTTGTGCCCGGTAGCATTCACGGTATTCTTGCAATAATAGTAATATCTGGTATTCCGGACAAAATATGTGCATGTTCCGGATCATGAACTTTTTCACGCCTGTAATTATTTTTTAACGTTTTTCCTGTGCAAGCTCCCCATTTTCCAGCCTATATCCATACAGTGCAAATCCACCATTCCATTTACCTTCTCTCGCCTTCTGCTCACGTCCCGCCATGGTCTGCACTCTGATATTTTCCCTCTCCATCTCTGCTACTGCCGCAATAATAGATATAAGCAGTTTGCCGGCTTCTTTTGAACTGTCAATTCCATCTTCTACGCAGATTAGGTTCATGCCATAATCCTGCATAAGCTGTAAAGAGCTGAGTACATCCGCCGCATTTCTGCCAAATCGGGATAATTTAAATACAAGGACGAAATCAACTCCGTCCTTGCCATCTTCAATATCATTCAGCATCCGCATAAATTCCTGACGACCTTTTATATTCTTACCGGAATGCCCTTCATCGGAATATTCTCCTACAATCTCCATATCCTGAAATTCAGCATATTCCCTAAGCTTGTCCTTCTGTGCATCCAAGCTGTAACCATCCACCTGAATTGCTGTTGATACACGAGTATATATGTAGCATTTTGTTTTCTTTTTCAATACATTCACTCCCCTCTATTGTGGTAAAATCAAAGTTGGATTTTTCAACAGCGTGGCAATCACCGGGGCATATTTAGATATTCCATAATCTTCAACAATACTGGTTATTCTAGCGCCTGCATCCTTTGATGAAGCACCACATAAGAAAACCCTTTCATCATCAGTTCCATAATCCAATACGATAAATCGATCATGAAATATACCACCTGTCTTTTTCATTGACAAATTTACTGTTGGGTACTCCTTGCAGAAATCTATAAATTCTATGTTGTGAAGTTTACTATTTCCAACATTATCACTGAATAAAATAATAGCTACTCCAGCCGGAGAATTCTTAAGGTGTACCAGCGTCCTTAAGCCAATATAATTGTCAACGACATATATTGACGACTTTGCCTGCTTATAAATGGACTCATATACCTCATCTGCACTACTGAATTTTGCATTAAACATGAGCCACTTGTCATCATCATCTGAAACAAAGCTGTTCATCATATCAGCCAACTCAGATTTTGTCACAACATCCTTCAAGCCTTCTGCAACATCTGAAATCTGCTTTTCAAGAGATATCATATCTGAGTTGATTTTGTTAATTTCTATTCTGTTGTTAGCAGTTTCCATAAATCATAAATTGTAATCCTTGCGGATATCAGCAAAAACAGATTTTGCTGATCTAGTATGACCAGCCTGCATATCTGCATATCCTTTCTCTAGCTCTGCATTCATCTGTGCTTCTGATAATGCACTAACGTCTACAGGACGAGCGGATGGCATTTTCACTTCAAAGGGAAGTCCTCTTTGAAGAATAATTTGTTTGTAAAACATATTTATTGCATTGGATGCAGGAATTCCTAAGGCTGCTAAGATTCTTTCTGCCTGTTCTTTTACATCAGGCTCAATGCGTGCATATAAATTTGCTGATTTTGTTGCCATAGTAAACACTCCTTTCGAGTTTTTTCTAACTATATTATATCTATTTGTCCGGACAAAAGCAATGCAAAATCAGCATTTTACAAATTGTTCATACTCCAAAATCTACCAGTTCATCATATTTCCAACAAAAGGCTTATCCAGAGCAAACTCTAATGTTTAACAATAGTGCCTGAATAAGCCTTTGAAATCAATGATTTATTATTTACTTTTCAGAATCCTTCCGTTCCATCCAGCACACCGTCTCCACATGCACCGAGACACCAATATTGATGTCCTGCGTTAACGGGAACTTGTCGTTCATTTTTGACGTTAATGGAAACATATCATTTACTGTCCCTTCTTGTAAAGCTACTCAGCTTAAATTAGCCTTGATATAGTTTTTGAGAAGTGTGATTCGATCTTCAGTATCAATTCCATCCTCATTCTGCGGAATGACTATGGTGTCTACAATCTCATCTCCAACGTTCTTTCTTCTCAAATATGAATTGTTTGTACAAATAATATGCTCATCTCCAAAGATCAACCTCTGTCCCATATCGTCCTAGACAAGTGCGCTTCTGAAGCAGCCTTCAAATAAGGATAATATGAGTTCTGTGACATCTGAGTCCTTGTCTGCATAACCAAGAACATATATGGATTTGCTGCAGCTGAATTGTTATGCATCTTTCCATATGCGCCTGGGCGGTATTCACGATACTTGATGTAGTAGTATCTGAATGGATACAGGTTGTTACTCTCGCACTCCTGTAAGTAATCATCTGCTATCTTCTTAAGTACCTCATTTGTGAATTCTTCATTGGTATCCAACAACGAAATCAGAATACTCTTTGTGTTATCAAATCCAGAATTCGCACTCTTATGGAATAACCCGTCCCATGCAAATTGATATGTCGATCCGTACTGGTAACGCCACTTATTTCTCTCAACCTGTCCATAATCTCCTAATGCCATCATTGCACAGTCAATTCTATCAAGGCTGCACTTAAACAGAGATTCAAATCGCTTCGTGAATGCAAGGTTCTCAAGACCGACGATACTGATCTGTCCGTTAAGCAAGAAATGATCTTCCAGTTCAAACATGGTTTCTTGCATAGCTGGATTGGCATCGATAAATGTAATTTTCTCTTTTTCTTCTGAGAGCTGACTTACATTAAAGTTATTCTCGATCGAATCATCAATAGCACCATTCATGATGATAGCATCTGCTTCCGCCAAAATAGCTGGCATTCTATTTCTATCTGTTCTGTCTGAAACCTCATCCTCAGAATTTCGGATCAGGTTATTTACAATACGAATTCTTCTTCTGAAATCCGCCTCTGTAACCTTATCAACGTTCTGCAGATATGTAGTAATTGCATATAACAGCACAATTCTATTTAACGGGAACTGTCTGATACGGCCGGTTTTATCGGAATATGCATGTAAGCAATCCTCAAATATATTCAGGTTAAATCGGTTCTCAACAAGAATTTTACCACTCTCATGTTTGTTAGCCATGAAAGACTTCAAGAAGTCTGTCGGAGAATCATATCCAGGAATATTGCACCAGCAATCGAAGAAGCTCTCCATTGTTTCAATGTTCTTAATTGCATCAGGACACTTAGCTGAGAAGTATTGTTGCAAAGGATTAAACACATCATTGCTTCTACCCAGTGGTGACTCATTCTGGCGATAGCAAATTACATCACAAATAAACTTGAAGTAACGCAGAAATTCATCATCGATAATATTATCGTCAGAAGAACCACTGCCGCTATTACGATATTCCCATAATAGGTCTGTCCAATCACGGTCAATCTTACCCATGATACGATTTGCTCTTTGTTCATCTATACTGCGAATTTCACGCTCAAGCTCTGCTTTGAAATGCTCAAATAAAGTAAGTGGCTTACCACGTGAATTCATTTTTATGTAGAGTTCATCAGTCAGTCCCATATCCTTAATAGGAAGGAAGTAGAATGTAACGCAGTTTTCTTTGAGCTTATCCCAGAGATCAGTAACATCCTTGAATTTGTCATCAATTGCATCAAGCATTACAAGCATTGAGCTAATTGTAGGATCATTCTCCCAATCGAGCGGGAACCATGCCTGGTTTACAATTTCCTTTGAGATTGCTGTTTTGAATTCAGGTTTATAATCTACCAGATCAATACAGAAATATCTCGCACTGTATCTGGTCTCATAGCTAAACTTCTTCAAAAACTCGTAATTCTCTTCCGATATGTTACCTTTTTTTGCTGCATACCAGTGAAGCAAAAATAATGTAGTAAGGCGCTGCTGGCCATCCAGCGGTGTCATATTTCCTTCATCATCTATATCGCCATAAACGAAATCGAGCGTAATTGGTTTCTCTGTTACTGCCTTATATAAAGACTCAAGAAATCTACCTCTTACGCGAGTTACATCAGATCCTTTTCTGCCCTGTGCATAATCTCTTTGGATAATTGGAATGATGATCTTTTTAAGCTGCACAGCCTCCGGGCCTTCTCCAAATGTTGTATCAAAAATGTCTATAAAGGAGTGAAGTGTAGTCGCCATATTATTCTTCCTCCTTTTCTAGAACGATTGGCTCTTCGAGATAATTTACCAGCACTGTATTCATTGCATCAACGTAAGCAACCCTATCTGCGTGTCCCCAGAAATGGAGCTGATTATCTGCGGACGGCGTGTAATATTTCAGGAACACCATTCTTGTACAGAATGGAATATACTGGCCAGCCTTGTCCATTTTAATA
>OHTY01000416.1_pt1 | contig 11098 bp, 5 predicted proteins | sample 1579061 | NCBI WGS metagenome assembly OHTY01 (sample SAMEA3879520, study PRJEB24766) | human gut metagenome | biome: human-associated habitat; feature: feces | place: USA | collected 1985/1987 | reverse complement strand
AGGTGATAAAATGGAAAATAGCGCTGTTAATGAAAAATGGATAAGCCTTGAAGAGGCAGCTGAACACTTAGGAATCAAGCCTGTTACTATCCGAAGTTGGATTCGCAATAATAAAGATATCCCTGCCCACAAAATCGGTAAGCAGTGGAAATTCAAACGCTCGGAGCTTGATGCATGGGTAAAGAGTGGCAAAAGTGCTATTGAGTAAGAAATATAGCAACTTAATTGTAAGGAGATTCGTATTATGGCGGTTAAGAAAACAGAATTATATAGTTCACTATGGGCAAGTTGTGATGCACTGCGCGGAGGAATGGATGCATCACAGTATAAGGATTACATACTAACCCTTTTGTTTATGAAGTATGTAACGGATAAGTATAAAGGACAGAAATACGGAGATTTGACCGTTTTCGATAAAGAACATGATCCCAATCCTGATCCCGAAAAAAGAATAGGCTGTTCTTTTGATGACTTTATTGCACTCAAGAACAAGAAGAATATTGGCGAAGGTATAGATAAAATCATAGCTCGCCTTTCTGAAGTAAATGATAGCTTAAAAGGCGTAATTGATATTGCTCATTTCAATGATGAAGCCAAAATAGGTAAAGGACAGGAAATGGTTGATAAGCTCACAAAACTTATTGCTATTTTTCAACGTCCTGAATTGGATTTCTCAAATAATAAAGCAGACGGCGATGATATCATAGGCGATGCATATGAATACCTTATGAGAAATTTTGCTACTGAAAGTGGAAAAAGTAAAGGGCAATTCTATACACCGGCGGAAGTTTCTCGTATTCTTGCTAAGGTTATAGGCATAGATAAATGTACGGATCATGATGCCACAGTATGTGATCCGGCTTGCGGCAGTGGTTCATTACTTATCAGAGCACTTGCGGAAGTTCCGTTTGAGATATCGGGTTATGGACAGGAAAAAGAGAGCTCGACGGCAGGTCTTGCTAAAATGAATGCCGTTCTCCATAATAAAGCTACTATCAAGATCATGGCAGGTAATACATTCTCTGATCCTCAGTTTATAAAAAATGAAGATGCTTCCGAACTGGAACGATTTGATTATATTGTTGCCAATCCGCCTTTTTCTCTCAAAAATTGGTCTGATGGCTTGAAAGAGTTCGGCAGATTCTCCGGATATGGAGATAGACCACCTGAGAAAAACGGCGACTATGCCTGGTTGATGCACATATTAAAAACACTGAAATCTACGGGTAAAGCTGCTGTCATTCTCCCTCATGGTGTTCTGTTCCGTGGAAATGCCGAAGGTACTATTCGTCAGGCTATCGTTGATAAGGGCTGGATCAAAGGCATAATCAGTCTGCCGCCTAACCTGTTTTACGGTACAGGAATACCTGCCTGCATTATAATAATTGATAAAGAGGGTGCCGAAAATCGCTCCGGTATCTTTATGATAGACGCAGGCAAGGGATTTGTAAAGGACGGAAACAAGAACAGACTGCGTGAACAGGATATCTATCGCATTGTCACTACATTCAATGAACAGATTACAGATGATCCTAAATATGCTCGCTTTGTTCCCAATAAGGAGATCAAAGAGAAGAATGGCTATAACCTGAATATTTCCCGTTATATAGATTCTTCCGAGCCTGAGGATATTCAGGATATTTATGCTCATATTCACGGCGGTATCCCTGCTGTGGATATAGATGCACTGAGTAAATACTGGGATGCATTCCCGACGCTGAAAGATGAGTTGCTCAGTTCGCTTAGTGATAGCTATTATAAGCTGAATGTGGAAGAAAACGACATTCGCAGAACGATATATGCTAATGGTGAATTCTCGGCATATGGGGATCTTATCGACAAGGCATTTACGGACTGGAAATCTTTTGCAGATACAAAGCTGAAAAAACTTGATAGGTCCGTTTCTGCCAAAATTCTCATATCCGAGTTGGCAGAGAATATAATGAAAACATTTGAAGATATCTTGCTTATCAACAAGTATGATATTTACCAGATACTTCTTGCATACTGGAACGAAGTGCTTAACGATGATGTTTCTTTGATAATCTCGGATGATAAGGGCTATGAAATTGCAAGAGAGGCCGAGAACATCATGAAGGAGACAAAGAAAACCGATGCCGACGGCAACCCTGAGTTAAAGGTTGCAGGCTGGGAAGGCAAGCTTATTCCGAAGAAAATAGTTATCTCAGAGCTATTCCCCGAGGAGAAAAAGGCGATTGATGATCTTATGGATATCGTTGCAGAAACAGACTCTCGTCTTATGTCTATGATAGAGGAATCCGCAGAGGATTCTGCATTATCAGAGATTGCAGAGGGTGGAAAAGTCAAGAGCAAGGATATTCAGGAGAAGATAGACAAGATCATGGAAAATGTCCATACTCCGCTCATTGACGGTCTTATTCAGTTGCAGAGCCTTCTTCCGTCAATGAAAAAGAAGGAATATACACAGTATATCGACAAGCACGCTGAACTGAAAGTTGCGTATACCGATAAAGGAACTGTAACCAAAGCATCCATACATAATGCTTTAAGTGCAGCCCGTGCAGAAGCGCCTGCACCTGCTGCATACGCCGATGACTATGAAGAGTTAAAGAAAGCGTTTGAGCTTGCACAAAGGTCTGAGGAATCTACTAAGCTTATAAAAGAAATGGATAAGGCGCTTGATGAAAAGGCACGTGAGAGATATGTTTCACTTACCGACGAAGAGATCATGGATCTGCTTGTAAACAAAAAGTGGTATTATGCTGTCGGCAAGGGAATAATTGACCTGTATAATGCAATTTCGCATAAACTTGCCGATCGTATCATTGAGCTTTCAAGGCGATATGAGTGTACGCTTACAGACATTGACAGTCAGATAAACGAAGCAGAATCATCACTGGCAAATATGCTTGGTGAATTAACAGGCAATGATTGTGATATGAAAGCTCTTGCAGGGTTAAGAAAACTGCTTGGAGGTTCAAACAATGGCGAATGATAACAAAACTCCGGCTATAAGATTCAAAGGATTTACTGACACTTGGGAACAGCGTAAGCTGTCTGATACACTGAATTTTCTCTCAAATAACACACTTTCAAGAGCAGAATTAAGCGAGGATACAGGCACTTATAAGAATGTTCATTACGGTGATGTTCTTGTAAAATTTGGTGAGTATATTGATGCACAGAGTACCGATCTTCCATACATTGCCGATGATGAAAAAGCGAAGAAATTTGAATCATCAAAATTGCAGGACGGAGATATAATTATTGCCGATACCGCAGAAGATGAAGCTGTCGGAAAGTGCGTAGAAATAGGCAATATCGGGGATTTGAGCATTGTATCAGGTCTGCATACAATCCCTTGCAGGTCAAAGGTGAAATTTGCTCCTGCATATCTTGGGTTTTACCTAAATTCGTCATCGTATCATGATCAATTGATACCGCTTATGCAGGGAATAAAAGTAACATCTATTTCAAAATCTGCTATCTCTGATACGCTGATTTCAGCACCAACAGATTTAAGTGAACAAGGTAAAATTGGTCAGTTCTTCTCCCAACTCGACACCCTTATCACCCTTCATCAGCGTAAGTGTGATAAATATAAAAGCATAAAGGCGGGATTGCTCAAAAAACTTTTCCCATGAAATAACAAACACATTAAGGAGGAATGTACGTATGAGTATCGGTGATACCGAGAGAACCACGCAAAATCGTGTAATTGATTTCTTTAAGAACAGAAATATCCTCGATTATAAATATATTGGCAACCTGAAAGACAGAGCAAATAAAAATATCCAAGAAGATCGACTTCGTGCGTACCTTCACCTTAGCGGTTATAGTGAAAGGCTGATAGACGGTGCTGTTTCCGAACTTATAAAGGCTGCTGATGATATGATACATGGGCTTTATGATGCTAACCACAAGGTCTATACGCTGCTGAAATACGGTGCCAAGGTCAAGGAAACTCCCGAAAGCTCCCCTAAGACGGTTTACTTCATTGATGTTGATAACCCTACAAATAATGATTTTGCAATAGCCGAGGAAGTAACGGTTATTGACCGTCAGGAGAAAAGACCTGACCTTGTTATTTATGTCAACGGCATCGCTATGGCAGTTATAGAGCTGAAAAAGAGCAGTGTGTCCGTATCAAATGGTATCAGGCAGAACCTTACCAATCAGAAGGACGGCTTTATTGCATCATTCTTTACCACAGTGCAGTTTTGTATGGCAGGCAATGAAATAGAAGGTCTGCGTTACGGCACTATTCTGACAGGCGAAAAATACTATATGGAATGGAAGCCTGACGGATTTCATGAAAACGAAGACGAGCGTGATCCTGAAGATGCACGTATTATGGAATACTGCGATCATATTGATAACCTCCTGCTTCAGCAGCTGTATCAGATGTTCGATAAGAAACGCTTTATAGACCTCATTGAGAATTTTGTAGTTTTCGATAAGGGCATTAAGAAGGTATGCCGTTATAATCAGTTTTTCGGCATAAAGCGTACTCAGAACAGATTAGCAAAACAGCGTGGTGGTATTTTATGGCATACTCAGGGCAGCGGTAAAACGCTGACAATGGTATGGCTGTCAAAATGGATCCTTGCCAATTGTAAAGAAGAAAATCCTCGTGTGCTTATCGTCACCGACCGTGATGAACTGGATGAGCAGATTGAAAAGACATACATTGGTGTTGATGAAAAGATCACCAGAACCAAGAGCTGTGATGATCTGCTTCGCAAGCTGAATTCCTATGACAGTTCACTCTTATGTTCATTGGTGCATAAATTTGGTCGTCGTGGCGGAGAAGCTACTGAATCCGATTATGACAAGTATATTGATGAGTTGAAGAAGTCGCTCCCTGCTGACTTTAAGGCGAAAGGAAAAATCTTTGTCTTTGTTGATGAGTGTCACAGAACGCAGTCGGGCAAGCTTCATGCTGCAATGCAGGCAATCATGCCGGATGCGATATTCATCGGATTTACAGGAACACCGCTCCTGAAAAAGGATAAGAAGACAAGTATAGAGGTGTTCGGCACTTACATTCATACCTATAAGTATAACGAAGCAGTGCGTGACGGTGTTGTACTTGATCTGAGATATGAATACAGAGATATCCCCCAGGAGCTTAGCGCTCATGACAGAGTTGACAAGTGGTTTGACGTTAAAACACGTTCTCTTTCAAGCAGAGCTAAAGCAAAGCTGAAAGAGAAATGGGCAAGTATGCAAAAGATATATAGCTCACGTTCAAGACTGGAACGTGTGGCATGGGATATTATTCAGGATTTTGATTTGAAGCCCCGCCTAATGGACGGAAATGGAAATGCAATTCTCGTTTCAGATTCGATCTATACTGCTTGCAAGTATTATGAGATCTTCCAGCAGAGAGGCTTCAAGAAGTGTGCAATTATCTCTTCTTACACTCCGCAAGCCGGTGATCTGAGAACTGATACTGTAAGTGCCGATGATGAAACTGAAACTTTTGAAAAATACGAGATATATCTCCGTATGTTAGGACTTGATCCTGATAATCTTCCCGAAAAGCTTTCAATACAGAAAAAAGTCGAGGATTTTGAAAAAGATGTTAAGGATAAGTTTATCAACCAGCCTGCAAATATGAAACTGCTCATTGTGGTTGATAAGCTGCTCACAGGATTTGATGCTCCGCCGTGTACATACCTGTATATTGATAAGAGTATGCAGGATCACGGTTTGTTCCAAGCCATTTGCCGTGTTAACAGACTGGATGGTGATACAAAGGAATTTGGATATATTGTTGATTATAAGCAGCTTTTCGGAGATTTAAAGAATGCGATGGACACCTATACATCGGGTGCATTTGAAAACTATGATCCGGAAGATGTTGATGGACTTATCAAAGATAGAAGTTCTGAAGCAATCAAGCATTTCAATGAAGTCTATGACCAGTTGGAAGAACTATGCGAAGGCGTAGAAGCTCCAAAGGGCGATTTACAGTATATGCATTATTTCTGCGGAGAATCCGGCATGAGCGAAGAAACTGATGAGATCTATTCTCGTCTCAGAGAAAGGCTGTATAAGCTTGTAAGCGGTTTAGTTCGTGCATTTGCTGAAGCCAAGCCATACATTGTTGATATTTATACTGCCAAAAAAGTATCTGCATATGATGAAAAAGTAAAATTCTATGTTGAGCTGAAACAGACAATCGGAAATAAAAGCGGAGACTTCTTGGATTTCAAGGCTTATGAGCCAGATATGCGCAAACTGATTGACAACTATATTACAGCTTCAGATGGCGTTAAAATCGGTGAGTTCGATGATCTAACACTACTTGATTTCGTAGCAGAACAGGGAGAAACCATGACCGAAGAAGATGCCCCCTCAGATAAAAAAGAAGGAGCAGCTGAAGCGATTGAAAATAATATTCGTCGTAAAATGGTAGAAAAAGTTGCGGTCAACCCTAAGTATTATGAAAAGATGTCAGCAATTCTGGATGAGCTGATACAAAAAAGAAAGCAAGGCGTTATCTCTTATAAGGAACTCCTTGAGGAACAAATAAAACTTGCTAAAAATGTTGAACATCCGGAACAAAATGAAGACTATCCTGAAAGCATAAGAAAAAGTAAGGCTTTGCAAGCTATATACGATAATACTGACGGTAATGAAATATTAGCAATCAAACTTCATAATGCTGTTCTTAGCAGTAAAATGAGCGGATTCCGTGGTGATCCTATAAAAGAAAACAGAATAAAGAAAGCTTTATTCATTATTCTTAATGATGATTCTGAAGTCGAAAGATTATTTAAAATCATTGAAAAGCAGGAGGAATACTAATATATGACAATTATGATTTCTGGCATACCTATTGATATCCATAAAAAGAATATCAAGAATATGCATCTTCAGGTCAAGCCTCCTGATGGACACGTCGTTATCTCAGCTCCGGCATCTATTGATGATAAGGCAATAGAAATATATGCCCGAACAAATCTTATTTGGATCAAAAAACAGATTGAAAAGTTTCAACATCAGGCAAGAAGCACTAAACGTCAGTATGTAAGCGGAGAAACGCTTTTCATATGGGGAAAACAATATTATCTATCCTTTCAGCCTAATTCACAAAAGAACGGATTTGAAATAAAAGGAGATAAGGTAATACTCTCTATGCGTGAAGAAAGCACAGTAAAGCAAAGAGAAAACTATGTGCGAGAGCAGTACCGTATCTTACTAAAAGCGGAAATCGAAAGATTACTTCCGAAGTGGGAAAGGCTTACTGAACTATACTGTGATTCTTGGCAAACCAAATATATGTTAACTCGCTGGGGAACTTGTAATACAGAGAAGAAAAAACTATGGTTTAATTTACAGCTTGCACAGAAACCAATCGAGTGTTTAGAGTATGTAATATTGCATGAACTTCTCCATTTAAAGGAACGTACACATAATTCAGTTTTTATTTCATATATGGATTTGTACATGAAGGATTGGCGGGCTGTACGAAAAGAACTTAATGATTTAAGACTAGATTATTATAATACGGTTGAATGATGCGATTGTTTGCCTTAGGCAGAGAAAGGAGTAAAAAATGTTAGATCAGCCCAAAGAACTAATAGAAAAGCACATAAAAACGCATACTGAAAGATCAGCAGAAGACGAAGCTGCTGTCTCTACATTAGAATTCTTTTTTCGTTCAAATGGGCGGATTAACCCATTATTTGCATCTAATGATAAGTGGCCTAATACTGATGGAACGTTTGAATATGTAGCAGATCCTGATGTATCAAGGCGACCTAAGCAAAATTTCTTTGTTCAGATAAAAGGTTCTCATTCATATAGAGAGGATAATGGGAAAATCAAATATTCATTGCAAAGTCTTGGTTTTCCTGCAACGATGGCTATGGATGTTACCTTAGACCCAGGAATACTCTTTGTTGTACTTAATCCTGATGAAAGAGGCTCTGAACGTGTTTTCTGGAAATATATGTCCGTAGACTATATTAATTCGATTGATTTTTCCAAAGGTAGTACAACTGTTGCTTTTGAGGCAGAAGAGGAAATTTATAATACTGATGAAAGTATTATTGATTTTTGTAAAAAACTTGATCGTATAATTGAACATCATTCATTTGTAAATAAGCTTAGTTCAACTCAGCTTAATCTTGATGATATCAAAAGAATTGTAATGGCTTGTGATAGGTCGATAGTCAGAAGTATTGATACAATAGAAAGCCTTGGCGCAACTAGAGATGAAGTATCCCAAGATATACTACCGAGATTATATGATCTTTGTCGAGCGGCTCTTTTACTAAACTCTTATAATCTTGGATGCTCAAAGCCAAATCTTCAATTAGCATATGAACAAGCTCAACTCGATTTGAGGACTAAGTATCTTGCAAACTTCTTAAGAGGATTGAAGTATATTGATTGCCGTATTCCGGAAGATGGTCAATCTGAAAGATTGATGCTAAAATACTATAACTTCATGTGGCAGATCAGAGAATTTTTCAATAATATTTACAAGATTTTAATCTTGCAAAATCTTGAAAAGTTTCCACTTAATACAGATCAACTTGACAACGAGTACTATAACATAGTTGCAAAAGCTATTGAATCTACAGATTTATCACCTCGTTCTATGGAAAGCACACGTTTTTATGTTCAAAAGAAAACACCATTTTATGTTGGCACCGAACGCTATTATGAAATCACCTTGCAATTAGCCAATAAATATGCTACTAAATTTAATAGAATAACTGTTTATTCAAAGCAGAATATTTCAACTGGTTATTCAATTAATATTGGCTATACCGACACAACGATTGATTTATGGGGTATTGCTTCAAATATAAAAATCATCACAAACTGGAGGGTATCCATTGCACCTACTTGTTTAAACAAACTTGGAAGAATATTAAATATTCCATTAAGGTTGAATGCAAACTATGGCGAGTATGCTGAATTAATGAGTTTTCTCACCAAAACGGGAATGACGTTGCTTGATCTTATTGATTTACAAGAAATGGATTTCCATTCAATTATCAATCAAATATATTGTAATACAAACACTAAACACTTTAGAGAAGTGATTGAGATATTGAGAAGAGATTATTCTTCCGACTCCGTAATATTTGGAAAAAATGTTGTTCGTTATCTTTTGATTAATCTTCGTGAAAAAAGTCTAATTGATGTAATGCCTAATAGATTCACAAAAATGCTAGCTGGTTCCCCTCTTTACCTTGCATCAGGATGTCGTCCATTTGAACGCAATCCGCTTCTAGCAAATTTACCACATAGTAAAACAGCTGAAGTTAGTATAACAAAAATACTTAGTGCATCTGGAACAGAAAAGATCAATATTCTTTTACCATATCTAAGAATAAGAAATGCGATAAATAAATCGGGTGAATTATATTTCAAAGCAAGCGAAATTGCTTCAGATAAATCCATTAACGATTATAATGAGTATTTAGTTGAGTGGGAGCAAGATCAAGGATATAGCATAGTAAATGATAGCGGCTTAGTTACAATATCCGCCTATGAAACCATTACACTTAAGATTCTACAGAGATTGTTAGATTTTACGCAAGCAGGAATTAAAGGTCAAAAAGAACTAAACGCACGATTTATAAAAGTTCATTCAGCACTCTTTGAGAAGGTTGATGTTTCCAAGCAAAAAGCAATTAAATATGCTTTTGTTAATTCAAGAATACTGTTGATATATGGTGCTGCTGGAACGGGTAAAACAACACTTATTAATTATATATCTAGTCTTATGACCAAATCAAAAAAGCTTTTTCTTACTAAAACACATGCTGCCATTCAACACCTTCAAAGAAGAATTGATAATCCAGGATCAGATTCTGATTTTATTTGTATTGATAGTTTTACAAGAAGAGTTAATTTGCCAGATTATGATATTATTTTTGTGGATGAGTGCAGTACAATAGATAATCGAACAATGCTTAACTTTATTAGTAAAATTAGTTCGGATTCATTGATTGTCCTTGCAGGAGACATCAATCAAATCGAATCAATTGATTTTGGTAACTGGTTTTATTATGCTAAAGATATCATAACTACACAGGGAGCTAACGTTGAATTACTTGATACTTGGCGGACTCAGGAAGAAAACTTACTGAGCCTATGGGAAGAAGTAAGGAACAATGATGTTAGAATCACCGAAAAACTCGTCATAGACGGATCCTTTTCAAAGGAAATAGGATCAGATATTTTTACTTCTGATGTTAAAGATGAAGTTGTTTTATGCTTAAACTATGATGGGAAATTCGGGTTAAATAATATAAACAGTTATTTCCAAAATGCAAATCCAAATGGAGAAGCTATAATATGGCAAAGCTGGAGGTTTAAAAAGGGAGACAAAATCCTTTTTAATGATAACTCTCGTTTCACATACCTCTATAATAACCTTAAAGGAATTATTGTAGACATAGAAAAGGCAGACGATCAAATAGCATTTATTATTGATGTCGAAACTATAATCACTGAACAACAGTGTAAATCAGACCAGATTGAGTATATTGACACACTTGATGAAAAAACTCGGATTAAACTTATTGTATATGCTTTCGATGAAGATGAAATTGATGACGAGGAAGATGCTAAGAAGACTATTATACCTTTCCAGTTAGCATATGCCGTTTCGATTCATAAAGCACAAGGCTTAGAATATGATTCTGTAAAAGTTGTTATTCCGAGCGTTAATACCGAAAAAATAACAAAAGGTGTATTTTACACAGCGATAACTCGCACAAAGAAAAAACTAACGATTTACTGGAGTTCCGAAACGATGGAAGCAATTATATCAGGATTTTCATCTGAACATAATGGTTTTAAAAGTCTGGAAATCATAAAGAATAAATTAGTTCAGACCACTAGTTCCAGTTAAATCTATTAACGGAAGCCGCTTCTTCTATGTAAAAAGACAGATACCTCTCTTGTGGAAGTATCTGTCTTTCATTTTCATAGCTCGCTGTTTTGGTCTTAATATAGTAGTTGGGATTATACTGCTATATCAGCGCCACACTTTCAGCCGCTTGATTTTTTTATTTGCCTGCAATGTCCTTTATGACCTCGCCCGCGATTATCAGACCTACTACCGAGGGTACGAACGCCG
>OHTY01000396.1_pt1 | contig 11651 bp, 8 predicted proteins | sample 1579061 | NCBI WGS metagenome assembly OHTY01 (sample SAMEA3879520, study PRJEB24766) | human gut metagenome | biome: human-associated habitat; feature: feces | place: USA | collected 1985/1987 | reverse complement strand
TTCCCACGCAACCAAACCAGCGAACAACTTTCATCCAGCCCATTTTCTCTGCCAGCACGCCCCAGAATACGTTAGAGAAGATGGTGGTAAAGAAGAAGACTGCCCAGACCTGCAACCACTCAGAGGTGGTAAAGCCCAGCTCATCAACAAACATCATCGGCATGATCACCGCAAAACCAAACAGCGACAGGGTGTTGATAATGCGCACAATGCTCGAGAACAGAATGCTGCGGTTGGTATAGAGCAGCGTCGCCGCGCGCCCCAGTTCGGCGAATTTTTCACGAGTGGTCAGGTTCTGCATATGGCGCGGCGTTTCGGTATGACGCATCGACACCAGCGCAATAATGCCGCCGGTGGCGCAAAAGAGCAGCGCCAGCCACAGGGTGCCCATTTCGCCAATGTGGGGAATGGTAAAGCTCGGAATATAGCTGCCGAACACGCCGATACCCACCGAGTAGACCGCCCAGAACCAGCCCAGCGCGGAGCTGGAACTGTCGCTGCGGACGTTGTGGATAATGGCGACGATAAAGGAGTAGAGGAACAGCGGGTAGGCCAGGCCGCGGATGCCATAAAACAGCAGGATCAGCGCATAGTTGGCGCGACCGAGGCCGAAGACGAGGAACAGTACGTGGAACACACACCACAGCACGAAGCCAATCAGCATGGCCTTGCGTGGGGTAATGATTTCCGCCACCACGCCGGAGACCCACGCCGACAGGGCGGCAGCCAGACCGTAGAGAGTAAAAGCAAAGGAAGCCTGCGCCGGGGTGAATCCGAGTGCTTTGATGTAGTGCGACAGAAAAGCCAGCTCAAAGCCGTCGCCGGTCATAAACACGGCGATGGCGACATATCCCCAGATGAGGTTGAGCGGTAGACCGTACCACTGTTTGTTATTAACGGACATGTTGACCTCGATTTCAGAGTGCAGATGAGTGTCTCCGCTGCACAGCAGCGGAGCATTATTGTTATAAAATAAGGAGGTATGTTATTCGCGAATCAGCCTGCCGGCCTGTTGTAGCGCCTTATAGGCCGCATACCTGCGCTGATGAAGCGGGCTAAACGCAGTCTCGCTGTGATAGGTGGCATCCACCTGAGTAAACTGCTTCATGGCCTCCGGCAGCGAAGCCGCGACTCTGCCCGCCACCGCGCCGAGGATGGCGGACCCTAACAGCACCGGCTCGCGGCTGGCGGTGCTCACGACGCTAACGCCGCAGGCGTCGGCCAACAGCTGACGCACCAGCGGATGCTGGCCGGCTCCGCCGCTGATGACGATATTTTCACTCTCAATTCCGCAGGCGCGCTGGGCGTCAATGATCTGTCGCAGACCATAGCCAATCCCGCATAGCCCGGCAACGTACAGCGCGTTCAGGTTATCCAGGTCCCGCTCCATCCCCAGCCCGGCAATCAGCGCTTTCGCGTGGGGATCGGCAAGCGGCGCGCGATTACCGAGAAACTCCGGAACGACGTGCAGACCGGCGGCCAGCGTTACCGCCTCAGAAGGGGAAGCAACTTGCGTCAGAACGCGATCCGCCAGCCAGACCGGCAGAGGGACGCCTGCGGCTTTCGCGTGCTCGCGCGCTTCCGCCGCCGCCGGATGGAAGCTCAGCAGCTGGTCGATAGCCGCGCCGGCGGCGCTTTGCCCGCCTTCACTTAGCCAGTAGCCCGGCACCATCGCCGAATAGTAAGGGCCCCAGACGCCCGGGACGAATACCGCTTCCTGAGTGGTGGTCATGGTGCAGGAAGAAGTGCCGAAGACATAGGCCATATTGTTGACCGCGCCGTTAAGCACGCCGACGGTACCGATGCCGCCTGCGTGGGCGTCAATCATCCCCACCGCCACCGGCGTGCCGATCGGCAGGCCCATCTCCTCTGCCGCCGTGGCGCAAAGGCCCTCGCCGCAGGGGGTGCCTGGATCGACAATCCGCTGGCCGATGCGGACAAAATCTTCATCCGCCAGCTCTTCGAGGCCAATCTGGCGGAAGTAACCGGCATCCCAGCGTTGTTCATGCGCCAGATAGGTCCATTTACAGGTCACCGTGCAGACCGAGCGGGCTTCATCGCCGGTTGAGCGCCAGGTGAGGTAATCGGCGAGGTCGAAGAAGTGGCGCGCCTGCTGATAGATGTGCGGGCGATTCTCCTTCAGCCACAAAATTTTCGGCGTTTGCATCTCCGGCGAGATTTTGCCGCCAACGTACCGCAGTACCGGGTGGCCCGTGGCATTGATCTTTTCCGCCTGCCCGGTGGCGCGATGATCCATCCAGACAATAATGTTGCGGTCCGCATCGTCCGAAGGCCCGACCGCCAGCGGCGCATCGTTATCGCCAATCACCACCAGCGAGCAGGTGGCATCGAAGCCGATCCCGGCTATCGACGACGGCGAAACGCCGGCGCTGGCCACCGCCGTTTTAATGCAGTAGCACACCGCCTGCCAGATCTCACGGCTCGACTGCTCGACCTTGTTTCCGGCGCTGCGAAACAGGGTTATTTCCCGGGTCGCGTGGGCGAGGAGCTCGCCCCGCAGATTGAATACCCCGGCGCGCACGCTGCCTGAACCGACATCCACGCCAATAATGTTTTGCGTATCGTTTTGCATCACATCCTCTCACAGGCTGGCCAGGGTCAGAGATCCACGCTGTTCGGCAGGATCACAATGTCGCGCACGGTGACGTTTTTCGAACGCGTCACCATAAACAGCACCGACTCCGCCACTTCAATCGGCTGCATCAGGCTACCGTTGGCCAGCGCTTCGTCCATTTTGGCTTTTGGCCAGTCGTCCAGCAGAGCGGTAACCACCGGGCCCGGCAGTACGGCGCCGACGCGCACGCCATACTGCGCCACCTGGCGACGAGTGGTGTGCACAAATGCCTGCACCGCGAATTTCGACGCGGTATAGACAGGCTCCCAGATCACCGGCACCACGCCCGCGATCGAGCTGGTGAAGATAATATCCCCGGATTTTTGCGCGATCAGATGCGGCAGGACGCTGCGCACGCAGCGGAAGGCGGCGTTGATATTGAGATGCAGCACGCGGTCCCAGACGTCCGGGTCGCCCTCGGCCACCGGCCCGCCGATATAGGCGCCGGCGTTGGCGTGGAAGATATCGAGACGCCCGGTAAGCTGCAAAATGCCCTGCAGTAGGTTATCGACCTGGTCCGCCTGCATCAGGTCGACCTGCAGGGCGAAGGCGTTTTCGCCAAGTTCGGCGACCAGTTTGTTGAGCTTTTCGCCTTCGCGGTCGATCAGTACCACTTTTGCGCCAGCTCCCAGCAGGGTCCTCGCGCACTCGAGGCCGATACCGGACGCCGCGCCGGTGATCGCGGCGACTTTACCGCTGAGGGAAGTATTCATAGAGGAGACAGAGTGGTTCATTTTATAATCCTTTGCCGTGTCTGGTTAAAACTATCGAACGCGAGGGCATCACGTTCGAGGTGATAGACTAAAACTGGTAACATATTGAATATCAGCATCTTAATTCAGGCTTGCTGGCATGTTGAGGCGGTATGCGCGCGTACTTCCTGGCGTGAAAAGGATGCTCAATCGATGAAGCTATGTTGCTCTCGCTTCATCGATTGAGCAAGTGGGGAAATTAACAGCGACATGATTTTGTGACGCAAGTTGGAAAAATGAAGAAGATAACGATTTACGACCTGGCGGAACTTTCCGGCGTTTCGGCGAGCGCGGTGAGCGCTATCCTCAACGGTAACTGGAAAAAGCGCCGCATCAGCGCCAAGCTTGCGGAAAAGGTGACGCGGATTGCCGAGGAGCAGGGCTATGCGATTAACCGTCAGGCCAGCATGCTGCGCAGTAAAAAATCACACGTCATCGGTATGATTATCCCCAAATATGATAACCGCTACTTCGGTTCCATCGCCGAACGCTTTGAGGAGATGGCCCGCGAGCGCGGCCTGCTGCCGATTATCACCTGTACGCGCCGGCGTCCGGAACTGGAGATCGAAGCGGTAAAGGCGATGCTCTCCTGGCAGGTTGACTGGGTGGTCGCGACCGGAGCGACCAATCCGGATAAAATTTCCGCGCTATGCCAGCAGGCGGGCGTGCCAACGGTCAATCTCGACCTGCCGGGCTCTCTCTCGCCGTCGGTGATTTCGGATAACTACGGCGGCGCGAAAGCGCTGACTCATAAGATCCTGGCTAATAGCGCCCGCCGCCGCGGAGAGCTGGCGCCGCTGACCTTTATCGGCGGGCGCAGCAGCGACCATAACACCAGCGAGCGTTTACGCGGCTTCCACGATGCGCATCGCGAGCTGGGGCTTAGCGTGCCGCAGGCGAATATTCTGGCTCCCGGCTATTCGAAAGGACACGTTGAGGCCTGCTTGCAGGAGCGGTTTAGCAGCGAGAAGACGCTGTTGCAGGGGATATTTGTTAACTCGACGATATCCCTGGAAGGGGTTGTGCGCTGGCTGTCGCAGGTGGGTCTGACCGGCAGCGAGCAGCCGCCGATGGGCTGCTTCGACTGGGATCCTTTTGTCTACCTGCTGGGGCACGATATCGACATGGTGCAGCAGGACGTGCCGGCGATGCTGGACGCTGTTTTTTCGATTATTGACGCCGGCGAAGCCAGCCAGCAGCGGATTGAAATTCCCCCGCGACTGATGAGCAGCAGCTGAGTCGCTGTCTGGCTGTTAAACGTTACCGCGTCAGCAGCCAGCGGGCGGTATGCTCATCGGTCACCAGGCCATTGATCCAGCCGCCTTTAAGGGCGGCCAGGATCGCCGGTCGTTTATGTTCTCCACAGGCAGCGGCAATCCGCGGGCAGTGGCTCTGGCGGATATCATAGCTGGTGATCATGCGGTTGATCTCGCTGTCTACCACGTCGCCTTGCGCATCAATAAACCGCCCGAGGATCTCCCCGATGCCGCCGCGGGCGGTCAGCTCATCCATCTGCGCCTGATTGATAAAGCCGTCTTTAAAGATCGGACTTTGCGTGCCCAGCGGACCAATGCCGACAAAAATCACGTCCGCCTCTTGGGCGACGCCGGAGACGCTGCGGAATAAGCGGTTGGTGCACCACATCTCATGCTCCTCCGCGCTCTGGGCGTAGCGCGGCGCCGGCCACTGATAGTACTTGGCCTTAATTTTGCGGGTCAGCAGCAGGGGCACGTCATCGTAATAATTGCACTGCCCGTCGGCGTTCATGGCGCTGATCAGCGCCACGCAGCGGGTATTCAGGCTGTCAAAATCGATGCGCTGCAGCGCTTTTTTCAGGGTCAGGCCCGAGCCCAGACCGATAATTTTCTCTTTATCATCCTGCAGATAGCGAGCCATCAGCTGATAGCAGCCAAATGACACACTGTCGAGGGTGCTTTCTTCGCTAAAGGCGGGGACCACATTGCACTCGATCAAGCGGTATTTTTCCTGCAGCAACTGCGCATAATCGAGGCAGTTCGCTACCGGATGGTGCAGATTAATCGACACAATCCCTTCTTCTTTCGCGGCGGCGATCAGCCGTTGCACCACCGGTCTGGAGGTGCCCAGCTGGCTGGCAATCTCGCTCTGATTCTGGCCGGCGATGTAGTACATCCATGCGGCACGCACCTTCTGATCCAACCGGATATCGTCTTCTTTACTCATGGTTTCCCGCCCTAAGTTGCTGGCCAGGGCACGCAATTGGCCCGGCGAATACCCGCATTCTCGCCGTGGTTGGCATAACTGGCAAGCTTTTGCTCTTTTCTGGTCATTTGTAATTTAATTGGGTAATTGCTCTTTTGTGATCCATGGCTCTTATTTTGGTCAAATGATCAATTACAGTGGCGCCATCAACTCAAGGAGAGCAGAACATGAACAATCAATTCACATGGCTTCATATCGGTCTGGGTTCTTTTCATCGCGCGCATCAGGCGTGGTATCTGCATCGTCTGATTGCTTCCGGGGATAAACGCTGGCGCATCGCGGCGGGGAATATTCGCAACGACGCCGAGCAGGTGGTCCAGGCGCTGGCGGCGCAGGGAGGACGTTACGTCCTCGAGACCGTCAGCCCGGAAGGGGAGCGCGAATATGAAGAGATCACCTCAATCCAGAAACTGCTGCCGTGGCAGGCCGGGCTACAGCCGCTGATTAACGAAGGGGCAAACCCGCAGACCAAAGTTATCGCCTTTACCGTGACGGAAGGGGGGTACTACCTGAACACTCGCCATCGGCTGGAAACCAGCAACCCCGATCTGCAGGCCGACCTGCAAGGCGAGTGCAAAACCATTTACGGCACCCTCGCGCGGATCCTGGAAAAGCGCATGGCCGACAACGCCGGGCCGCTGACCCTGCTCAACTGCGATAACGTGCGTCATAACGGCGAGCGTTTCCACGACGGCATGGTCGAGTTCCTGCAGCTCACCGGCAAACAGGCGGTGATTGACTGGATGGCGGCCAACACCACCTGTCCGAACACCATGGTGGACCGCATCACCCCGCGTCCGGCGGCCGATCTGCCGGCCCGCGTCAAAGCGCAAACCGGAATTGATGACAAAGCGCCAGTGATGGGGGAGACCTTTATCCAGTGGGTAGTGGAGAACAACTTCCGCGATGCCCGCCCGAATCTGGAGGCGGTCGGCGTGGAGATGGTGGAGTCGGTCATCCCGTATGAAGAGGCGAAAATTCGCATTCTGAACGCGTCGCACAGCTGCATTGCCTGGGCGGGAACCTTAATCGGCCAGCAGTATATTCATGAAAGCACGCTGACCGATGTTATCTACGCCATTGCCGACCGCTACGTTACGGAGGACGTTATTCCGTGTCTCGGCGATAACGGCATTGATCTGCCGACCTACCGGGATGTGGTGCTTAAGCGCTTTACCAACCCCTATATCCAGGACACCAACCAGCGCGTCGCCGCCGACGGCTTCTCGAAAATTCCGGCGATGATCGCGCCAACCTTGCAGGAGTGCTACCAGCGCGGCGTCCGCCCGGAAGCGACCGCCATGCTGCCGGCGCTGTTCTTCGTCTTTATGGAGCAGTGGCACAAGGGAACTCTGCCATATCAGTACCAGGATGGCATCCTGGATGCGCAGGCGGTGCATGAGATGTTCGAGGCTCAGGATCCGGTGGCTGTCTACGCGCGCGATAAAGCCCTGTTTGGTGATCTCGCCAACAACGCGGATTTCCTGGCGCTGATGCGCGAGAAAGTCGCCGCCGTTTACACGCTGATTAACTAAGAGGTGGCTATGTATCTGGGTATCGATCTCGGCACATCGGAAGTCAAAGCGCTGGTCATTGATGAGAACCATGAGGTTATCGCCAGCCATAGCGCGCCGCTGAGTATTCAGCGGCCTCATCCGCACTGGTCAGAACAAGCGCCGGAGCTATGGTGGGAGGCGACGGAGTACCTGATGGCCACGCTACGGGAAAAATGCGCCCAGCATTGGCCGGCCATTAAGGCGATTGGCCTCTCCGGGCAGATGCACGGCGCGGTGTTGCTGGATGCAGAGGGGGAGGCGATCCGTCCGGCCATTCTGTGGAACGACACCCGCTGCGCCGCAGAGTGCGCCGAGCTGGAGGCGATGGCGCCGGAGCTGCATCAGGTGGCGGGCAACCTGGCGATGCCGGGCTTTACCGCGCCGAAGCTGTTGTGGGTGCGCCGTCACGAGCCGGAACACTTTCAGCGCACCGCCACGGTGCTGTTGCCCAAGGATTATCTGCGCTACCGGATGACCGGGAAGAAAGTCTCCGATATGTCGGACGCCGCCGGGACGCTGTGGCTGGACGTGGCGAAGCGCGGCTGGTCCGACGCTCTGCTGGATAAGTGCGGCCTGTCGCGTAGCCAAATGCCGACGCTGGTCGAAGGCTGCGAGGTTTCCGCCACCCTTGACCCGCAGGTGGCTGCGCGCTGGGGGCTGAACGCCTCGGTGATGGTGGCCGGGGGCGGGGGGGATAACGCGGTCAGCGCCATTGGCGTCGGCGCGGTCTCGCCGGGGGATGCGTTTATTTCGCTCGGCACCTCCGGGGTGCTGTTTGTGGTGACCGACGCCTATCGTCCGGCGCCGCAGTCGGCGGTACATGCGTTTTGTCACGTGCTGCCGAACCTGTGGCACCAGATGAGCGTCATGCTGAGCGCCGCCAGCTGTTTGCAGTGGTTCTGCCGCCTGACCGGCACCACGGAGGTGGCGCTGCTGGCGGAGATTGCCGAGCTAAGCGAGGAGGATAAAGCCAACGCGCCGTTCTTCCTGCCCTATCTCTCCGGGGAACGTACCCCGCATAACGATCCTGACGCGCGAGGCATCTTCTGGGGCATGACCCATGCCAGCCTGCGCGCGCAGCTCGGCTACGCGGTGCTGGAGGGGGTGAGCTTTGGGATCAACGACGGCCTGCAGGCGTTAAAAGAGAGCGGGACGCCGATCGCGCAGTGCTCGCTGGTGGGCGGGGGCGCCCGCAGCCCGTTCTGGGCCCAGCTGCTGGCCGATATTCTCGCTATGCCGGTGGTGACCCACAAAGGCGGAGAGACCGGCGGCGCACTGGGCGCGGCGCGGCTGGCCTGCCTGGCGGCGGGCAAACCCATTGCCGCGGTGTGTGAAAAACCGGAAGTCTGGCAGACCTGGCGTGCGGATCCCATTCGCCACCACACCCTGATGCAACGCTACGCGCAGTTTAAAGCCCTGTATTTAAACGATCTGCACTATCGACAGCACTGATTTTCATCATAACCGCCGCTTCGTTGCACGTCGCGGAGCGGCCACCCTGTACCCTGAAAACGAGGTCATTATGTCTATCAATAATAAACAGTGGCTCGGTTTACCCCTGAACCTGCTCTGGGGATACATCGCCATTGCCGTATTTATGACCGGCGACGGTTTTGAATTAGCCTTTCTGTCGCACTATATCAAAGCGCTCGGCTTCTCTCCGGCGGAGGCCTCCTTTGCCTTTACCCTCTACGGCCTGGCCGCTGCGCTGTCGGCGTGGATTTCCGGGGTGGTGGCGGAAATTATCACCCCGCTGAAAACGATGATGATTGGCTTCGTGCTGTGGTGCGTATTCCACGTGCTGTTCCTCGTTTTCGGCCTCGGTCACGCCAACTATGCGCTGATCCTGCTTTTCTACGGCATCCGCGGCTTCGCCTATCCGCTGTTCCTCTACTCGTTTATCGTGGCGATTGTCCATAACGTCAAAAGCGACAACGCCAGCTCGGCCATCGGCTGGTTCTGGGCGGTGTATTCCATCGGCATCGGGGTCTTCGGCAGCTATATTCCGAGCTTTACCATTCCGCACATTGGCGAAATGGGCACCCTGTGGCTGGCGCTGGCCTTCTGCCTTACCGGGGGCGTGATTGCCCTGGTTTCCCTGCGCCATATTCAAACGCCGCAGCATATGCAGAATCTCACCACCCGTGAGAAGTTTTCCGAGCTGGGACGCGCCGCGACGCTGCTCTATACCAACCGCAATATTCTGCTGTCGAGCATGGTGAGGATTATCAATACCCTCTCGCTGTTCGGCTTTGCGGTGATTATGCCGATGATGTTTGTCGATGAGCTGGGCTTCAGCACTTCAGAATGGCTCCAGGTATGGGCAGTCTTCTTCTTCACCACCATTTTCTCTAACGTGCTGTGGGGGATCCTCGGGGAAAAACTGGGCTGGATGAAGGTGGTGCGCTGGTTCGGCTGCATCGGGATGGCGCTCTCCAGCCTGGCGTTTTACTACATTCCTCAGCACTTTGGCCATAGCTTTGCGATGGCGCTGATCCCCGCCATCGCCCTCGGGATCTTTGTCGCCGCCTTCGTGCCGCTGGCGGCCGTGTTCCCGGCGCTGGAGCCGAACCATAAAGGCGCGGCGATTTCGGTCTATAACCTGTCAGCCGGGCTGTCGAACTTTCTGGCGCCGGCGATTGCCGTGGTACTGCTGCCCTACTTCAGCACTATCGGCGTGGTAATAGCCTATACCGCCTTATATATTCTGGCCTTCTTCCTGTGCCCGTTAATCCGCGTTGAACAGCCTGGCTTTACCAGCGATCAGCATGCGAAACCGTTTACCGCCAACGCGGCAGAGTCTTAATAAACCGCATCTGGTACAAACAATGCGCAATCCGGGCGGTGCCGCCCGGATTTTTGCCTTATGCGATAGTCACTTTGCCATCCAGATAAACATCCTGCACGGCATTGATCAGCTTCACGCCGTCGGCCATCGATTTCTTAAACGCTTTGCGGCCCAGGATCAGCCCCATGCCGCCGGCGCGTTTATTGATCACCGCCGTGCGCACCGCGTCGGCAAGGTCGGTCTCCCCGCCCGCCGCGCCGCCGGAGTTGATCAGCCCGGCGCGGCCCATATAGCAGTTGGCCAGCTGGTAGCGCACCAGATCGATGGGGTTATCGCTGGTCAGTTTGCTGTACACCCGGTCGTCGGTATAGCCGAAGTTAACCGCTTTGTAGCCGCCGTTATTCTCCGCCATCTTTTGCTTAACGATATCGGCGCCGATGGTGGCCGCCAGGTGGTTGGCCTGACCGGTCAGGTCAGCGGAAACATGATAGTCGACGCCGTCTTTCTTGAACGCCGAATTGCGCAGATAGGCCCACAGCACGGTGACCAGGCCCAGCTCATGGGCCCGCTCAAAGGCGGCGGAAATCTCTTCTATCTGACGACGCGATTGTTCTGAGCCGAAATAGATCGTCGCTCCCACGGCCACCGCCCCCATATTGAACGCCTGCTCAACGCTGGCGTAGAGGGTCTGGTCGTATTCGGTGGGGTAGCTCAGCGTTTCGTTATGGTTGAGCTTCACCAGGAAAGGGATGCGATGCGCGTAGCGGCGCGACACCGAGGCCAGCACGCCGTAGGTCGACGCCACGCAGTTACAGCCGGCTTCGATCGCCAGCTCGACGATATTTTTCGGATCAAAGTACAGCGGGTTGGCGGCAAAGGAGGCGCCCGCCGAGTGCTCCACGCCCTGGTCAACCGGCAGAATGGAAAGGTAGCCGGTTCCCCCCAGGCGTCCGGTATTGTACAGGGTCTGCATATTGCGTAGCACCGCCGGTGGTCGGTTGTTATCCACCATCACCCGATCAACATAATCTGCGCCAGGCAGATACAGCTGGTCGGACGGAATGGTTATACAACGGTGCTGCAACAGGCTCTCGGCATCTTTGCCCAGCAACTGCGTAATATCAGTCATAGCAATCTCCCGTAAGGCCGGCCGAAGCCGGCATGCATTATCCCAACCCAATTTTTTTGGGCAGGTTAAGCCTGGTACCGACTTAGCCTATTTTCCAGCCGGGGGGCCATTTTTTCAGGAGATTCTGCTGTCTCGTTGCGCTGCCATTTACCACCAGGCGTGGAAATGGTGCACCGGCCCGATACCGTGGCCTACCTCCAGAGAGTCGGCCTGTGCCAGAGCCGCCGACAGCCAGGCCTTCGCCTCGATAACGGTGGCCGCCCAGTCCGCGTGACGCGGGCGCAGCGCCGCCAGCGCGGCGGAGAGCGTACAGCCGGTGCCGTGGGTATTTTTGGTCTGCACTCGCGGCGCGGTGAACCGCTGTTCCCCTTCGCGGGTGAAGAGCCAGTCCGGGCTTTCGGCATCGTCGAGATGGCCGCCCTTCATCAATACCGCGCCGCAGCCCAGCGCCAGCAGCGCCCGCCCCTGCTCCAGCATTTCCCGTTCGTTACGCGCATGGGGGGCATCGAGTAGCGCGGCCGCTTCCGGCAGGTTCGGGGTGATCAATGAC
>OHTY01000395.1_pt1 | contig 11682 bp, 10 predicted proteins | sample 1579061 | NCBI WGS metagenome assembly OHTY01 (sample SAMEA3879520, study PRJEB24766) | human gut metagenome | biome: human-associated habitat; feature: feces | place: USA | collected 1985/1987 | reverse complement strand
CCCCCCGCGGCGGGCGGCGATCAGCTTCTCTTCCAGCGCCCCATCGTCAAGGTGGATTTCACGCGGCAGCAGGACGTCGAGGTTTTCAAAGGGGATGGCGCTGTTATGCTGCAGATGCAGTTCCCGCAGGGTATCAATGGAAACATCAGGCTCACCCGTCCAGCTCAGACGGGAAAAATAGGCGCGTAAAAAGGGACTCATCAGGGCCTCCAGCTGTAGGTGTCCGACATTTATAGCCTATTTTTCCGCGCCGACCGTCTTTTTTGTGCGCTTAGCGTTAACCGCACGTGCGGCGCTGCATCAGCGCCAGCGCCGTCAGCATCAGGACCAGACCGGTCAACAACGTCAGGCTGGCCATCGCCATGCCCTGACCGACGGAACCCTGTTCGAACTGGCGCCAGATAAACACCGCCACGGTTTGCGTACCGGCCGGAGAGAGCAGCAGCGAGGTCACCAGCTCCCGGGAGGCCACCGCGAACACCATCAGCATCGCCGCCAGCAGCGCCGGAAAGACCAGCGGCAGGACAATCAACCGCAGCGCCTGCAGTGGCGACGCCCCATGCACCCTGGCGGCGGGCTCAAGGTTCGGGCCCAGCTGGCGCAGCGCGCTGCCGACATAGCGCACCGGCCAGGGCAACAGCAGGCAGCAATAGGAGAGCAGCAGCATCCACAGCGTGTTATAGGGCGAGCGCGGCCAGAAGGGCTGATTCCACAGCAGGATCAAACCGACCCCCACCACCACGCCCGGCAGCGCCGCCGGCATCAGCGACAGCGCGTCCACCATCCCGCGCCCTTTAATCTTCTGCACCATCACCAGCCAGGCGGCCAGCAGGCCCAGCGCGCCGACGATTAGCGCCGAACCCAGGGCCAGCGACAGGCTGGTGCCGAGGGCCGACAGGGCATCTCCCTGCTGGTCAAACAGCGCCGCGAAATGACGCAGCGTGACATTCTCAACACTCACGCCACCGGAGAGCGTGCCCATCACGCTGGTGAGCATCATCGAGACGGCGGGGACGCCGACCGCCAGGCCGCCGACGGCCGCCATCGCCAGCACGGCGGGCAGCGTCATCCAGCCCAGCGATGCCCCGTGGTTCTCCCCCGGCTTACCGGTGACGCTGGTGACCTCTTTCTCCCCCACCAGCCGCCTTTGCAGCCACCAGGCGAACAACGCCACCGCCATCAGCAGCAGCGACAATAGCGCGGCGCCAGGGAGATCCACCGGCCAGTCGGCCAGCTTTTTCTCAATACCGACCGTCAGCATCACCACTCCCGCCCGGCTGCCCAGCGCCGCCGGTACGCCAAACTCCTCGATGGCGAGGGTAAACGCCAGCAGCATCCCCGCCGCCAGCGCCGGAGAGAGCATCGGTAGCGTCACGTGCCAGAAGGCGCGCCAGGCGCTGGCGCCATGGACGCGGGCGACCACCGCCAGCCGGGTCCCGCTCGCCAGCAGGCTGCGGGAGACGGCAAAGTAGACCACCGGAAATATGTTAAAGGTCATCACCAGCACGATCCCGCTGCGGCTGAACAGCAGATCGTTCAGCTGCCAGCCGGTCAGCTGCTGCAGATAGCCCTGGCTTTGCAGGGCCAGCATCCAGGAGAGCGCCGAGATATAGGGCGGCGTCAGAAAGGGGATCAAAAACAGGAGATCCCACAGCCGGGGCAGCGGCAGCGAAAACATACCGCGCAGGATGCCGAGCGGCAGGCCAATCATTACGCTGACCAGCGCCACGCCGGCGGCGATCCACAGCGTACCGCCGAGCATCGCCGGCAGCTGAGGATCGGCCAGCAGCGCCGGGATGCCGCCAAAGGCGTCCCCGAGCGAACCGGCGCTAAAATGGGGAAAAATCGCCTGCAGCAGAATAAACACTAACGGTAACGCGACCAGCATCACCAGGGCGGCAAGGGTCGCGCCGGAAAGGAATGTTTGTTTCACAACCGGTTCCTGAAGCTGAGGGTCCTCCGGCGGCCAGCGCCGGAGAAACGGGATCAATTACTGCGCGTACAGCTGACTGAAGCGGGCGAGCACGGCGCCCCGCTCGCTGCTGCCCTCGCTGGTGGTGGGTAGCACCTTCAGCGCGTCCAGTAGCGGACGTTTAGCCGCCACGTCGCGGCGGGCGGGCATCAGCCAGGCGTCGGCGACCTTCGCCTGACCTTCCGGCGACAGCACGTAATCGATAAAGGCTTTGGCCTCGCCGGGATGCTGGCTGGTTTTGAGGATCATCATCGGGCGCGGGGCAATCACCGTTCCGCTGGCCGGGAAGATCACCTTCAGCGACTCGCCCTGCTGAATATTGCCGTAGGAGACATAATCCACCGCGCCAAACACCGCCGCTTTCGCTCCCTGCATCACCGGCGTCACCGCCTGGGCGTTGGGTCCGCTGACCACCATGCCGTTCTTTTTCAGATCGTCAAACAGTTGCCAGGCCTGGTCGCCCATGCTGTTTTGCAGCCCGATCAGCAAATCCAGCGACGCGCCGGAGAGCGCCGGGTCGGGGGTTGTCACCTTGTCTTTAAACGCCGGCTGGGTGAGATCCCGCCACTCTTTCGGTTCCGGGGTGCCGCTTTTACTGTTCCAGACAATGCCCAGGGCGGAGACGCCCTGGGCGATATAGTCCGCCGATTTCAGGTTCGCCGGTACCTGGTCGGCGTTGGCGCTCGCAAAAGGCAACAACCAGCCCCGCTGGTGCAGATCTTCGGCGGTATCCCATGAGGCGGAGATCAGTACATCCGCCTGCGGGTTGGCCTGCTCGGCCTCCAGTCGGGCCATCACTTTGCCGGTGGTGGCCTGAAAAACGGTCACCTTCACCCCGGTCTGTTGTTCAAAACCGCTGGCCAGGCTTTTCGCCAGCGAGCCGGGTCCGGCGGTGTAAACGATCAGCGCATGGGCGCTGGAGAGCATCATGGCGGAGAGAGCCATCGCGAGTACCACTCCTTTCTTAACGGTCATAACGGTGTTCATGCAACTTCCCCTGAGGTTGGCGTAACGGCGCGGACAGCGGCCACGCGGCCCGCGGATAAATAGACAATCTGGTCGGCTAACAGCTCGGCTTCACGTCGGTCATGGGTGACATACAGGGCGGTGATGCCGAGCTGTCGCAGCAGGCGGCTCATTTCGCCACACAGCGATTCGCGTAGTTCGCTGTCCAGGTTGGAGAGCGGTTCATCAAACAGCAGCACCCGCGGCGCGGCGACGATCGCCCGCGCCAGCGCCACCCGCTGCTGCTGACCGCCGGAGAGGCCTGAAGGCTTACGTTCGGCAAAGCCGTTGAGGCCTACCCGCGCCAGCGCCTCGCTGACCCGGCGCTCGCGTTCGCTGCGGGAGACGCCGCGCATGCGCAGCGGAAAGGCGACGTTCTGCGCCACGCTCATATGCGGCCAGAGGGCATAATCCTGAAAAACCATGCCGATATCGCGCTGCTCCGGGGGCAATCCCCATCCTGCGCGGGCGACCAGCCTGTCGCCAAAGCGGATTTCGCCGCTGGCCGGCACGCTCAGCCCGGCCAGCAGACGCAGCAGCGTGCTTTTGCCGCAGCCGGAAGGGCCCAGTAGCGCCACGATGCGGCCGGGTTCGATATGCAACGTGAAGCGGTCAAGAATAGGGGTCTCTGCGAAGGCGAAAGAGACCTCCTGCAGGGTGATAGGGGTCAGCGTGCGCATCATCGCCCTCCCTTTCGGGACAGCGAGACCAGCCCGGCGGTCGACATCCGACGGGGCACGCTCACCTGGGATAGCATCAGGGGAGCCAACATATTGTGATCCTCTTTGGGACTTAGTGCTGGCGACTATAGTCAGACGAGATGACGTATTGATTACATTTTCATTGCGGCTTAACGTGTTACCTGCCAACCGACCCATTATTCAAGGAACGCCTATGAGCCGCTTTCGCCACGTTGAACTGCAGTACGCCAGCCGCCTGCTCAACCACGGCCCAACCATTTTGATCACCAGCTACGATGCCCCGTCCGACCGGCGCAACGTAATGGCCGCCGCCTGGTCAATGCCGGTGGAATTCGCCCCGCCGCGGGTGGCTATCGTGGTGGATAAAAGCACCTGGACGCGGGAGATCATCGAGCGCAATGGCACCTTCGGCATTGTGGTTCCCGGCGTCGCAGCCGCCAGCTGGACCTACGCCGTCGGCAGCGTCAGCGGCCGCGATGAGGACAAATTCAATGCCTGGGGGATCCCGGTAGTAACCGGTCCGGAGCTGGGGCTGCCGCTGATCGAGGAGAAATGTCTGGCATGGATGGAGTGCCGGTTGCTGCCGGCGACGGCGGCCCAGACCCAGTACGACACCCTGTTCGGGGAGGTGGTCTCTGCCGCCGCCGATGAGCGCGCGTTCGTCACCGGACGCTGGCAATTCGACGACGATAAGCTCAATACCCTGCATCATCTTGGCACCGGCAATTTTGTCGCCAGCGGCCGTCATGTGCGGGCAAACTCCCTCGACGAATAAACCGTTCTCGACGATTTCGGCAGCAAAGGCTTTACCGCCGGTGGGACATGGAACTTCGGCGTGCAGACGGAGATTTGGTTCTGACCGAGTGTCACTGGCGGACATCATGCCCGCCAGTGGCAACTACATGCTATAACCCGGCTTCTTAATCAACTGCGCCATCTGTGGGGCGATCTCGCTGTCCCACACCGCCTGCCACGCGTCCGGCTCAACCTGAGTGAGTGCGACGCTGACCGCGCTCTCTTTGCTGTTCAGATGGCGGATCAGCACCTCAGTGATGTCGGCGGCCAGCGCGGTTTTTTGTTCATCAGTCAGTTCACGGGGAAAACATTTAATATCAACATGCGGCATAGCAAAGACTCCTTGTGATCAGAGCCATAACGCTACCACAGAATGGCCGTTCTGGTTGGCATCGCGTGCGTTAAATCAGCTTGTTACGGCGTAGCGCCGCGGCCAGCTCCGGTCGCTGACAGACCGCCCGGGCGATGGCGGCGAATTTTGGCGCGTGGTCGTCAAACCACGCCTGGCGGGGTCCCCAGCGGTACATCGCCGCGATATAGCAATCCAGCAACGTTACCGACGCGCCCAGCGCCCACGGCCCGGCGGCCAGCTGCTGTTCGAACCAGAGATAGAGATTTTTCCGGTACTGGCGACAATTCTCCACCAGCTGCTCCGCGGCGGCGGGCGCCCAGCGTTCCGGGTAATCGGCATAGGTAAAGGTAGGATAGACATTGGCCACCAGCCAGACCAGCAGGCGCTGAAACTGCGGACGCTGTGGCGTCCCCGGCGCGGGGGCCAGATCGGGACGCTGGTCGAGGATCATCAGCGCGATGGCGGCGGTTTCGGTCATGATGCTCCCATCGGCCAGCCTCAGGGTGGGCACCTGGCACAGTGGATTAATCTGCCGCAGACGCTCGCGCGCCGGACCGGGCTGGTCAAAGCCCTCCACGTCAACCACCTCGTAGGGAATATCGGCCAGGGAGAGCATCAGCTCGCTAATCGTCGAGCCCCATCCCGGCACGCCATAAACGGTTATCATGGTCGGCCTCCAGGGTAAAGCCTAAGTGTAGGCAGAAATTTGCCGCTCACCCACCCGGCACACCATGCCACTGGGGGTTAGTAGGTTATCCCCGGCGGGTTGACCACCGACTGCGCTACCGCTTCGCCCTGCTCCCCCCAACGCGCCAGCACCTGCTGATATTCACCGCGGGCAATCGCCCCGTCGAGGGCTGCCTGCAGGGCAAAGACCAGGCCGTTGCCTTTTTTGGTGGTTGTCGCCACCCACGCTTTTTTCGGCCCCAGGCCCACCACCCGGGTCTGGCCGTTAAGCGCCGCTTTATAGGCTGCCACCGACTGCGGGCCGAAAAAGATATCCGCCCGCCCGGACTGGATATAGAGGTTGCCGGAGGCATCATCGGTCAGGTAGACCGGCTGGGCCTGCGGCCGTCCGGCGGCGCGGTTGTCCTCGTTCCAGCCCAGCAGGATCCGCTCCTGATTGGTGCCGGACCCGACGATCACTTTGCGCCCCGCGAGATCGGCGGGTCCGTTTACCGCGGCGATATCGCTGGTGGATTTCACCGAGAAGGCCAGGGAGTCCACCCGGTAAGTCGCAAAATCGAACTTCTCTTTGCGCTTCTCGGTCACCGCGATATTGATCAGCGCCACATCGTAGCGGCCGGAGGCGATGCCCAGCGGCCAGTCCTCCCACGCGGTGGGCACCAGCCTGAGCTTCAGGCCAAGGCTTCCGGCCAGCAGGCGGGCTATATCCGGGTCGCTACCGATCCGCGTGCGGTTGTCGCTGGCCAGCAGGGCCAGCGGCGGCGAATTGAGCGCCGAGATCGCCACCGTTAGCGTCCCCGGCTCGACGAAGCGATAGCCCGGCGGAATTTTCGCTATCGCCTGCGGGTCGCGGGTGACCGGCAATGGCTGCTCATTGGCACGCAGATCCAGCGCCGCGTAAGCGCTCATGGCAAAAGCGCTGAGAACAAGGGTCATTAGCGCTCTGTTCATGACGGCAGCACCCTGGATAAAAACTGCCGGGTACGCGGATGCTGCGGATGGTTGAGCACCTCGTCGCTGCTGCCCTGCTCGACGATCCTGCCGTCGACCATAAACACCACCTGGTCGGCCACCTCGCGGGCAAAGCCAATCTCATGGGTGACCACCACCAGGGTGGTGCCCGATCGCGCCAGCTTTTTGATCACATCCAGCACCTCGCCCACCAGCTCGGGATCCAGCGCCGAGGTGGGTTCATCAAACAGGATCACCCGCGGGTTCAGCGCCAGCGCCCGGGCAATGGCGATACGCTGCTGCTGGCCGCCGGAGAGATGCCGCGACCAGGCGTCGGCTTTATTGCGCAGTCCGACGACGTCCAGTAGCTCATAGGCGCGGGCAATGGCCTCTTTGCGCGTGACCTGCTGGTGGGCGATCGGCGCCTCAATCAGGTTCTCCAGCACCGTCAGGTGCGGAAACAGGTTAAAGTTCTGGAACACGTAGCCGACGTTGATCCGCTGGCGAAGAATTTCCTTTTCTTTCATCTCATACAGCTTGTCGCCTTTGCGGCGATAGCCGATATAGTCGCCGTCAATCTGAATAAATCCCTCATCGACCCGTTCGAGGTGATTTATGGTGCGCAGCAGCGTGGACTTGCCCGAACCGGAAGGGCCGAGGATCACCGTCACCGTGCCCGGGGGGATCTCCAGCGACACATCGTCCAGCGCCTTGTGGCGGCCATAGTATTTGCTGACTCCGGTGATAGAGATATGGCCATTATGAGAGCTGGGCATGAACGGCCTCCTGCGGCTGCGCTTGACGTGCGGATTGAGTGGTTCGGCTGCTGCGGGCGCTGTTTACCGCCGAGCGGCGTTCGCTGCGCGCCAGGCCCCGTTCCACCAGATACTGAATGGCGGAGAGGACGCTGGTGATCGCCAGATACCAGACGGCGCCGACCATCAACAGCGGGATCACCTCCTGGGTACGGTTGTAGATCATCTGGATGGTGTAGAACAGCTCCGGCATCGCCAGGACGTACACCATCGCCGTTCCCTTGGCCAGACTGATGATCTCGTTGAAGCCGGATGGCAGGATGGTGCGCAGCGCCTGCGGCAGAATAATGCGCAGCGTGCGCCGCCAGGCGGGTAGCCCCAGCGCGGCGGCGGCTTCATACTGCCCGTGGTCGACGCCGAGAAAGCCGCCGCGAATAATCTCCGCGGTATAGGCGCTCTGCACCAGGGTCAGGCCCACCACCGCCGTGGAGAATTGCCCCAGCACGTTAATGGTCTGATAGCTGGCCCAGGTCACGCCGGTAAACGGGATCCCCAGCGACAGGGTGTCGTAGAGATAGGAAAAGTTATAGAGAATGATCAGCACCACAATCAGCGGCAGCGAGCGAAACAGCCAGATATAGCCCCAGGCGAGACTGCTGAGCAGCCACGATGAGGACAAACGGGCCAGCGCCAGCAGGCCGCCGAAGATCACGCTTAACACCGTGCCGAGCAGGGTCAGGAGCAGGGTTTGTCCCAGCCCCTCGAGGATCACCGGGTCGAAGAACCAGCGGGCGAAGACGCCCCACTCCCAGCGCGGGTTAAAGGCCACCGACTGGATCACCACCGCCAGCACCAGCAGGGCGACCAGAGCCCCGACCACCCGCAGCGGATAGCGCGCCGGCACCACTTTGATCGTTTCAGATGAATGCATAATGCCTCCTCAGGCGCTGTGGCTGTAGGCGCTCACCGCCAGCGCTTTAGTGAACCGCAGCCGGCCATCGTACGGCGGCTGACTGTACTCTTCCGGGTCTCTCGTGAGGTCAAACTGCGCCTCATACCCCTGGCTGAGATAGAGCTTTACCGCCTCCGGCTGACGGAAACCGGTGGTCAGGTAGATATGGCTGTACCCGGCCAGCACCGCCCGTCGCTCCAGCTCCTGGACCACCTTCGCCGCCAGCCCCTGCTGGCGCAGACGGCGGTGCGTCCAGATACGTTTGATCTCTGCGGTGTGGCGATCCTTCGGCTTATACGCGCCGGTGGCGATAATTTCGCCCTCACGCTCAAGGACAATAAACAGCCCCTGCGGCGGCACATACCACTCACTTAACTCCACTTCCGCATCGCGGGAAAAATAGTCGCCGTAGCGGGCGGCATATTCGGCAAACAGCCCGCTAATAATCGGCTGCAGCTCCGGAGCCTCCGGAGAAATATCGCGGAATGCTTCGCTCATCGCGCCTCCTGTCAGTCGCCCAGTCCGGGCGGATTGATTTCCGATTGCGGAATGCTTTCCACCCCTTCGCCCCAGCGGTTAAGCACTTTGGCGTAGTCCCCGCTGGCGATAGCCCCGTTCAGCGCCGCCTGGACGGCGTTCACCAGCCCGCTGTCTTTTTTCAGCGTTACCGCGATGTGCGCCGCTTTCGGCCAGCCGCCATCGACGCTGCCCACCAGTTTGGTTTTGCCGGACAGCGCCGCCTTCCACGCGCCAATCACGTTGGGGCCGAAGAAGGCGTCGGCTCGTCCGGTCTGCAGGGCCAGCGTCTGGGCGGCATCATCCTTGGTGTAGACCGGGATAAACGGCTTCAGCCCCTTCTTGACGTTCTCCGCGTTCCACGCCAGCAGGATCGCCTCCTGGTTGGTGCCGGAGCCGACAATAATCTTTAGCCCGGCGATATCTTCCGCTTTGTCAATCTTGCTCAGCGGACTGGTGCTTTTGACGTAGAAGCCCAGCGAGTCTTTGCGGTAGGTGGCGAAATCGAACTTCTCTTTCCGCTCTTTGGTGACGGTAATATTGCTGATCGCGGCATCATATTTGCCGGAGGTGACCCCCAGCGGCCAGTCTTCCCATGAAGTGGGAACCACGTTTACTTCCAGGCCGAGGCTCTCCGCCACCAGCCGGGCGATATCCGCCTCGCTGCCGAGCAGGGTTTTGTTGTCATCGGCGAAGACCGTCAGCGGCGGTGAGTTCAGAGCCGCCACCGCGACGGTGAATTTCCCCGGCACCGCCAGATGCAGATCTTGCGGCAACAGGGCAATGGCCTGCGGATTTTTCGCTGTGTGAATCGGCGTTTTGTTGGCCTCCAGGCTCACTCCGGTGCCATTGATCTTGACGTCCTGACCCCACGATGAGGCGCTAAATGCCAACGCGACGGCCAGCAAGAGTGTTGTTTTCTGCATAGCGTGATTCTCTTTTATTATTTTTGGAATTGATTAGCGGGTAGCGCCAGACCCAGACTTTCCCGCAGGGTGGTGCCCGGATAGTCGCGACGGAACAGTCCGCGCGCCTGTAACAGCGGAACCACCTCATCCACAAAGCGCGGGAAGGTTTCCGGCGTGCCGCCCTGAATAATGAAGCCGTCCGCCGCGTGCTGCTCGAACCACAGTTGCAGGCCATCAGCGACATCGCTGGCGGTGCCGGTAAAGCGCGGACGCGGGCTGGCTGCCTCCAGAGCCACCTGGCGCAGGGTTAAGCCCCGCTCGCGGGCGTGACGTTTAATCTCGTCGGTGGTACTGCGGAAGCTGTTTTGTCCCAGGTCGCCAATATCCGGGAACGGTTCATCAAGCGGGTACTGCGAAAAGTCATGGTGTTCGAAATAGCGCCCGAGATAATTCAGCGCATCTTCGATGGAGACCAACGCCGCGGTGGTCTGGTACTGCCGCTCCGCGTCCTCGGCGTCATCCCCGACGATGACGCTGACGCCCTGGAAAATATGCAGTTGGTCCGGACTGCGCTGATATGCGGCGAGTTGGCTTTTGACATCCCGATAAAATGCCTGCGCCTCGGCCAGCGAGTCCTGATGGGTAAAAATGGCATCGGCGTGGCGCGCGGCTAATTTTTTGCCGTCATCCGACGCGCCGGCCTGGAAAATAATCGGTCGGCCCTGCGGCGTGCGGGCAATATTTAGCGGCCCGGCGACTTTAAAGAAATCGCCGTGGTGGTCGAGCGTATGCAGTTTATTTTTATCAAAGAACTGGCCAGTCTCCTTATTGCGCACAAAGGCGTCTTCTTCCCATGAATCCCATAAGCCTTTCACCACCTGCAGATATTCATCGGCAATGCGATAGCGCAGCGCATGATCCGGATGTTGGGCCCGGGAGAAGTTTTTCGCCGACCCCTCCAGCGGGGAAGTGACCACGTTCCACCCCGCCCGTCCCTGGCTTAAATGGTCAAGGCTGGCGAACTGGCGGGCGGTGGTAAACGGCTCGCTGTACGAAGTGGATAAGGTCCCCACAAGTCCCAGACGCCGGGTGACCGCGGCCAGCGCGGAAAGTACCGTTAAAGGTTCGAAGCGATTTAAAAAATGGGGAATCGATTTTTCATTGATATATAACCCGTCGGCGACAAAAATAAAATCCAGCTTCCCCTCTTCCGCTTTTAACGCCGTCTGCGTGACAAAGTTAAAATTAATACTGGCGTCCGCCTGCGCCGCCGGATGACGCCAGGCGGACATATTTCCCGATGCGCCATGTAATATCGTTCCCAGACGCAATTGTCGATTTTCAGACATAGCTACCCCTTCCCCTGTCATTCGTTAAATGTGTTGTAACGCTTCTTCCGCGAGACGGGCGAAATAGTGCGCCGCGGGCGCAATCAGCCGTTCATCCGGATTAAATGCCGGATGGTGCAAACCATATTCGCTGGCGCTGCCGATGCTGACGAACGCCCCGGGAATATGCTGAAGATAGACCGCAAAATCTTCGCCACCGAGATGCAGATCGGCATGGTGGGTGCGATACCCGGCCTGGGCTGCCACCTCGCTGGCGAAATCGGCCCAGCGGGCGTCGTTGACCAGCGCCGTCGGGCCGGCGTACCAGAAGACGTCAATCTGCGCGCCAAAGGCGCTGGCGAAACCGGCGGCAATCTCGCTGACCCGGGCCTTGACCCGCTGCTGCACTTCACTGCTGTGGGTGCGCAGCGTCCCCTCCAGCTCGACGCTCTCCGGCAGCACGTTCCAGGTATTGCCTCCCTGGATCCGCGTCACGCTGAGCACCACCGAGTCGAGGGTGTTCACCTCCCGGCTGGCCACGCTCTGCAGCACCGTCACCAGCTGGCTGGCCAGCAGGATCGCATCCCTTCCTTCATGTGGGCGGGCAGCATGCGCCCCCTTCCCGGTCACTTTGAAGACAAAGCGGTCGACGTTGGCGTAGAACGCGCCGCCGCGGGTGGCAAATTCGCCCACCGGCAGGCCGGGCTCATTGTGCATGCCGAAGATCGCCGACACCTCCTCCAGCGCCCCGGCGCGGATC
>OHTY01000382.1_pt1 | contig 12060 bp, 6 predicted proteins | sample 1579061 | NCBI WGS metagenome assembly OHTY01 (sample SAMEA3879520, study PRJEB24766) | human gut metagenome | biome: human-associated habitat; feature: feces | place: USA | collected 1985/1987 | reverse complement strand
CAGGCGATGGAAATACCGTCATAGGTAGAAGTTCCCCGTCCCAGCTCATCAAAAAGCACCAGACTGCGCGGTGACAGGTTGTTCAGAATATCAGCCGCCTCATTCATTTCCACCATAAAGGTAGATTCACCGACGGAGATATTATCGCTGGCACCCACACGGGTAAATATCTTATCCACCAATCCGATATGGGCACTCTCGGCAGGCACGAAGCTGCCAATCTGTGCCAGCAACGTTATCAGTGCCGTCTGCCTCAACAATGCGGACTTACCTGCCATGTTCGGACCGGTAATAATAATAATCTGTTGCGAACTGCTATCCAGCATCACATCGTTGGCGATATACTTCTCGCCTATCGGCAACTGTTTCTCGATTACCGGATGACGCCCCTGACGGATATCCAGCACATCATTATCTTCAATAACAGGACGGATATAATTATTCTCACGCGCCACATTGGCAAAAGAAAGCAGACAGTCCAGGCGGGCTATCTGGGTCGCATTGACCTGAATGGCAGGAATGAACTCACTTAAAGCCTGCACCAGCTCCGTATAAAGCTGCGTTTCCAGTATCAGTATCTTGTCTTCGGCACCCAGGATTTTCTCTTCATACTCTTTGAGTTCCTGCGTGATGTACCTTTCGGCATTTGCCAAAGTCTGCTTACGTATCCACTCCTGCGGCACTTTATCCTTATGCGTATTGCGCACCTCGATATAATAGCCGAACACATTGTTGTAACCGATCTTCAAGCTAGGGATTTCCGTCAGTTCACTTTCGCGCTGCTGTATTTGCAACAGGTAATCCTTACCGGAGTAAGCAATCTGCCGCAGTTCGTCCAGTTCGGCATTAACGCCCGATTTGATGACACCGCCTTTATTTATCAGCAGCGGAGGGTCATTATTGATTTCTTTGGCTATGCGGTCACGTACAGACTGGCAGATGTTCAGTTGCTCACCGATACGGTTCAGACTGGCATTGTCCGCTTCCATACAAGCCTCCTTGATGGGCTCAATAGCTTGAAGCGCCACTTTCAGCGCTACCACTTCACGCGGAGAGACACGTCCTACGGCTACTTTGGAAATGATGCGTTCCAAGTCGCCTATCAGATGCAACTGTTCCTCAATCAATTCCTTGAAGTCCGGCTGACGGAAAAAGTACTCCACCACGTTAAGGCGCTCGTTGATAGGCAACACATCCTTCAACGGAAACACCAGCCAGCGTTTCAGCAAACGGGCTCCCATAGGGCTGATGGTCTTATCAATCACGTTCAGCAGGCTACTGCCGCCATCGTTCATGCTGCCTATCAGTTCAAGACTGCGTACGGTGAACTTATCGAGACGGACATACTTATCCTCTTCAATACGTGCCAGCGAAGTGATGTGCCCTATCTGGGTGTGCTGCGTCATGATGAGATATTGCAGGATAGCACCCGAAGCAATGATACCATTCTTGAGATGCTCCACACCGAATCCTTTCAGGTTTTTCGTTTCAAAATGCTTCAAAAGTTTTTCACGGGCAGTGGTCTCTGTAAACACCCAGTCGTCCAGTTCGAAAGTAAAGAACTTGTTTCCGAAGTTCCCCTCGAACATGCCGCGCTTGCCACGCTCAAAAAGCACTTCTTTGGGGGCGAAGTTATTCAATAACTTATCCACATAGTCGAAAGGACCTTCCGCCGTGAGGAATTCGCCCGTAGAGATATCGAGAAACGCCACACCGCACATTCCCTTGCCGAAATGAACCGCGGCGAGAAAGTTATTTTCCCGGTAGTTCAGTATGTTGTCGTTGATGGAAACGCCGGGAGTCACCAGTTCCGTGATGCCACGCTTCACCAGTTTCTTGGTCATTTTCGGATCTTCCAACTGGTCGCAGATAGCCACGCGCTTGCCTGCACGTACCAGCTTAGGCAGATATGTATCCAGCGCATGATGAGGGAAACCGGCCATTTCAACAGTTTTCCCTTTACCGTTGGCACGCTTGGTCAGAGTGATTCCCAGGATTTCGGCCGCAACGACAGCATCGGTAGAATAAGTTTCATAGAAGTCACCACAACGAAACAGCATAACGGCATCCGGATGCTTGGCTTTCAAGTCCAGGAACTGCTTCATCATCGGGGTGAGGACAATATCTTCGTTCATGCAGATTTATCTTTATCGAACACAGAGGCACGGAGGTACAGAGTATTCACTGATATAAAAATTATAAAAGAGAACTCTATGTCTCTGTGCCTCTGTGTTCATTAATTAATGAGACAAAGATAATTCTTTTTTAGAAAATAAGCGTGGAGAGGGTTCAAATCCTTAGTAAGCCTTAACAAAAGCGTTCGTTTCGCTAAAACATGTTATAAAACACACTTTTTTATTTGTTTTATTTGGAAATATCCCGAAAGTCCGTACCTTTGCAATGTGTTTTTCATAGTATTAGATTTAAGGTTAACAAAGGTTGGAGTACAGCGGTACTCCTTTTTTTATGCCCATACGTAACGTCACACAGTAAAATAATCTCCATTTGAACTGATTTGTCCCCTTTTTTGCGCCTTTTGTACACCTGGTAATAGCAACTATTTCGCTTAATTTGCATCCAAAAGACTTATTACCATGAAAAACAAGAAAATGAAAAAAGTACTCCTTTATTGCCTGGCAACCATCTTTGCCACCGGAGCCTATGCCCAAACTTACAACTGGGTGAGCAGCACGGAAGGCAACATCTGGCAACAGTCCAAAGTAAAGTTACAACCGAGCACCGCTCAGACCCCGCTATTAGAAGTCAGCGGAACCGAAGAAGGCACTACCTTCAAAGCATGGGGCACCACCTTCAACGAACTGTGCTGGGATGCCCTGAACATGCTCACCCGCGATGAACAGGATGACCTTCTGGAAAGAATGTTTTCTCCACAAGGAGATTTACGCTTCACAAGAGGAAGAATCTCGATGAATGCGAACGATTATGCACGCGACTGGTACAGTTGCGACGAAGTATCGGGCGACTTCCAGTTGAAGTATTTCAACATCAACCGTGATAAGCTGGCAATCATTCCTTTCGTCCGTGCGGCACAAAAGTATAATCCTGAAATGACATTCTGGATTTCCCCCTGGTCTCCTCCCAGCTGGATGAAAATCAACCACGATTACCCGGTGCGTAGCGACAAGACCAATAAAATGTCTCCGGAATCGAGCATAGCCCTCTACGAAGACCATACCGAGAAACGTGAAGACGTCTTCCCCAAACAGCTGGCCGTGAACGACTATATGATACAAGACCCCCGCTATCTGCAGACGTATGCCAACTATTTCTGCAAATTCATTGATGCCTACAAAGAACAGGGAATTCCCGTCGATATGGTCATGTATCAGAACGAAGCATACAGCTACACTCCCTATCCCGGTTGTGCCTGGACCGCCGAAGGCACCGTACGCTTCAATGTAGAATATCTGGCTCCTACGCTGAAAAAGCATCACCCAGAAGTGAAACTATACCTCGGCACCTTCAACACGAACCGCTACGACTACGTCGACAAGATACTCTCCGACCCGCGTATGCCGCAAAGCATCGAAGGCATAGGTTTCAAGTGGGAAGGCGGACAGATATTGCCGAAAATCCGCGGGAAATATCCCCAATATAAGTATGTACAGAGTGAAAGCGAATGTGGCTGGGGCAGTTTCGACTGGAAGGCCGGAGAACATACTTTCCATCTGATCAACCATTACCTGGGCAATGGTTGCGAAGAATACACTTTCTGGAACAATACGCTCTGCGACAACGGCGAGAGTCCCTGGGGCTGGAAGCAGAATGCGCTGATACATGTGGACTCTAAAACCCGCAAGGCAACGCTGACGCCCGAGTATTACGCCGTGAAGCATTACAGCCAATTCGTCTCTCCCGGCTCACGCATCATAGCCTATAAGCCGCAGAAGGAAGATAAAACGCCCGTCATGGTAGTGGAAACCCCACAAAAGAAGAAGATAATCATAGCCGGCAATTTCAACAATGAAGCCAAAGAAATAACCCTGAAATTGGGCAACCGCTATCTGAATGTAGAGCTCCGGCCACATTCGTTCAATACGTTCGAAGAGAAATAAATTGATAAAAGTAATCGTTATCCGGACAATCATATCCGAATAATGATTACTTTTGCCGTGAAATTCAATCGTAGTCATCGCAAAAGAAACACTGAGCTTCTATTTTGAATAAGGATAACTGCCTTGGAAACAACAACAAACAACCCACAGTCATGAAAGAAGAACATTATTTTCCGAACGTACCCCACAACTATCCCTTATGCCTCAACCGCCAATGTCCCAAAGCATCTACCTGCCTGCGGCAACTGGTAGAGCAAGAAGTGGCGGACAACGTGGAATACTGGGTAATCATCAGCCCCAAATACCAGGCCAAACTGAAGGGTGCATGTCCCCACTATCGCTCCAGTAAAAAAGTGCAATACGCCAAAGGCTGCATAAATATCCTTGATAACCTGCCCCACAGACAAAGGCAACATGCCATGAGCGGTCTGGTGGAATACTTCAGCCGAAGAACCTATTACCGCGTCCGCAAAGGCGAACGCCTTCTCAGCCCTGCCGAACAAAGGGACGTACAGAAGATTTTCAAACAGTGCGGTGCAACCGGGAAACAGGAGTTTGACGCTTACGTAGAAGACTACGAATGGTAACAATCACCCCCATCTACAGGTTAGCTACATCCCATCTATAGATCCATGCTTTTGCCATGCCTATGGCACAACTTTGCCATCGCATTGGCACAACATTGCCATGCCTATGGCACGACTGTGCCAAAGCGATGGCAAGAATCGGGCATAACTCTACGGTTTCGGCAACGCCGCAGTCCCGGCAGATTAAAGCTGCAAGGCAGCAAAATGATCAGGCAGGAGGAAATCTTCTAAAGCAGCTGAAAGTTGGGTATCGGTAGCAGCACCGGTAGTATGTATCCAAAGTAACCAGGAAAGTTGCTGCACATAGGAGGAATGATTATCAACGAGCCTGCATATTTCTTCGACCAAACCGGAGGAAATCTGTTTTCCGGTATCCGCAAAATAAACGATTTATTTGATGATAAACATGTTTGTAACAAACATGTTTAATGACGGATACTAACCAAAATCATTCTCAATTTACAACACTATCTTTTAAACGCTACTTATTGAATGATTTATATACCCACACTGCACGATTTATACTCCTCCCAAAAGCTAATATAGCTTATATTTGCAACAGCCATTTTCATAATGACCTTATCCGGTGAAAGCGCAGGTTTCGTTTGGTGATACCCATCAATTGTACCACCGAAAGGTCCGGCGCGATTGTTGGAACTTGAAGATCTTTTTTGAATGTTGAATAACCCCTAATAACAGATATTTATGAGATACAAAGTATTATTACTCGTTTTAGTTGCAATAACTACTTCGTGTTCACCTCAAGCAGATATAAATTATCGGATAGTTGCCGAACAGCCTTTACAAGTCATGGAACACTTTGGCGCTTCGGACGCCTGGAGCATGCACATCATTGGTCAATGGCCTCAGGAAAGGCAGAACCAGGTGGCCGACTGGCTGTTCAGCACAGAGAATGACGCCAATGGCAAACCTAAAGGAATCGGCCTCTCCTTATGGCGGTTCAATGTGGGTGCAGGCAGCACGGAACAGGGTGAGGCAAGTCAGATAGGTTCTCCCTGGATGCGTACCGAATGTTTCTTAAAGCCGGACGGAAGCTATGACTGGGACAAACAACCGGGACAGCGTAACTTCCTCCGCTTAGCCAAAGAACGCAGAGTCAGCAAATTCCTTGCTTTTCTGAATTCACCTCCCGTTTATTATACTCAAAACGGACTGGCTACCAATACCGGGCGTGACGGTACGCTCAATCTGAAAGAGGAACATTATGAAGACTTCGCCCGCTTCCTGGCAAACATGATTAAAGGAGTGGAGAAGAAAGACGGTATCAAGTTCGATTACCTCTCCCCTTTCAATGAACCCGACGGACACTGGAATTGGATAGGCCCTAAACAGGAAGGCACTCCGGCCACAAAGAAAGAAATAGCCCGTGCCGTGCGCCTCATCAGTAAAGAGTTTGTAAAAGAAGGCATTGATACGGAAATTGCCATCTGCGAAGCATCGGACTATCGCTGTATGTTTGCCACCCACATGACGAATCATGAACGGGGATACGAAATCCAGTCTTTTTTCTGTCCCGATAGTGTGGATACTTATCTGGGGAATACCCCCAAAGTACTTCCCCTCATCTCAGGACATAGTTACTGGACGACTACTCCGCTGAATATGCTACGCGATTATCGCCGTCAATTACGTGACACGCTGAATAAATACAAGGTCGGTTTCTGGCAGACGGAAACCTGCATTATGGGGAACGATGAAGAAATCGGTGGCGGTCACGGATTCGACCATACGATGAAAACGGCACTTTATGTGGCACGTATCATTCATCATGACATTGTCTATGCAGGAGCACGAAGCTGGCAATGGTGGCGTGCCATAGGAGGCGACTACAAGGATGGACTGATACGCGAATACGCCAATCCCGACTTGCGCGACGGCAAAGTGAAAGATTCAAAGCTGATGTGGGTATTAGGTAACTACAGTCGCTTTATCCGTCCGGGAGCTGTACGCATGTCCATTCAGACGACTGACAAGAACGGGCAGGTTATCCCGGAAGGAGATACCGATCAGAAAGGACTTATGTGCACCGCTTACCGAAATACAAACGGGCAATGGGTGATAGTAGTCATCAACTATGCCGAGCAGGAACAAAACTTCACGTTCAATGTAGACGATTCGAAGGTGAAGTCATGGCAAGGCTATCGTACATCGGATATAGCCGGTGAAGACTTGCTCCCTATCCATAAATTGAAAAAAGGACAGTTGGCAGTTATCCCTGCACGTTCGGTAATTACGTTTATTTCTGTGCAGAAATGAGTTTTCACCACAGAGGACACAGAGTATCACGGAGTTATATTCTTTTGATTTCAAATTGATTAAACTCTGTGAGACTCTGTGTCCTCTGTGGTGAAAAGATTCATAACCCGACAAAGAGAAAGAAAAACCTTACCTCCTGCGTTTTGGCAACTTGAACCCAGCGCAGACATTCGCTCTATTGATGTCCACCACCGCATTTACTCCACCCATCTTTCCTAATAAAGCTTCCGCTCCCTTCGCTATCTTGAAATTCATCTCCTCTTCATAGAGTGGAATCACCTGATAGAAATTCACTTCTTCACCACTAGGCAACTGGCAAACGGCAGCTCCATCTTCCACATCCTCCGGATTAATCAGCAATACACCGGAGAGCAACGTATTCTCTGCAAACGGCCCGCCATTGGGCACCGTATGTCCCCAGCCTAACCAGGTATCCTGCTCCAAAGGCAAGCGGGCAAGTATCTTGAGCCAGCGCAAGGGCCAATAATACTTTTCATCATCGCCTTGGATATCCCAGTCGGCAGGCAAGTATATCAGCAACTCTGCACGTTCCAACTTATATTCAGCTAATTCATAAGGTACATTCATCCAGTGCGCACCCATTCCCAAAGTAACCAACGTATAATAATTCCTCTCGGCTGTCGGTTCAATAATATAAATATCCACATGGATATCCGGTGAGACTATCTCATGAAAAACATGATCCGAATGCCCGAAGAACTTCTCAAGATGAGCATTAAGAGCATCCTTCTCTTCCTCTTCGTACAGCTCCATACGATAAGGAGATACCCCATTCTTACAATTCTCAATATACTCTTTCGCATCTTCATCATCCGGATCCAGTTCCAACGAACGTTCAAAAGCTTCCTGAGCTTTATCCAGCTGATTCAAATAATAATGAGCATAGCCCACCCGATAGAACCAAAGTGCATCTTCCTTACACTCCTCTTCTATCGTAGAAAGGCAGTTGAGAGCTTCCTGAAAACTTCCCAGGTTATTGTAAGCACGTGCCAGAAGACCGGTCAGTTCCGTTTCCCGTTCTCCTTCCGGAATCTCCAGGATGGCATCAATTATCTTCTGCTCCTCATCCTCTTCATTCCACTGCTCTATCTTTTTGAACAACTCGTCATGGTTACTCATTTTCGTGGCTTCCAAATGCTCTATAAACTCAGCAGAGAAAACTGTCGCCTCATTCTTTCCTTTGCACGAAATGGTGAAAAGGGAGAATTGGTGCTCAGTGATAGCCTGACATTGGAACACATATTCATCACTATCTTTGCCTCTACCCAGGTTATAAAGCCTGCATTTACCATTCTTGAAGTTCTTTTCTTTCACCAACACAGGCGCATCTTCCTCCATATAGCTCACCTCATCATCAGGAACGGAACATGCCAACAGGCGCACAATATGCCAGTCCTCATTCTCTCCGTCATAATAACCGCGGAAGTCGTCCTCTTCAAAATAAAGGTAGTTGCCCGGAAGGGAAAATTTCAGATTGCCCAAAGTATACGTCACCCAGCCTTTGCGATAACCTATCGAAAATTCACATACGTAGTCCGGCAATGCAGAGACATCTATCGGCTCTTTTTCGGCCAGACAGCAAAGTTGCAGATAATCTTCTTTCGGGAAAGGCAGAGAAGCATCCATCCCGGCTGCCGTCTCCAGATTCTTTATAATGAACGAATTAATTTCCTCATCTTCATCACTGCGTGCGGAAGGCATGAAGTAACAGTCCTCCCACAAAGCACTTAATGCCGTATTCCGGTAAAACAACGCATCACGTTCCTTATTATTCCACATGAGGAATTCATTTGCCAGGGCTTCGATGCCTTCGGTCTTTATCCGTTCAACAAAATGTTCCGGACGTATGCGTCCAAAGGGGGACACAACCGTTCCTTCCACTTCCTGAGGCATATATTTATGGCAATCCCAGCAGATGGCATACATACTTCCATCCTTACTCATACGCTCCTGGCAGAGTTCTACAATTGCATTCAGCCAATGATAAAAATGCTCGGAACGCATCCGCTCAAAGTCCCTGTGCTCATAATATTCCGTATCGTCTTCCACCTCGAAAGGGAAGTCCCTCAGCTCCATCACTTCGTCAACGATGTCTATTGCAGCCTTATGGAAACCCGCACCTAACAGGTTAGTCTGGCAATCGCCTATGATAACCGTTTCATCCTCTGTCGGCTCATAATTGAAGAATATATTTCCTAAACGGCAAACAGATAATTCCGAATAATCCTCCGTATGACTAACAGATACCTCATGCCGGGCAGCCACCACATCCAACAGCTTCTGGAATGAAGAAACATTTTTGCACTTCGTTGTCAATCTGAAACCTATACTCATGGTTGTGACATATTAATTGTTAGCGATTTATTTTTTATTCCTCCGTCTCGTCATCTTCTGTTTCATACAATCTGCACAAGTCACTCCCCTGACGGAAATCAGAGAGATAGAAGCGATACTGGGGATAGTCTTTCAGGAATGGGACAATTTTCTCCATGAAAGCCGGCTCATCAAACAACAGGAGGTCTATGTAGCAAGTACCTGTTCCGACAGCACCACCCAGCAAAAGTCCCAGACCTTCCGGCGCAAGCAATTCTTCCGACAAGCGGTCTTCCAACTCATATCGGAAATCCAGTGCCTTCTTCCCATCTCCTTCTTCATTGTTCTCATACGGGAAAGCGATAAATACCGCTTGTGCACCGAACCTGTTCAACCGGTTGAACAACTCCTCCGACCCATTATAATAATCGGCAACCAGAGGCTGGAAACAAGAGCTGCCTGCAACAACATCAAAACGCAACTCTTCGCTCTCCTGAGGTTCAAAACGGTAACCGGTATACACTTGTTGAGGATTATCAAATATTTCCTTATCATGAGCTTTTAGCGTATCTGTAATATATGCTTTAAGTTCGGGAAGCTTCATGCTGTTTTCAAGCGGAGCATCCGCCTTTTCCACACTACCGACGTACTGGTATGAAAGTCCTTCACCAAGCATAATTTCCATCATGATATAATATGCATTATAACTCTGGGCTTCTTCCAGCGAACACAACTGCTCTTCGTAAAAGTTGATATTAAAGGCGTTGATGTCTTCCTGATAGGCGGCGGACACCTGCACCTGAGCCATATCCACATTCACCCCGTACATGCCAAAGCTAAAGCTCGCATCCGTTCCCTGATTGAAAGGGAAGAAATGCCATTTGTCCCTGAACTGTGCAGGCAACTGCGACACCACATACGGATAAAGGTAGAATAAGTGTGTGCTGCCCTCCACCGAGAAAGTAAATTCATAATCTCCGCCCAGGTTGAAGTGCACATCCTCGTTTATCAGATTGGTCCCGGCTGTCACAAACTCAACTGCATCACCGCTCTCAAGCTGACCACGGTTTTCGACTATCCGTGCCAGTCCTTCTTCGTTGTCAGTAAACCATTTCCAGAAGTCCTGCACCCTTTTTCTGAAAGGCAGGTGGCTATTGCAACTACGGATGAAATCAAGAGTGTCCTCGTCATCCGGAGTCAGCTCATCTGCTTTATTAAAGCAAGCCAAGGCCTCTTTGTATCTGTCCAGAAAGTAAAGCGCATACCCTTTTCTGAAATTCCAGTTCGTATCCTTAGTCCCTTCCTCACTGGTCGAATCGAGCAATTCCAGAGCTTTTTCATACTCACCCAAGTTATTGTATGCACGTGCCAGCAGACCTGCCTCTTCAAAGTCTCTGTCTTCAGACTGAATTCGCCCTAACACATCAATAACTTTATCATGCTCGTCAGCTTCTGTCCAAGCATCAATCTGTCCTCTTAATGTTTCATCCATTGTTTTCTACAGTTTAATCTTGTCCAAAGATAGGAAAAGTCAGTTTATTCCTTCAATAATTAGCCATAAAAAGTTACAATTGCATCACACCTATTCAAAGGGTGACCTGACAAAATGCAAATTGCAAACTGTCATTTTGTATTTTTAAAGGGTCTCTGAGTGCTGCATTTTCGGGAAAAGGACAGAATAAACAGAAAAAACGCAGCCAAATTCATCAAACAGGGAGCAAGAGGATAGGAATAAATACGAACTATCGACAGAAGAGAACAATGAATTCTTATTTTTAAGAAAAAGGAAACAAAATAAGGCAATCCACCAATCAAAATAATAGTTTCATGTTTAACAGAAAACATTAGCTAAAAAAACTCTAAAGGGCATCTTTACTCTACTAATTCTGTTCATCGTAGAGTTTGGCACAGTTTCCCGTAGAGCAAGCAGGTGCCCATCTACGATAAAGTTAACTTCTTGTCGACAGGAAATTAAGAGTTTGTCAACAAGAAGTTAAGAGTCTGCCTGCATAACATTGACATTTTTAGCTTAATTAGCGTATAAATATCGCATATTATACAGTAATCAGTGTTGATTATTCGACTATTTATGCAACAAATATCTATTTTGCACATATTGGCAAAAATACAGGTTAGCAAAATCACGAATGTGCTATCTTTATGAAACAAAACAGAAATAAATACGCACAAAAAGGTATATAGGTTAAGACCTGCTATACTCACCTGGAGAGACTCCTTTATTGCTCTTAAATACCCGATTGAAATACGGAACATTGTTAAATCCGGCATAATAACATATTTCAGAAACAGACATTTTCTTCTGCTTCAAAAGTTGGCAGGCAATCTCTGTCCGGTACTCGTTCAGGTAAGTGATATTTCTCTTTAAACCGGAGTATATGCCCGCTTAATTCGGGAAAGGAGTCGGAGCAATGTTTCAGGAAGCCATTCGCTGTTGCTTTCCCGCATCAATAAATTGGTAAAGATAAAAAGAGGTTTCTGATGAAGACGAAAGCATAAAACAAAACAGAACCGGCTATCAGAAAAAGACATACTTTCTGATAGCCGGTTTGGTTTAATTCTTTAAGTTAGCTTACTTTGTACTTGCCAGCATCAAAGTTGCATTGGCATCGTTCAATGCGTAAACGCTCTTTTGGATGTTGCTGTCGTAAGCGTTGCTCTTGGAGTTCCAACGGGCGTAATTTACTGCAATTTCATTGTTACTGTACTCTACATTCATTTTGAAGTAAGGAACCCAGGCTTCTTTTACGCTGTCCCATTTGGAAGCT
>OHTY01000380.1_pt1 | contig 12117 bp, 9 predicted proteins | sample 1579061 | NCBI WGS metagenome assembly OHTY01 (sample SAMEA3879520, study PRJEB24766) | human gut metagenome | biome: human-associated habitat; feature: feces | place: USA | collected 1985/1987 | reverse complement strand
GCGATACCGAGGCCACCTGGCTCCGGGAGCATAACGTCATCGAGGTTGTACTGCCAGTCGTGAGCGACGTGCAGAGCAGCCGGGGCAAAAACAAACAACAGGAGTCGGAAGACAATGTCTGAAACTTACTACTACGGCCAGGGGAAAGTGTATCTGTCCCGCCGCCTGGCGAATGGCAGGCCCGGCGCAATTCGCTGGATCGGTGACGTATCGGCCTTGTCACTGGCGTTGACGGTTGAGCGTCTCAGCCATAAGGAGTCCTATTCCGGCAACCGTGGCACAGTGCGCAGCTTTATTACCAGTCAGGACGGGACGCTGACCGCCACCTGGCACGATCTGTCACCGGAAAATCTGGCCATTGTGCTGTATGGAGAACAGGTCGTCATCCCGGCAGGCACCGTCACCGGTGAAGTTCTCCCGGCAGGTATTACGGTGGGAGAACGCTACGTTCTGAACCATCAGCGCGTCAGTGACGTGGTAATCGGCACTCTGGTGGAGGGGACCGACTACGAAGTGGATTATACCTACGGGGCGATCACCTTCCTGACCGCTCAGGCAACCGCGCCATCCGTGAATTATGGCTATGCGGGTTCGGTCAACACCACGCTGTTCACCCAAAAACCGATAGATCTGTTTTTGCGTTTCGAGGGGATCAACCTTGCCGAAGGCGGCGCGGCGAAGATTCTGGAGCTTTACAAAATCTCCTTCTCTCCGGCAGCTGCGCTGGCGCTCATTCAGGGGGATACCTCACTGGCCGGTCTGGAGACAACCGCCACGGTACTCTATGACACCGCCCGTCCTGATGACCCCCAGATTGGTCGTTTTGGCCGTGTCATTGATGTTGCGGAGCCTGTCGCATGAGCAAGCAGAAACCCACCGATACCGAAGACGAGCTGAGCGTGCTGCTCTCGACCCGCAATATCACCATTGCGGGCCGGGGGCTGGTTATCCGCGAATATACCCTGATGGACATGCTGCAGCTGGGCGACAAGCTGGATGCGCTCACCCACAGTCTGGCGGGGGTCATGCAGACACCGTGGCCCCTGATTGAAGAGATTGAAGCCGTGCTGCGAAAGCATGCCGGTGATATCCCTGAGCTCATCGCCTGCTCTGTGGACCAGCCCGTTCAGTGGGTGGCGCTGCTGCCCGCCGGTGAGGGTCAAACTCTGATTGACTGGTGGTGGACCCAGAACCGACGTTTTTTTATGAACGCTGTCGTCCGGCTGGTAGGAATCAGGACAACACGGGCGAAATTGTCGGCTTCGGCAGCATCTTCGCAACCCTCATCCGGGCCGGGCATGACCCGGGCAGGCTCGGAACCTACACCCTCCGCCAGCTGACGCTGTATTACAGCGAAGCGCTACGGCAACACCGGCAGGCGTGCATTGATCGTGTATTTGACGTCAATGCTGCCTATGCCGGTGGTAGCTACGCCACTCAGCGTGTTAATGCCCTGAAATCCTGATCGGGGCTTTTTCTTCCTTTATATACAGGTGCGTCATGGCCGATAACTCCACCCTCAATTTAATGCTGAAAATCCGCGCTGACCTTGCGGATGCCAGCCGTGCGCTGCAGGACCTGGCCGGGGATGTGGAAGTCGTTGGCACTGCAGCAACAACCAGTTCACAGAAACTCGACAGCGCCGCCCAGGCTCAGAATCAGGTGGCCGACGCTGCACGTAGCCAGGCACAGGCAGAACAGAATGCAGCCTCTGCGACGTCTCAGACCGGCAATGCCATCCAGCAGGCCGCGACGGAGTATGCCGGATATCAGGCTGCGATAGCCCGCACCCGGGCAGAAATGGGCTCGCTCCAGAACGGTATGGACGGTACCACGGCAGATATCGATGCCCAGCGTACTGCGCTCACCGCGCTGGTTAACCGTATCGATCCGGTTGTCGCCGCCTATGGCCGACTGGATGATATGGAAGAGCAACTGAATGCGTTTCGTGGCGCGGGTCTGGTTGGCGATGATGACTTTGAGCAGTACTCCACTCGCCTGAATGAAATGCGTCTGCAGGTTGAGAAAGCGGCTCATGCCTCCACAGAGGCCGGACGTCAGGAGGCCGCAGCTGCCCGGGAAGCCGCTCAGGCTGAAGCCCAGCAGGCAGCGAGCAAAGAACAATTCATCAACCGGCTGCGCGAGCAGGCAGAGACCATGAATCTCAGTACCCGCGAGTTACTGGAATACAAAGCCGCGCAGCTGGGTATCTCTGACGAAGCCGCACCGCTTATTCAGAAGCTTTCGGAACAAAGCAGCGCGATGAAGTACGGCTCCATCAGTGCGGGTCAGTACGCTCAGGCAATGAAATATCTGCCAATGCAGATGACGGACGTCGTCACCTCTCTGGCATCAGGTATGCCGCTCTGGATGGTCGCCATTCAGCAGGGCGGGCAAATTGCCGATTCCTTCGGCGGGCTGGGGAATATCTTTGAGATCCTTGCCAGCAAGTTTCGCGATGTGTCCACGTCTTCCGAGGATACCGGAGATTCCCTGGCTGACACGGCGGGTGATGCGGCGGAAGGTGCGGAACAGTTCCGGTCATTATTCAGTGGTGTAACACTCGCCCGCGTGGGGCTCGTTGGTGTGGCTGCGGTCATCGCAGCGGTCGGGTATGCCGCGTTCAGTGCGTCCGGCGATCAGGATAAATTCAACGAATCCATTGCGAAAAGCGGCAATTTTGCCGGGACGACAGCCGGTCAGCTTGAAGATATGGCCGTCAGTATCGGAGGGATGAAAAGCAATTACGGTGATGTTCGCGACATTCTAAACGGGCTGGTCAGCAGCGGTAAGTTTACCGGCGAAACACTGAATTCAGTGGCGCAAGCCGCCAGTATGATGGCCGAACTGAGCGGGCAGTCAGCCGATCAGGTGGTGTCTCAGTTCACCAAAATGACAGATGGTGTGGCGTCGTGGGCGGCCAGCACTAACCAGCAGTACCATTATCTTGACCTGGAGACCTATCAGCGTATCCAGAATCTGGAAGATCAGGGACGCAAAGAAGAAGCCATTGAAGTGGCATCTCAGGCACTGAAAAAAGCCACGGAAGAGCGCCTTAAGGAAATGGAGCAGCAACTTAACTGGGTGGCCAGGGCCTGGGGGAACGTTAAGGATGCAGCAAGTGATACCTGGGAAAGCTTCAAGGGTGGTGTCGCCGCCGCGCTCGGTATTAATAGTCTTGACGATCAAATATCTCGCCTTGAAAAAACCATTTCTGATGGCGGCACGATGGCTGGCTCGGTATTTATTCCTGTTACCCCAGCAGAGAAAGGCCGCCTTGATTTGTTGAAACAGCAGAGGGATGAGCTTCTTAAAACAGCTCAGGCGGAAGCTAAACGCAAGCAAACTGACGCCGATACCATTGCTGCTGCCGATAAACTCCGGAATACCTGGAAAAACAACCGCTCCGATATCGAGAAGGAACGGGATGCAGTAGAAGACCTCCGCAAAAACTACGAGACCATGTGGCAAAGTGCGACCGGACGAGATGAACTCCAGTCCCGGGGCGTCACCTCCACTGACGGTAAAAACTTTTCCGGTGGCTCATGGGATACCGATGTTAAGGCGCTGGATAAATCCGCTCAGGGTGCCGAGCAGTACAACAAGCAACTGCAGCAGACGCTGAATCAGAAGAAAGCCATCACCGAACTGGACCGCGTTGAAGCCGATATTCGTAACGGTGCCCTTTCTGATGCCAGCAAAGCTGAACAGGATAAAGCCCGGGCAACGGCAAAACAGATTGATGCTGCTGAAGCGGCCCGCAAAGCTTCACAGGAAGGAGCCCGGGCGACAAAGCAGGAGACTGAAGAAAACCAGCGCTTTGTCGAACAGCTCCAGAAACAGGCCGATAAGCGTGTTGAAGGTGCAGCGGCCACACGTGCTCAGGAGATTGCCACCCGCAATCTGACTGCCGAGCAGCGCCGTCAGGCCGAAGCGGCGAACGCGGCCATCACTGCTCAGGAGTTCAAGGGCCAGAACCTCCAGCTGCAGCTGGAGTATCTGCGCGATACCGGCGACACCGCTGGTGCATCGATGCTCGAGCTGAACAACCGCGTATCCGATCTGCGCCGCGAGTTTGAAGCCAGCGGCAACACCGAAGGGCTGAACTGGCTCGATAAGCTGCTGCCGGTCGCCGAAACCAAAATCCGCGTCGATGACCTCAAAAAGCAGCTGGACGACCTGTTCACTTATCAGTCCCAGCAGGAAACCAGCATTCAGGCGCAGGTTCAGGGTGGCCTACTTAATGAGATTCAGGGGCGGCAGCGACTCGTCGATCTCCACCAGGAAGTCGGCGACAAAATCAAGGGCTACCTCCCGCAGCTGAAAGAGATGGCCACCGCCCCCGGTGAAGCCGGTGACAAAATCCGGGAGATGATCCGCCAGCTCGAAGAAGAACTCGGCAAGCTGAATCAGGCCGGGAATGAGCTGACCCAGTCATTCCGTGACGGCCTGCAGAGCGGTATCGAGAGCTCCCTGATGGGACTGGCCAAAGGGACAATGAACCTTCGCGATGCGGTGAAAAACCTCGCCCTCACCATTATTAACAGCATGGCGCAACTGGCGGCCCAGCAGCTGGCCCAGATGGCCACCTCCAGCCTGATTGGCAGCAGTGGCGCTGCGGGTGGCCTGATTGGCAGTCTTTTTGCCGCCGATGGTGGTCAGGTACGTGGCCCGGGTAGCACCACCTCTGACTCTATTCCGGCGATGCTCTCCGACCAGGAGTTTGTGACCCGTGCCGCTGTGGTTCAGCAGCCGGGTGCGCTGGGTTTTCTCCATCAGTTCAACCGGCATGGGATGGCTGCAGTCGAGGGCTGGTTGCCCCGCGTTCGTCATGCTACCGGTGGTCTGGCAGGCATCCCGGCGCAGAATATGCCAGTACCTGCTACGGTGCCCGAAACTGCGATGGCCACACCGGCAGCAGCGGGTACTCAGCCGATCAGCCTGCAACAGCAACTGGTTTTCGATGCCGGTGATGCCTACACCGCCGGAGCCAACACATTAGCTGGCCAGCGCCAGTTCATCACGTCGCTCAAGGCGCAGGTCCCGACCCTGAAACAATGGCTGGGGATCGATAAATGACAATATTATTTCCCTGGCTGGCAGACCCCGACTGGTCCCGTGGCGTGACAGAGACGCTGGAGTGGAAAACGGACGTGCTGCAGTCGCCAACCGGCGCAGAACAGCGGATTTCCCGTCGCCTCTCGCCGCGCCGGACGTTCGAGTTCACGACGCTGGTGCATGACACGGGCCGCCAGCGTTTTGAGAATATGTTGTGGCAGGGTTGTGCCGGCACATGGGCCATGCCGGTGTATCCGGATGTTTTTTCGTTGCCGGCAACGGTATTCAGTGGCGGGAGTGCCATCTCCATTCCGACTGCCGGGCGCGACTTTTCTGTCGGCGGAACTGTGTTGCTGAAAACCGACGAGTCCTCAGATGCAACCAGCAGGATGGCCACCATCGCCGGTATGACCGATGATGCCCTGCATCTGGTCTCCCCTCTGACCGACAGCTGGCCTGCGGGCTCACTGGTATATCCGGTACGTCCGGCGGTGCTGACAGATCCGCCGTCGCTCTCTCGCCTGACCGATACCGCGACGACCGCGCAGGTGCGCTTTCGTATCGCAGAGCATAATGCCTTCAGCAATGCGCCGGTGCTCACGCAGTACCGTGGCCACCCGGTGCTGGAGGCCGAAACCGACTGGGGCGAGTCTGTCAGCGGCAGCTATCAGCCGCTCATTCGTGAGCTGGATAACAGCAGCGGTATTCCGTACCGGCTGGATACTGCCGGTCGCCCGTTCTGGCGGCAGACACATAACTGGTTCACCGCTAACCGTCCGGCGCAGACGTCACTGCGCCAGCTTCTATGGTACCTCCGGGGTCGTCAGCGGCCGATATGGGTGTCAGGCCAGACACTCGACTTCTCCCCGACTGGTGCGATCGACGGCAATTATCTGACCGTGAGCGAAACGGGTTTTACCGAGCTGGGTATTCGCCCGGGTCGCCGCGACATCTGTATCTTACTGGCCGACGGTACGCGGTATTACCGCCGCATCATCGCTGCCAGCCTGGTCGCCGATGCGGAGCGCCTCGTGCTCGATGGCGACGCCATCACTGCAGGCCAGAACCAGATCGTTGCCATTTCCCTGATGACCCTGGCCCGTCAGGACTCTGACAGTGTGTCCTGGGAGCATGTGACTGACGCCGACGGCGTGGCCAGAGTCGCCACCACTTTTACCGGAGTACGTGATGAGCTGGAGTGATTTTGAATATTCCGTGGCCGATGGCCAGCCACTGACGCTGTATCAGTTTCAGATAGGTGACAGCCTGTTCTGGCGCTATACCAACGCAGATAAAAATATCGACTTTGCCGATCATAACTGGGAAGCACAGGCCATCAGCAACAGCGGCCTCAGTTCCGGGAGCAGCGATGGTATGGATATTACCGTTCCGGCGTCTAACCCGGTGGCACTTCTGTTTCGTGGAACACCCCCGTCCCGCTCTGTCAGAGTTCGGGTAATGCGCTGGCACGCGGATGACACATCCGGCGAATTCCGGGTGGTCTGGGTCGGGGAGATCACTGACGTCAAACGAGAGCAAATCGAACTCTGCAAACTTATCACTATCAGTCTGGCCAGCACGTTTTCCCGAATGGGTCTCAGGCTCACATGGGGGCGTCAGTGCCCGTATGCGTTGTATGACCATAACTGCCGAGTTGATCCGCTCCAGTTTGCGGTCGGTGGCGTAGTGGTCACCGCTCTCGATGGCTCGTCTATCACCGCAAATCTGCCCGCCGGGCTTGCCAGCGACTGGTTCTCCGGCGGTTACATTGAGTTCGACCGCAATGGCTATAACGAGCTGCGCGGCCTGCGTGCGCAGGACGGTAATACGCTGCATCTGTTTGGCGGCACCACCGGCCTACAGCTCGGGCAGTCCGTCACGCTGTATCCAGGTTGCGACCGCACGATTGCCACCTGTAACGATAAGTTTTCCAACCATCTCAACTATGGTGGACAGCCCCATATTCCGGGGAAGTCACCATATACCGTTATCAAACTTTTTTAAGGAGAAACCATGTGGTGGGCTGTCGCTAAATGGGTTGCCACGATTATTGCGTCGTATGTCATTAACCGAGCATTGACCCCGAAACCAAAGAACAATACCCCTGAGGCCGCTACAGAAAACGACTGGAATATGCCTATGCCTGATGAAGGCACTCCCCAGTGTGTCTTTTTTGGTGATTGCTGGACGGCTGACTGGTTCGTGCTGGGCTACGGCAATTATCGCTATCAGGCCATCAAAAAATAACGGGGGGCACTATGTGGATCACGATGGAACATATTCGCGCCGGTGGCGGTTGTGCATGGGGATTGCGGACCTTTTTTGCCCGTTACAGCCTGGACCTGCAGGCGTTCATCCGTGACGGCGGAATTGATTCGGAAGTACTGGCCGGAACCGGCGACGCGCTGGCGATTCAGATTGTCGAGCTGGCACAAACTCAGAAAGACGCGGGAGTATAAATGGGCGGTAAAGGTTCAAAAAAAGTCACCGTTGGCTACCGCTATTACTGGGATCTACACGCAGGGATCGGTCGTGGGCCGGTCAATGAAATAGTGGCAATCACGGCGGATAAAAAGACTTTCTTTGTGGGTACACCTGGACAGGTATCGGCCAACACCTCTGTCTACATCGATAAGCCGAAACTGTTTGGTGGCGATGATACCGGTGGTGAAGGCGGCATTCAGGGAACACTCGACGTCATGATGGGGGAACCAGACCAGTTACCACCACCATCCTTACTGCGCCTGCTTACCGGGCTGGTACCCGGATTCCGGGGGCTGGTCACTACCTTCTTTAGTGGCCTCATCAGTTGCTACAGCGCCAGCCCGAAGCCGTGGGTTTATCGGGTTCGGCGTACTACGCGTGGATGGGATGGTGATGTCTGGTATCCGGAAAAAGCCGTCATTATGCTGGAGAACGCCGACGGCCAGATTGATGATGAGTCCGAACTCCTGCCGCAGCAGGTCGCCAACCTTCGGGCCATTCATGCCATGAACCCTGCTCACATTCTGGTGGAATGCGCCACCAATCGTGACTGGGGACGTCAGCTGACACTCGCCGATGATCTGAATCTGGACAGTTATCGCGCCGCTGCTGACGCACTGTATAACGAAGGGTTCGGGTTGTGCTTCCGCTACAACCGCCAGGATGGACTGGATACGTTTCTGCAGCAGATCCTCGATCATGTTGGCGCTGTGCAGTATGCGGACCTCGAAACCGGCCAGCTGACCCTGAAACTGCTGCGCGGAGATTACAACGTTGATGATCTGCCGGTTTTTACCTACGACAACGGGATTATCGCCGTTCAGGATGATGACAGCACCAGTACCACCGCCAGCTCCAATGAGATTGTTGTAACCTGGCACGATCCGGTGACAAATACTGACGGGGAAGTTCGGGCGCAGAACCTCGGTGCGATTCAGATTAACGGTCTGAACAGCAGTTCTGTTGAGTACAAAGCGATCCCCACACATTCACTTGCCGCCCGCGTAGCCCAGCGAGACCTGGAGACGGCCCAGTCTGAACTGACCCGCCTGGTCATCCAGTTCGACCGGCGCGGCGGTATTCTGCGCCCGGGTGATGTTTTCCGTGTCCAGTTGCCTGACCGCAATATCGACAATATGGTGCTGCGCGTGGGGAAAATAGAGGAAGGAGACACCGGCGTGCTGACGCTGACTGTGGTTCAGGATGTTTTTGGCCTCCCATCCACCTCTTACAGTTCCGGACAACAGGACAGCGGCTGGACACCGCCCGATAAATCCGCACGACCTGTCACCATCCAACGGCTTATTGAGCTGCCTTATGCTGTGCTGGCCGGGACCATCAGCGAGGCTGACCTGAACTATCTGAAACCTGAATCCGGCTATCCTGGTGTGATGGCTGTCGCGCCGACGTCGCTCAGTATCAACTATCTGCTGCAGACCCGTGCAGCGGGAGCCACGTTCGCCGACCGTGGACAGGGAGACTGGACGCCGTCAGGAACGTTGGCGGCTCCTGTCGGGCGACTCGATACCGTCCTGCATGTCAGCATGGACATTTTCCCGACCGTTGGTGATGGCCTGATGGTTAATGATGAGATCATGCGTGTGGACGCGGTCGATATTCCTGCAGGCACCATCACCGTCGGGCGTGGTTGTATGGACTCCCTGCCGTCAGGGCACTTTGTCGGGGACCGGTGCTGGGCGTATCAGGATGCGCTGGACTCGGACGGGCTGGAATACCTTTCCGGTGAAACGGTGGAGGCACGTTTGCTTACCCGGACCAGCACGGAGACGCTGGCGGAATCAGCCGCCCCGGTGGGCACGATGACCATGACCGGGCGTCAGGCCCGACCATATCTGCCGGGGAATATCCGGGTCAATGGCGTCTCATATCCCGATGTCGTGGCCAGCGCAGATACTTTCGCTCTGGCATTCTCTCATCGTGATCGCCTGCTGCAGGCCGACCGCCTGATTGACTATACCGAAAACAGCATCGGCCCTGAACCTGGTACAGAGTATGTGGTGAAACTGATTGCTCAGAGCACCGGCACGGAGGTCTGGTCGATGGCCAGCACTGACACCAGCATTCCGATCCCCTACGTCACCGGTGGTGATGGGGCTGACGCTCATACCCTGACGCTGCAGAGCCGCCGTGATGGCCTGATGTCGCTTTATACGTTCCGGGCAGAACTGCCTTCAGGTCGCTATAAGGCGTTCCCGATCACCGTCACCCTGTCCCTGACCATTGTGGATGGTAGCGACTGGGCCACGGCAACGCCGGAAGATACCGAAACCGGTGCGGTACCTGAGCTGCACGCTATTGCCGATGCCGCCGGAGTTACAGCCTGGTATCCCCCCGACCTGGTGGCCAGCGGCCTTTCCATTCCTGCCGATAATATTGAATGGCCAGCCGGAACCTGGCCGACGTCGCCGTGGTCGTTCGGCACCCATCCTGTGCTGGCCATCGCGCAGTGGACGGAAACCAGCGTTCCACTGACCGTGCTGGCTCTGGAAGGTGATGCCTCTGCGCTGCTGCTGGATTCAGCTACCGGGGCGGCGGCAGCTATTGAATGGGATGCCGGTATTTATCTCGCAGAAATGGATATCACTATTTTTACGACAGACGGTCCCGTTTTGAACGAGGGCATAATCTCCCTGAAACTGACTGAACGGAGTATCGGACCATGAGGGAAAACTATTATTATGGTCAGGGTAAGGTGTTCCTGGCTCCGAGAGATAATAAACGTGCATTTCGTTGGGTCGGTGATGTTTCAACATTGAAAATAGCGTTTTCGTATGAGCAACAAATAACGAAAGCATCACGGGGCGGACAGCTCTATCAAAATCAGAGAATCATTACCGGAGCCAGTGGTTCCATCAGTTCAACCTGGCATAATTTCTCGGTTGAGAATCTGGCACTGTTATTGGGTGCTCAACCGGTGGATGAACCATTTTCATTTAATGAACAATTCGCCTTACCTGATGGGATCGTTAAAGGGGATATTATCGCGCTGCCCCATACCACGGTTTTTAACGTCAGTATTAACGGGCTGGAACGTGATGCAGATTATGTTGTTGACCGCCAGTTCGGCACGATTGAGTTTCTTGTAACTCCGGAATCTGCGGGCCTTACAGCGGCATACGAACACCTGTTTAACCAGTGGCTACCGTTTTTCTCTGCAAAAACACAGGAGTTTTATTTACGCTTTCAGGGGGTGAATCTGGCAGAAGGTTCGGCACCTGTACTGCTTGAGCTTTACCGGGTTTCTGTTGATCCGCTGGCAACATTGGAAATGATTAGCAGCGGGAGTGACCTTTCAGGAATCGATATGACCTCGTTAATTCTTCCTGACTTTAATCAACAGACCGAATCGGTCTTCAGCTATTTCGGCCAGCTACAGATAGTTAATTCTCAATCACCACAGCCTCCACATCCCCCCCTGACGTATAACGGTCGGGCGAAATATGACGGCCAGTATCAATACCGAGGTAAGTAATATGTCAAATTTTCAGGAAACTCCAGAATGGGTCGAGTTTATTTATCAACTCACGGAAGAGACGCCGGTACTGGGTAAACAGGAAGGAGTTCCGGGCGATGGTCCATCAAACCTGCAGGCGTTTCAGCTTGCCTGCAGAACACTGTATTTAAAATTACAACAGGCTTACCTGGAAAATCAGCTTGATGCTTATAACGGTATTATAAAATCCGGAGAGCTACCGTTTACCAATATTCCTGCTGCACAGGATGCTATTAACGCCGGTAAGATCCCGGAAGGTTCCCTTTTCTCCGTGCGTTCGGCAAATCCTGATTACTGGGTTGATGAATATACCAATCAGGGGGGAGCTCCCGTTGCGACAGGTAAGCATCTGATTTCTGAAGCAGCAATTACTGCCAGAATTAATACTGACAGTAATGGAAATATAGCATTTCACAAAGACCTTGATGGATTAAACCTGCTTGCTGTTGACGATGCAGGCGGGCTCTATGTCGTCGGGGTGAACGGAACGATTCAGGATCGTCTGAACACGTTGCAAAAAAACACATCACCGGCAATTCTCCGCCTGACCGATGCCGAAAATGCCGCTTTTGCCTCAGTAGACGAATACGGGCATTTACGCATGCCGGGAATGCCGGAGAGTATGCAGGAGCGGCTCGATGCCTTAAAAAAACGAATGGAAGTGATCCGTAAGCGAGGCATGATTCTGGATGTGCGGGATTGTGGCTTCAATACGAAAACAGGACAGGACGCCCATCGCCCGCTACAACGTGGTTACAACTGGTTGTCGGCAAACGGCGGCGGCGTTTTATATGCGCCCCCCGCATACTACAAGATGCCCATCCCGGTGATCCCCAAGTCTGGCGTGTCTCTTGTCGGAGGCGGGCAGGAAGGCACGATATTTTTACCTATGGGATACCTGCCTGCGTTTCAGTATCGGGGGAAACCCACCGAGGCATCGCCGGAAATTTACGTCGAAAATATCCAGTTCTGTGATTTTACCGTTGACGGTGAAAACCAGCAGTTACACCCGGAGCGCGGTTATATCCCGGATATCAAGGGCATCTTCCTGCAATATTACC
>OHTY01000379.1_pt1 | contig 12158 bp, 9 predicted proteins | sample 1579061 | NCBI WGS metagenome assembly OHTY01 (sample SAMEA3879520, study PRJEB24766) | human gut metagenome | biome: human-associated habitat; feature: feces | place: USA | collected 1985/1987 | reverse complement strand
CGGCCGACGGCGCGATCCTGTCCATGAAGCCTGAGGAGCTGCTGCAGCTGCTGGGCGTCCACAGCGAACAGTGGGGCTATTACCAGCTGATACATCTCGAAGGGTCGCCGCTGACCCGCATCGATGGCAGGATGATCATCGGCATGTTCGGCGGCTGCCTGGCCGCCGCGCTGTGGGCGAATAACGTCAAACTGCGCTTGCCACGCAGCCGGATCCGCATTGCGCAGGCCGTGGCGGGCGGCATCATCGCCGGGTTCGGCGCACGGCTGGCGATGGGCTGCAACCTGGCGGCCTTCTTCACCGGCATTCCGCAGTTCTCCCTGCACGCCTGGCTGTTTGCCATCGCCACCGCCATCGGCTCCTGGTTTGGCGCCCGCTTCACGCTGCTGCCCCTTTTTCGCATCCCGGTAAAAATACAAAAGGTGTCCACCGCCTCGCCGTTAACCCAAAAACCGCAGCAGGCGCGCCGCCGTTTCCGCCTGGGGATGGTGGTCTTTTTCGCCATGATCGGCTGGGGCCTGCTCACCGCCGCAGACCACCCGGCGCTCGGCCTGGCGATGCTGTTTGGCATTGCCTTTGGCCTGCTTATTGAGCGCGCGCAGATCTGCTTTACCTCCGCCTTTCGCGATATGTGGATCACCGGCCGGACGGTGATGGCGAAGGCGATTATCTTCGGCATGGCGGCGAGCGCCATCGGTATCTTCAGCTATGTGCAATTGGGGATGGCGCCCAAAATTATGTGGGCCGGTCCTAATGCGGCGATTGGCGGGCTACTATTTGGCTTTGGCATCGTGCTGGCCGGCGGCTGTGAGACCGGCTGGATGTACCGGGCGGTGGAGGGCCAGGTTCACTACTGGTGGGTTGGGCTGGGCAACGTCATCGGCTCAACGCTGCTCGCCTGGTGCTGGGACGATATCGCCGCCCCCCTCGCCACCCACTGGCAGAAAGTCAACCTGCTGAACGCCTTCGGTCCCTTTGGCGGACTACTGGCCACCTATCTACTGCTGCTGATCGCCCTGCTGCTGGTGATCGCCTGGGAGAGACATTTTTTCCGCCGCCAGGCGGCGGTCCGGACCGTGAAGGAGAGCGCATGAAAAACATCATCCCTGATTATCGCCTGGATATGGTCGGCGAACCCTGCCCGTATCCGGCGGTCGCTACCCTGGAGGCAATGCCTTCCCTGCAAAAAGGCGAGATCCTCGAAGTGGTCAGCGACTGTCCGCAGTCAATCAATAACATTCCGCTTGATGCAAGGAACCACGGCTACACGGTGCTGGATATTCAACAGGATGGCCCAACCATTCGCTATTTGATCCAGAAGTAGCGCCGTTTTTCCGCCGGCGGCCTTCCCCGCCGGCGCTTGTCTCCTCGTTCCCGCCTCGCCGTTCGCTTACGCATCGCTGACCAGGTAGCCAAACGATTGCAATAGATTGTAACACTTGAAACCGTGTTCCAGTTACGCAATAACCATTAATATAACGCGTCTATATTATTTAAATGCGAATAAGTTATTTAGTGAATGGTTTCTGCCGCTATCGGCCAAAGCCGCACACAGCGACACGATAAGGATCGAAATGGAACTGCTGGTCAGGCTGGGTCATTTTTTTGAGCAAGCGCGTTCTGACGCCGACTATGCCACCTTCGCCAATGAACTGCGTCGGCATCAGGTCTCCTACTACATCTATTTTGTTTCCACCGGCAATATGAATTTCGTAATGGCAAACGACGAGGTGGTCTCGGTAAAAAGCGCCCGCGGGCTGCTGCGCGTTCGCGCTGAGGCCAGCCATTGTCTGACCAGGGCCGCCGTTATCCGCCACTTTGCCCGGGCCATTAACTTTGAACAGTACTGCCGGGATCTCGCCAGCGCCGGGGTGTTTAAGTGGATCGTCGATCTGGAAGAGGAGACCCGGCACTACTGGTCGAAGGATAATACGCTGTTATATAAAGAGTGCCTGATGCCCCCCTGAACCGGTCTCAGGGGGAGGCGGCGAGGGTCAGCCTTTAATCGCGGGTCTGCACCCAAAAGGCGTGGATCAGGCCAGGAATATAGCCCAGCAGGGTCAAAATAATATTGAGAATAAACGCCCAGCCGAAGCCTTTTCCCAGCAGCACCCCCAGCGGCGGCAGAATGATAGTGAAAACGATTCTCCAGAATCCCATAACCTCTCCCTTCGTCTAACGTCAATTTTTTACTAAGCTATTCAATAGTTAAGCATAGACGCTTTTCGTCGTTTCGCCAGCAGGCAGCCCCCTCATCTCTGGTAACAAAAATCATTCCCTGCCGTCACGGGCAAAAAAGACCGGGAAAACATTCACTTTTCCCCTCTCCGGCCCGCAGGCCCTGGCAAAGCGCACAGATTGTCAGTTGACCAATCAGGGGGACAGGGCTAAGCCTGGAGGAGTTTCATCACATCGAGTCGTTTTACCAACCGGAGAATATCCATGAGTAAACTTGGGATTAATGGATTTGGTCGTATCGGACGTCTGGTGTTACGTCGTTTATTAGAAGTCGACAGCAGCCTGGAAGTGGTGGCTATCAACGACCTCACTTCGCCAAAGGTGCTGGCCTACCTGTTGAAGCATGATTCAAACTACGGCCCCTTCCCGTGGAGCGTCGACTTTACCGAAGATGCGCTGATCGTCAACGGCAAAACCATTACGGTGTATGCCGAAAAAGAGGCGCAGCATATTCCATGGCAGGCGGCAGGCGCCGAGGTGATTGTGGAGTGTACCGGGTTCTACACCTCGGCCGAGAAATCGCAAGCCCATCTCCAGGCCGGCGCGCGCAAAGTGCTGATTTCCGCCCCCGCCGGCGAGATGAAAACCATCGTCTACAACGTCAACGATGACACCCTGACCCCGGATGACACCATCATCTCCGTGGCCTCCTGCACCACCAACTGCCTGGCGCCGATGGCCAAAGTTCTGCAGGATGCCTTCGGCATCACCGTAGGCACCATGACCACCATCCACGCCTATACCGGCACCCAATCGCTGGTGGACGGGCCGCGCGGAAAAGATCTGCGCGCCTCCAGGGCGGCGGCGGAAAACGTTATCCCGCACACTACCGGCGCGGCAAAAGCCATTGGCCTGGTGATCCCTGCCCTGAGCGGTAAGCTGAAAGGCCATGCCCAGCGCGTACCGACCAAAACCGGCTCAGTGACGGAGCTGGTATCGGTGCTGGAGAAAAAGGTGACTGCGGATGAGGTCAATCAGGCGATGAGGCAGGCGGCTGAGGGCAATGAATCCTTTGGTTACACCGAAGAGGAGATCGTCTCTTCCGATATCATCGGCAGCCATTTCGGTTCGATCTACGATGCTACCCAGCTGGAGATTGTGGAGGCCGGCGGCGTACAGCTGGTGAAAACCGTCGCCTGGTACGATAACGAATACGGCTTTGTCACCCAACTGATCCGCGTGCTGGAGAAATTTGCCCGCTAAGTGAACGGCGGACAGCCTGCGCTGTCCGCCGGTTCTGTGTGGAGTGCCTCAGGCCTGCAGATAGACCACCTGGGTCTGCAGGTACTCATTCAGGCCGTGGCGGCCATCTGCGCCGCCGATCCCCGACTTACGCCAGCCGGCGTGGAACCCCTGCATCGCCTCAAAGTTCTCACGGTTGATATAGGTTTCGCCAAACTTCAGTCCCTTAATCGCTTTCATCGCCACGTTCAGATCGCGGGTATAGATTGAGGAGGTCAGGCCATAATCGCTGTCGTTGGCCATCGCCAGCGCCTCATCGAGGGTCGAAAAGGCCACCACCGGCAGCACCGGACCGAAGGTTTCCTCATGGATAATGTCCATCTCCTGACGTACATCCAGCAGCAGGGTCGGCGGATAAAAATAGCCTTTGCCCTCCAGCGGCTGACCGCCCAGCGCCCCCTGCGCCACCGCCTTCGCCACTTTGCCCGCCACCTGGTCCCGCGCCGCCGCGTTGATCAGCGGCCCCATCGCGATGTCATCTCGCGTCGCCGGGTCGCCAAACTGGACGGCCTTCATCGCCTCACCGAGGCGGTTGACGAAGCGATCGTATATTCCCTGCTGAACATAGACCCGCTCGACGCAGTTACACACCTGCCCGGTGTTAATCACCCGCGAGTCCACTACCGCTTTCACCGCCAGCTCCAGATCCGCATCGTCCATTACAATGGCAGGCGCTTTGCCGCCGAGCTCGAGGCACACTTTGGTGATATTTTTCGCCGCAGCGGCCATAATTTTTTCTCCCGCCGCCACGCTGCCGGTCATGCTGACCATCGCCACCTTCGGATTGCCGGCCAGCTCCTGGCCAACGGTTTCTCCGCGGCCAAGCACAAGGTTAAAGACCCCTTTCGGCAACCCAACCTGATGGACAATCTCGGCAAAGGCGATGGCATTGTTGGGCGTAAATTCGCTGGGCTTAATGACGATGGTATTTCCAGTGATCAGGGCCGGCGCCAGCTTGCGGGCGATAAGAAAGAACGGGAAGTTCCACGGCAGGATCCCGGTGGTCACCCCCAGCGCGCGTTTAAAGACAAGGATATTCTCCCCCGGGCGATCGCTCTGCACGATCTCACCTTCGTAACGGCGCGCCCATTCTGCCATATAGTCGAGATAGTCCGCGGTGAACGCAACCTCCACCGCCGCCAGCTGCTGGATCTTGCCGCCTTCAGCGACAATCAGCCCGGCGATCTCGTCGGCACGGTGACGGATACCGGCGGCAATTTTGCGCAGCCAGCCCGCGCGCTCAATGGCCGGCAGCGCTTCCCAGCCGGGCTGGGCGCGCTCGGCGGCGTCAATCGCCAGCCGCGCCTCTTCGGCAGTCCCGTCCGGGATCCGCGACAGCAGCGCTTCGGTCGCCGGGTTAAGCACGTCGATCCAGCCGTCGCCGCGACCGGAAACGAACTGGCCATCAATATACATCGGGTGTTGAACGGGTGCTGTCATGGCTGCTCCTGTGGTGCATTTGTATTTAACAGGTGATTTTTTTGTTAAATATCGGGCGGATAAGCCGCTGTTCGGCAGCACATTGACGCAGTTCTGTGAGCTGATTCATAAAAACGGGCCAAAAATGCCCGCTTGAGGTTACATTTTAATAACACAAATTGCCCGTTTGCGACGAATCTGCCGTAAACGGGCATTTTTCAGCCGAGGGTGCGGGCCTGCAGCGCCCCGGCAAGCTGGGCGTCCTCCCGCAGCTGTCGCCAGGCGTCGAGGATCTCCGGCGGGAAGGTGACATGGCTGATGAAGTCTTTTCCCCGCGGACCGTACCCTTCAGGGGTATCCTGCAGGCGCGGCAGCTCGCCCAGCAGCAGCGCCAGGTAGCGGGTGACCGGCCAGAGCCCCGCTCCGCCGCCCGCGAACCCCAGTTGGCCATCGGTCTGCTCCAGCACCGGCGAGCAGCCGGGAAAGCTCAACCACTGCGGCGGCGTCGTCTCCCCCTGCCAGACGCGGGCGAAGGTAGCCATGGTTCGCCGCTGCATAGTCGGGTCCTGAATGACGATCCCGCGACAATGGGCGAGCCCCCGGCTCTCCAGCGTGGTCCGGGTAAAACGGGCGTTCTCACCGCAGTTGGTTGACTGGTCCTCCACCACCAGCCGCGAATGGGGGATGTGCCAGTAGTCATGAGCAATGTCGGCCAGAATATGCGCTTCCGGGCGGCCATCCACCAGCAACGTACGGTAACGGGGATCCTGGCGCACCGCCTCGTAGAGATAGCCCGTAGAATGTCCCACGCCGCCGCTGATCAGCAGCGGGACCACCTGCGCCGCCGCCAGACGGCAGGCGGCGTCGATGGTTGGGATCACGGCGTTGCCGGCCAGCACTACCACGTCCACCTGCGGCAGCGCGGGCAGCGTCGCCAGATCGTCCTGCGCCAGCCAGGCGCCGACCTGGTTAGCCGCCGCCAGCGTCGCTGCCGACAGCGGAGGAAATTGTTCTGCCATTCTGTCTCCTTAATCCTCTCTCAGCCGAGCGGAGAGGATGCTTTCGCTATCATAAACGCCGCCTACCGGAAGGCATAGCGGCGTCGATTTGTAACCATTTTGAAATAACAAGAAACATCTAAAAACAGGCAGGTTGCACCTGAACAACTCACTATGAAAATAACAAAAAACAGCAAAATCAGGTGGAAAATAAAAAATAGCGTCGCGGTTATACCAGTTCAAAGCGCGCCATAACGCCCAGTTTGCCAGCGATAAACTTGCCAATTGTAACCTTCAACCCTAAGTTGCTTAACAATTACACAACCTTTTCACATCAGGTTGCACCCTGCTCGTACAGAGTGACACCTGACCTATCTACCGTGGCGGGAGAACGTTTCGTAATGAGCAATCCACAAGACAACACTGCATCCATTCTGCAGAAAAACAAGAAGGTACTGATCGCGAGCCTGACAGGCAGCGCCATCGAATGGTTCGATTATTTTCTCTATGGCACCGCCGCCGCGCTGGTGTTCAACAAAATCTTCTTTCCGATGGTCGACCCGGTTATCGGCCTGATCCTCTCCTGGCTCTCCTTCTCGCTGACGTTTTTTATCCGCCCCATCGGCGGCGTGATTTTCGCCCATATCGGCGATCGCATCGGCCGCAAGAAGACGCTGGTGCTGACCCTGTCGCTGATGGGGAGCGCCACGGTGGCGATCGGCCTGCTGCCCACCTACGAGATGGTGGGCCTCTGGGCGCCGGCCCTGCTGATTACTCTGCGCATTATTCAGGGCATGGGTATCGGCGGCGAATGGGGCGGCGCGCTGCTGCTGGCCTATGAATACGCGCCGGAAAAGCGGAAAGGCTTTTTCGGCAGCATTCCCCAGGCCGGGGTGACCATCGGCATGTTGATGGCGACATTTATCGTCTCGCTGATGACGCTGTTCGATGAGGCGCAGTTTCTCGCCTGGGGCTGGCGCATACCGTTCCTGCTCAGCTCCGTCCTCGTTTTTCTCGGCCTGTGGATCCGCAAAGATATCGACGAAACGCCCGCCTTTAAGCAGGTGAAAAAATCCGGCCAGGTGGCGAAGGCCCCGCTGCGCGATACGCTCAAGCACCACTGGCGGGAAGTGCTGATCGCCGCCGGCCTGAAAGTGGTGGAGACCGCCCCCTTCTATATCTTCTCCACCTTTGTGGTCAGCTACGCCACCACCACCCTGAGCTATCAGAAGTCGCAGGCGCTGGAATCCGTGACCCTGGGCGCGCTGGTGGCCACCGTGATGATCCCGCTGATGGGGCTGCTGTCAGACAAGGTGGGTCGGCAAAAGATGTACACCCTGAGCGTGGTGCTGCTGGGGCTGTTTATCGTCCCGTGGTTCCTTCTGCTCGACACCGGCACCGGCTGGGGCATCATGCTGGCGACGATCGTTGCCTTCGGCATCCTGTGGGCGCCGGTAACCGCGGTGCTCGGCACCCTGTGCTCTGAGATTTTCAGCGCCAATGTGCGCTATACCGGGATCACCCTCGGCTACCAGCTGGGCGCCGCGCTGGCCGGGGGCACCGCGCCGCTTATCGCCACCGGTCTGCTGGCGAAATATGACGGTGACTGGCGGCCGGTGGCCGTTTATCTGGGCGTTACGGTGGTGATTTCGCTGCTGGCGATATTCTGCGCCAGCCGGATGAAGTCCGCGCTGGGCACGGCCCCCTCCCGGGCGGAAAGCGCCTGACCGCAGCCCGCCAGGGCTACTACGGCGCCGACTATCCCGCCCGGCGGCGCTGCGCGTGCGCGGGCCTGGGGAGAGATCGCGCCGCGGGGGAAACCGCTTATCCCAGGTCCGGTAAGCATGTAGGCCCGGTAAGGCGCCAGCCGCCACCGGGCCGAAACAGGCGTCAAGTCTTCCCCCCTGCTTAGCCGGCCGCCAGGGCCGGCGGGTGTCAGGCGCTCTGGTTGTCCAGCTGAAGCTGCCCCTCGCGCCGCTGCTTCAGCTTCCAGAAGCCCCACAGCGCGATAAACCACAGCGGAGAAGCCAACAGCGCCAGCAGCGTGTCCGGGTCAAAGATCATGATGAAGATAGCGAACGCGAAGAACAGCAGGCTCACCCAGCTCATCACTACCCCGGCGGGCATCTTAAAGATCGACCCGGCGTGCAGGTCCGGACGCTGACGGCGGTAAACCAGATAGGCCACGAGGATCATCCCCCAGCTGAACACCACCATAATCGCCGCCAGGGTCGAGACGATGGTGAACAGGGTCATCACGTTCGGCACCAGAAACAGCAACAGCGTGCCGATCAGCATGCAGAAGCAGGAGAACAGCAGGCTGCGCACCGGAATGCGGGTACTGCGCGACAGGATACGAAACTGCCAGTGCGCATGCTTCTCCACCGACAGGCCGTACAGCATGCGGGTGCTGGAGAAGACCCCGCTGTTGGCCGAGGACATCGCCGAGGTCAGCGCCACAAAGTTAATCACCGCCGCGGCGGCAGGCAGCCCGGCCTTGGCGAACAGCGTCACGAAGGGGCTGGTCTCCGCCGACACCCCCGGCCACGAGGCGACAGCGATGATCACCACCATCGACAGCAGATAGAAGATGATAATCCGCAGCGGCAGAGCATTGATCGCCTTGGGCAAAATGCGCTGCGGATCGCGGGTCTCCGCCGTCATGGTGCCCAGCAGCTCAATGCCGGTAAAGGAGAAGATCGCTATCTGGAAGCCGGCGAAAAAGCCGGTGATGCCGTGGGGCATAAAGGCCGTCGGGTCGGTGAGATGGCTGAGGGAGGCCGTCACGCCGTCCGGGGAGGTCCAGCCGGTGGCAATCATCCAGCCGCCGGTGCCGATCAGGGCGATAATGGTGATCACCTTGATCAGGGCGAACCAGAACTCCGCCTCGCCGAACATTTTCACCGACAGCAGGTTAAGCAGGAACAGGATCGCCAGCATGCTGAGGGCCGGCATCCACGCCGACAGTTCCGGGAACCAGTACTGCATATAGCTCCCGCAGACCACTACGTCGGCGATACAGGTCACCACCCAGCTTAGCCAGTAGGTCCAGCCGAGGTAAAAGCTGGCCTGCGGCCCGAGATACTCGCCGACAAAGTCGGCAAACGAGCGGTAGTCATGGCGGGTGAGCAGCAGCTCGCCCATCGCCCGCATCACCATATAGGTAAAGAACCCGACCAGCACATAGATAACCAGGATCGAGGTGCCGGCGACGGCGATGTTGCGCCCCGCCCCCATAAACAGTCCGGTGCCGATGGCGCCGCCGAGGGCAATCATCTGGATATGGCGGGCGCTGAGCCCGCGCTTAAGCTGTGACGCGCCTTCACCTCCGGCGGCAGGTGACGCCTGATGTTGATGTTCAGTCATGGTGTTTCCTCAGGCTGGTTGCGGGAGACGAAGGGCAGCGGCGCGGAGCAACAGCCCGGCGCGCTGGCCGGTGGCGACCCCGGCGTTGGGAAAGAGGATATAGGGGGCCCGGGCCTGCACCACCCAACGTTTCTCTGCCTGGCGGGCGATCTCATACCCTGCCGGGAGCGCGGTGAAGTTTTCAACGTCTGCCGCGAGATTAAGCGTAAATTCCCCCTCGCGCTTGATGATGCTCTCCTCGACCAGGAAGTAGTCCACCGGCGCTTTGTCGCGCGGCGGCAGCGGCGCATCAGCGATCCAGGCCCGGATCGCCGCGTCGGCGGCGGCGAACAGGCTGAGATCGTTGGCGCCGAACGGCATCACTTTCCCCAGCTCCAGGGTGGCGCTTTGCGCGGCGAACTTTTCGCAGGTGAAATGGGTGAAGGTGCCGCCCGCTTCGATATGGCGCACGACGGCGTCCATCCCGCTGGCCTGCAGCAGCTGATAGAAATCGGGCGAAAAATCCCCGGCGTGGGCTGGGAGCAGCGCAAACTGGCGATACAGCGATCCGCGAATGGCGGTGTGCATATCGAGATGACCACGGTTGACCGGCCCCGCCGCATCGGCGGCGCGATAAAAAGCCTGCACCGCCTGCTCCAGCGCAAAAGCCCGCCGCGACTCATTTCCCGGGGTGACCGCCAGATGGCGGCCGCCGAACAGGCGATTCAGGTCGTTATGCAGATAGCGGCGCGCGGCGCGGATCGCCGGCAGATTACCAAAGACGATCAGCAGCGCCTGCGTGAGCGGCTGCCGCCCCTGGCTCAGATCGTGGGTTAGCTGCAGCAGCAGTTCAATCGGCGCGGTCTCATTGCCATGCACGCCGGCGGAGAGGATCGTCGCCCGGCGCCACGACGCCGTCGGCAGCAGCTGTAAAATGCCCTCGCCCAGCCAGCGGGCCTCGATGCCCGCCGGAAAGGTCCACGCCTGCAGGCGGCAGTGCAGTAAATCGTTAACCAGGTGCTCCATCTGCCGCTCCTTAACGCTGAAAATCATAGACCGCGCCGAGGCGCAGGATCTGCGTCAGCTCATCCAGCGCCTGATAAACCTCGCGCAGCAGCTGCGGGTCCGCCAGATCGCGGGCATGCAGCCGGTCGCGATAGTGTTTTTCCACCCATGCCGTCAGCTGCTGATAACGTTCGTCGTTCATCAGGCTATGGGCGTTGACCGCCTGGCGCTCCGCCTCGTTGAGCACCACCCGCAGCCGCAGACAGGCCGGGCCGCCGCCGTTGCGCATGCTTTCCCGCAGGTCAAAGACCGCCACTTCATCGATCGGCGATGCGCTGTCGGCGGCGAGATCGCTGAGATAGCGCCAGACGTTTTCCCGCTGGCGGCACTCCTCCGGCACCACGATCAGCATCTTGCCGTCAGGTTTGCTCAGCAGCTGGCTGTTGAACAGGTAAGAGGCCACGGCGTCATCGAGCGAAACCCGCTCGTCCGGCACTTCCACGCTGGTGAACGGGATATCCAGACTGTCGCTTTTAGCCCGCAGCGTGGCCAGCACCGCCGCCTGATCGACAAACGCCTGCTGATGGTGGAACAGCACATGGCGATTGCTGACCGCGATGACGTCGTTATGAAACACGCCGCGATCGATAGCCTGCGGCGCCTGCTGGGCAAACACCGTGTAGCGCGGATCCAGCTGATGCAGGCGGGCCACCGCTTCGCTGGCCTCGAGGGTCTGCCGCGCCGGATACTTCACCGGGGCGATACCGCCGCTGGCGCGTCGACCATAGACGAAAAACTGCACCCCCTGCCGGTCATATTCCCGGCAGAAGCGGTTATGGTTGGCCGCCCCTTCATCGCCGAGGTCGCCATGCTGCGGCAGCGCCGCATGGTGGGCAAAGTAGCGCGGATCGGCGAACGTGGCGCCAAGGATCGCCGAGGTGGTGGGTGCCTCCTGCATACGGTGCAGCTTATTGTTCAGGTTGGCGACGGTGAAATGGACTTTGCCATCGGCGCTGTCCGCCGACGGTGAGACGGTCGCCGCGTTGGCGGTCCACATCGACGAGGCGGAGCTGAAGGCGGAGAGCAGCTGCGGCGCCGCGTGGGCCGCCTGCCGGATAACCTGCTCATCGCTGCCCTGGAAACCCACTTCGCGCAGCAGACGCAGATTCGGCCGTGGCTGCGGCGGCAGAATGCCCTGTACGAAGCCGCGGTCGGCCAGGGCTTTCATTTTATACAGCCCCTGCAGCGCCGCCTTTTTAGGGTTAGAGAGACCATCGCGGTTATTTTGCGAGGCTTCATTGCCGACGGAGAGTCCGGCGTAGTGGTGCGTCGGGCCGACCAGGCCATCAAAGTTTGCTTCAAAACCAGACATATGTCCTCACAGGATCCGTTATCAGAATGGCAGGCCCGGCGATACCGTCGCCGGAAGCGTCAGCGTATCGCTGACCAGAGAGGCCATCGGCCAGGCACAGTAGTCGGCGGCATACCACGCTGCCGCGCGATGGTTGCCGGAGGCGCCCACCCCGCCAAACGGCGCTTTACTCGATGCGCCGGTCAGCGGCTTGTTCCAGTTGACGATCCCGGCTCGCGCCTCGTCCGCCAGCTGATCAAACTGCGCCGCATCACTGGAGATCAGCCCGACGGCCAGGCCATAGCGGGTCTGATTGGCGAGGCGAATCGCCTCCGGGAAGCCGTCGTAACGGATAATCGTCAGCAGCGGGCCAAAGTACTCTTCATCCGGCACCTCAATACCGGTGACGTCGACGATCCCCGGGGTCAGCACCGTGGAGCGCGGGTCAGGCTGGCGCATGCGCAGCAGCACCTTGCCGCCGAGCCCCTCCAGTTTTTGCTGCGCCGCCAGCATGTTCTGCGCAGCGTCGAGAGAGATCACCCCGCCCATAAACGGCGCCG
>OHTY01000372.1_pt1 | contig 12300 bp, 7 predicted proteins | sample 1579061 | NCBI WGS metagenome assembly OHTY01 (sample SAMEA3879520, study PRJEB24766) | human gut metagenome | biome: human-associated habitat; feature: feces | place: USA | collected 1985/1987 | reverse complement strand
AGCCGGATGCTGATGCGTCGGCAGTTCAGAGAAAGATTTCCCGTATGTTGGGAGATGATTATGTGGTGCTGAACCGTTACGAGCAGCAGGCTGATGTGTTCCGCATCATGGAGATAGAGAAGTTCATATCCTATCTTTTCCTTACGTTTATTCTTGCCATTGCTTGTTTCAATGTCATCGGTTCCCTTTCCATGCTGATACTTGATAAGCGCGAAGATGTGGAGACCTTGCGCAATCTTGGTGCGGACGACCGCCTGATAGCCCGTATCTTTTTGTTTGAAGGGCGGCTCATTTCTCTGTTCGGTGCGCTTGCGGGTATTATTCTCGGTCTGTTGCTTTGTTTCTTCCAGCAGCGTTTCGGCATCATCTCCTTAGGTGGCGGCAGCGGTAGTTTTATTGTCGATGCTTACCCTGTGAGTGTTCACGTGACGGATGTGATACTGATATTTATTACGGTAATCGCTGTCGGCTTCCTTTCTGTGTGGTATCCGGTGCACTATCTTACGCGGCGGTTGCTGAAGAAGTGAGGGCTTCTATACTTCATTTTTCTTTGCTTGTCGACTAATTCATAATCGGAACGGAATGAAACTTGTAGCCCGTAACCGTTTTTTTCTTCTTCCAACCACTAACCCTTTTCTTAGGCATTCTTAGACTGCTTTCTGCCCAAACTTAATACCTTTGTATGCGAATAGCTATTCTTTCCACCATGGAGATTTTTTCTTTCCTCCATGGTGGAAAGAAAGTTTCTCCATGGAGGAAAGAAAAAATCCCCATGGTGGAAAGAATAAGTGTTTACTACGTTTTTTATTAGCCGTCGCAGGAAGAACAGATAAAAGTAGCGGTGCGGCAACTTAGCAGCATTTTCTCCGTAAACTCTGTCTTATTCTGTGGTGAATCACATTCGTAACTGTTCCGAAAAGAAACCTGTTTGGATTATTGAGCGATACCCTGGTTCACTATAAAAGATAAAGGTAGTAAGTTGCCGGAACCTTAATATATCTGATATGAGAAAAGGAATAACCCTGAAGAGAAAATAGGCAGCGAGTTTTTTATAATGCTGCTTTTACCATATCATTTCATCCGTCAGTTTCTGAAGTTCATCGGAAAATTCATCTTTCCATTGCCGGGTATGGATGATAATCTGTACATTTACAGCAGATTCTTAATAAGTAAGAGACGAATGGTAAAGTACCTGTTAGTAGAAGACGAGCGTTTCGCTTACGAAGAGATGAAGCGAATGATGGAGAAGTTGCGCCCTGATTACCGGTTGGAGGCATGGGCGTCCACTGTAGAACAGACTGTGCAGTTTTTGAAGCATCATCCGGTGGACCTGATGTTGCTGGATATTCGTCTGACGGATGGAAGCAGCTTTGACATCTTTGAGCAGATTCATGTTGCCACACCCGTCATCTTCACTACCGCCTATGATGAGCATGCCATCCGGGCGTTTAAGGTGAACAGTGTGGATTATCTGTTGAAACCTGTAGAGGAAACCGATTTGCAGGCAGCGCTGAGTAAGTTTGAGCAACTCCGGATGACAACTCCTGCCGTGCCGGATTATAAGCAGTTGGAAAGTTCTCTGATGAGCAATTACAAGAAGAATCGTTTCCTCATTCAGAAGGGTGATTCCTATCATTACGTGGAGACTCCGGATATAGCTTTCTTCTATAGTGAGGATAAAGTGGTTTTCCTGCATACCTTCTCCGATAAACGTTATATCGTGGATTATACGTTGGAGCAGGTGGAGCAACTATTGGATGAGCGGACTTTCTTCCGTGTAGCCCGGAACTGTATTGCGAATATCAATTCTATCCGGAAAATATCCAAGTACTTCAACAGTCGCTTGAAGTTGAGCCTACAACCTGAGTGCCCACATGAGATATTGATTAGCCGTGTGCGTGTTCCCGATTTTCTGAAATGGGTGGATGGTGTACTTTAAATACTGCCGGCAATGAAGAATAAGTGGTATATCCTTCTTTTTGTACTGTTGATTGCTGTTTCATTGTTTGCATTTCAGTACGTGGCGGAGCTTCTTTCTGATGCTCCCCGGAGCTTAAATTTGGAAACTCAGTACCTGCTTAATCTGCCAGCCTGTATTCTGGTAGGGGTTGTGGACTTCTTTATCATCTTTGTTGTGCATAAGCGGTTGGGCTGTGTCAGCAACACGATGAGGATATTTGTCGATTTGCTATTGACATCTGTGTGGGTGAGTATATTCGGTGTGGCGGCAAATTATGGCCTGTCCATAATTTTAAATGAACCTTGGCCTGAAGATTATGCCATACTGAAAATGTCTCTGCCCGTGGTACTTTGGAATTGTATGATTGTTCTTCTGATTGAGATATTCTTTTATCAGCAGAGCCAGATGGAAGCTGAGAAAAAATTGGCACTCGTTGAGAAAGAAAAGATTCAATATCAGTATGAGACGTTGAAGGCGCAGATAAATCCGCATTTTCTGTTCAACAGTCTGAATGTACTTTCCTCGCTGGCATATAGTGATGCAGAGAAGACGAACCAGTTTGCTAAGAAGCTGTCGGGCGTTTATCGCTACCTGTTGTTGACGAATAATCGTCCGATGGTTACTCTGAAGGAGGAGCTGGATTTTCTGGAACGCTATATCTTTCTGGAGAAAATACGTTTTGAGGATTCCCTGTTCATTGAAGTCGGAGAAAGTGATTTATATGGAAACCGAAAGATTATCCCCGTCAGCCTGCAACTGCTGGTGGAAAATGCGATAAAGCATAATATAGCGACTTTGAAAAGCCCTCTGGTTGTCCGGATTGACATGGCGGATGATGGCATTGTGGTTTCCAATAATCTGCAACTACGGACGTCGGTGGACAGGGGTGGTGTGGGATTGGGAAACCTGCAAAAGCAATATGCTCTTTATAATAAGGAGATTGTCATCACCGAAAGCAGTGCGGAGTTTACGGTGAAAATCCCTTTCCTCGAATAACTCCTTCCGGCTTATCTTTTGATTTCTGAATTTCAGCAGGCGGTTGGTGAAGTTGGTCGGAAAACGCTTACGCTGAACGTCCTGAACGTGTTTCTTTGTAATAAATATATAATCTAATTTATTATCAATGAGACGGTTCTCTTATCTTACATTTCTGTTGTTTTCGTTAGCGGCAGTGGGCAGCTATGCACAGGGAGTGATTAAAACGGAGTATATGCCTTCGTCCTCTTTCAAGGATGAGGCGGGTAATAAGCTGGGTTCCGGCGACTTGTTTAAAGTCAGCGGAGCTTATACTTTGCCTTTTTCGCGGAAACAGAATGCTTCGGGGCAACCCATCATGTGGTCGGCATCGGTGAGCGGCACTTATGCAATGCTTCATAATAAGGATATGGTGTTGGATATACATCCTGATGAAGTGCTGAATGCCAATCTTAGTTTGACACACGTGCGCCCTATTTCGAAAAAGTGGTATATGATTGCGAGTGTGGGCGGTGGTGTTTATTCTGCGCCGGATGCGATTACGTGGGAGAGTGTGTTGGTGAATGGTGCGGTTATTTTTGTGTATAAGTGTAGGAAGAATCTGGATTTAGGTATTGGAGCGGGAGTGACGAACTCATTCGGTGTGCCGATTGCAATGCCGATGTTCTTCCTTAATTGGCAGCTCTCTGGTAATTATGAAGTGAATGTAAACCTCTCTTCGGGCATGGAGATATCGGGAGCAGTGCGGTTGGGCAAACGATTTAAGCTGAGGCTGGTGGCTATGGAGATGGATGGAATATCTTCGGTGATGGATGTGGACGGAAAGTCGATGATGTATGCTTCCGCTATGATACGGTCTTATCTGTGTCCTGAATACAAGATAGGTGAGAAATCGTGCCTGTTTCTGGGCGTAGGTGGCAATTGGCTCAGGTCTGCCGATCTGACTAAACGCACGTTGAAAGGCTTTGCCAATAGTATGTTCAAGGATAAAGAAGAAACTATTTTTTACCCGACTGTTTATTTGTCAGCTGGATTGAAGTGGGGGTTTTAGTCCAATTTGACTTATACTAAAAACGGTTGTCACTTTTAGAGGCTAGTTACTAAATAAGTTGTCACATACTCTGATCAAAGTGCATGATAACGGCATCGGGATTTCGGAGAAAGACCGGCAATATATCTTTGAGAAGTTTGAGCGTGCTTCAGCTTTCAAGCGTTCCAGACTTGGTAAAGTTGCCGGTTTTGGGTTGGGATTGAATTATGTCTATCAGGTTATGGATGCCCATGATGGTAGCGTGACGGTGAATAGCGTTGAAAAAGAGTTTAGTGAGTTTACGCTGTATGTACCCTTAAAAGCGTAGAACATGATGCTGATTGGATTAATGACCTACTCGTCGGCAAAACCTTCCCTTTCGTAGATTTTATTTTCAGATGTTCTTTCTCTCCATTACATTTGCATCAGAATAAAAAACTGACGCGGAATGAAAGATAACAGAATATGGTGTTTGTTGGCTGTCTGCCTGATATGCAGCGTGGTCTTTGCACAGGAGCAAGAAAAGAAACAATTGCCTCTGTAAAGTGGCAGGGAATGCGCCAGCCACAAGAACCGCCTCAACCGCAGGATCATCCTCAAAAACCAAATGTGTAGAGACTCTCTCTAAATAGCGTTTTTTCATGTATTATTGACTGTGCCGTTCCACCCCCGTGAGGGGAGGGAACGGCTTTTTTTAGTCCTATCTATTCATAGATAGATTTCTTTTCTTCTTTTTTCTTGTTCACATTATGAAGGACCTTTTTGATCTGTTCGAATGAAAGCTCTTCTTCCGGATGGAATGCGCTGCTTCCCATGTACTTCAATAGGCTGTAACGTAATTGCCGGGATACCGGACGGGAATCGAGGTCTTTTATCAAGTCCGAGCTGCACACCAGCAATTTTCCGTTTCCAACTTTTGCCTCGAACAGCAAACCCAAGTTCCGGTTCTTATAGAAGTTGTCAACCATTCTTATGATGGGCTGCATGTTGTTCTTCAGACTATCGAGTTCCATAGTTGTTGCATTCTTGCAGATATCCCACCATTGCCAGTTGCTGTGCATTTCGGTCGGGAAATCAGCCAGTGCGGGATGTGCCGGGTCGCAAAGGATGCCCATTGTTCCCGGTTGATTGGGGAAGTGAACAGGACTCCAGAATACTTGCACAAACTTACCTTCCAATCCGTTGATATCTTCTTGGGCAGGATTCAGTAGGACTTTCTTTCCTTGGTTGAGTGCTTTCTCTGCATCGGCAAAGCTTCGTGTGTAAGCAATTTCAGTACCAACCTCCGGCATTTCTTGCGGATATACCCAGATATTCCAGGAATTACGGTAGTCGGTACCTGCAAACTGAATGGATAAAGTGAGGCGGTCGGCCTTTGCTACCGGTTTCAAGGGGATGGATGCATTTCCCAATTTTAAGGCATTACCGATTGCTACTTCTTGTTTCTCCAGTTTTCCTTCTGCGATGGTGGAGCCTTTAGAATCTTTCAATATCCATTCCGGTTGGACATCATTCAGTGCCTTGTCACTGAAGTTGGCGGCTTCAAACTGAACTTCAAAAGTCTCATTGTTTATGTAGGTTGCTTTCTCAAACCGGGCCAAAGGAACTATCGGTGAACAGAATTGTCGGAACTCCTCAGGAGTGATTAATCCCTTGCTTTCCCAGAAAGCATCGATGATTCCGACAAGTGCTGTGCCCTGACCGGGGAAGTCGTGTAAATCCAATAACTGGAAGCCACTGAATCCGGGAGTTTTGAGTGCCCGTTCTATTTCTTCCTTATATAAGATGGCGGCAAGTTTTCCGCTGGCCATCAGGTTATCTTCGGCCAAGTACAGTCTTCCTTTCTTCTCAAGGTCTTTGGCTACCGCTTTAAAATTCAAAGGCAGTAGGTTGCCGGTGTATTTATCAATTTCTTTCAGGTTGGGGAATACGCTGTACTGCCCTATTTCATGCGTAATGAGTGGAACAGGTAAACCTTCTATTGCAGTGGAGAAATCTTTGTTGAAGCTTGCGGGCTGATCGTCAAAGATGCCCTGTCCGCGTACCCAGCCGTTCTTGGTCCATTGGCTAACCCAGAAGTCGTCGTTGGGCTCGGGCCAACTGCCATGCCCGGGTTCAAACGTGAATGTAGTGGTCATATACAAGTGCCGTTTATCCTCTTGCTTGATAGTGGTGAGCAGCTTATCCATCACACTGAAATCTCCCTGCAACTCGTTACCCAAACTCCAGAAACAGAAGGAAGGATGATTGCCATACTCTTTCATGATGCGTTTGGCTTCATCATACAGGAAATCTACAGTTTTCGGGTCTTCTCCCACATTAAGTGCCCATAAAGGTAATTCTATCTGAAGGTAAAAGCCCATTTTGTCTGCCACGTCAAAAGCTGCTTCCGGCGGACACCAAGAGTGGAAGCGTATGTGATTCAAACCGTAATTTCGGGCGGCATTGAAGACTTTCTCCCAACCGGCATTGTCCGTTGGAGGATAACCTTTCAGGGGGAAAATGCAACATTCCAGTGTACCTCTAAGGAAAAGTCTGCGGTCGTTGATTTGCAGAAGGGCCTCTTTATTGGTCAGTTTTCTCATACCGAATGTTTCACTTTTGGAGTCAGTCATGTTTCCGACTTCAAGAGTGGCGGTCGCTTCGTAGATGTTGGGGGTGAATTCATCCCATAACATGGCGTCTTCAACCGAGTATTCAAAGGTTGTTTCCATGCTGTTTATCTCTACTTCTCTCTCCGGAAGTTTATTCCCTTTCGGGTCTTTCACGGATAGCCGGAGCTTTCCGGACACAAGAGCCGTATCATCGCTCCCTATTTTTACAGTGACATTAACCGTCTGATTGTCAATATTGGGAGTTAAACGTAGTTCTTCAATCCGGACTTTATCTTTGGCAGTCAGCGCAATCTTACCTAAGATGCCGTTCCAAATGGTCTGGGTATCATTGGTGTAGGCATGTGCCAGGTTTCTGATGGAGATATCATGCTGTCTGCGGTTGTCGATGCGGATGGCAATCACGTTGTTCTCTCCCGGAACAAGATATTTGCCCAAGTTGAAATAATGCGGGGTGGTAAGACTTTCATTAAATCCTTCTACTTGCATTCCGTTAATCCATACTTGAGAGTTCCAGATGACACGTTCCAAGGTGAGAATTATATCTTTATCTTTCCATTCTTCGGGAACAGAGATTTCTTTTCTGTACCATGCAGGACCCAGATAATCGAACTTCCGTTTCAGATTCAGGAAGATTTCTTTTTCCATAACAGGCTCAAGGGCACAGGGAGTGCCATAACCGGCATCACAAAGTGTTCCGGGAAGGAGAATCCGGTCAGAAAAGGATTCTGCATACCACTTTTCGGAGATTCCTTTATCCAGGCTGTCCAGCGCCACTTCCCATTCTCCTGACAGGTCAATTTCTTGCATTGGCTGTTTGCAGGAACTCATAAACAGGGCGATTATGCCCCAGGCAATTAAAAGTCTACTTATTTTCATGATATCAAATTAAAATTTCCATTCAGTTCTTATCTTAAAGTTTTTATCCTTGATTCGTATAATGAGAGGATAGCAGAAAGGCGAATCATACTTTGCCAGTACACTTCCGTTGCCCGGCGGAATTCCGGGGGCTTCTCCGGTGATGACTTCAAAATCTTGTTTGTCAGGCATATGAATAACCAAACTCGCATTTCCTACTTTGCAACTTATAGGGAATGACTGTTTCCTGATAACCGCGTCTTTTATGTAACTGTAAGCCGGTGAGTCATTCAGATTTATTGATTCTCCGGCTTGGCTGAATACGGGCTTTTCTGTGAGTATCAATACATAATCGTAAAGATGCTCATCGTCCGATAGTGCTGTATATATATCTGTGAGTTTGTCTTTCTTCAACACCAGTTTCCTGTTCATCCTTACTCCGGGATAGGCCTCCGGTGCTTCGGCAAGCACTTCTCCACCATCTTTGCGGACTTTGAAAGAGAGCAGCTTGCCTGTTGATTCGCTCTGGTCTTTTGCATCTACGCTCAGTGTGCTATGTGACAGCGTTTTCCGATACCATTGGGTAAAGGCTGGTACGCCGTAGGCACATGTCCCCATATCGGAGACTATTTCTTTGTCGCCATTATGAACAGAGATAGAGAGTTTGTCCGGATGTCCGTGTCCGCCTCCATGTGGGCCATACTTGATGACGACGGTTCTTGCGTCTGACCTGAGTACGGCATATCCGGTATTCTCAAAGTGTACGGACGGCCAGGAAGGTATTGACCTGGTTTGGGGTATCTCGATGCAGTTTTCTAGTGCTTCGGCTGCTGTTCTTGAAGTATACCGGTAGCATTGTTGCAACACATTCATAAAGAACGGATCATTGTTATAGCGTTGGTAAGCTATTTCGTATAAACTGATCTGGGCTATCAGGGATTCACCATACCATCCGTCGTTATGTGCGGGGAAATATAAATCGGCATAGGCTCCGGCTGCCGGAGCAGCCAACATCTTATATAACTTTTCATCGTACAGGTTGATATTCCGGCAGCGTACGGCATCAGCTGACAGGATGATGGCATGCAGCGGATAATAATGGTAAGTGGGCGAACCTTCACCCCACCAGCCGTCATTGTAAACGTAGCGTTCCATTTGTGCGTGATAACCACATTCCGGATCATTGAGTGCTGTGTTGATGATACTGTCGTCTTGTAAAGCTATTCCCAAAGCTATCAGTCCGCTATTGTGCCATACTTGCCAGTTGGCAGTGCCTCTTCTTTTCAGTAAGAGTTGCGAGCAGGGAATCAGGTAGCCTTTTTCTATTTCTTTTATTTCTTCCGGTGTCATGATTGGTTTTGCCACCATATATGCCCTGCAAGCGTCACTGGCCCATGCGGACTCATCAAGGCTTTGCCCGAACATCTTTCCTCCCCAGGGACCGACTTTTCTGGCCGTGTCGTGCTCGAGGTATGTGAGGTATTTCGATGCATAATCCAGCATCATGTTCCGGATATATTCCGCATAGACTCTTTCTTCTGTTGCGAGATAAAGATACATACAGTTACGTAGATAGCTGTAATTATGAGTATGCGCCACATTTACCCATGCCCAATCATAACGCTTATTTCCTGTCCAATAATGCTTGCATTGTGAACAGTAATGTGCTTCCGGCTTATTCCAGTCAAATGAAAAACGTACTTTGTGTTCGGGACAAAAATAATCGTGTATATGTCCTCCTTCCAGTAAAGGTACGGTTAGGGGATATTCTCGCCGGGCTTCCACGGTATCTTTCAGTGATTCTATAATGCTCTTTCCCCATTCCGTTTTTGCGGCTGAGCGTATTTGGCTGATATCGCTTTCAGTGAAGAAATAATATCCGTTTTGCGCTGAAAGCAGGCAAGGGATAAAGAGCAGTGCGAGTAAAAGTCTATTTCTCATTTTGTATGCTTTAAGTATTTGACATATTCGGTTGCAGCTAGCAGGAAAGCCCCCGTACCATACACTTCTGTGTCGTTCATATCTACCTTCTTCGGGTCAGCTCCTATTGGTTGTACATAACCTATCTTGCCGTCTTCGTGTACGACGGAAACCAATGCATTCCATGCCTTTTCTGCGATAGGCAGATATTCTTCTTTTTCAAGATATCCATGATTAAGGCCCCAAAACAAGCTATATGTGAAGAAACCTGATGCACTGGCTTCCGGCATGGGATAGGAAGTTATGTCCAGTAGAGAAGAGTGCCAGAAGCCTTGTTTATCCTGAAGCTTAGATATCTTTTTCATCATTTGCCTGAAAAGGCTGATATAGAAAGTGCGTGAGGGATGTTGGGCAGACATGTGGTCGATGATGAAGGTCAGTGCTCCCGTCACCCAGCCGTTTCCTCGTCCCCAAAATACTTTCTCCCCATTTTGTTCACGCATGTTGATGTATCGGGTATCTCTGAAAAACAAACTGTCGGTAGCAGAGTAGAGACTGTCATAAGTGATTCGGAACTCTTTATCCATGAACTCAAAATACTTTGGTTCTCCTGTTGTTTTTCCGATGCGTGCAAAAGAAGTCGGAGCCATAAACAAGGCATCGCACCAGCACCAGCGGGAATGTGAACCGTCAGCGTAATAGCTCAGGCTGTTGTGTCTGGGGTTGGCAATGAGAGTGTCCAAGGTCTCAACGGATTTTTTGATCATGTGTGGTTCCTTGTATTTATTGAATAACATGGCATAAGGTTGGATGATACAGATATCATCGGCGAAATAGATGCTGGGGCCAGTCTGCCATTGATTTTTTTCGCCTATGGTGAGCAGAAAATCCCAGTATTTGGGGTCATCAGACATCTCCGCCCATTCTGCCATGCCGATATACATGGTCGCGTTAGTCCATGCCCAGTAGGCATGCGAATTTGCCCATCGGGAGCCTTTCCGTACTTGATTTTCAAAATTCATCAGTTGCCAGTCGGCTACCTTTTTCATGATCTTCATGGTTTGCTTTTGGTGGTATTCGTTCCATTTCGCCTCATCGAAGAAATAATTCAAGATAAGCCCGGCCACCACATGATGCCCTTTTTCATTGGGGTGATTGCTTTGGCTCATGTACATTTTCAAATCTTCTCCATTCTTCCTTTTCTCCTTGAAGGTTGCATAGCTGTCTATCAGTCCTGTTTTATAGTCGTGGGCTAAATGACGTATCTGGCGGCTATGTTGTTCAAGCGGAGAATTATCATCCGATATATCTTCGGTCAGATCGGGCGTTGGGGTGAGTAAGATGACTTTGATATGCTGTTTTTGCGCTTCTTTTATCATTTTCTCCCAGGCTTTCTGTGCTCTTTCTAATCCGATGCTACGGTCATTTAAAGCATAATCTATGAATAAGACGTCCGGGTGGTGGGGCAGAACCTCTTGTCTGAACCGTTTGGCACCTTGTTCGGCATTTTCACCGCCGATGGATGTGGTGATAGAGTTGACCACTGCGTATGGATACATTTCTTTGACGGCTTCCAGAACTTGGTGGGGATAAGCCTGAAGTGTTTTTACATTAGGTGTGTTGGCATAGCCGGAAGGGACACTGTGGCCATGAAATACAAGGTTTACAGTTCTGTTATCCGGCCATTTCTTTTGCAGTTCTTGGCGGATTTGCGTGAATTCGGAGGGTTGACCGGTCTGTGCCATGACGTCAAACCCTAACAATGTGCATAATAGTAAATACAGATATTTCATATTCTTTTATTTTTGTTTTTTCTCTGTTTTCAAATAGTTTAATAAACTGTGGAAAAGTGCCTTAACTTCCGGTTCGTCAGCTATTGCAAACAAGTCGGAAGAACATACTAATGCTTTTGTTCCCGGTAATTGGTATATCAACCCTAGCTTATGATTTCGTTCGAAATTGTCGATTACCTGTACAATCGGGTAATAATCTTTTGGCATTTCATTTAGTATTATAGGGCTGGATTTCTTTATAATATTCCACCATTGCCAGTTAGAGTGGAAATCCGTTGGAAAAGAATTGAAAATGCCATGTTCCGGATTTTCAATTAGCAATCCCAGTGTTCCGGGAGAAGACTCTTTCCCAAGGCTTTTGGTTACATTGTTAAAGACTTTGTAGTTCCAGAAATCACTTATGAAAAGTCCTCCTACTGATTGGCCTTTGATATCCTTTTCTTTGGGGATATATAAAACCGGTTTTTCTCCTTGATATAATTTTGCGAAGACTTTACTATCGCGGGTCACGGTTACTCCGTCTATGACTCCTTCTCTTATTTTATCATAACGGGGATATACCCATATATTCCATGAATTGTGGTAAGACGTATTTTTTAGGGCAATGCGGAAAGTCAGCTTTTGGGATTCCTTTATGTGGTTAAGTGGTATATGTAAACTTTTGAAAGTTGATAATCGGCCTTGCGGAATGGCTGCATTTCCGATATCTTCTGAATAAAGAATTCCTCCATCTTCGGTAGACAATGTGCATGATATGATTTTGTCCTTTATATCGGACTGTCCATAGTTGGTAATCTGGACTTCTGTAACAAATGTTTCGTCCGTGTTCCAGCAGTATTTGGAAAAACGGGCCAATGGTACTATGTCGTTACAGAATTCATTCCATTTTTCTGTGGAGATAACATTCTTGGATTCCAAAAATGCATCAAGAATGCCTACAAGAGCAGTGCCTTGTCCCGGATAATCTTGCAAATCAAGCAATTGAAAACCACCAAACTGCGGAGTACGGAGAGACATTTCGATTTCTTCTCTGTAGCATAATGCTGCCAATGCGCCCGATGCTTTCAGAAAATCTTTTGCTTTAGCATCCATACCGGTATTTTCCAACCTTTTCTTGAATACCATGAAATTTAGCGGACGCAATACTCCTGT
>OHTY01000300.1_pt1 | contig 14970 bp, 7 predicted proteins | sample 1579061 | NCBI WGS metagenome assembly OHTY01 (sample SAMEA3879520, study PRJEB24766) | human gut metagenome | biome: human-associated habitat; feature: feces | place: USA | collected 1985/1987 | reverse complement strand
TGCCGATTTCATCGAGCTGACGGGACAATTATTGGACGAAGATCTCTTCCTGCTTTGTTCTGACGGGGTAAGCGATATGCTTACAGACGATCAGATAGAAGAGCTCCTTCAATATACCCCTACCGCCGTCCATCTGATAGAAGCGGCAAAAGCGGCAGGTGGCAGAGATAACATAAGTGTTGTGCTTCTGCAAGTGACGGAGCAAACAGATGAAGCCGAAGTAGTCTGATTCAATGTGTTTCATCATAGATAAGTCTGAACTTTCTGAGCTTATTTGTTGCTATATCTTTTCCTTTTTGTTTCCTTTGTCGCTTAATTATGAATTATTTTATGTTTAACCGGCTGAATAATCTACTATATGGCTTTTGGGGCATTCTGATTTTTGTCTCCTGCAATGAGAAAAAAGTAGAAGACGGTCAACTGCTTCGTGCGGAAGCTTTAATGGCTTCTTCTCCCGACAGCAGCTACCGGATTCTCCGATCCGTCTCTTTCGAAACTCTTTCTAAGTCAGAACAGATGCATTACGGATTGCTTTTAGCCGAGGCGACAGATAAAAAGTATCTTTCTCTTTTACCCTGTGACTCATTGCTGAACGAGGCTATCCGTTACTATAACGGAGGTCTGAAGCGTGCGAAAGCTTTGATGTATAAAGGACGTCTGCAATTCCGGATGAATATGCATAAAGAGGCTATGGAGAATTACTTTGCGGCGTTGAAGGAACTTGGAGAAACAGACAAAGAAGAGTTGCGGATAAAAGGGATGATTTATGAGGATTTGGGCAATCTGTACTCCGATCAGGTGCTGACTGAAAAGTCGACCGAAATGTTTCAAAAAGCTGAGGATTGCTTTGCCCGGTGTGCATACAAGGCGGGATTGGCTTCTGTGGCTAATGATGCAGGTTGGAATTACTTGTTGCAGGGTAATGTTCCGCTTGCCCGCGAACACATGAAAAAGGGACTGGAATTTGCTCTCGAACAGAATGATTCCGCAATTATTGCGACAATCTATCATAATCTGAGCTGTTCCTACGAAGATATGGATTCCATACTCTTTTATGGAAAACAGTCTTTAGCTTTCAGTAAAAGTTTGGCCTCAAAATCCGCTATTATGGTAGGGTATGCATATCTGAATCAAGAACATCCCGATTCTGCGGAGTACTATTTCAGGCAGGCTTTGCGTGATACGTTGATTGAAACAAGAGCTTTGGCCCTGTATGGCTTGAAAGATGTGATGGATATGGAAGGAGAACTTCTGCAAGCACTAGAATACTTGGAAGATTACTCGGTTGCGATGGATTCTATCTATTTCCATAAACAAAGTTCTGAAACAGAACGGAAAATCTATGAGCATGAGGCGGAAATGAGGCTCTATAAGGACAAAGTAGAGATGGAAAGAAGACATCTTTTTCTTATTATTTTCTGTTTGCTCGTGATTGTCTTCGCCGTTTGGTATGTTCAGCGGGTAAGGCGCCGTAAGAAAATCCTGCAATTAGAGTATGAGCGTGATGTAGCTTCATTAAAAGCTGATATTACAGGACTTCAATATTATATAGCTTCGTTACGTATGAAGCAGGAACAAGACAAAGCAAAGATATCGGAAAAAGAACGTGAAATAAGGAAATTGGCCGATGAAAAGGCGGAATTATGCAATGTGATCTTCAAAAAAACGCCTATTTACAGAAAAGTAGAGCAACTGAGCCGCCAGGAAAAAACGAAGAAGAAGCAGGATTTGCGTATTTTGCTGGAAGACGAACAAAGACAACTTCGGTTGACCATTATGGACATATATAAAGATTATATAGCCTATTTGCGTGAAACCTATCCAAAATATACTGAAAATGACTATATATTCCTGTGTCTTTCGCTTTGTGGCTGGGATGATTTCACCATAGCTTTTTGCTTTGGCAATGTAAATAAGCAAATTGTTGCCCAAAGAAGGCATCGAATAAAACAAAAGTCTGAGGCCCAGTGATTTATAGATGAAAATGTTATTGCTGTATATTTTAATGTGTTGATTTGCAGTCTTTTGTAAATAGTGAATGTTATCGCTTTTATTCTTCTCCTTGCTATTATGTGGCTAACTTTGGCGTATTATTAATCCTTTTAAAATGCGCGAGATACATGAAAGCATTATCATTTGTTTTGTTAGGAAGTCTGTTCTTACTGCAACCGACTATACTGTCTTTAAACGCATCAGCCATAGTTACTGAAATCTTATCTATTCCCACTGAGAAGAAAAAAATCAGGAAGCCAGCCAATATTCATTTATTGAAGGGAGAAACAAACACTCGCTCTATATTGCCCGTAGTCCCCGGTTATATTGAGGACAATCAACTTTTCATTTGTTTTCGGGCACCTGTTGAAGATGAATATTTAATAGTTAAAGACACCGAATCCGGTGAAATCGTCTATTCCGGCATTTTTACCGGTACCACTCTTACAATAAACTTAACTAATCCGGGAGAATCTTATACGGTAGAAATCGTATAAGCAAATGTTCTTTCTATCTGTTCTTTATAGAGAGCATCTTTCCTCTTTTTCATGTGCAATTTTCCTTTAGACAATTAAATTGTGCAATCTTTCGCAACGGTGGCCATCGGATATGAAGATGGTCACCGTTTGTGTACCTACACATCGCACTTTCTTTGCTTTTACATAGGCTTTCCTTTATCTTTGCACTCATTGTTAGGCTTTGACTACAGATGTGGACTACGTGCTTCATAATCGTGAAGCACGTAGCTCATAATTGTGAAGCACGTGGATCACGGCTGTGGGCGAATTAAAAACATGCTTTCCGAATATAAGAAACATAGGTAGTAGACTTAAGAAATATAGGAGATTGACGTAGCCAATCCCTACATTGAACTTATTCTCCTTGCGGAATATGGAGCAAAATGCGGCTATCCGGTGTATTTGCGATGAAAAAGTTCCCCCTCTTTCTGATTAACACGTTAAAATGAAAAGATAATTGCATTTATTGAGTCAATTGCGTTATTTGAAAAATGAATTTATGGTTAGCTTTGCTTTCGAACATTTAAATAGTTAGATACCATGAAAAGATTATTCATCTCATTATTATTAGTAACGTTTTTTGTTTTAGAGAGTCTGGCTCAATGGAAGCCTGCTGGTGATAGGATAAAGACAAATTGGGCCGAACAGATTAATCCATCCGAAGTATTGCCGGAGTACCCAAGACCCATCATGCAACGTAATGATTGGAAGAACCTGAATGGTTTGTGGGATTATGCCATTATTGATAAAGGTGGAAGCATTCCAACTGATTTTGAGGGTAAAATTCTTGTTCCGTTTGCAGTGGAATCCTCCTTGTCCGGAGTAGCAAAGAGAGTGACAGAGAATCAGGAAGTGATTTATCAACGGAGTTTTGAAATACCATCAAGTTGGAAAGGCAAGCGGATTTTGTTGCATTTTGGTGCTGTCGATTGGAAAACAGATGTATGGGTGAATGATGTGAAGGTTGGAAGCCATACCGGAGGATTCACCCCGTTCTCTTTCGACATAACTCCTGCTTTGGCTGCTAAAGGAAATAATAGCCTGGTAGTGAAAGTTTGGGACCCTACGGACAAAGGACCTCAACCACGTGGTAAACAGGTCAACAAACCGGCAGGCATTTGGTATACTCCTGTAACCGGAATCTGGCAAACTGTATGGTTGGAACCTGTTGCCGGAAAACATATTGAGAATCTTCGTATCACTCCCGATATTGACCGTAACCAGTTGACTGTAAAGGCTGAACTGAATGCAAACTGTGCGTCTGATTTTGTAGAGGTGAATGTTTACGATGGTAAGCAACTGGTGGCTACGGGTAAAAGTATCAATGGAGAGGCTGTAGAAGTAGCCATGCCTGAGGTTGTTAAGCTGTGGAGTCCTGATTATCCTTTCCTTTATACGTTGAAGGTGACTTTGAAGAGTGATGGAAAGGTGGTAGATAAGGTGGACAGTTATGCCGCCATGCGTAAATATTCCACCCGTCGGGATGCCAATGGCATTGTACGTTTGGAACTGAACAATGAGGCTTTATTCCAGTTTGGCCCTCTTGACCAAGGATGGTGGCCTGATGGCTTATATACAGCTCCTACGGATGAGGCATTGCTGTATGACATCCAGAAAACGAAAGATTTTGGTTTCAACATGATTCGTAAACATATCAAGGTGGAACCTGCCCGTTGGTATACGTATTGCGACCAGCTTGGAATCATTGTATGGCAGGATATGCCGAGTGGAGACCGTAGCCCGCAATGGCAGAACCGCAAATATTTTGATGGTACTGAGATGAAACGTTCTGCGGAATCCGAGAATTATTATCGGAAAGAGTGGAAAGAAATTATGGATTGTCTTTATTCTTATCCCTGCATTGGCACTTGGGTGCCGTTCAATGAGGCATGGGGACAATTCAAGACTGTTGAGATAGCTGAATGGACGAAACAATATGATCCTACCCGTTTTGTGAATCCGGCAAGCGGCGGTAATCATTACACTTGTGGAGATATGCTTGATCTTCATAATTATCCTGCGCCGGAGATGTATCTGTATGATGCGCAGCGTGCGACGGTCTTGGGTGAGTACGGTGGCATCGGCCTCGTTTTGAAAGACCATCTTTGGGAACCGAACCGTAACTGGGGATATGTTCAGTTTAATTCTTCCAAAGAGGCTACGGATGAATATGTGAAGTATGCGGATATGCTGTATCAGATGATAGACAGAGGATTTTCAGCAGCCGTTTATACACAGACCACTGACGTAGAGGTGGAAGTGAACGGTCTGATAACTTATGACCGCAAAGTGATTAAACTGGATGAAAAGCGTGTCAAAGAGATAAATGCGCGTATTTGCAATTCATTGAAAAAATAATCTTCCAGATTTAGGTAGCATTATTGAGGTGCTACCTATATTATAATTATTTTCTTGTTAAAACAGAATGAGATGATATTTTTATTCATTGAGATGAATTTTTCATTGTTGGGTTTGGAATTTGTCTATTTTTGAGGTGTGTTTATCTGCTTATTGAAAAATTATTTTTATGAGAAACGCATTTATTTTTTTGTTCTGTCTGTTGGAAAGTGTATTTTACTTCCTACAAGCTGCCGAAGAGCATTACTATTTTAGAAGTCTTAATATTCAGAATGGGCTGTCTCAAAACTCTGTTACTTCTATTTTGCAAGATAGGAAAGGCTTTATGTGGTTCGGTACTAAAGATGGTCTGAATCGCTATGATGGTTTTTCTTTCCGCAAGTTTAAGTATGATGAACTTAATAATAAAAGTATCGGTAATAATTTTGTGACAGCTCTTTATGAGGACAAGAAAGGAAATATTTGGGTTGGTACGGATGTGGGGCTTTATATTTATTATCCGGATAGAGATGTCTTTGAACACTTTGTAGAACAAACTTCTACAAATATAGGGATTGATAGAGCCATATCTATGATTTCAAGTGATGCTGACGGGCAGATTTGGATAGCGGTTGAGGCGCAAGGTATGTTTTGTTATAATTTGGACACCCATTCTTTATCTAATTTTCCATTAAGCGATTATCCTCATATAACTACAAATATAAAGAGCTTCACGTTTGATAATAGTGGTGTCTTATGGATAGGTTTCTATGGCGATGGGTTGTTTTATTCAAAAGATGATTTGAAGACTCTTTTGCCTTATTGCGGTCAGGAAGATGGTTCTGAGTATGTAAATGACGTTGTCTCTGATATCGTTTCAGGACCTTATAACTGTTTGTATATAGGTTCTGCTAAAGAAGGTTTGAAAGAATTGAATCTGACTTCCGGCAAGATGCGCAATCTTTTATCGGAAGATGAGAATGGAGAGGCTATTTATTGTAGGAATTTGATGTTGATGTCGGATAATGAATTATGGTTAGGCACTGAATCCGGTATTTATATTTATAATCTTCGTACTGATAAATACACTCATCTATGTAGTTCATCTTATGATCCTTACTCTTTATCGGATAATGCCATTTATTCTTTGTGTAAAGATAAAGAAGGTGGGGTTTGGATTGGGTCGTACTTTGGAGGGATAAATTATTACCCTCGTTCTTATACTTACTTTGAAAAATATTATCCCGTAAATGATAAAAATGGTATGCATGGGAAACGGGTACGTGAATTTTGTATGGATACCAAAGGTATTCTTTGGATAGGGACAGAAGATGGCGGATTAAACCGTTTTGATCCTAGTACTAAAGAGTTTCATTTTTTTGCTCCTAGTACCGAGTTTACCAATATTCACGGGTTATGTTTGGTGGATGATAAGTTGTGGGTAGGAACCTTTTCGAAAGGTTTACATATCGTAGATACTCATACAGGTAGAGTGCTGAAAACCTATATGAAAGACAGTAGCTCGGGGTCGTTGATAGATAATAGTGTCTTTTCTATTTGCAGGACGGCAGCAGGAGAAATTTATTTGGGCACAATGTTTGGATTATTACATTATAATTTGCAAACAGATGATTTTGACCAAATCGCTGAATTGAACGGTTGTTTTGTATATGATGTAAAGGAAGACTCTTACGGAAATCTTTGGTTGGCTACTTATGCAAACGGTGCGTTCTGCTATGATGTCAATCAGAAGAAATGGAAAAACTATCTGCACGATGAAGGAAACAAAAAGAGTTTGTCTTATAATAAGGTATCGAGCATTTTTGAAGATTCTCGCCGACAAATTTGGCTGACTACTCAAGGGGGTGGTTTTTGTCGATTTAATCGTGAAGACGAGAGTTTTGTTGGCTACAATTCTCGCAAGGGGTTACCTAATGATGTCGTTTACCAAATGGTGGAAGATAATTCCGGATTGATCTGGTTGACTACAAATGCTGGATTGGTCTGCTTCGACCCTACTACAGAACACATGAAAGTTTTTACTACAGCTAACGGGTTACTTTGTGACCAATTCAATTATCAGTCCAGTTATAAAGATGAGTCTGGAACGATTTATCTTGGAGGAATCGAAGGTTTTGTGTCGTTCAAACCAACTACATTTACAGAAAATAAATACTTATCTCCGGCAGTAATTACTGATTTTTCTCTATTTGGAAAAGAAGTATTGGCAGGCGAACAAAATTCTCCGCTGACCAAAAACATCACTTTTACTGATAAAATAGTGTTGAAGCATAATCAGAATTCTTTTTCTTTCAGAGTTGCTGCATTGAGTTATCAAGCTCCGAGGATGAATAAAATTATGTATAAGTTGGAAGGTTTTGACAAAGAATGGTTGCCCGTAGGTGAAAGTCCGGTGGCTACTTATGCTAACCTGACTTATGGAGACTATACATTTCGGGTTAGAGCTTCTAATGGAAATGGACTTTGGAATAAAGAAGAGGCTACTGTAGAAGTTCATATTCTTCCCCCCTTTTACCTCACAATATGGGCTTATCTTGCGTATGCATTGCTGGCTATAGGCTGCTCTGTCTATGCTACTCTTTATTTTAAGCGCCGCAACAATCGTAAACATCGTCGACAGATGGAGAAGTTCGAACAGAAAAAGGAACGTGAAGTTTATAATGCAAAAATAGATTTCTTTACTAATGTGGCACATGAAATACGTACACCGCTGACTCTGATAAAGGGACCTTTGGAAAATATTATTCTGAAAAAACAAGTCGATACTGAAACGAGGGAAGACTTGAACATTATGAAGCAGAATACCGAACGTTTGTTAAACTTGACAAATCAGCTACTTGACTTCCGTAAGACGGAAACACAGGGGTTCCGTTTGAATTTTGCCGAATGTAACATTACAGAACTTTTACGTGAAACATATTTACGTTTTACTTCTTTGGCAAAGCAGAAAGGGCTGGATTTCAAATTGCAATTGCCGGAAGGAGATTTGCTGGCTCATGTCAATAAAGAAGCCCTTACGAAGATAATAAGTAATTTGTTGAATAATGCAGTGAAGTATTCTGAGTCTTATGTACAAATTTCCCTCGAAGTAGATCAGCGAGCTGAGAAGAACGTATTCCGGATTCGTACGGTAAATGACGGGGCAATTATTCCGGATGCTATGAAAGAAAAAATATTCCAGCCTTTTGTACGCTTTACTGAAGAGGGAGAGCGGCAAGTGGCTACAGGTACAGGAATCGGACTTGCTCTTTCCCGTTCTTTGGCTGAATTCCATCAAGGTACCTTGCAAATGGATAAGGGAGAACTGACGAATAGTTTCTGTTTAACTTTACCTATGATACAAGATTCTGCAATTACATTGGCGCATGAAACAATGTCGGTCAATGCGGATAAAGTCGTGGAGCAACAGAGAGGGGTATTGGATAATAATAAGAGTAATCAGGCTACTATTTTAGTAGTAGAAGATAACCCGGATATGCAGGCATTTATTACTCGCCAGTTATCAGGGTATTATTCCGTTTTGACTGCCTCCAACGGAGAAGAAGCCTTGCGGACTTTGGATGACAATTATGTAAATCTGGTAGTAAGTGATGTGCTGATGCCGATAATGGATGGCTTCGAACTTTGCAAGACGATAAAGTCAAAACTTGATTATAGCCATATTCCGGTTATTTTGCTTACTGCGAAGACGAATATCCAGTCGAAAATCGAAGGTCTGGAACTGGGTGCGGATGCCTATATAGAGAAGCCTTTTTCGGTAGAATACCTGTATGCATGCATTTCCAGCCTGATAGCCAATCGGGAAAAATTGCGTCAAACATTTGCAAAGTCTCCATTCGTTGCGGTTAATACAATGGCTTTAACGAAAGCGGATGAAGAGTTTATCAAGCACTTGAATGAGATAATTCTCGCCAATCTACATAATCCGGATTTTGGCATGGATGATATCGCGGATATCCTAAACATGAGCCGTTCCAGTTTCTACCGGAAAATAAAGGGAATTCTGGATTTGAGTCCGAATGAATATTTGCGGTTGGAGCGTCTGAAACAGGCTGCTCAATTGCTTAAGGAAGGTGAGAACCGTATTAATGAGGTTTGCTACCGCGTTGGGTTTAATTCGCCATCTTATTTTGCTAAGTGCTTTTTGAAACAATTCGGTGTTTTGCCGAAGGATTTTGTGGGATAAACTTATGAATTAATTATAAAAAAGAAGAATCATGACACGAGAGAAAGTAAAAGTTGGTCTTTTAGGAGTAGGTCTGGATACATACTGGAAGCAATTTGATGGGCTTCTTACCCGTTTGTTGAGTTATCAGGACAGCATATCCTCCCAAATAGGTGCAATGGATGCCGAAGTTATAAATGTAGGGATGGTGGATACACCGGAGAAGGCAAGACAGAGCGCAATGTTTTTGAAACAGGCGGATGTCGAGGTCGTATTTTTGTTTATTTCTACTTATGCTCTGTCTTCCACAATATTGCCGGTAGCACAGGTAATTGGCAAACCTATTGTGATGCTGAATGTGCAGCCGACTTCGGCTATTGATTATGCTTTTGTAAATTCAATGTCTGACAGAGGGAAGATGACCGGTGAGTGGTTGGCGCATTGTCAGGCATGTTCTGTTCCGGAATTTGCGAGTGTGTTCAACCGAGCTGGCATTAAGTATGACATTGTCACCGGCTATCTATCTGATGAATCGGTTTGGGAGGAAGTGACCTCTTGGGTTGCTGCGTCTCGCGTAGTTTATGGATTGCGTAATAACAGACTGGGCATTTTAGGCCACTATTATTGTGGAATGCTTGACGTTTATACGGATGTGACGCGTTTGAGCGCAACTTTCGGTACTCATATAGAAATGTTGGAAATATGTGAGTTGAAGGCTTTGAGAGACGAAGTGACTGACATGGAAATGAATGAGAAATTAAAAGAGTTTCATGAAAAGTTTGAAGTGTCTTCATTGTGTGAATCTATCGAACTGACGAGGGCGGCTAAGACTTCTGTTGCGTTGGATAAACTGGTAAAATCCCATCGATTGACTGCGATGGCGTATTATTATGAAGGATTTCAAGGGAACGATTATGAGAATATTGTGACTTCGGTTATAGCAGGCAATACGCTTTTAACTGGATACGGTATACCCGTTGCCGGTGAGTGCGAGGTGAAAAATGCACAAGCGATGAAAATATTATCGTTGTTAGGTTCGGGAGGTTCCTTTTCGGAATTCTATGCTATGGATTTTGACGATGATGTCATATTGTTAGGACATGATGGTCCGGCTCATTTCGCTATTGCCGAAGGTCAGGTCAAGTTGGTTCCGCTTCCGTTGTATCATGGGAAACCGGGAAAGGGCTTGTCTATACAGATGAGTGTGAAACAAGGAAAAGTAACTCTTTTATCTGTCTGTGAAGGAGTGGATGGATTTTTCTTACTGGCAACTGAAGGAGAAGCTGTTCCGGGAGAAACATTACACATTGGCAATACTAATAGTCGTTACCGTTTTCCTTGTGGAGCTCGTCATTTTATGGAGCAGTGGAGTAAGGCAGGACCTTCACACCATTGTGCTATCGGCGTAGGACATAAAGTAAAGGAGTTGAAAAAAATTGCTTTTATCTTAGGAATTCCTCTTGTGGTTATTCAATAAAAATGGGCGAATATTATATTCTCATGCGATGAATGTGGTTTTTGAGAGTTTGAGACGTTTCTTTTATTTATTGGGATATTTCTTTTATGACTGAATAGGCAGAGGACCTAAATTTGCCACATCCATTTAATGGAGTCTCAGAGTTAAGTTAATGTTATGAAAACATATTCCTTTTATAGTATTATATGCTTTCTGAGAATAAGTCAAACCCTAATACTATTAAGTATGATGAAGAAAATCAGTTTATTATTATTGTTATTATTCAGTTTCACTGTGAGTAGTTATTCTCAGCTTGTTTTAGTAGATAAACAACAAGGGGAGGATGTCTTTCCTGTTGTCACTTCAGCCTCAAAATCGGTAGTATGCTATGACAGGTCGGATGAAGAATCGGTAAAGAAAACAGTGAAGCTGTTTGTAGAAGATGTTGAACGCGTTACAGGGAAACAGTTGGAATTAAAGGAGAAAATGCCTTCCGGCAAGGATGTCATACTTGTTGGGATGATAGGGAAAAATAAATATATCAATCAGTTGGTTGCCCAAGGTAAACTAGATATAAGCTCAATTAAAAATGGTTGGGAACAATATGTAATTACTATAATCAATAATCCGTTTGCCGGTGTCGGAAAAGCGTTGGTGATAGCAGGATGTGACCGTAGAGGAACTTCTTATGGTCTCTTCTCTGTTTCAGAAGCCATTGGAGTATCTCCGTGGTATTGGTGGGCGGATGCTCCGGTGGTTAAAAAGAAAGAACTGCGTTTGCAAGTAAATACTATTGTGTCGAAAGAGCCTTCGGTAAAATATAGAGGAATTTTTATTAATGATGAAGATTGGGGATTAAAACCTTGGGCCTCAAAAGTGTTTGAACCGGAAACCGGTGATATAGGTCCTAAAACGTATGCTAAGATCTGTGAGTTGTTGCTTCGTCTGAAAGCAAATTACTTGTGTCCTGCAATGCACTCTTGCACAAAAGCCTTCAATCATTATCCTAAGAATAAGTTGGTTGCGGACAGTTTTGCAATTGTGATGGGGTCGGTACATTGCGAGCCTCTGTTATTTAACAATGCAAGTGAATGGGATAGAAGTACTATGGGCGAGTGGAATTACGTAAAGAACCGTGATGGCATTAATAAGGTATTGCGCAAACGCGTACAGGAGAATGGAAAGTTCGAGAATGTTTATACATTGGCAATGCGAGGCATTCATGATGCGGTGATGGCAGGGAATTTGTCGTTGGAAGAGCAGGTGCGCGTGCTTGAAAAGGCTTTTGACGACCAACGGAATATTTTGGAAAGTGAAATTTCGAAACCGGCCAATCAGATACCCCAAGCGTTTACCCCTTATAAGGAGGTTTTGGAAACCTACGATCACGGAATGGTTTTGCCGGATGACGTGACTATTGTATGGTCTGAAGATGATTTCGGATATATAAAAAGATTAAGTAACTCAGAAGAACGTAAGCGTTCCGGTCGTTCCGGAGTCTATTATCATGTTTCTTATTGGGGACCTCCGAAGCATTATTTATGGATAGCAACTACTCCTCCTGCGCTGATGTATGAGGAACTGGAAAAGGCGTATCGTGCCACGGCCGACAGGCTGTGGGTGGTGAATGTCGGTGATATTAAGCCTGCGGAATACCACATCACTTTGTTTATGGATATGGCTTATGATATAGAGCGTTTTAATTTCAATAATATAAATACGCACAGTGTAGATTTTCTTTGTCGGATGTTTGGAGAGGAGTATAGAGAAGATTTGTCAGATATCCAACAGACCTATTTCCAATTGGCATTTGCCCGCAAACCGGAATATATGGAACGAAGCACAGATACTGAGTTTTCCATTCAGAACTATCGGGAAGCGGACAAGCGTTTGGCAGCTTATGAGCGTATATCAGCAAAGGCAGAGGCTATCTTGAATAAATTGGATAAAGAAGCCGTACCCGCATTTTTCCAGTTGGTATATTACAATGTGAAGGGAGCGGCATTAGTTAACCAAATGACTCTTAATGCCCAGAAAAATAGGCTATATGCTTCGCAAAAAAGATCTGCGGCTAATTTACTGCGGAGTCGGGTGAAAGCCTATGGCGATAGCCTGGAGATTATAACGAAGCGATATAACTCCTTGTTGAATGGCAAATGGCAGGGAATGATGTCCTTGATTCATGGTGGAGCGCGTTCCTTTGAGCGTGCGCGGACTGATTCCGTTTCATTGAGTCCGGTACCGACTTTGGGAGTCTCCTGTGAAGCTGCGGACAATATGAAAGGAGTCTCCAATGTGCATGTGATACCATGCTTTAATAAATATCTACCCCAATCTTATTATGTGGATGTATTTAATAGCGGCATGGGAAAATTGAAGTGGAAAGCTGTTCCTTCTGACCCATGGATATTGGTTAATAAAAAGAGCGGGGCGACATATTCAGAGGAGCGTATCAATGTATCTGTAGATTGGAGCAAAGTTCCTGTTGGAGAGTCTGTTTCAGGATCTATTGATATTTCTTCAGGGAGTGGTGAAAAGCAGACAGTGTTTGTATCAGTCTTTAATCCGGAAACTCCTTCGGTGGAAGAGTTGAAAGGACTATATGTGGAAAATAATGGTTATGTTTCTATTGACGCTACAGGTTTTCACCGGAAGCGTGAGGATGCGAATATAAAATTTGACGTGGTCGAAGGATTGGGATTTGATAATAAAGTGATGCGTTTAGGAGATGCATTTGCAAAGACGCCCTATCTGGATGGGCTGATACTGACTTCTAACTATGTAGCTCCGGTGCGTGGCGATAAATATCCGGTTTTGGAGTATGATTTCTATTCTTTTCAGACGGGGCCGGTAGATGTTTATACCTATATGATGCCTATCTTCCCGTTAGATAATGAGCATGGTTCACGCTATGGAGTGATGGTAGATAACAGTCCGGTATATTTGCCGGAAGCGGGGGCGACATATTATAGTACTCCGTGGATTCAGAGTGTGTTGAGAAATTGTAGAATCAATAAGACTACCCATTTCATTAATAAGCCGGGAAAGCACACCGTAAAAATCTATTGTGCCCATCCGGGAATGATGCTGCAAAAGATAGTTGTGGATTTCGGAGGCTTGAAACGTTCCTATATGGGACCGGAAACAACAAGAATAAATTGAAAGGAATATGACGAAATTAAAAGTGATTTTAATCCTGGTGGCATGTCTGTCAGGTGTATCAACAGTTTGGGCTCAAGTTTCATTGACGAAAGGTGGAAGTGGAGCTGATGAATTTGAATTGGTAAAGTCGGGGAAGGCAGCCAAGCTTTATTACGATATCCGGGATTTTGAAGTAATAAAGAAATCGGCTCATCTATTTAGTAATGACGTACGGTTGGTGACCGACCGCGAAATAGCAGTTAGCGAGGCTGTGGAAGAGATGTCTTCGAATTGTATAATTGTGGGTACATTGGGACATAATGAGTTGATAGACAAGCTTATTCTCAAAAAGAAACTGGATGTAAGCACTTTGAAAGACAAATGGGAGAGCTTCCATATAGAAGTAGTCCGTAACCCTTTCCCCGGAGTAAAGAAAGCATTGGTTGTGGTTGGAAGTGACCGCAGGGGGACGGCCTATGGCTTATTCTCAATCTCAGAGTCGATAGGCGTGGGCGGATGCTCCCGTAGCGAAACGGAAAGAATTGTGTCTTAAAGTTCAAAAGATGACTTCCGAAGAACCCACAGTAAAATACCGTGGCATATTTATAAATGATGAGGATTGGGGATTGCTCCGATGGGCTAAAACAAATTTCGAGAAAGAGCGTGGTAATATTGGTCCTAAAACTTATGCCAAAGTTTGTGAACTCCTTTTGCGGTTGAAAGCGAACTATCTTTGTCCTGCAATGCATGAAGCCTCCACAGCTTTCAATAAGATTCCTGAAAATAAATTGGTAGCAGATAGCTTTGCCATTGTGATGGGGTCTGTGCACTGTGAACCGTTATTGTTCAACAATGCCAGTGAGTGGGATAAGAAAACCATGGGAGACTGGGACTATGTGAATAACAAAGAAATGCTTGACAGGGTTTTGAGGCAAAGGGTCGTAGATAATTCTCCTTATGAGAATGTGTATACACTGGCCTTACGTGGTCTGCATGATAAGGCTATGGGCGGAAGCAGTGACATGAAGGAGCGTGTCAAACTTCTGGGCGATGCGTTGAATGCTCAACGGCAATTGCTGGTTGATGTGATAAAGAAGCCAGCCAATGAAATCCCGCAAGCCTTTACTCCTTATAAAGAAGTGTTGGATGTATACAATGCCGGGCTTGAGTTGCCGGATGATGTTACGATTATTTGGCCTGATGACAATTACGGTTATATGAAACGCCTGAGCAGTCCGCGTGAACAGAAACGCTCCGGTCGTGCAGGTGTCTATTACCATGTTTCATATCTGGGAAAGCCGCATGACTACTTATGGATGAGTACCATATCCCCTGCATTG
>OHTY01000297.1_pt1 | contig 15045 bp, 12 predicted proteins | sample 1579061 | NCBI WGS metagenome assembly OHTY01 (sample SAMEA3879520, study PRJEB24766) | human gut metagenome | biome: human-associated habitat; feature: feces | place: USA | collected 1985/1987 | reverse complement strand
TCAATGGTTTCGGCAGGTAAAAACGTCCTGGCTGATGTAGCTACCGAACAAAAAGCTACAGATAGCCGTTCGCAAGCCCCCTCCGACCGTTATATTGAAAACGGAAGTTATCTACGCCTCTCAACTCTTACCCTGAGCTACAACTTCGGCAAATTAGGAGATTGGGTAAACAGCCTCCGCGTATATGCCACTTGCAACAATGTGTTCACATTAACCGGTTACAAAGGCACCGACCCTGAAATCTCCTTAGGTGGCACAGCTCCTGGTATTGATGCACGTCATTCCCGTTATCCGCGCACACGAACACTCATGTTCGGCTTAAACGTAAATTTCTAATCACATAAAACGAAGAAAATATGAAGAAAAAATATATTCTCCCGGTAGCACTGCTGACTTTAGTAATAAGCGGCTGCACAGACTTGGATGTGGATGTCAAGTCATTCTACACCGAATATCCGGATTCGGAAATAGCTATTGAAGCCAAAACCTCCGATGTATATTACGCTTTTGCCGGTCCTTTGAATCGCCGTTACAATGAATTGGTAACATTCTCGTCTGACGAAGCCATGGGCGTAAGTTTCGACGGAGATTACCTCGATTCCGGTAACAATTCCCACCCTTCATTGCACAATTCATTAGCCAATGACGCCTGCATCGGATGGTATGGTGACTTATCCGGGGGCATCACCAAGTGTAATCAGGTTATCATCGAACTGGGTGGCGACGAAGCTTCTCCCGTAGCCATTGCCCCCGTGCGCGCCGCACGCGCTTTCTACCACTTCATCCTGATGGATTGTTTCGGCGACGTACCGATTCTGGAACGTACTCCTGAAGAAAATGAAGCAGTGGAACGTGCATCCCGTGCAGATGTAGCCCGCTGGATTGAGTCGGAACTCCTTGCCATACGCGATAATATGACCACAGAAGTAAATACCGCCACTTATGGCAAGCCTACCCGTTGGATGGTGGATGCCTTACTGGCTAAACTTTACATCAACTGGAACGTATATACGAAAGATGTGACAAGTGCAAGTTGGTCAGCTACAACCGCCAACGAAAAACTGGACGATTGTATAGCTGTCTGTGACGACATAATCCGTAGTGGTTTGTTCGACCTAAGTGATGACTATAAAGCCAAATTCCTCTATAACAACGGCCCGCACATCAAAGATTTCATCTATGCTATGGATTACGACTGCGTAACCCGTACCGGTATGAACTATGCCCGCTTCCGCACTTGGCGACGCGGACAAAACGACGGTAGTGGCGGCGCAGGTTTCTACACCGTAGCCATGAGCAACTCCGTGGGTGGCAATGTTGCCATGACTGAAGAATTTGCCAACCTATTCTCCTTGGAAGGTGACCGTCGTAACGACTGTGTGGTAGGAGGCGATCTCTATCAGATAGATGCCACAACAGCTGAAAAAACCGGAAACCGCAACATATATCAGGGTCAGGCAGTCAGCCTGCAAAAAAGCATTACACTGAAAGAAATTCGTGACAAGGACGGCAATCTGATACCTCTTGGTCCTGCTTACGAGGATCTGAACACAGGTGCCACTATCACTGGTTGGACACAAGGCTGGCGTTCCATCAAATTCGCCGCTTACGTAACGGAATACAACCAGTACAGCCGCAACCAAAGCAACGATGTGCCTATCTTCCGCTACGCCGATATCCTGTTGACTAAGTGTGAAGCTATCCTGCGCGGTGGCTCTGCTACCAATGGCGACACTCCACAAAGCCTGTTCAATCAAATCCGTACTTATGTACATGCACCTCTGATTAGTGCTAATCCCACTTTAGACGAGTTACTGGACGAACGTGGTCGTGAATTTTTTGATGAAAACTGGCGTCGCAACGACTTGATTCGCTTTGGAGAGTACGAACGCGACTGGGGCTTTAAGAACATCGTCAATCCAAGCGCCAAGACCAAACTGACCAACCGTATCTTCCCATTGCCACAAGGCATATTGGATACCAATACAAACTGGAACCAGAACGAGGGATATTAATTCGGTAGTAAAATGATTTCAGCAATCAATACATAAAAAACAAGTAATTGTTTTCTTTTAGAGTTTCTAAAGCCCAAAGCCCCGCATTGCAACCGATACACCCAAACCAGTCGGTTGCAGTGCTCGGCTTTTACCATTAAAAAACAACAGCCAATGAAAAGCAAATTGCTCGTACTATCTGTCCTGTCACTGTTCGCTGCAAACATCTTTGCACAGGACACCGGACTTACCAATTACGTCGATCCACGCATCGGTTCCGAAGGACTGGGGCGCGTCTTCATCGGCCCTTCCTGCCCCTATGGAATGGTGAAGCCCTCACCCGATTGCACCCCACGCCCCAACAGCGGCTGGTTGCCCATGCCCGAACAAGTAGACGGTTTCTCCCAGATACACGTTAGCGGAACCGGCGGCGGACCTAAGTACGGCAACATCCTTGTGATGCCTTTCGGCGATGGTATGGATCGAATAAAACATATCGACCACCGCAAGGACGAAACCATCAAATTAGGATATTACTCCACCCGGTTCCACTCTTCCGGCATCCGTACCGAAATAACCACTGCATCCCGTGCCTCCTTCTACCGCTTCACCTATCCCGCAGACTCCCTGAAGTCATTGGCTATTGATGCCGGATTCTTCCTGGGAGAAAGCCCCGTACCCGATGCACGCGAAGCGCAACAATTCGTCGGTTCCGAAGTACAAATCATCTCCGACCATGAAGTCACCGGCTATACCCGTATCCGTGGCGGTTGGAACAACGGGCGTGCCTATACCGTATACTTCTATGCGGAAACAGACCAGCCTTTCGAGCATACCGCTACCTGGAAAGCGGATAAAATCACAGATGAGAAATCACAGTACGACTCGCACCAGAAAACCGGAGCCTTACTGCGTTTCGCTTCTTCCGCCGACGTAGTGCAACTGAAAGTGGGCATTTCATTCCTCAGCTCCCAGAAAGCACGCCGGAATGCACACTCCGATATTCCCCATTGGTCATTCGAGACTGTGCACCGACAACTCTTAAGCCAGTGGGAAGACCTCTTGCGCAGAATTGAAATATCTCCCCGCACACCCGAAGCACAGAAACGCATGTTCTACACCGGCCTCTACCACACCATGATTATGCCCGTAGACCGTAGCGGTGAGAATCCGCTTTGGGCAGATGATGAACCTTATTATGATGACTTCTACGCCATCTGGGACACCTACCGCACCTCTTCCCCCCTGATCACACTGATAGACCCGAAACGCGAAACCGACATCGTCCGTTCGCTCATCAACATCTACAAGCGCGACGGCTACATGCCCGATGCCCGCAGCGGTAATTGCAACGGGCGTACACAAGGCGGTTCCAACGCAGAAATAGTAATTGCCGATGCTTTCGTAAAAGGTCTGGAAGGAATAGACTATGAACTCGGTCTGCAAGCCATGCTGAAAGATGCGACCGTTGACCCCGGCGACCGCCATGAAGCGGAAGGCCGTGGCGGGCTAACCTCTTATCTGCAACTCGGCTATATCCCCTACGGCATCCCGCGCGCCGGAAACCGTACCGTCGAGTATTCCTACTGCGACTATGCCATCGCTCTCGTAGCCAAAGGTTTAAGCAAGGAAGACCTGTACCGCCATTATCTGAAACAATCCGGAAATTGGAAGAATCTCTGGCGTGAACATGCCGGAGCAAAAGGCTTCATCCTGCCCCGTGATGAAAAAGGGAACTGGCTGGACGAAATCACCTTTGGTAAATCCAATATACAGAAACCGACCTTCACCTATACCCCCGTCACCTTCGAAGGCCCGTGGTACACTCCCTGGTGGGATATGTTCTTCTACGAGGCTTCTTCCTGGGAATACTCACTGAGCATTCCGCACGACGTTCCGGGACTGATAGAAGCGTGCGGAGGCGCAGAGAAGTTCGAAGAACGCCTGGACATCTTCTTCGACCAGGGCTTTTTCAATGTGAACAACGAACCGTCTTTCCTCTCTCCCTGCCTGTATCACTGGATAGGAAAACCGCACCGGAGCAGCGACCGTATCCGTGAAATCATCGGTAAAAACTACAATGACGGACCTGTCGGACTACCCGGCAACGACGATTCGGGAGCAATGTCCTCCTGGCTTGCTTTCCACATGATCGGGCTTTACCCGAATGCCGGACAGGATTATTACCTCATCAACACACCTTTGCTGGAAGCAACCACTTTCAGGCTGGATAACGGGAAGACATTCCGGGTGTCCGCCCAGGGGCTTTCGGAAAAAAACAGATACATACAATCCATATCACTGAATGGAAAAGATTATCCCTACTCTGCCATACGCCACAAAGATATTATAGCCGGTGGTGAACTGATATTGAAAATGGGAAAGAAACCGGGTGAATGGGGTAAGCAACTATTGTCGAACGAAGAAAACAAGAAGTAATGAAGAAGTATATAATTCTATCCATCGTGCTATGCCTGGGATTCACAGGAAACCTATTGGCACAAAGCATCGTTCCCGATACGCTCCTGTTTGTATTCAAGCTGCACGGGCAGACGCGGAAGTATGAGATGTCCTTCCGCGAGAAGCAGGATTCCCTCTACCTGTATTGGGGAATAGAACGTAATCTGAAATGGCAGTCGGGCAGCTACGCCATGAGTCCGGAGTCCATCAGCCGGGGCACGCGTCTCAGCTTCCTGCAACCCGAAGACGGTAAACACGTAAAACTCTCTCCGGAAGAAACCGTTTACGTCCTCTCCCGCTCGGCCTACAAGCAACTGAAAGAACAGCATTCATTCGTTTACAACCGGACGACATATTCCGTTCAGGAAAGAAATGAACAGGCTTTAGGCTATCCGCTCATTCATGTGAAAGATGCTATGGAAGGGGGTGAGATGTGGATACTGGACAATCCGAAACTTCCGCTGGTATGGAGGATGAGGGAGAATCCGTTAGGAATTAACTGGGAAGTAAGTATTCCTGAACCGTCTTCCCTATAAAAATGCTATTCATTACATAATTCCCTTATGCAAAAGGAGGTTGTGTCAAAAAACTTTCAGAATCCGTCATCCTTTCCATCCGTTCAACTGCGTGAAAGGTACTGTATATAAATATCCAGACTATCCATAGCAGATAAAGCCAATTTAGTCTTCATACGTTGTTTAGCCTTTAACACTGATCGGGGAGTTATATTAAAAAGAATTGAAATTGTTTTATTACTCAATCGGGCACGAACCAGATAACACAATTTCAATTCTCGAATATTCAATTGATAGGAAACTAAATCTTCTGACAAGCACCCACCATAAAACATATCTATAACAGTAAACAAGTGACACCATTCTTCCTCACTTCTCACAATACCATAAGATGGAGCCCGATGAAGTCTCAGCAACTGCCCCATCGCCAACATCAAAGAAGAAGAACAGTCCGCCAGAATCAATGTCTGCTGATAATCCCTCAGTTGCCTTGTCAGTTGTTTATTCCGATGCAACAGACAAGCATTCAGATTTTTATCATAGGTATTCATAACTGATTATAATGTCACCGGCTTCGCCTGATTGCTGACAAACACCTGCACTCCATTCTCTATATGAAACACCTGTTCCTCCTCTCCCCTGGTCAGGCAATGCAGATGAAACAACGCCCCTCTCGGCATATTGTCGTAAATCAACCACGGCTCAGTCGCAGTTTTCCGACCTAGGGAGACCCAGTCCTCCTTGCCTCCGTGATAGAACAATTCATATTCATCCCCGATGCGTATAAAATTATCATCATTACGCGGCATAAATACAAAACTGTCCACCGTTGTCAACTTTCCGTAATCCAAAACGAGTACTCCTCCCTTTTCCACAGAGCTATAAAAGGTAAGCGGATTGTCGTCATAAGATTTCTGCCATACACGCCTGATGTTATCCGGCTTTGCACCACTCACAGCCTGTGGTTCCAACTTCTTCCCATTATTGTAACAGACTAACTCCGCCACTTCCAAACCTTTTTCCTTATCCGCTTTGAGACGCATATAACGGAACTTTACAGGAAGATTCAATCTAACAATATTATGCGCAATGCGCAGGGTATCTCCTATCCTATAGCTGTATTGCACCCGCCGAAAGTCCTTCGTGTCGGAGAACTCAATACAGCATCCTGCCATGTCGTTGAGCCAATCCCGCTGCCAGAAGAACAGAGGATTCTTGCGCAATAAGCGCACAGTATCCCGTCGTGATAAATCTGCCGTATAGGAAATGTTTTTCTTCCCGTCAAAAAAGAAGGGATAATCAGTGGCAGAATACTTCTTGCCATGGTAACTCATCGGCACATAAATCACTTTTGACTCCACATGAGGGAACACCGCTTCGCCATCCTTTATCTCCGCCATATCAATACCTATCCAACCATGAGGATTGAATACTCCCAAGAAAGCATATTTGTCATAGTCTTTCTCCACAACTGACATCCGTAGCGTATCCTGATAATAATTTTCTGAAACATCCTTACGGTATAAGTCCTTAAAGAATGAAGGAATCCGTTTGTCCTTCCAAATATCTTGCAGCTTCTCCCGCTGACTGCCAAAGCATTGGCGGGAAGCCTTCCCCGACTTACGTAAATCAGAGTATACCGAGTCACGTATAGCATCCTGCTCAGTAAACCAAAAACCTACATACCGCCCGGTGGTATCCTTCACCACATTCCATGTATGCCCCTTGCGGGTTTCGGAAGAATAAACATACATATCTGTGGCGATAGGGATGCCCAAGGCACGATAGACATACAATGCGAAATCACAGGCATCTGTGCACATACCCACCCTATGCTCCATCAGGAACGAAGCCTCCAAATGTGGGAACCGGTAATCCCAGCAATAGACGAACCCTTCCTTGCGTAATGCATGTGCCACAGTATCGGTTGCCACTATCACATCGCTACCCGTATAGATTGAGTCCAACAGACAAGCATACTTCTCCTCATATTTTTTTCTCCAATCATCCAACGGCTCATTCTGTACACGGTAAGGAAGAAGCAATTCACAGAATTCATCGAAAGTAACCTCCTTATTCCAGGGACGTTTTTTCCAGGCACGGAAAGCACGTTCAATATTGTTTATCAGATATTCCGCAGTGATTACTTTCGAGTCATATACTTTCTCCATCTTCTCAAAGTTGAAACTCTTCCAGTAATCAGACTCTTCGGGAAGAGCCACCTTTTCTTCTTTATACTTCACCAAAGTCCTTTTCACCAAGTCAACCGCCTCCCCCCGGTAGGCATAGTAGTGTGGCATATTTTCTATCAAAAAACGTGCCGCTGCATACTTCTCATCATCATGCTTATAAAAATCCAGCACTTTCTCCAGTTCCCCCCGGTTCTCTCCGGCAAACTGCAAAGCCTGTTCCAGCCGCTTATTGTCGGAACAAGCCGCCAGCAAGCAAAGTATCAAGCCACCAATCAAAATCTTCTTCATCACTAATTACTAATCGTTAATCACCAAATTCATAATTTCTTAAACATTCTTTCCCAACGGATTCTCCCGGTTTCCGGTTCTTTAGAAAACCATGTAAACAGTCCTACTCCCAAAATAAAGTCTTCCGGTAATATCCCCCAGAAGCGTGAATCGTAAGAATCCGCATAGTTATCACCACGCATAAAGTAGTAGTTGCATTTGAAACGGTAATTATGCATCACCGTATCAGCATGTATCACAGCATCTTTCATCAGTTTCGGCATTAGTCCTGTCTCATACTCTATGCAGCGATTATAGTGGCTGAAATTCGCGGAATCTATTACCAATACCTCACCTTGACGGGGAAGATATACACTGTCCGTCCCTTCATTCCACTGCCAGCAGTAAGTATCTCCCGGCGTGGCCACACAACGTTTACAGAAGTACAGGTCGAAACTCATCATCATTCTTTCTTCTCCTTTGGAATAGGGGAAGTTAAACACCGCTACATCTCCTTTTCGCACTTCACGCGTTCCCTCCCTCCGCTGCACGATGTAATGCTCGGGGCGTGCGCCATCTTTCTTTATCTCCCGCCTACCAGGAATGCGCAGAGAAACGACAATGTAATCTCCTGCCGTTAAGGTGGGGGACATAGAATAAGTGGGGATGACACAAGACGTCACCAAGTAAAGGCGGATGAACACATATATCTGGAAAAGGCCGAAGCATCCGAAGGCACTCCAGCCAATCCTTCTCAATATGTGTTTAGCTTTTAAGTTCATAAGCATTTTTCTGAAAGCTTAAGACATTCCTTTAATCCTTGTATTCATAATAGAGTATAATAGGATTTGAATCCTCATTTGATTTCTCTATACTTTCCCTATTAACCAGTCCTTCTGATATATTATTCTCTTCTACAAAAGATTTCAGCTCGCTTAGATTTTCATTTGGAACATAATAATAAACTCCGGTTTCATCTGCCGATAAAAACACAGGCACCTGAAAATGGTCGGGAATCACCCGGAATAAAATATCATTTGTCATTCGGGAATAGACAGAAGTCGTCCGTCTATTCTCATCATATTGAACAAAACTACTAATTCGACTCATACAGTTAAAATATAGCATAGAATTATGCTCAAAAACGTTGGATATTTGGTAGTATTTATTTTGAGCAGACAAACGCGTTAACAAAGACATCATATGCTTAATACGCACTCCAGGGTTAGAAGTCGGTATCTTTTCTTCTTCCAGGATATCTTCTTTTTGTACCATCCGCTCACTCTCTATTGCTAAAAAAGGGAGTATTTCATTCTTTTTTATGCACATGACAGTGTCCATCAAACCTAAAACAAATAGATCCTCATTCTCCTTTATATTATAAAAGATATTACTATGCATAAATTCATCATTCCAACCTTTATTGTAAGATGCCGCATCCAGCCATTGAGCAGTTTTCTTCCCCGACTCGATATCTATTTGGTACAATAAATAATAAGTGCCCTCCTTTTTTTCATTTCTGTTGGAGGTTTGCGCTGCATATAAATATCCACCGTTACAGGTAATATAATCAATGCCGATACTCTCATCTATCTGTATGCTCTTCCTATAAGAACCTGAAACTATATCATACATATGAATCCTATTCTTAGTCATATCATATATATAAATTTCACCTGCATCAGCATTAATCGCAAAATCCCTACAACTGACATACTCGTCCGGCCCTGCACCAAGATTACCGTACTTACACACAAATCTGCCGTCTTTCTGAAAAGCATACACTCCTTGCGCTTTACGGTCCAACAAGTATAATCTATCTTTATAAACAAGCATTTTACTTATTTCAGCCAATATGATTTCTTTATTATCCAAAGCAATAGCTGTCACTTTTCTATAAAGATCAGAATACTTAAATTCAGATGTACACGTACTATCTAAATTAGCTATAAATACTGAGCCTCTTTCTACCGCACGATTTTCATGGCATGAAGACAAGATAATCGGTAAAATACAAAGCACTATTTTTCTAATTACAGAATACATTATTTTCTTTGTCCTATTCATAATACATTAAAACGGGGTTTGCATCCTCATCGACCACTTTGTCCCAATCCAATCGTATTGGGACTATTGCTGTGTCAGACTCTCCATTATTTCGTGTCTGACAACTTATAAATATCAACAAAATCAATATACAAACTTGAGATTTCATGTCCACTATAAATATGAGTAAATTATTATCTATATGATTTCGGCATAGAGTAACGCACTTTCTCTATCACAAATTTGTAATACAAGTCTGAAAGAGTATTTGATTTTGACGAATCAAAAAAAGCATATCCTATCATATTCTCCCCCAACAAAAAAGTCACAGGAGTCTCATCAAACATGGATAAAGGGAAACCTGTAAGCGATTTCTCTATTCTATATGTCGTGAAACCACTCTTCTCTTCAAAGAGTTTCTGCTCACGATAACTGGAGAATTTCCCCACTATAAAAACTTCCGGTTTAATATCAGAGGGAATTGTTGATTGCAAAAATTGTAACTGCATCTCATAGCAAGAAGCACATCCCAACTCCGGCAAATAAATAACAATCTTCGTTCTCTTAATATTTTGACTTAAGTAAAGGCTCTGTTTACCTGAATCAGAGACTTTCACATCTTTAATTTTTATTGCGTCGTAATAAATCAAATTTTGTATCATAGACACAAATTGCATTTCTCTTTCAGCCTGTTGTCCTCTATTTCCTGTCCCTTTGCATCCCAACAAGAGAGTACAACCTAACAGAATGAAGGTACATCTTTTTATAGTCATCAAAGATCTTTCCAGCATAATCAGCATCACTTTAAATGAAACAAGCAAATAATCGGATTCTGATTCTCTATATCATAATTTCGTAACATCTTCCGCTCCTTCTCCGACTTTACTCTACTGAAAAAATCTTCCCTCATACCTTCATCCAATACAGCATAAAACTGGTCACTGATGGAAGTACATAGCCAGTCGTCACTCATGTTTCGGAATACAAAAGGCACATAACATTTCTTTCGGGATATATCTGTCCGGATATAATTGCGACTTTTATGTTTCATCTTGTCTACAACCGAAAGATAAACAAACGAAGCATCCTGATACTCTACAAACCAATAACTGTTACCTTCCAAAAGAGAAAATACATTGATTATTGTCTCACCCTTGCGGTATTGCATCTCTCTGTATTCACTGTTATCCAACTCACGACCTCGGTTCCTGAAATCTTCCACTTCCTCCGGTTCGAAAAGCCCCAAACGCCACTTAGGGACAATATCGCTATTTGACACCTGATAAACCGTATCACAAAAATTATGATAGTACAAAAGGGACCCGTCAAGAGCATATCGTAAGGTCCCCGCAGGTTCCCCATGGGAATCACGGAAAGGAAGTGCCGTATTCAGAACGCTGTCTGTATCATTTATCCATGTCAATTGATAAGGGGAGTCCGGATAATAACCGGCATGAGAGCCAACGAAAGTATGCTCGCTAAGTTGTACCAATGTTTCCGGTGGATTTTTCTGAAACTTATGCTCATACAGAATGTTCCCTTCTAAATCATAACGTATGTATTTCCACGTCAGCCAATCAAGGACGCTGACTGTTTCCGAAGTAATAAGCACATGGTTCAAGGATGTATATTCACCGGGGCCATCACCTTTCGAACCTATAGAATGCAGAAACTTGCCGTCCATGTCAAAAACCAGTATCTTTTGAGCCTTGAATGCATCAACCACCACTAATTTATCTCCAATCTTTTGCACTTGATTAATCACTCCCAGCATGGAGGCATCTGTTGTCTGCAATAAAACAAAGCGCATAGAATCTACCGCCTCTTCAAAGAACTTCTCCGAATAGTCGGTTTTCTTCAGATTCCAACAAGACAACGCAACCCCTGCATTGGAAACAGAAATTGTCGGAGGAGGGGCTTCCACTAATTGTGGAATGGGACCTTTTCCTCCACATGCTGCCAAGCAGACATAGCTACAAGAAAGCAATATATTTTTTATTATCATCATTTTTGTTTCTATATACGGATTAAATTTATTAGAACTTTTTTCATTAGATATGTATGAAAGATTAAATTGTCTTTCATACATATCTAAAACAAGAAAAAATCATGAACTTTAATCTACAGTAAAGCCACAATCGCCACACCCTTTGCAATTCCACATGTGTGCGACGTCACCTTTTCCATCTCCCTTATATTCTGCATAGGTAGACTTATATTCATGAGTAATGCAATCACAAATCACATCTCTACAAGTATAGTCTTTGCGATCCCACCAACCTGAAATTCCTCCTCCTTCTCCACTTCCTCCTTCACCTGAATTACCTTCTCCACTTCCTCCCTCACCCGAACCACCTTCACCAATTGCCGCCAACGATGTCATCGCCAAATCACTGGAATGCTCTGTGTCCAGCACTACTTTTACATTCAGCGCAGATACCGCGCACAACACGACCGTAAACACGATCAATTTCAGATTTTTCTTCATAATCTCTTAAAAAATTAAATTAATAATTAGTTTGTTTATAACGACTTAGCAACTGCTTCATCTCCTTCCTCATCTCCTCAATAGCCTTAGAATGCACTTTGGGAGACTTAGTCATGACAATGGTAGCCATTTGCTTCGCTTTTTCTTGATTCAAAAACTTAGGTTCAACATAGAGCTTTGCCAACAAATAGTAAGGGTAAAGACGCTCCGGAGCCAACAGTAACGATTGCTCAAAACAATGTTCCGCTGACCGATAATAGCCTGCCGACTGATAATAGCGCCCCTGTATATTCCAAATATCAAAATTGCAACTTACCTGCTTTGCACGCTCCAATATTTTACAGGCATCCAGAGGTCTACCTTCGGAATAGAGTGAACCGGCATAGCTCTTCAAAAAATCCGGATGGTAGTTCAAACGGGAATAGAGACGTTCGTAGCCCATGGAAGCGGCATCATAAGCTTGACTATAAGACAGTGTATTGGCCTTATACCATTGTTCGCCAAGTTCACCCAAATTGCGTAGTTTATAGATACCAATGCCAGCACCGCCACAGAGCAATACGGAAAGTGCCAGTGCCAATAAATTCTTTTTCCCATCAGCTTGCTTCTCTTTCTCTTCTTCAGACGCACATGCTACTTCTTCCTTCGATATACATGCCGCTGAAAACACAACACCCGCTATGCCGAAAGGAAGTATTTGTAAAGGATAAGAGGAAAAAGCGAATACCGTCAGCGAAAACAACGCACCGCAAAAATCGTATCGCTTGTGGGCAATCCCCTGCCTGAAAACTAATATGCCGAACGACAGGATGAACAGCAGCAAGATGCCTCCGCCCTCCACCAAGGATTGCAGATATTCATTAAAAGTATATTCCGCGTAGCCTGCAACCCTCTTTTCGTCTACTGTTCCTTTGCCTGCCGCAAAATATGCGGCCTGCACCTTGCCATACACCATCTGGAAGCTACCCGGACCATAGCCAATGAGCGGCTGTTCCGCTATGGCGGTGCAGGTATTCTTCCAGATAAAAAGTCTTCCTCGTGCCGAATCCGCTTTCAACTGGAAAAGCAGTACACAAACCAATGCCGCAAGAACGCAAACAGAAGTTACATATCCGACCGCTTTACGAGGCATTTGCTTTGCATAATTTCTGAATGCCGTCCACCAATTTTTATGCATTCCCAGTACCCACAACAGACCAACGACTATTGCCACCCATGCCGAACGGCTCATGGAAGCGGGAATAATGCAAAGCATCAAGGCGAATGCCCCCCACCAACAATAGCGTTGCCAGCCTTTGGCCAACAATAAGTAGTGCAAGCAAACAGGAAGCAGCATCGCCAGATAGCCCGAATAAGGCCCGGGATTGAAGAACGGCCCGGTGATGCGATATAGGAAATGGTTGGAATGGCAAAAACCATAAAGTTGTAATAGCCCCCAACCTGCCAACAGGCAACCGATTCCGGTAATTCCCACCGCTACCATCTTCTTTGATACCTGCGGAGAGGAAAAAATAATCCGTACTATATACCACAACAATAATAGCAAAGCTGCATAAATCACTTTCCAATCGGCTAAATGCAGTTGATAATCATACCTGACCAGATAATAAATAACCCCACCTGTAATCAGTCCGTCCGGCAAAGTAAACCGGAAACGATTCTCTTTCGTCACCGACAAGGCGAATGCCAACAGACCCGCTATCCCCACACTTACCGTAAAAGGAAAGAGCAGGAAGAAACAATCATTTGCTCCATAATCTATAAAAGTACTGCAAAGCACTCCGCAGAGTATAATGGTTGAAATGAATCGTAACATAGCTTTCTGTTTTTTTTATTAATAATCTGTTGACAAAGGAAAATATGTTTGTCTGTTTATCCTATTTTCTGAGTTAACAAAAAGTTGACATTTTCATTTTAAACATACATAGAGTTAACAGCCGAGTTAACAATTAATACATAACACACTATAAATGAATAACATAATCAAAGTGACCTTATAAACTCATCCAGCTTCTGAGGACTGCCATCTTCCCAAAAGATTTTTTCATATAACCTCCTGCGTGTTGCAGAAATGGATGCTTTGGTGTGATTTGTCAATTTAGCCATACCAGCCGGAGGAATATTGATTTTAATTAATAGACAGATATGAAACTCGTGCTCACTAAAATCGTAAATCTTGTGCAATTTCTCCGAGAAACCTTTATCTGCATTGTTTATAGCCGCATTCAGCTGTTTCCAATGATGGGCAGTTATTGTAATTTTACCGCCGGAGCAGGCCTGCTCTCTAAACAGTTTATGAATGTCCGAATCAAGAAGAGCCAACCGGACTTGTTCATGTGCGTCCAGCTCCACTTCTACTTGATTATTCGTGCAAAGCAAAATTTCCTTTTGCTTCCAAATCTGTTCTTCCAAAGCATTTTTCATTTGCTTAATGTCCAGCAATTCACTTTCCAGATTTGCGATTCGGCTCTCCCTTTCTTCGATGGATTGGGCACTTTTGTGCTGAAACCGATAAAAAAGGAGAACAGACAGACAGACAGAACACAACTAAGTATGGAGTGTCGTGATAGAGACAAAGAACAAGCAGTAATACTGCCACAAGAAGATAGAATAAGTAGTAAAGTGTCTTATCTTTCATTGCTTTTTAAAGTTAACCAATTTTCAACAAAGGTAAACAATATATAGGCACCATATCCCCCCTTTTTATTCAACAAGCGGGTAGAGCAAAAGCCTCATTTCAGCAATGCACTATAAAACAAGACATTGCATTTCTGCCAAGAAAGTAAAGATGTAGTCAAAAAAAGAGGATTGATGTATATTTGATGTATTATCTCAGCTACTTTTATTTCTTTTTCTGCCTATTCTAATTACCTTTGTTGCCTAATGCGAGTTCGTTCCACTATAGTGGTCCGTAAGGGATACTATAGTGCACCTTGCGGACCACTATAGTGGAACGCAAAGTACACTGTAGTGGAACGAAACAAAAGTAGCGGATGAGCTACATCCTTACAGGCAACGGGATGCATCGGAATGCCTATATAAAACAATTACAATTATGAGCTTAGAGTACGACCTTTATGAAA